>Ga0070699_100000291_pt1 | contig 48229 bp, 36 predicted proteins | sample KBSK1503metaG_FD_65473 | JGI IMG/M metagenome (GOLD analysis project Ga0070699, IMG submission 65473) | Corn, switchgrass and miscanthus rhizosphere microbial communities from Kellogg Biological Station, Michigan, USA - KBS K1-50-3 metaG | ecosystem: Host-associated > Plants > Roots >... | reverse complement strand
CTTCGCCATGACCATGGTGATGGCCGAGGTCAGCGTCGTCTTTCCATGGTCCACGTGACCGATGGTTCCCACGTTCACGTGCGGTTTCGATCGATCGAATTTTTCCTTGGACATCTCCTCACCCTCCCTCGGCCTGGGCCGGAGGACTAGAAAGCAGGTGGAGCCCACGACCGGGATTGAACCGGTGACCCCGTCCTTACCAAGGACGTGCTCTACCACTGAGCCACGTGGGCGAAACCGGACTCACCGGGGAGGAGCGTCGCTCCCCTTCCCCGGCGGGGTAGGACTTTACGGCGCGATCCCGGGAATTTGGAGCGGGAAACGGGATTCGAACCCGCGACCCTCAGCTTGGAAGGCTGACGCTCTAGCCACTGAGCTACTCCCGCTCACGTTCGTTAGCCGAAAATTTTCTGCGCGTCGAAGGAGCCGCTGGTTGATGCATGCCGCTAGAGTGGTGGGGAGAGGAGGATTCGAACCTCCGAAGCACTACGGCGGCAGATTTACAGTCTGCTCCCTTTGACCGCTCGGGAATCTCCCCCTCGTTGGGACCGAGACCTGGAATCCCTACCGTCCCATCCCTCGCTCCGACCCGGACTTCGTCCGGGCGGGCAAAAACCATGCTGGGACTGTTCTTCCTCGGGACCATCGTCCCGCGAATCTTTCCGCCAGCAACCCTTCGATCCAGGCTCTGCTTGGAGCTGGCGAAGGGATTCGAACCCCCGACCCGCTGATTACAAATCAGCTGCTCTACCTGCTGAGCTACGCCAGCTTGTGCGAACCCGTAATGCTAGCAAAGCAAACAGTTAGATGCAATAAAAATTTATCAAAATTTTGTCACCCGGGCCCGCGCTCACCTCGCTGTCGAACAACTTCGAACAGTACAATTCCGGCGGCGACCGATACATTCAGAGAATCCACGCCCCCCGCCAGCGGAATTCCGACCAGGACGTCACAATGCTCCCGGACCAGCCTGCGAATCCCCTTCTCCTCTCCCCCCAGCACCAGGGCCAGGGGCAGGGAGTAGTCGAACCGGGTCCAGGGAGTTCCAGCCTCCTGATCCACTCCCACGACCCAGATCCCTTTCTCTTTCAGCCTTTCCAGCAGATTCACCAGATTCACCGCCACCGCCAGCCGGACCTTTTCGGCGTGGCCCGCCGAGGCCTTGGTCACCGCCGCGGAGCTCTTGGCGGACCCATGCTCGGGAATGAACACTCCGTCGACCCGTGCCGCGGCCGCCGAGCGCAGGATGGCCCCCAGATTCCGGGGATCCTCCACTTGATCCAGCACCAGGAAGAACGGATGAGTGCCCGAGGTGGCCAGAACCTCCTCCACGCTCACCGGGCCGCTTCCCGTGACTCGAGCCACGATCCCCTGATGCACGGCTCCCAGTGCCAGGCGGTCGAGCACCTCCCCGGGAACCCGGGTGACCCGGATGCCCTTCTGGGTTGCCAGGGCGAGGATGGATCGGACCTTTCGATCCTGCCGGCCCGAGGCGATGTGAATCTGCTCGACTTTTCTGCGGCCCGATTTGAGCGTCTCGAAGACCGGATGAACTCCGCACACCATTTCCGCCTTCACGGCCTTCATGACTCGCCTCCCATCTGGCTCACCACGAGCGCTGCGCGCTGCGCGCAGCCCGGAGCCGGATTGGGAAGGTTAAGAGCGGCCGCCCCCTCGATCAGGGGCACCAGCCGGTTCAGCTCGGGACCGGAGCCGCGGGCGGTGAGGGCCACACGAATGGGGTGATAGAGACCCCTCGCTTTCGCCCCGGTCGCCTTCCCCGTCTCCTGGGCAATCCGCCGGTAGGCCTCCAGGTCGATGGGTCGATCGCGCGGCAGCAATTCGTAGAACTTTCGAATCACCGCCCGGCAGGCTGGGTCTTTCAAGTCGGCCTGGATCTCCGGATCCGAGAAACCGCGCGTGGCGTCGAAGCGCAGCAGAATCTGCGTCGCCTCGGTACCGGGCACCTCGGAAAGGCGCGAGACGGACTCCCGCAGCAGCTCCATGAGATCCCCCACCCAGGCCCGGTGCGCCGGGCCGACCGGATCGGGAAGATCGCCCCGCTGCTGCAGGAAGGGAATGGCCAGATCCACCAGCCGGTCCCGGTCGGCTCTGCGGACGTGCTGGTTGGCGATCCAATCCAACTTCGCCGGGTCGAAGACTCCAGCCGATCGGCCGACTCGGGAAAGATCGAACTCACCCACCAGCTCCTCTCGCAAGAACACCTCCTTACCTGAAGGTGAAGACCACCCCAGCAGCGCCAGATAATTGAAGAGAGCCTCGGGAAGGTAGCCGTGCTCGCGATACATCCTGAGCGAGGTGTCGCCGTGGCGCTTGCTCAGCGGCGCGTGGTCCATTCCCAGCACCAGTGGCAAGTGGGCGAAGCGCGGCGGCTCGGCCCCCAGCGCCCGGTACAGCAGGATTTGCCTGGGAGTGTTGGAGATGTGATCCTCCCCGCGGATGACGTGCGTAATCCTCATCTGGATGTCGTCCACCACGACTGCGAAGTTGTAAGTCGGCCACCCGTCGCCGCGGAACAGGACCGGATCCCCGATCTGACTCGAGTCCACTTCGATGGGGCCTCGAATGAGGTCCTCGAAGACAACCTTTCCCGGCGGCACCTTAAAGCGACGGGCGGGTTCCTCCCCGGCGGCCTTCCGGTCTCCGGCTTGCTCCGGGGAGACGGCCCGACATCGCCCCACATATTGCGGAGGCCGGCCGGCCTTCAGGCTCTCCTGGCGGTCGGCCTCGAGCTGCTCGGGAGTGCAGAAGCACTCATAGGCGTCTCCCTGCTGGAGGAGCCGCTCGAGCTCGCGGCGGTAGATGCCGCGGTCGTGGCGCTCCGACTGGCGATAGGGACCGCAAGGCCCACCTTTCGCTCCCTCGTCCCAATCGAGGCCCAGCCACGTGAGCTCGGCGACGATTCCCTGTTCGTGCTCGAGCGTCGAGCGCTGCCGATCGGTGTCTTCGATTCTCAGGACAAATTCCCCGCTTGCATGACGCGTGAACAGCCAATTGAACAGTGCCGTCCGAACGTTTCCCACGTGCAACAGACCCGTGGGGGAAGGGGCGAAGCGAGTTCGGATCTTTCCGCTCACTCTTTCCCGCCGCCAAACGTCAGTAGGGCCACCGCATGAGCCGCCATCCCCTCCCGGCGCCCCTCAAAGCCCAGCCCTTCCCCCCGCTTGCCCTTGATTCCAATGCGCTCCGAAGGGCATTCCAGCGCCCGTGCCAGGTTCCTCTTCATGGCTTCCAGGTGAGGAACCAGCCGCGGCGCCTCAGCCACCAGCACCAGATCCAGATTGACAATCCGGAATCCGGCTTGTCGGACGCGCTCGCCGGCGCGGGCCAACAGCTCCAGGCTCCCCGCCCCTGCTAAGGCGGGATCGGTGTCGGGAAAGAGCTGGCCGATGTCCGGCAGGCCCGCGCCTCCCAGCACCGCATCCGTGGCCGCATGGGCGATGAGGTCTCCGTCTGAGTGTCCCGCCGGCCCGGCCTCGTGAGGGATTCGCACTCCGCCCAGGATCAGCGGGCGTCCCGGCACCAGGGCATGCACGTCATAACCCAGCCCGATGCGCAATCTGTCGCTCGGCGACCCCCCGGAAAGGAGCTGCTCTCCGGTTTCGAAATCCTCGGGCGTGGTGATTTTCAGGTTGCGTGCGTCCCCTTCCACCCGGGCCACGGGACGCCCTGACTTCTCCACGACCTCGGCTTCGTCGGTTCCAACAAATCCATGCGTCCGTGCCCAATCCAGCCCTGCCTCCAGGACGTCCCGCCGAAAGCCTTGCGGGGTTTGAGCCAGGGCGAAGGCGCCACGGTCCACCGTGCCGGTGATGCGTCCCGCGGGATCGACGCTTTTGAGCGTTTCACGCACGGGAACCAGCGGCACCGCCGCGCCTGCCTCACGGGTGGCGCGCAAGACACGCCGGATGAGCTCGACCTCGACGAACGGCCGGGCCCCATCATGGACCAGCAATAGATCCGCCTGTCCCGCTGCCTGCACTCCCGCCGCGGTGGATTCCTGGCGCGTCGCGCCGCCGCGGACGAAGCTGACGGGACACCCGCCGGGAAGCCAGGCTGCGAGCCGCGACTGGGCTTCCGCCGGCTCCGGGACGACCAGGACGAGGTGCGTCACCTCGCCGCAAAGAGCGAAGGGTCGCAGACTCCGGGCCAGCATCGGCATGCCGCCCAAATTGCGAAACTGCTTCGGCTCACCCGGACCCGCTCGAAGTCCCTTCCCCGCCGCCACCACGATCGCAGCGCAGGGTTCGGAGCCGGAACGGAATTCGGGGGAGGAAGTCATGGCCTCGCTTCCGGACAAAGTGTGGGTCGGGGGGCGCACCGGCCGACGGCCGTGGCCGGACTGCTAAACGGAGAGGATTTCCTTCTCCTTGTGCTGCACCAGCTCGTCGACCTGCTTGACCGACTTGTCGGTGAGCTCCTGGATCTGCTCCAAGGCGCGCTTCTCGTCGTCCTCGGAAATCTTCTTGTCTTTCAACAACGCCTTCAGATGTTCGTTGGCCTCCCGCCGATGCTGCCGGAGAATCGTCTTCCCCTCCTCGCCGATGTGATGCACCTTCTTGGCGAGCTGTTTGCGGCGCTCCTCGGTCAGGGGCGGGATGGGAAGGCGCACGATCTTGCCGTCGTTGGCGGGGGTCAGCCCCAGCTCCGACTGGAGAATCGCTTTCTCGATTTCCTTGACCAGGCTCACGTCCCACGGCTGGATGGTGATGAGGGTCGGATCCGGCACGGCGAGGGTTCCCACCTGATTGAGCGGCGTGGCCGTGCCGTAGTAGTCCACCTGAATTCCATCCAGGATTGCCAGGGAGGCCCGGCCGGTTCGGATGGTGGAGAGCTCCTTGCGGGTCAGCTCCAGGGTGTGCTTCATCTTCTTTTCGGCGGAGGCATGAATCTCTTTGGTCATCTCCCTCTCCTCGACGCGGGGGGCCTAGCCCCGGACCAGGGAACCGATTTTCTCGCCCAGGATGACACGGCGGATGTTGCCGCGGACTCCCGAGTTGAAGACGATGATGGGCAGCTGATTGTCCATGCACAGCGAAATGGCGGTGGAGTCCATCACCTGGAGACCTTTTTCCAGAACCTGAAGGTAGGTGATCTCCTCGAAGCGCACCGCATCGGGAACCTTCTCGGGATCCGAGCTGTAAACTCCGTCCACTCGCGTGGCCTTGAGGATGATCTCGGCTTTCACCTCCATGGCCCGCAAGGCCGCCGCCGTGTCGGTGGTGAAGAAGGGATTGCCGGTCCCGGCCGCGATGATGATCACTCTCCCCTTCTCCAGGTGCCGGACCGCGCGGCGCCGCAGGTACGGCTCGGCGACTTGCCGGACCTCGATGGCGGACAGGACCCGGGTATGGACTCCGTGCCGCTCCAGTTGGTCCTGCAGGGCCAGGCTGTTGATGAGAGTCGCGAGCATGCCCATGTGATCCGCCGTCACGCGGTCGATTCCCGAGGAGGCATTCGCGGAAAGGCCGCGAAAGATGTTGCCGCCGCCGATGACGCAGGCGACCTGCACGCCCAGCTGGTGAATCTCGCGGATTTCCTCGGAGAGGCGGGAGACGACCGTTGGATCGATTCCAAACCCCTGGGCACCCATCAAGGACTCCCCGCTCAGCTTGAGCAGGACTCGACGGTAGCGCGAAGGGGGAGTCGAAGTTTCTTTCATCGTGGGGATTCCGCTGCTGTCCCCGTCAAGACTGCTCCGCGACCTGCGTCGCACCGGTCGCCTCGGGGGAAACAACCTCCCCGAGCGCGAATCGGGCGAAGCGGCGAATGCGGATGTTCTCGCCGGTTTTCGCCACCACGGCCGTCACATAATCCTGCACGGTTTGGTTGGGGTCCCGGACGTAGGGCTGCTCCAGCAGGCAGAGGTCCTGAAAGAACTTCCCCACCTTGCCCTCGACGATTTTCGCCAGAGCGGCCTCCGGTCTCCCGGAAGCACGGGCCTGCGCGAGATAAATCTCCCGCTCCTTGGCGAGAACCGATTCTGCGACCTCCTCCCGGGAGACGAAGCGCGGCTGGGAGGCGGCAATGTGCATGGCCAGGTTCTTGACCATCTCCTGAAACTCCGCCGTGCGGGCCACGAAATCGGTCTCGCAATTCACTTCGAGGAGAACTCCGACCCGCCCTCCGGGATGAATATACGACGAGACAATTCCCTCCGACGTCGTGCGGCCGGAGCGCTTCGCCGCGCTGGCCAGTCCCCGCTTCCGGAGGATCTGGAACGCCAGCTCCGGTTCGCCCTTGGATTCGGACAGCGCGCTCTTGCATTCCATGATGCCGGCGCCGGTCCGCTCGCGCAGGCTTCTGACCATTTCCGCGGTGATTTCCATTCCCCTGTGCCTCCAGGCTGAAAGGCGGTTGGCTCGGTTGCGAGGGTCTAGGTTGACCGTTCGGTGGGAAGATCCGAAGGTCGAGTTTCAACTGATCTCCCCCGCCGGACAACACTCAACCGCGCGAGGGAGAGGATTATTCCGACGAGGAGCCCGCGTCCTTGGCGGAGACAGCCCCGGCAGCGGCGGCGCGGGAGTCTTCCACGGCATCGGCCGCGGAAGCGGCCTTTCGGCGGGGCTTCCTGGGGGCGGGCGCATCCGCTGAGGGCGCGGCCTCGGGAGCGTCAGCCGCTTCCAGCATGTCCCGGGCCAGCTTGTCCGCGTCAATCTGCGTGAGCGGGCCGGTCGTCATCCCTTCGCCTCCCGGCTCCTGCTTCAGCCGGAGCTGTCCCCCCTCCAGCAGCGCATCCGCCACCCGTGAAGTGAACAGCCGGATGGCCCGAATGGCGTCGTCATTGCCGGGTATGGGAAAGTCGATCTCGTCGGGGTCGCAGTTGGTATCCACGATGGCGATGACGGGGATTCCCAGTTTGCGGGCTTCGGAGACCGCGATCTGCTCTTTCTTCGGGTCCACCACGAACAATGCGTCGGGAACCCGCTCCAGGGCCTTGATGCCCGTCAGGACCTTCGCGAGCTTGGCTTTTTCCCGCTGCAGCTGGGCGAATTCCTTTTTGGTGTAGCCCGCCGCCTCACCGGCCGCGGTGAGCTCCTCCAGCTTGCGCAGTCGATCGATGCGCCGCTTGATGGTCTTGAAGTTCGTCAGAATGCCGCCAAGCCAGCGCTGATTCACGAAGTGCATGCCGCAGCGCAGGGCCTCCTCGGCCACGGCGTCTTGCGCCTGTCGCTTGGTACCGACGAAGAGTACCTGCTTGCCCTCGGACCCCACTCGAACGGTGAAATCGATGGCCTGCTGAAATTGCCGCAGGGTCTTCTGGAGGTTGATGATGTAAATGCCGTTCCGCTTCCCGAAGATAAACTCCTTCATCTTCGGATTCCATCGCTTGGTCTGGTGCCCGAAATGGACACCGGCCTCCAAAAGCTCCTTCATCGACACGGAAATCAAAAAGCCGCTCCTTTCTCCACGGGGGTCGAGTTTAGCGCTTCGAGAACTGGAAGCGGGCACGGGCGCCGCGCTGTCCGTACTTTTTGCGTTCCTTGGCGCGGGAATCCCGCGTCAAAAAGCCAGCGTCCTTGAGCTTGGGCCGCAACTCCCGGTTGTACTCCACCAGGGCCCGGGACAGACCATGTCGAATGGCCCCGGCCTGGCCTGCCATCCCCCCTCCCTGGATGCGGACCAGCACGTTGAACTTTTCGGCGGTCTCGGTGAGCAGGAGGGGTTGTCGGATGATGAGCTTGAGGCTCTCTCGCTTGAAATACTCGTCCAGGGAGCGATCGTTGACTTTGATCTCGCCACCTCCCGGCCGCAGGAACACCCGTGCCGTGGCGTTCTTCCGCCGGCCGGTGCCGTAGTACTGGATCGATGTCACGCTTCCTCCAAGTTGGCTTAGGCGCTGATCTTCACACGCTGGGGCTGCTGGGCCTGATGCGGATGCTCCGGCCCCGCGTAGACCTTCAGCTTGTTGCGGACCTTCTTCCCGAGACGGTTTTTGGGAAGCATTCCGTGGATGGCGAGCTCCAGGACTCGCGTGGGCTTCTGCTTGAGCAGCTTGCCGGCACTGATCTGCTTGAGCCCGCCGGGGAACCCGGTGTGCCATCGATAGATCTTGCGCTCCAGCTTACGGCCGGTGAGCTTCACCTTCTCGGCATTGACCACCACAACGAAATCACCGGTGTCCACCGCGGGAGACCAGGTAGGCCGGTGCTTCCCCATCAGCCGGGTGGCGACGAAGGTGGAGAGTCGACCGAGAGTTTGTCCTTCGGCATCCACCAGCAACCAGTGGTGTTCCGTGCTTTCCTTCTTCGGAACGAACGTCGACATCAACTTCCTCCGGGTCCTCCGCGGGGAGGCTTCCCGCATGAAGGCATGTTCGCAGAAGCGCAATTTTTACAACAACCTCCGTGCCTTGTCAAGAGAGTTCTTCCTGACCTGCGAGAAGGTGAAGGACCGCCTTCTGGGCGTGCAGGCGGTTCTCCGCCTGCTGGAAAATCACTGAAGCGGGGGAATCCGCCACACCGTCGGTGACCTCCCAGCCCCGGTGGGCCGGCAGGCAGTGCAGGAAGCAGGCCCCCGCTGCCGCCCGGGCCATCAGCGACTCGTTCACCTGGAAAGGCCTGAAGATTTTTGCGCGGGCCTCGGTCTCCGCCTCCTGACCCATGCTCGCCCAAACGTCCGTGTAGACGGCGTTGGCCCCCGAAACTCCCTGGGAGGGATCCTTGACAATTCGCAGCGTGGCGGAGGTTGCCTTCGCATCCTGTTGTGCCAGTTCGACAACCTGCTTGGAAGGCTCGTATCCCTCGGGACAGGCGACCGTGATCGAAGCCCCGCATTTGGCGGCAGCGAACAGGAGGGAATGGCAGACGTTGTTGCCATCCCCCACGTAGCAGAGCTTCACCTTGCGCAAGTCCCCATGGACCTCACGAAGCGTCAGAAAATCCGCCAGGGCCTGACAGGGATGGGAGTAGTCGCTCAGCGCGTTGATGACGGGAATACGGCTGTAACGGGCGAGCTGGACCACCGAATCGTGGCTGAACGTCCTGGCCATGATGATGTCCACCATCCGCTCCAGGTTTCTCGCCACGTCCGGGATCGACTCGCGGGCTCCCAGGGAAATATCGGAAGGAGCCAGATAGATGGCGTGCCCCCCGAGCTGCGTCATGCCGGCCTCGAACGTGACACGGGTCCGCAGCGAAGGCTTCTCGAAAATCATCGCCAGGGTTTTCCGCGAGAGCGAGCGGGCGTATCGCCCCGGGTTCGCTTTGATTTGGCCCGCGAGCTCCAGGATGAGCCGGAACTCCTCGGGTGAGAGATCGTGGATACTCAGCAAATCCTTGCCTGCCAGCTTCATCGCTTTTTCCTGCTCCTCCCTTTTGCCGAACCGGACGGCGCGGCCGAGTCGGGTACCACCCGGGTCCCGGATTTTCCCGCCAGCGCCTCGCGTAATCGGTCCACGGATGTGATCAGCACTTCGTTTCCCGTCTTTTCAGCGAAGGCCGCGGCGGTTTCTATTTTGGGGCCCATGCTGCCCGCGGGGAACTGCCCTTCCCGCAGGTGATGCCGCGCGTCCGAGACGGTGAGGCGCTCCGCGCGGACCTGATCCGGGCGCCCGAAGTTGAGGTAGACCTGGTCGACCCCGGTCAGAATCACGAACAGATCCGCTTGCAGCTCGGTCGCGAGGAGTCCTGCGGTGTGATCCTTGTCGACGACCGCTTCGATACCCTTGAGTCTGCCCTCGTCGTTGCGGTAGACCGGAATGCCCCCGCCGCCCCCGGCGATCACCACCCAACCGCGCCGCAGGCCGTCCTGAATGGCGGGAAACGACAGGATGCTCTTCGGCCGGGGGGAGGCCACGACCTTGCGGTAGCCGCGTCCGGAGTCCTCCACCATCAGCCATCCCATCCGCTTCATCAGGTATTCGGCCCGGTATTTCGTATAGAACGGTCCGATGGGTTTGGTGGGCTTTCGGAACCCCGGATCTTTCCGGTCCACCAGCACTTCGGTCACGAAACAGACGACTTCCCGCCGAATGCGCTTGGCGGACAGAACGTTGGCCAGCGATCGGCCCAGAATGTATCCGATGCTTCCTTCCGATTGGGCCACGCACACATCCAGGGAAAGAGGGGGGACCTTGGTGACCGCTTCTTCCACTTGAATGAGGATGTTGCCAACCTGCGGGCCGTTCCCGTGGACCAGCAGGAGGCCGTAGCCTTCCTCGAGGAAGAGCACCAGACGCTTGGCGAGGCGCTCGGCGTTTTCGATCTGCTCCGTCTGGGTTCCTTCCTCCCCGCGACGGATCAGGGCGTTACCGCCGAAGGCCACCACTGCCAGCCTGCGAGGAGGCAAGCGCACCTCTCAGAATCGCGCCAGGACGTCGTCCAGATCCGGCTTCCCGATCTCCTGCAGCTCATACGTCACGCGCAGCGCCGGCTTGCTCATCCGGATGGTGCGCCGCAGATCGATGGGAGTCGCGATGATGACCAGGTCGCAATCGGCCGCCTCGATGGTGGCTCGCAGATCCTCCATTTGCGCCTCTCCATACCCCACCGCCGGCAGGAGCACTCCGATGTCGGGATAGCTGCGAAAGGTCTCGCGAATGCTGCCTACGGCAAAGGGCCTCGGATCCACGAGGCTTGCCGCACCGAACTTCCAGGCCGCCGCGACCCCCGCACCATATTTCATCTCGCCATGGGTGAGGGTAGGACCGTCTTCCACCACGAGGACCCGCTTGCCGGTAATCGCCCCGGGCGTCTCCACCGTCAAAGGCGAAGCGGCCTCGATGACCACGGCCTTGGGGTTGATCGAGCGGATGCTCGAGCGAACTTTCGTCACCCCTTCCGCCGCCGCGGCGTCGATCTTGTTGATGACGATGCAGCCCGCCCGGTACAGGTTGGTCGTGCCGGGATGGTAGGTGAGCTCGTGACCCGGGCGGAGGGGATCGGTGACCACAATCTCCAGGTCGGGGCGGTAGAAGGGAAGGTCGTTGTTGCCTCCGTCCCACACGATGATGTCCGCTTCCTTTTCGGCCTGGCGCAGAATGGCCTCGTAATCCACGCCCGCGTAGATCACCGTGCCCGCCTTAATGTGGGGCTCGTACTCCTCCCGCTCCTCGATGGTGCACTGATTCGCATCCAGATCCGCGAGCGTCGCGAAACGCTGGACCTTCTGCTTCTCCAAATCCCCGTAAGGCATCGGGTGACGCACCGCCACCACCCGGCGCCCCTTCGCCGCGAGCTTGCTGCAGACCCGTCGGGTGGTCTGGCTCTTGCCGCTGCCGGTCCGCACCGCGCAGACGGAGACCACGGGGACCGCCGCCTTCAGCATGGTGGCATCGGCCCCCATGAGGCGGAAATCGGCGCCCGTGGCCAGCACCAGCGACGCCCGGCGCATCACGTATTCGTGGCTGACATCGGAATAAGCAAAAATGACCTCATCCACTTTTAGTTCCTTGATTTTCATAGCGAGATCCGATTCCGGGAAGATGGGGATCCCCTTCGGATAGCGCTTTCCCCCGAGCCCCGCCGGGTAGGACCGGCTGTCGATGTTCGGGATCTGAGTGGCCGTGAAACCCACGACATCGACGTCTTCCCGGTCGCGGAAAGCCACGTTGAAATTGTGAAAGTCGCGTCCCGCGGCGCCCATGATCAAGACCCTACGCGCGCTCATCAACTCACCTCGATAGAATTGGAAATGCGAAATTCATTCATGCCGCTCGATGGGTGGTGACCGGAAGCCATTGGCTCGAATCCTTCTGGCCCGGGTAATGGCCGGCCATCGCAGATACCCCAGCGAGCGGACCGGGAGGACTTCGCCGCGGTGCCGGCGATCTAGCCCAGTGGGGTGCTCAAGTCTTTGAGAAGCCGTGGGATTGCCAGAAACAACCGGCAGAGGCGGGCAGTTTCCAGCCGCAATAAACCAGAGCAATCTGCGGGGCTATCACTCCGAGCTCCGGTAACCGACCGAAGCATCCCGGCGAGGCACCCAAGTGACCTTCCGGAACGGCGGAAGTATAGCTAAAAGCTTCAACTTGTCAAGGTTGGAGCGGAGTGAGTCCGAGCTCTTTCAGCTTGGCGAGGAGCGTCTTGTACGAGATCCGCAGAGCTTCGGCGGCCCGACTCTTGTTCCCCCCGGTTTCGAGCAGCACCTGGCGGATCTTCTCCCGCTCCACGAGCGCCGCGGCCCGCTGGGAAACTTCGGAAAGGGAGCCGTGCAATCCGACCAATTCGCTCACGCGATGTTCCGCCTCCACCGGCGAGGGACCGGAGAGGTTCAGGTGCAACGGGGTGATCTCATCACCTTCGCTGAGAATGACGGCCCGCTCGAGAGCGTTTTCCAGTTCACGGACATTGCCGGGCCAGCCATGCTCCAAGAGCAGGTCCATGGCGGCCGCCGATACCCGCACCGGGTTTCGCCGCTTCTGCTCCGCCGAAAACCGCGCGGCGAAATGGGCGGCCAGCTGGGGGATGTCCTCACGGCGCTCCCGCAGAGGGGGGATGGCCACCGGGAAGACCGAGAGCCTGAAATAGAGGTCCTGGCGAAAAGCGCCTTCCGCCGCCAAGGTCTTGAGATCCCGATTGGTGGCCGCCACGAGCCGCAGATCGACGCTGCGCGTCTCGGTTCCCCCGACACGCTCAAAGCAGCGCTCCTCGATGACCCGCAGGATTTTTCCCTGCAGAGCGGGTGAGAGATCGCCGATCTCGTCGAGAAACAGCGTGCCTCCATCGGCCATCTCCATCTTCCCCCGCTTGGTTGCCCCGGCTCCCGTGTAAGCCCCCTTCTCGTGGCCGAACAGCTCGTTCTCCAGGAGCGTCTCGGGGATCGCGGCGCAATTGATGGCGAAAAAGGGCCCGGCTCGCCTGCGGCTCAGGTGATGAAGGGCGCGGGCGAACAGCTCCTTCCCGGTCCCTGATTCCCCCAGGAGGAGCACGGTCGCCTCGGTGAGGGCCACTTTCTCCAGCTGGGAGAGGGCCTGGGCCAGCGAGGAGCTGCTTCCCAGGATCGTGGGGAATCCCAGCTCGGCCGCGAACCGCTCGCGCAGAAAAGTGTTCTCCCGCGCCAGATTGCGGTGCTGCAGGGCGCGCTGCAGCAAGGCCAGGAGGTGATCCGGGTCCACCGGTTTCTCCAGGAAATCGTAGGCCCCATCTTTCATCGCTGCCACCGCATCGGATACGGTGCCGAACGCGGTCATGAGGATGACCGGGAGGGTTGGCTCGGCCCGCCGGGCCGCTCTCAAGACCTCGAGACCGTCCGCGCCGGGAAGCTTGAGATCCGAGAGCACCAGGAAAAATTTCTCGCGCTGCAGCCTGGAGAGCGCCTGCTTTCCGTCCGAACAGGGCAGAACCGAATAGCCTTCCTGCTCCAGGGTCCGGTGCAGCACATCCCTGAGCCCTTCCTTGTCCTCCACCAGGAGGACCCGCTCGGCGGGATCGCGCGGCGATTCCGCCGGCCCTCCTCCGTCAGGATGGCTCATTCGGGCTTTTTTTCCAGGAAGGTGGCGAGGTCTTTGCGCGCCGTCTCGAGCTGGCGGGTGGTGTGCTGAATCTCTTCGTCGGTTCGGGCCAGCAGCTCCGGACCCGATAGTCCTATTTCCTGCTCCGCCGTTCCTTCCGGACCCGGGGTGCGCGGCAGGAGCGGATTCTGTATCGAGCGGCGCCTCTGCTCCAGAGACTTCAGCCGGGCCTCGAGGTCGAGGACTTTCTGTTGCAGCTCGGTGGTTCGCTTCTGCCGCCAGAGAGTCCTCTCCTGCTCATCCTTGATGGCTTTCAACGGATCCTGAGTCTCGGCCGGCGTGACGTTGCGCGCCGGCTGGGTCGAGCTGCCCGAGTTGTACTTCTTGAGGTCCTCGTCCGTGAAGACCAGAGGCCCCTTCTGAGCGGGCTTCCCATGGGTCGACTTGGTTTGAGTCGATGGCTTCTTGGCAGGCTTCGATTGGGGAGATTTCTTCACCTCGGGCGAGGACTCCTTGGAGGCTCCCGCCTGGTCTTCCGCCCTGGTGGCGGCGGGCACTATGACTGCGATCAGGCTCCCCGCCAGCGCCAGGGCGAGTCCCGTTTTCCAGCGTGATACCTTCATATGCCATCCTCTCAACAAGATAGAAAAACCCGAGGAGAGGGTACCCTCCCCGGGCTAATTTAGAGCCACCGGAGGTCCGGTGCAAGGAAGTGAGCGCTACATATCGCTTTCCCAACTGGTCGAAACCACCCGGGGCAGCTTCAAGGAAGGAGGCGGCCAGCACTTGTCCTTCAGACAAGTGTCGAACCAGATGTCGGGAGTTCCCGCCGGTCCTCCCCCCGCCTCGATAATCCCCTGCTTGGTGATGATGCTTCCGAAGAACCTGCCGTTGCCTTTGGCGTTCCAGTAGCCGGTGTTGTAAATCACCCCGGCCATGTGGACGGCTCCCGTCACATTGGGTCCTCTGGGTACTCGCGCCGTCGTCGAGGTACCCGTCTTGGAAATGGAAGGAAAGCTTGTCGGATCGGTGGTCGGATAGTTCAACTGCAAGACCGTCTCAGTGGTCTGCCATCCATCGATTCCATTGCTCTCAATGTACGGCTCGCCCGGGGCGTACATCGTGCGGCTGGGTGGCGAGTTTCCCAGTCCAGTGCTGGTCAGGCTCTGGGAGTTGAGGAAGATAAACCCGGCCGAGTTCCATCCCGACGTGAGAGTCACGGCGGCGGTCAGGTTGTCGAAGATCCCATCGGCATTGGAATCGACGGGCGGCAGCGCGTTGGCGGTGTCGAAGAAGAACAGTCCGGTCCGCCCCGAGGTGGCGGTCGGCATGTCGGTAGCGGCGCCAGTGCCGTTCAGGGAGAAATTCCCTCCGCCTACATACTTGTAGTAGTAGGCATTCTTAATACCGGAAATGGCGATCTGTCGCCAGAAGTTGTAGTCCAGATCGGGACACGGGATTGTCGAATATCCCAGGTTCTGGAACAGATTGCTGTGATCGCGGTCAGTGCATTGGTTGTCGTTGACCCCGGTGCAGGTGAAAGGCCAGGGCTGGTTGGCCGCCGTGCCCAGAGGGTTGCCCGAATTGTCGAGGATCCGCTGGCCGGCCTTGGTTCCGAACCAGGGATCCTCGATGGTGTTGTCGTTGGCCGCCATGAAGCTGGTGAGCTTCGCTCCGGTCACGTGGGCATCGGGGAAACCCGCCGCACCCGAGTCATCGAAAGGAAACCCGCTGTCCATCTTGTTGTCGAGGTTGGAGGTGTTGAACTGGAAATCCCCGGCGGCGAGGATGAATCCCCAATGGACCTGGAAGTCTCCCCCGACGCTCAGGAAGTTGCAGGAGGTGAGCGGGCCGAAATCTCCCGGATAGGGCACTTCCGACACCACAACCTTGGTCATGCGCTGCGCCACCTGCCGCTCGGCCGCGGTGCCCGGAAAGATGAACATCCCCGCGGTCACCTTGATCGTTGCAATTCCGAAGCGGACGTTCTGTCCCCCCAGGTTGATGAGCGGCGGGCCATAGGCGTCGATGCGGGTGATCCTGACCCGCTTGTTGACCGAGGGAAAGCTGGGAAACAGCGTGTTGTTCAGGTCCGTCAGAAAAGTCGCCTGAGCGCCTCCCGCGGCCGCGTCGATGCGCACATCGGGCCCCTCGTCTCCACCGGCATGCGATTCCTCCCCCATGAAGGCGAGGAAATTGTTCCCCCGGTAGGCCTTGTCGAAGAGATCGTTGGTCCCGTCTCGGTATATCGGCTTGGAGGTATCGGAAGCCACACCCAGAACGGTAGCGGTCCCCGAATTCCCGTCGTGGTCGTACCACCTTATGGCCCGGTTGACCTGGGCGGCGGTGGGGACCTTGTATCCCGTGCCGGTGGGATCGTTGAACCAGTTCATGACCACGCGGGCCCCGGCGTCCGCCGCGAACAGGGTCTGCTGGGCGTTGAGCTCGTTCTCCGCGATCTGGCTCTCGGTCTGGGCCAGCATCAGATAGGAGATCCCCAGAAGCGTCATGATCACCATGACCAGCACGGCGATGAGAAGCGCCGAGCCGCGCTCGCCGCCGCTCGCTCCCCCGGGGGGGAGCGAGGCGGCGCTTGAAGCCTTCATGCTCGTCAACCGATTCATGGTCAGCTCCTAGATGGTCGACACGGCCAGGTCTTTGGCGATGACCTGGAACGTGCACGATCCCGTAGTTCCTGAGGAATCGTGGAAGTTGAAGCGGATGGTGATCGTCTCGCCGCCGTTCCCGCCGGAATTCACCAGGGAGTTGGAGAAGTCCAGCTTCACGTTCACCGGGCTCCCGGTCGTGCTGAACCGGTCGAAGAAGAGCGGGACCGAGAACGTGTTGGTGGTCGCCGGCGAAACCAGCGGCGTCGGCCAGGTGAAGCTGGGGGGACTGATGATGCTGGGGTACGAGAAGGACACGATCAGCGGATTGAAGCCGAGGGTGTTCGTCCAGCTCACATCGACCCGGTCGATGAACAGGTCCTTTCCGGCATTGTTCACGATATCCCAGCTCAGGTCGCTCTTCTTCACGCCCCCGATGGTTCCCGTGGTGGGGCTCAGGTTCGGGTTGGCCGGGGAGATCTGACAGGCCAGGATCGAGCTGACGACCAGCGTCTGGGTGCGGTAGTTCACGCATCCGTTGCTGTTCTCCACCTCGATGAACACGGTGTAGGTGCCCGCCCCGACCGCAGCGGCGTTCCAGGCGGGGAAGTTGAAGGGATAGGCCGTGGCCGTCTGGTCGTAGAGATCGGCTCCGCCCTGCGGATTCGGGATGTGGATCCTGGCGCGGATGTAGATGTCGCCACCTCCGGCGATGGACAGCGACAGGGGCACCGAGCCGGCCACCGAGGCTCCGTTTGCCGGAGACATGGTCGGAGTGCCATTGAAGGTGCACTGCAGCGACGAAGGGGGCGAATAGGAAGAGAAGTTGGGGCACGCATCCGCCGCCCGGACTTTGTAGAAATAGGTGTTGTCTTGTATCTGGAGGTAGCTCTTGTCAGTGGAGCTGAGGTTGTGCACCAGCGTCAGCGAGCTGCCCACGACGGGGCTACCCGGTACCGCCGTGTAGGTGAGCAGGTTCGGGTTCGAGCTGGTCGTACCCATGGCGTAGACGATTTCGTAGGAGGCCACCTGGATCGTCCGGCTCTGCACGTCCTGCACCACCGCCGGCCAGCTGAGGGTGACGTCGTTCTGGCTGGTGCGGCTGGCCGTGATGGTGCCCGGAGCCGTCGGCTCAATGGTGGTGTCCGACGAGCCGGCGATCGCCGGCGAGTAGCCGCTGGCGTTGCCGCACAGGTCCGTGGCAGCCAGCTTGTAATAGTAGGTCTGGCACTGCGCCACGTTGCTGTCGGTGAATTGCTGATTGCCGGCGGTCAGGACCGTATCGTCGATGTAAGGAGTTACGTAGGGAGTGACCCCGGGGGTGAATCCGGCAGTTGGTCCGCGCCAGACCTTGTATCCCTTCAGGTCACGGATCATCGGGGCATCGGCGTCGACGCAGCCGGTGGGACCCGACGTGTTGGTGGTGACCGGATCGAAATGCACTTCCACCTGCGCATCGAGAGGCGGGTGCGTCGAGCTCCCCTTCTGGGTGGCCCAGCCGGAGGCCGGTGCGGCCGGCAGGGTGGTGTCCGCCAGAGCGCCCGAGGAGGTGGAGGCGGAGAAGGTGCCGACGTTCCCCGAGGAATCCTTGGCCTGCACTTTGAAGTACCAGGTGCTGCCTTGGGTAAAGCGCGCCGCATCGCGGATGAAGCCGTGCGTGGTATAGCTGGGAACGCCGTTGTCGAAGTGGGGGTAGGGAGTGTTCACCACGTAGGGGGTCGCACCGCTGGTGCTGCCGTAGCCGAGGTTGTAGCTGCTCACCAGCTCGGATGCGGGGCGGCCCACGAAATTCACCAGCACGCCCTGGCAATGTCCGCCGCACAGCGTCGGAGCCGGGCTCACCTGTCCCGGAGGGGTGCTGTCGGAGTCCTGCATGCCGGAGCGGCCCAGGTTTTCCGGTGTGGCATTGGAGCTCAGCGTGAATTTCCGGTAGCGCGCGGTGCTGCTGGTGCTCGCCTCTGCCGGATCCTGGTAGCGCAGATCGGGACTGGCGGTCATCCCCACCAGGTCCACGGTGATGCGACGGATGCGGCTGCGCAGGGGGGCATTGGCATCGCCTCCGCCGATGTCGTCGGAAGCGTCGGTCGGGGTGAAGGTTCCGATCTGGTTGCCGCCGTCATCGTAGTACTTGAAAGTCATCGACTTGATATTGTCCGCCACGGGCTGCTTCGTGAAAAAGGCCGCCGCGGTGGGGTTGGCGCCGCTGCTGTAGTTGGTCAGGTCGTTGTTCAGCGTGACCCGGTACAGGGTGTAAGGAGGGCTGTCCTCGACCAGAGCCACGTTGCCCATGCGGACGTTTTCCGCCACGCTGTCGCGGGGCCCCACGCTGATGTTGTTGCCCAGGTAGGTAATGGTGGCCCGGGTGGGATTGTCGATGTCCGCCGTGAAGTTCATGGTGCTGCCGCCGGTCCAGCCGGGCTTGCCCAGCACGTAGGCCACGATCTCGTCATTGCCGGTGCTCACGGCGTTGAACACCCCCTTGATGCTCGACTCGGGGGCGTCTTTCAGCGTCGCGTCCTCATAGTCCAGATCCGACCGCAGGACGATGGCGTTGTCGAAGGCCGCCTCGATCTGCTCGTCATTGCGGGTCTTGCTGCCATCCGGGTTGTAGTTGTAGCCGGCGTTGCGCAGATCCGACAAGACGCGATCGAAGGCCGCGCGGGTGTTCTGCTGCTGGTCGGTGAAGTTCTGCCCCGACTTGAAGGACTTCTGGGCCGCGGTGTACAGAATGAAGGTCACCGCCGCGGCGATGGCGAAGATGGCCGAGGCGATGACCATCTCCACCAGGCTGAATCCTTGTTCCGAAGACCTACGGTTCCGATCGATGCTGCTCACGAGGAGCCTCCTTTCGGTCCGGGGCCAGCCCGGGCCGTTACTTGCTAGAAACGAATCGTCTGGAGCTGGACATTCCGGGCGCGCCCCAGCTCGGTCCAGTTCACCGTCACCCGGACCTGCAGGGCCGAGGCGCTTCCCATGTTCAAGGGGCTGGCGCTGCCCAACGGTGTGATGGCGACGGTGGCGGAAGCGTTGGGTCCGAGCCGGCTCTGAATCTCCGACTGCCATTGATTGGCGTTGTTGCCGGTGGTGACCGTGGACACAGTCACCCCGGTGCTGGTGTCCGCGCCGCCGAAGTAGGCATAGGTCTCGACGTAGGGCAGCTGGTCGATGCGCTCCATGATGGTCTGCCCCAACGCGGTGGCGCTGGTGACGCTCTTGCCCTGATGCACCTGCTTCCCACCGATGATGAACATGGAGGCGATGGAGATGAGCACCGTCGCCAGCAGCCCGAGAGCCAGGGTGACTTCGATCAGGCTGAACCCGCCTTCCCGGCCCGGCTCGGTGTGTTGTGTCGCTCTCATGCGGGAGTGATGACTGTCATTCATGGTTTCTCTCCGTCATTCCTAGGGTGCGACTATGGCGAACGTACTGGTCACCTGTCCCACGGTGTTGAGGCTCAAGGTCCATCGATCGGCTCGGCTGCCGTTCACCGTCCCTTGCAGGACGATGGAGGCGCTGCCGGTGCTGACGGTTCCGTTGGTGACGAACGTAATCGTCGAAGGTGTCGCCGAGATGAACGACACTCCCGTTGGCAGGGCCCAACTGCGGGTCTTCCCTTTGGCGTCGGTCCAGCTGTAGCTTCCCCCGGCGGTGTTCACGAGAAGATCGCTGGATGCCCGGGTGCTCACCGCCACCTGGCGGACTGCCCGGATGGCGACCGAGAGCTCCTGAGCCGCCGACCGCACTTTGTAGGCCCGGTAGGACTCGGTGAAGGCCGGCCCGGCGAAGGTGATGAAGATGCCCATGATCGCCAGGACCAGCAGCATCTCGACGATGGAGAATCCTGCCTCGGCTCTGCGCCGGGTCCTGGTTTCGGGCTCATGGTTGCGTATCGTCATGGCTTGCTCCTTGAGAGGCGCGTTCGACTCCTCTGACAGCAAGCCGAATGCCACGCCCTGTCAGGCCCGTGACACCTGGCCATCTTGCTCAAAACAGGGAGCTTGGAGAGGACGATAGACGGGAGGTTGCAGAAAGGTCGAGCGGCGGGGGCATCGAGGCGTTACAAAAGGTAGCGAGGGCCGAACGGGGTTTCCCAGGCGGACACTTCAAATACGCCCGGATTGGAGCGAAGGATTAGAGATGCGCAGGGTTTTCTGGCGGGCCGGCCAGGGGCAGGCGAATCACGAATCGAGTTCCCAGGCCCATCTGGCTGGCGACTTCGATGCTGCCGTCATGACTAACGATCGCCTTCTGGACCAGGGGGAGGCCCAGCCCCGTTCCATTCGGGCGGGTGGTGAAGAATGGTGTGAAGATCTTGGGCAGCACCTCGGAGGGAATCCCGGGCCCGTTGTCCGCCACCTCCAGGCGCAGGATCCGCCTCTCCTCGAGCGTTCCGATGACCCGGACCTCGATGCCCTTGCCGTTTCTCGCCTGGGAGGAGTTCAGGAACAGGTTGTGGAAAGCCCGCCTGAGCAGGTGCTCGTCTCCCACCACCCGGGGGAGATCTCCGGCCAGGAGAATGGTGAACGGCGGCGCCGAGGCGGGCTGGGACATTTCCCGCGCCAGCGCCTGGAGCATGGCCTGCAGGTCGACGGCCCCCAGGCTGAGCGTAGACGGGCGGGCGAATTGCAGGAACTCTTCAACCACCTTGCCGATGCCCTCCGCCTCCTTGAGGATGCTGCGCGCCAGATCCCCGCTCTCTTCCTCCCGGCAGCGCAGCAGCAATCGCGCATACCCTTGCAGGGTCGCCAGCGAGTTGCGGAATTCGTGGGCGATGCCCGCCGAAATCTCTCCCAGGTGCGCCAGGTTCTCTTTCAACGCGACCCGATCCTGGAGCTGGCGGATCTCCGTGAGGTCCGAAAGCAGGCAGATGAGCCCGCGCAGCTTCCCGTCCTCTTTGCGAATCGGAGAGAGGCCCACGCCCAGGTGGATCTCCCGTCCGTCCGGGCGGCGGTGCGGGACCATCTCGCGGCTCCGGGGCGCGGCCTGACTCAACCCTTCGCCAAGCAGTCGCCCCAATCCATCTTCGCCGCCGAACAGGTCCTCCACCTTGCTGCCGATCATCTCCGAGTGCGATCGCCCGAGGATTTGCAAGGCCGCCGGATTGACCAGCTGCAGGGCTCCGTCGGCATCGAAGGCCATCATCCCCGAAGTCAGGCTCTTCGCCAGGCTCTCCGCGGGAAATCCCGCGTCGGCCACACTCCCCCGGGCGGCTTTGAGGCGGGCGAGCTCCATCTCCTGACCCCGCAGCTTCTCGACCACCCCCTGAAAAGTCCGCAGCAGGACGTTGGGATCGGGAATCTCCCTGCCGGGGGATGCGGGTTGGGAGCCCTCGGCCACTTCAGCGGTCGCCATGAGCTGCCGGTAAGGAGCCAGGAGCCAGCGGGCGAACAGGAGCACCAGCAGGACCAGGCAGGAGAGTCCGGTGGCCTGAATCCCGGCGAGCACCTTCAGGCTGCGATCCAGGCTCGCCAGGCTCCCCACCGGCTCCTCCACCTTGAGGATCGCCCCCAGCCGGCCGCCGGGGCTGATCAGGGGCAGGTAACCGGAGAGCGTGGCGTAGGCGATTCCCTCCTCGTCGCGGATATCGGAGAGCACGCTGTTGCCGGCCGCCAGCCTGCCGCGCCGTGACTCGCCCAGGGCGGCATACTCCCGATCGGGAACTCCCGCCCTTCCCACCATGGAGGAGGACAGGATGATTCCCTGCGGATCGAGCAGCTCCGCCTCCGCCAGAGAGTGCTCCTTGGCGAGGCGTGCCAGGCGCACCTGGCTGGCGGGGCTCCCCGTCCCGGCTTGCGTTTCACCACCAAGGATTCCCTCACTGAGCCCCAGCTCGACTTTTGCCGCTTCGGCCACCAGGATGATGCGCTGTCCGATCTCGTCGCGCACCGCATCGCGGCTCATCATGAGCAGGCAGAAATTGACGGTGATGGCGGAGGCGAGAAAAAAGACCAGCAGGATCAGGAAGATCTTGATCCGGGCTTCGTAAGTTCCCAGGAAGCGCCACATCTCATTACCTCGAGAAACCGGAAATCCCCGCGTACCAGCCCAGCAGCCATCCCCCCGAGGTGAGGGACAGGAACGCAGCGAGCGCCAAGAACGTCCCGAAAGGAAGCGCATGCTTCATTCCGTAACGCGACAGCGCCACCCCTCCCAGCCCCCAGACCGACCCGAGCACCGAGCCGGCGAAAATCGTCAGCAGCACGAGCTTCCAGCCCAGGAAGCCTCCCACCATGGCCAGCATCTTCACGTCGCCCATTCCCATGCCGTCGACGCGCTCAGAGGCGGGCTTGCGCAGCTGCGACAATCGGTAACCGACGGCGACCAGGTACGGAATCCCTGCTCCCAGCGCCACTCCCAGGGCCCAGTCCACGAAACTCAAGCGGGAGACGTGCGGGCTCCAGGGGAGCTCGGGCATCCTCCCGAGAACCGGCACCAGCACCGAGCAGCCGAGGCCCGGCAGCGTGATGCGGTCGGGGAGAATCTGATGCTCGGCATCGATGAAAGCCAGCGCCACCAGGGCCCAGGTGAAGGGGAGGTACACCGCGAGAGGCACCGACAGCCCCAGATAAAGGTAGAGACCCAGCGTCAGCAGGGCGTTGAGGCTCTCCACCAGCGGGTAGCGCATGGAGATCTTGGCCTTGCAGGCGCGACACCGGCCTCCGAGAACCAGGAAGGAGAGGACCGGGACATTGTCATAGGGGGGAATCCTGGCCCGGCAATGGGGACAGGACGAGGCGGGAAAGACCACCGATTCCCGGCGCGGGAGCCGGTAGATGACGACGTTCAGAAAACTCCCGATGATGGCGCCCAGGGCCAGGAAGAACACTGGGACCAGGACGCTCATCAGCGTCCCTGCAGCAGGCGGCGCGCCTGGGAGCGCACGATTCCGGTCTCGGGGGAGAGGGTGTAGGGGTTGCCATCCGGGTCCACTGGCACCGCATCGAGAAGCCCGGCGCGTACCAGATCCCTCAGGCTCCCGGGAAACGACCCGTGCGATTCCCGGTAGCGCTGCACCAGCGCGTTCAGGTCGTCCAGATCCACCTCGAGGCGCAAATCGTGGACGTGCATCCAGCTCACCTGGCGGACATAGCCCGAATCCGCCGTATCGTGGATCTCCGCCCAGTATTTCAGCGACGTGCGCTTGTCGCCCAGGCGGTTGTACATCTCCGCGAACAGCCGACGCGCCGGGGCGGGAGCGCCGGGGATGGCCTGGGCGCGCTGGAAGTTATCCCTGGCGCAGGCGTAATCGTGCAGCTTGTTGTAGCACAGGAAGCCCGCCTGGAACGGCAGGATCCATTCGCGGGGATTGTTCCGCGTCCCGGCATCCAGGAGCTTCAGAGCCAGGTCGTCCCGGTTGGCCTCCACCGACATGATCATCGAACCCACCAGGTAAGGATCGATGAAATGCGGATCCAGCTCGGCGATGACGCGCCGGTAGATTTGATCCAGGTACTCATAGCGATCCTGAATCTGGTAATTCGAGTAGTACTGAATGGACCAGATGTAGATCAGATCCGCGACCAGCCCTTCGTAGCCAAAGGTGAGCGCCTTGAGCGAGCGACCGCTGGGGAGATAGAGCAGGTGGTACCCGGGGGCGCTCCCTTCCCGCAGCCGATCCACCCGGAATGCGGCGGTGCCGGCGGTGAGGGCCCCCAGGAGCACGACGAGCACGCCTTTCAAGACGAACTCCTCACGTGAAGTCCCGCCGGCGCAGGATGATGCAGGCCGTGGCCAGCACGGCCCCGCCATATCCTGCCATGTAGAGCAGGGCCCAGAGCGGCAGCGTGGCGGGAATCGGCAGCTGGTGAACCACCTCGGTCTTGATGTTGAAGATCTCCAGGTTGGGAAGCGCGAAGTACAGAAAGCGGCAGATGGCCCGCCCCCCGGAGCCCCTCACCCTTTCCTCCAGCAGGTGAAGGCTCCAGGTCAGATGCCCCACCAGGTAGAGCGACAGGCTGAACAGCGTGCTGAGGATCGGGGTGGAGAAGGAAGAGAACAGGATGGCGAACGCCGTGATCAGCAGCAGCTCCATGAAGATCAGCGCGATCGCCAGAAGCAGCCTCGGATCGGCGAATCCCTTGAGAAAGAGGATCAGGTAGAACCAGGCGGTCATCACCGAGGTATTGACCAGCAGTGTCAGGACCAGCCCGCAGTACTTCCCCAGCAGGAACTCGTAACGGTGAATGGGCTTGGAGACGATCGTGTAGATAGTCCGCCGCTCGATTTCCTTGCTCACCAGGGCCACCCCGATGAACACCGAGGTGAGCACCCCGAACAGAGAGATGGAGGCCAGCCCCACGTCCTTGATGATTTTCTCTTCCCCGCCCACCGTCAGGAGGCTGAGGACCTGGGAGAAGCCCATGAACAACAGGGCGAATACCAGGAGGAGGTAGAGGATCCTGTCCCGGATCGCTTCCCGAAAGGTGTTCGAGGCGATGGCCCAGATGCGCGTCATCGGCTGATTTCCCTCAGGAAGATGTCCTCCAGGCTCTCGCGCTGCGGAATCACCGAATGGAGGCTCCCTCCCCTCTCCAGGATGGCGCGCACCAGAGCTTTCATCGACTCCTCATTGGGGGAAGCGGCAAGGGTCTCGTTGCCCTCCCGGGACACCACCGCCGCAATGCCGGGAAGCGCAGCCGGATCGATCCCCGAGAAGGCCACCTCCCAGTGGGTGACCCGGTTTCCCAGGAGATCGGAGACTCTGCCCACCGCTTTCAGCTCCCCCTTGCTGAGGATCCCGACCCGATCGCAGATCAGCTCCGTGTCCGACAGGATGTGGGTGGAAAAGAATACCGTGCGCCCGGCCGCCTTCAGCGACAGGATGATGTCCCGCACTTCGCGACGTCCGACCGGGTCCAGCCCGGACATGGGCTCATCCAGGATGACGAACTCGGGCTCGTTCAACAGGGCCTGCGCCAAGCCCAGCCTCTGCAGCATCCCTTTGGAGAATTTCCTGAGCTGCCGGTCCCGGCGGTTGGCCAGCCCCACGCGCTCCAGCATCGCATCGCTCCTCGCCCGACGGACCTCCCGCGCAAAGCCGAACAGACGACCATAGAAGTCCAGGAACTCCGCGGCGGTGAGATAGTCGTAGAAGTATGGGTTTTCGGGCAGGAACCCGAGCCGCCTCTTGACCGCGACACTCTGGTGGGGCTCTCCCAGGATCCGGATGGATCCGGCGTCCGGGCGCACCAGATCCATGATCAACTTGATCGTGGTGGTCTTGCCGGCTCCGTTGGGACCGATGAATCCGAAGATTTCTCCCTGCTCCACCGAGAAGCTCAAGTCCCGGAGGATCCAGTATTTTTTCAGAGAGAGGTTGGCCCGGTAGCTCCGGGCCAGGTGGGAAACCTCCAGAACGGGCGCCATCGGCTAGTCCCCTCCCCCGTACGATGCGGCGCCCCCGGCACGGGGACGGGCGCCGGTGTCCTCGCTCACCAGACTTTCATACAGGGCCTCGAGCCGGTCCACCATGAGATCGATGTCGAACTCCCCCACCCGTTCGCGTCCCTTGAGCCCCATCGACCGCGCCACCTCCGGATGCTCCAGGAGCCAGGAGATTTTATCGGCCATGGCGCTCACATCTCCCGGCTCCACCAGGAAGCCGGTCTCCCCTTCCACCACCGCTTCCGGAGTTCCGTCGACGCGCGTGGCCACCACGGGTAGAGAAGCAGCCATGGCCTCCGGAACGACCCGGGGGAGCCCTTCCCAAAGCGAGGTGAGCGCCAGCACGTCGATATTCTTGAAGAGGGAGGGAATGTCCCGTCGCCAGCCGAGCAGGTGGAACCGCCCCGCGAGCGAGTGCTGCACCACCTCGCGTTCCACGGCGCCACGCAGCTCGCCGTCACCGACCAGCAGGAAATGCGCCCCCGCGATCCGGCGCGACACTTCCGCCGCCACCTTCACGAAGTCCACGGGAGCTTTTTGCGGCTTCAGACAGCCGACCATTCCCACCACCGGCGCATCGGGAGAGATTTTCAATTCCGTGCGCAGACTTCCGCGCCTGGCACCGTTGCGAAAAGCCGCGAGCTCCACACCGCTGCGAATCAGGCTCGCCCTGCCCGGCGGAAAGATTCCGCTCCGCACGGCGCAGTCCAGGTTGGCCTGGGAGACTGCCAGAAAGCGGGTGGTTAGGGGCGCGGTCCAGGTTTCCAGCGTGCGAAACCATTGCCGCTTGAGCGACGGCATCCCTGGATGAAAGCCAAACCCATGGACCGTGTGCACCAGCGCGCCGACACCCGCCAGGTGCGCCGCCCAGCGTCCCAGGATTCCCGCCTTGGAGGAGTGGGTGTGCACCAGGTCGGGCTTCAGCCGTCTCAAGAGCGCCGTGAGCTTCAGCAACGCCACGAAATCCCGGGTAGGGCTCACTTCGCGCACCAGCTCCGGAATCCAGTGGGTTTCCATGAACGGAATCGACCTGGCTTCGTCATCCAGCAGGCCGCCGGGTCCCGCCACGAGGCTGACCTCGAAGCGCCGGCGGTCGAGGTGCGCGGAGGTGTAGAGCGTGTTCTGCTGGGCGCCGCCCAGCTCCAGCAGGGTGATGATGTGGCAGACGCGGATTTTCGCTGCGGAAGGCTCGGTGGATTGCATCATCCCCTGCCCCCCGCGGACGCTCTCTCCCCGTCCAGCAGCCGCCCGGCCGCCTCTCGCCCCTGTCTGAGCGCCGATTCCATGGAGCCATATTCCCAGGCTCCGAATCGCCCGGTGGAAATCACCCCATAGCGCTCGAGGATCCCCAGGATCGACGGCAGCGCCTGCTGCCGGAAGTGATCGTAGATGACGTAGGCAGGATCCAGCACCAGCACCTCGCGGGTCACGATCCGATCCTCGGACCTCAGGATACCGGCACGACCCAGGGCCTCCAGAACTTCCTCCACCAGCGCCTCCTCCTGCAGTGGCTCATCGCGCCGCCGGGCTACTTCCACGTAGAGCGAGGAACAGCCTCTCGGCGCCACCCCCGAGGAATAATTCGTGGGCGAACCGACTCGGTAAAAAGGGAATTGGGCCTCCGGAAAATAGACCCAGTGCCCCTGGAGCACTCCCGGGCGATCGATTCCCAGGTTGATGTTGACGACCCGGACGGCCCGCAGCTTGCTCCGGGCCTTGGCCAGAGAGGGCTCTGGCAGCGGATTCAACATGACCAGAAGGCTGTCCAGCGGCAGCGTCGAGACCAGCCGCTCGTAGCCGATTTCCTCCCCCGATTGCAGCCAAACCCGGCGGGAGAGCAGATCGATGGATCGCACCGCGGCCCCCAGCCGGATTTCTCCGCAGCGGGTCTGCAGGGCCTTCGGAATCGCGTCGATTCCGCCGCGTCGCGGGTAGAGGAACTGGGGGTTGTATCCCAGCCCCTTCACCTCCATTCCCAGCGAGCCGCGCACCACCTCGTCGAGCGAGGGGCGGGGTATCGACCAAGAGACCCAGCCGCACTCCATCTCGTTCAGATCCACCCGATAGAGCTTTTCGTTGTAGGGGAACAGGAAGTGACGAGCCATCCCCGCGCCGAAGGTGGCCAGCACCCACTCCTGAAAATTCCCAGCCGGCCTGGCCTCCGACTCTCCACGCTGCAGGAGCGCCTCCACGAATCCCACCACGCATTCCCGGATTACCTCCCGGGGAAGCCCATAGGTGTTCGCCTGGAACGGATAGCCGGTGTAAACCCCCTTGGAGTAGATGAGTGATTTTCGCTCCACTGATTCAAACGCCCTCGGGAGCAGGGAATGGATCATCTCGCGGATGCCCGGGTCCCTCAGGTGCAACAGGTGCCCGGTGCAGTCGAAGGTGAAGCCGTCCACCACCCGGGAGCGGCACAGCCCGCCGACCTGCGACTCCCGCTCCAGAACCAGCGTCTCTTCTCGGGGAAGGGAGGCTGCGGCGGAAAGCCCCGCCAATCCCGCTCCCAAGATGAGATTCCTAGTGACGATCACGCTCCCGCTCCTACAGGGTCATGTCGATCTTTTTCAGATAGAAGCCCAGCGCCAGGGCCGCCGTGGCGGTGCCTCCCAGAAGCCAGAGAGCCGCCGTAGCATCCACCAGCATCATCGCGATCGCCACGCAGCCGAGGCCCGCGGAGGCTGCATAGCTGGCCATGACCGTCTGCCGGGTGGTCAAGCGCCATTTCCTCAGCCGCAGGGGAAAATGGTCGGGGCTGCCGCGCATCACGGGGATGCCGCGCCGCCAGCGGATGAACATCACGAAGAGCATGTCGAACAGCGGCACCCCGAGGATCACCACCGGCGAGAGTGAGGCCACCAAGTTCTTCGAGGTATAGCTGTTGTTCATGGCCAGCGCCCCCAGCATCAGTCCCAGGAAGAGGCTTCCGGTGTCTCCCAGGTAGATCCGGGCCGGCTCGAAGTTGTAGCGCAGAAATCCTGCGAGGCTTCCGGCCAGACCGGCGAGCAGCGTGCCCACCTCCTCCCGGCCGCTTCCCGCCGCGACGCAGGCCAGGAACAGCGCCGAGATCAGGCCGACTCCCGAGGCCAGGCCGTCCATGATGTCGATGAGGTTGAAGGCGTTGGTGATGGCGAGCAGCCAGAGGAAAGAGAGAGGAAGCGCCAGCCCCGCGGGCAGGAAGGTCAGCTTGATGGTCACCGAAGCTTTCATGAGCGTCAGGATGGCCACCACCTGGCCAGCCAGCTTGACCGCAGGGCTGAGAGCTCCCAGGTCGTCGATCAGCCCCAGGATCACCACGATGGCTCCGGCGAGCAGGATCCCCAGCACTTCTCGCTGAAAGTCCACCGTGAGGGCCAGGGACAACAGAAACGAGAGGTAGATCGCAATACCGCCCAGGTAGGGCACCGGAGCACGGTGGTTCTTCAGCTTGCCATCGGGGCGATCGACGATCCCGAAGCGGATGGCAGCCTGTCGCAGCACCGGGGTCAGGTAATGCGCCAGCCCCGCGGCGAGCAGAAACGCGCCGGCCATGCGGATCATGCAGCGGCCCTCCAGCCCTTGTCGCGCAACAGCTCCCGATACAGAGCGCTCCATCCCCGCACCATGCGCTCCAGAGGGAATTCTTGTCGGGCGCGCTGCTCTCCCGCTCGGCCGTAGGCCGCGCGCCGCCCGGGTTCCCCGAGCAGGGCCCGGATGCGCTGCGCCAGCTGGGACGCTTCGCCCGGGGGAACCAGATCTCCCGTCACCCCATCGCGAACCACTTCGGGCAGTCCACCGCAATGCGTCGCCACGACCGGCAGCCCCGTGGCCATGGCTTCGAGCACCGACAGTCCGAACCCTTCCGAGAGCGAAGGCTGCACGTAGAGATCCAGGGCCTGCAGAACGAGCGGTACGTCCTGGCGATCGCCCAGAAATCGCACCTGCGCCGAGAGGCCCCGCTCCCGGACCGACCGCTCCAACTCGGCGCGGGCGGGCCCATCCCCGCAGAGGAGGCAAACCATCTCCGGTACCGTGCCATCGAGGATCTCCAGGGCCTGCAGGAGAATTGCGTACCCCTTCACCGGCTCATCCAGTCTCCCTACGCTGCCAATCACCCGGGATCCGGGACCCAGCCCCAGGGCCGCGCGCATCCGATCGCGGGCGGTGCGATCGGCGAAGCGCTGCACGGGAACTCCATTGGGAATGGTCACCACCTTGTGCGCCGGGAGTCTCACTTGTTCCACGGCACACCGGCGCACCGCGTCGGAGCAGGCCACCAGCCGATCCGCGAGTCCCGCCGTGCCGCGCTCCAGGAGTCGGTGGGACACGGTGAGCCAGCCATCGGTTCCGTGGTGGGAATTGATCACCACCGGCACGCCGGCCCATTTGCCGGCGACTCTGGCGCAGAGGTTGGCCCAGAAAAGGTGGGAGTGAATCAGATCGAAGCGCTCCCGGCGAAGGTCGCGCAACAGGCGGGCCAGCGGCGCGGCGCCGGCACCGCTTTCCGCCAGGGCGCGCACGCACTGACCGGACCGGCGGATCGTCTCCATCTGCGTCCCCCCATCCTTGAGCACCCAGAGGGACAAGTCGAAGCCTTCGTCACGCAGCAGGGGCAGGCTGTCCCGGATCAGCGCCTCCGCCCCGCCGGTTCCCATTCCCACCGCCAGGACCAGGACGCGTGGAGCGCCGGATGCGGTCATGACGCGCAGCTCTCGACGTGACGGAAAAAATCCTTAAGCCGGGTCGCCGAATCGTCCCAGCGGTAGCCGTGAGCCCGCCGGATTCCCTCCTCGATCCGCCGGGTGCGCTCCGGCGTGTCGCGAATCGAAGCGCCGATTCCTTCGGCCACCGCGTCGGGGTCGCCCGGCGCGACCCGAATGGCGGCTTCCCCGCACACTTCCTGAAATACCGGAAGATCCGACACCAGGACCGGCGTTCCACGGGCCATCGCTTCCAAAGCGGGAATTCCGAACCCCTCGTAGTGGGACACCAGGGCGAACAGCTCGGCGGAGGCATACAGGGCGGCGAGATCCTCGCGAGGAACGTAACCGGAAAGCAGGATGTCGCGGCGATACGGGCTCCGGGCGATGCGGGAAAGCAGCCGCGCCGAGTCACTTCCGCCGCGACCTGCCAGGAGAAGCTGGATGCGCTCGGGACCCCGCGAGCGGAAACGATCGTAGGCTTCCACCAATCCGGGAAGGTTTTTTCTCGGATGGAACGAGGCCAGCGCAAGCAGGTACCTTCCCTGCAGGCCGTAACGGTCTCTCACCCGCTGCACCTCAGGGGCCGGCACGCTCCCGAAGCAGGTGTCATCCACACCGGGAGATATGGTGATCATCTTGCCGGCCGCCGAGGGGTGCAGGGCGGCGAGGTCCTTGGCGGTGGACTCGGAGACCACGACGATTCCGTCCGCATGGCTCGCCGCGAGGGCGGTCCAGCGGCGCTGCCGGGCCCGCTCCAGGGCCGAGTAGCTGGAGGGAGTGTGGTGCCAGGAGAGATCATGGATGGTGACGATGCTGCGCGGCGCTCCCGCCAGCGGGAAGGCGGTGACCGGCGAGTAGAAGAGGTCGAGAGCCTCTCCCGAGAGCTTTCCCGTCAGTCCCCAGCTCCAGGCTCTCCCCGACGCTCCCACCAGGCGCCAGCGGCCCGGAGGCAGCTCCGGCGTGAGCGAGTCAGCGCGGAACAGCACGTACTCGTCCTCCCCTCCCAGACGGATCAGGCGCGACAGCAGCTGATGAAAATAGGTCTCCACGCCGGTTTGCTGCTCCACCAGGAAACGGGCATCCACACCGATCTTCACGAGGCGCTCCGCATGGCGGCGGAAGCTGCCCGAGGCTGATGGTCGCCCAGGAATTGCAGCAGCGACGCAAAACGCACCGACCAGTCGTGAGCCGCAGCAAACGCCAGGGCCTCCTCACGCCGGGGCCCCTCCCAGGCTGCCTGTACGGCAACGACCCAATCCGCATCGCTCCTGGCAAGAATCGCCGGCGAGTCGATGCGACGAATCTCGTCGAGGTCGGAGGCGACCACCGGAAGCCCGGCGGCGAAGTATTCATAAAGCTTGACCGGGTGGATGGCCCGGGTCAGCGCTGAGTCCACGAACGGAATGATTCCGACGTCGCTGTCGGCGAGCAGCCGCGGCAGCTCCTCGGGGGCCAGCGGGCCGGGAAGCCGGACGTTGGCCAGATCCGCAGCCCAAGAAAGGTCCATGCGAATGGGGCCCACCAGCAGGATCTCCACCTGGGGGAAAGCCCGGGAGAGGGCCCGCACCTTGCTCCCATCGAACCAGCTGTCCAGGGCCCCGACGTAGACGATCCGTCGCAGGCGCCTGGGTCGTTCCTGGGCACCCGCGGCTCGCGAAAAACCGACAAACCGCGAGGCATCCACTCCGTTCGGCAGCAGCAGGACGCGCTTACAGAAGCGCGCGGCGCGCTCCGCGAGGGAGGCGGCGGTGGCCACCACGATGTCGACGCGGGAGAGCGCTTCCTCCTCCACCGCTCGGTAACTGCGGGGCGTGTCGGGAAACGCGGACGTTTCGTCGGAGAGGCGGTACAGGCTGGTTCGGTGTGGGACCCGCTCCAGCAGCGGCAGCATCGGGCTTCCCGTGGCCAGCCACAGGAGATCCACCTCGCCGAAGCCCCGCTCGCGCAGGATTCGCCAGAGCGAGGGCAGCGTGCCATCCAGACCATGCCGATGAAACCAGGCGCGATTCAGCAGCGGATAGTTGCGGTAGGGCACGCACCCCAGGGGCGCGTAGCGAAACAGGCGTCCGGGACCCTGCGCGGTTTCCATGCCCCCCTGCCACCAGCACTGCCGCCGCCGTGCCACCTCGGCATTGCCCCGCAGCAGATTCCAGGGGGCCAGGGGGCCGTTGATCCAGGCGACGTTCCACCCCGACTGGAGGAAGCGCTCGGCGAAGGCGCGTCCCCCCACCCGGATGGGACTGTCCCATGCATGGTGCTCCCACATCAGCACGCTTGGGCTCACCCCCGTCCCTCCAGAAGCTCCTGCGCCCGCAAGGTCCACTCGGTCGCCGCTTCAATCTCCACCCAGGGGATCAGCTCCGAGTTTTCACCCGCCAGGGCCGCTTTGAGCGCCACAACCTCCGCTCCGATTCCCTTGTCTTTCGCCCGGGTGATTTTCTGGGTCTTTCCCGCCCGGTGGATCCTGAGCTCGCAAAAATCGTCCAGTACGAACGAAGCGCCGGAAGCGTGCACCTCCACTAGCTCCTTTCCCAGACTCGCATCGCCCAGACTGGTGTAGAGGATGTTCCCCAGAGAGCCGTCGGCGAGCCTCAAGCTCAAGACGAAGTTGTCAGGGATGGGAAGGCTCATGCCACCGGATGCGGAGATTTTCTCGACCTGCATCGACACGATGGGGGAGCCGGCGAGGAAGGGGACGAGATCCACGAAGTGGCACCCCTCCCCCAGGAGCCTCCCACCGCCGATCTTCGGGTCCTGCGTCCAGTGCTCTGCGGGGAGGCGCCCGGCATTGACCCGCACCTGGATCACGCGCGGTCCGGGCAAGGGGGCGACACGCTGCTTCATCTCCCGCACCAGCGGGGCGTAGCGACGATTGAACCCGACGGCCAGGAGGCCATCGCCCAGTCGATGCGCCTCACGGATTCGATCGAGCTCCTCCCGGGTCAGGCAAAGTGGCTTCTCGACGAACACCGATTTTCCCGCCTGCAGCGCCTTCACGACCTGGGAGGCGTGCAGATGGTGTCGCGTCCCGATGAGCACCAGGGACACGGAAGAATCCGAGAGCACTTCATCCAGGTCGGTGGAAGCCACGCTCGCTCCCAATCTGCGGGCGGCCGATAGCGCGCTGGCGCCGCTGCCTGAGACCACCGCCTCCACGGTGGCGACTTTCTCCCGGCGAAAGGCGGGGAGAAAGACCTCTTTCATGAAATTCCCCGGCCCCACGAGAGCCGCTTTGCGTCCGGCCGAGGATTCCCGGGACCGGGCCATTCGCACGGTTTGTGAGTGCGGTTTCGGAGTATTCGCAGGGGCAGGAGGAAACGACAGGAGAACAGCCGGCTTGCGCTGCGCCTCCCCGAGGCTCGCATAGGCCGCCTGGGCCTGCTGCACCGGATAGACGCGCTCGATGAGCGGATCGACGCGCACCTGGCCCCCCGCCACCAGATCGAGAAAGGCCGAAAGGTTTCTCCCTTCGGTCCAGCGGACGTAGGCATAGGGGTAATCGACGCCACCCTCCTCGTAGGAGGCGTCATACCGGCCGGGACCGTAGGAAGTGGAGATGCGCAGGTCCAGCTCCTTGCCGTACATGAGGGAGCGGTCCACCTTCATCCCCACGTCCCCCACCACCACGACTCTTCCCTTCTTGCGCGCCAGCCGCATCGCCAGCTCCAGCGGTTCGTCGCTGGGAGTGGCGGCGAAGACCAGCACTGCATCGGCGCCCTGTCCGAGGGTGCCCGCCAGAGTCTCTTCCAGCGGATCCGTGTCCCCCAATCGCCTGGCCCCTTCGATTCCCAGCATCCCGGCCAGCTCCACCCGGGAGGGATCGGGGTCGAAGGCGATCACCTTGCAACCGGCCGATCGGGCAATCTGCGCCCCCAGCAGCCCCACCAGTCCCAACCCCACGATGCCGACCGTCTCCCCCAACGCCGCTTCACTCCGCCTGAAGCCGTGCAGCGCGATGGCTCCCAGGGTGGCGAAAGCCGCCTGTTCGAAGCTGACCCCCGCAGGAATCGTCGTGAGGAGATGCTCGGGCACGGAAAGCACCTCGGCGTGGTGCGCGAATTGGGCTCCGGCGCAGGCGACGCGCGCTCCCACGTCCACGCTCATTCCCTCGCCCCGCGCCACGACGACTCCCGCCGCGGAATAGCCCACCTCCCGCAGGTCGAGCTCAGCCGGAGGAGGCGACAGGCGTCGCAGGATTCCACCCACGCCTTCCTCGGAAATTACTTCCAGCATTCGCTTCATGGGCGAGGGATGCGCAGCCACCCGCTCCAGGGCTCCGCGCCCCGTCGTGCTCAGCGCAGCCGATTCGGTGCCGGCGCTGATGACTGAGACCGCAGTGGCCACGAGGGCCCGGCCGGGCGAAACCGGCGGTGCCGGGACATCGGCCACCTCCACTTTCCCCTGGCACAGAAACACCTGCTTCATGGCGTCTCCCCCAGGAAAGGAACCAGGAGATAGCGAAGGGACTGGGGGGCACTCCCCTGCCAGGCGATGCGCACCGTCCTGGCCGGCAGCGTCACGCCGTAGGAGGGGGAGTGGAGATCTTCGTCAACCCGGATCGCGTGCCCTTCAGGAGCTCTCTTCCAGCGGAATTTCAATCCCGCCTCGCCGTGAGTCTGGCGGGCACTCCACCCTCCGTCATCCAGTTGAGCGTCCCAGCCGGGAGGCAGATGAAAGCTCGCCTGGAAACGGTGCCGGCCCTTCCCCTCCAGGTGGTCTTCCAGAGTGAACGAGCCCTCCCGATGGTTCAGCAGGAAGCGTCGGCGGTGCACCAGGGGGGCCGGAAGCCGGTGGTAGCCACGGTGCTCCGCCGACAGGTAGGTGTAGTGCCTGCCGGCCCGCCAGCGCAGAGTTCTGGGGCGGTCGGCGGGAATCAGGCGGAACGCCTCCTCCGGAAACGGATTGATCTCTTCACCATCCACCTGGATCGAGTTGTGGGCGAGAGTGGAGCGGAACCGGTTTCGCAGGCTCAAGCTAGGGGTGTAGGTTCCCGTGCCTCGATCCGGAAGGACTTCCTTGCCGAATGCGTGCAGGTCGAAAGCCAAGGTGTCGTTGTGGGCATGACCGCCGTTGTCTCCCTGCCCCACGTCCCCTGCATCCACCACCATCTGGATCGACCCGGCCGCCAGCTGATAGACACCCGCCTGCGGGAACGCACGACTGGCGAAGGGAGGGAGGGACAGGGGTGAGCGCAGGGTGTCGGCCCAGCGGAGAAACGGCTCGCCCACGGTCCAGACTCCCTCGACCCAGGCATCGCCGGACAACCTCAGCCATTCTGCGCGACGGTACAGATACGCCCCCAAGGCCAGGAGCGGCCGCCAGTCTCTGCGGGGACGATGGTACTGCGAGAAAATCAGGAACCGGCCGTCGTCGTTGTCGCCAATCTGAGGAAGCGTTCCATCGGGACGGATCAGCGCGGCCACCGCTTCGAGCATCGCCTCCAGCCGCCGCAGGTAGGAATTCGGGAAAGGGTCCCGCTTCTCCGCGCCCAACAGGGCTGGGAACAGAAACATCTCGGTGGCGAAGGCGTGATAGGAAGTGGATGCCTCGAAATCGAATCCGTCCGCCCGGACCTGGCGCTGCATCTCCTCCTCGAGCGTGGCCCTGGAGAATTCCCGCCAGGCAGTCGATTCTGAAAACTCCGGCAGGCCCAGGGCGCAGAGATACAACCCGGCCAGATCCGCCAGATAATGATTCCCCCGCACCGGCCCATCCTCGAGATTCTCCCGAATGAACCGGGCATGGCTCAGCAGGGAGGTGAGGAAGCGCCCCCAGAAGGCGGGAGTGCCTTCTCCCCGCAGGAAGCCTTCCGACGCGAGCAGCTGGGAGGCACGGATAGCGACGTCCATCGTGCAGTTCCAGTTGACTCCCCGGTAGGGAGCATTCCCCGACAGGAAGGAGTCCACCTGGTCCACCGCCGCGCGCCGGAAGGCGCGATCGCCGGTGACCGCTCCGGCGATCCCCAGAGTGATCAGGTGCTGCAGGCGCGCCAGCTCCCAGGGAACCTTGATGTCGTGCCCCCGATCCGGCGTCTGGACGATTTCCAGTGAATAGGCCCGCGCGTCCCAGCGCATTCCCGACTTGAAGTCGCGATGCCAGTCGGGGCTCGACCCCAAAGCCACCGGCCCGGATCCGAGCAGATCGAAGGTTCCCCCCCTCAAGGCGCGGGCGGCCGATAGGAGCGAGTCCAGACTTCCCGCCGCATGCAACTTGATCCATTCCGCCATGAGGGCGCTGTGCGCTGAGGCTGGCACCAGCGGCTCGCTGTCGGCTCGCCGGGCCACCAGATCCGACAGGCTGGGAACCGGCCGCACCAGGGCCGCGAGAAGCTGCGCTTCCGAGAGGGCGCCTGCCCGGCGGCGGTTGCGCAGACGCCTCGCGTAGCGCACTGCACGCCCGGTGAAGCGCCGCAGGACCTCCCCGGGAGGGAGGCTGAAGGCCTTCCTCATATCTTTGCGCAGGCTCCCCAACCGGTAGGTCACAGGATTCCCTTCTCAGAGAAACCGCACCAGGTCGAGCACGGCCCGGGCGTTCCTCTCCCAGGTATGCCGCACTATGACCTGCGCGCGCGCCGCGCGGCCCAGACGGGAAGCCAGGGCGGAATCGCCCAGGAGGCGGCTCAACGCCGCCGCGAGCGCCGTCGGATCTCCCGGCGGAACGAGCAGCGCCGTTTCCCCGTCCCGGAGAATCTCTCCGATCTGCTCCAGCCGGCTGGCCACGATCCCGCGACTCATGGCCATGTACTCGAAGAGCTTGGTGGGAGATCCGAAGAAGCGCGTGCCGTCCGGGTTGGGCACGTGGGGTGACGCGAACAGATCGCAGGCGGCCAGGTAGTCGGGGGCCTCGTCCTGGGGGACGAGACCGGTGAATCGACAGCGCTCGGCCACCCCCATTTCCCGGAGAATCGCCTCCGTGCTCCGGCGCTCGGGGCCATCCCCCACGAACAGGAGGGCCGCGTCGGCGTGACGCTTCAGAACCTCGCCGGCCGCCTGCGCCAGGATCGGAGCCCCGTGCCACGGGCCAAAGGTGCCGATGAAGCCGATCACCCTTCTTCCCTCCAGTCCCAGCCGTTGGCGCACCGGCAGGGAATCTCTCTCGGGGCGGTAGACATCGGGATCCACGCCGTTGGGACAGACGAGAATGCGGTGCGGCTCGACGCCGCGCGCGATGAGCTGGTCGTGCAGCACGTCGGAGACGGCGACGATCAGGTGTGCGTGCCGCAGGTTGGCCCTCTCGATCGCCGCGAAGGCCCGCCGGTACGGCAGGGGGCGATCCCAGTGATCGGCGATCCAGATCCCCGAGCCGTTGTATTCCAGAACCAGGGGGACGCCCAGCGCCCGCGACAGGAGGACACCCGCCAGGCTCCCTTCATCAAAGCGATGGTAAAGCAGTCCGGGGGGATCCGCGCCGAACCGCTCCAGGCCGGAGCGCACCAGGTGAAACGAGTGCTCGAAGCGCGCGGCGCTGCGGGAGACGCGCAGCAGAGCCGGAGGCGGAACCAGGTGGATCGCCATCACTTCGCGATCGATTCCGGCCGGCAGGTCCGCCGCCAGAAAGCTCACGGTCTGTCCTTCGCGCTGGAACGCCCGGGCCATTCCGGCGACATGCCCGACCGAGCCTCCTGCCCGCAGGCCGCGCCAGAGATCGGAGCGGAGGTAGAGCACCGAGGTGGCCCGCCGTGCGGGCAAGAGCTTCGGGGACTTTCTGGGGAGGCGCTCCAGGAACGCTGCCTGAGTGTGGATACGGGGAACGGCCAAGGCACCTCTGAGCGATCCGGCCAGGAAAGCGGGAATCTGCCGGCTCAGCAGCGCAGCGATTCCCAGCGTCTCCTCCTTTCCCCGGCGATCCTTGAAGCTCTTGATCGAGGAGGATGCCACGGCACCCAGGAGATGAACCCGGATTGCCTGCTCGTGCCAGGCCAGATCCTCGCTGAGGATCTCCAGTCGCTCTTCCCGGATGCGGCGCATCCTTCCGAACAGCTCCCCAAGACTTGCCGGCGTGGAAAGTTCCTCCCGCGTCCAGATCCGGGAGGCCGCCTCGGGATCTTGCTGCGTCAGCACCTCCCGGTCCTCCGCCGGCCGATCCGTGAGGAGGACGAAGCGGGTTTGCCGGGGCTTGCCGCCGAGCCCGGGACGCGCCGCGCGCACCCAGGTCCAGGGCTCCCCGGAGGTCAGGCTGTCACGCCGGCAGAAGCGGGTCACCCGCTGGTAGAAAAACGACGAGCAGTACAGGTGATATCCGCGGCCCCGGAATCGCTCGTCGGCGAGGCGTGAGGTCATCGCCCGATCGGCAAGCGAGGGATCCGCCAGGATCTCCTCCACGCTCCCCTCCAGGACGCGGCGCGCCATGGGGTCGAATGCCAGCCATCGGCCGGCGACACAGAGCTCCACCAGCTCATGGGTGTCGATCTTGTCCTCGCCGCGCCCGCGCGGGTGATCGCGCGCTTCCAGCGTCACATAGCGGCTGGGAATCCCCTCCCGCCGGGCCAGGTCTGCCAGCACGGCGCAATACCCCAGGCACCAGGCGAACCCTTCTCGCAGAATCGCTTCGGGGTCCAGGCTGCGCTGGCTCTTGGAAGGGTCCAGCCTGCGGTAGACGAAGTCCATCAAATCTTCGACGCGCTGCCGGTCGGTGTATTCCTCGCCGCCGTTGTTCCAGGCGGTGACGTAGAGCATGGCGTTCTCCGAGGCGGGATAAGGCGGCATGGAGAAGGCCTCCACCGTATCCACCTCCTCCACCCGGATCCGGGAAAAGCCCGCCTCTCGCAGGCGGCACTCCAGGTCGCGCCGGTCGGTCTTCCAGAGATGATCCGACACCGGATACCGGCGGTTTCTCGCATCCGGCGGCAGTGCCGCGGCCAGCAAGCCCCGGCGCCCCAGAACGCGGCGGATCTCCTGGAGGACCCTGGCGGGATCGGCGGCATGCTCCAGGACGTTGTCAGCGTAAACCGCGTCGAAGCTCCCGTCGGGAAACGGCAAGCGGGTGAAATCACAGCGCGCCACCTTCACGTCATGCACTTCCCGCGCCTTCTCCAGAAAGTCCTTGCCGTAATCCACTCCCAGGCAGAATCCGTGCTGCTTCTCCAGGACCTTCGTCCAGTAGCCGGCTCCGCAACCCAAGTCGAGCACGCGGCCGCGATCCTTGGGAACCTTGGCCTGCAGGTGAGCCGACTGGGCCTCATTCCTCGCCTCTCCCAGGATCGCTTCCCACTCGCGCTCCACTTGCCGATCCAGGATGTCCCGCACGTCCGTGAGCCGGCGCTGGTGCTCCTCGGCACGCTCCTGCACCACCTGCGAGAAGGTCGTGAAACGCACCCCTTCCTCGTGCGACACCGACTCCAGGAACGCCTCGATCTCTGCGTAGCGCAGATCCCCTTTCGTGTGTCCGATGGCCACCAGAGTGTCGTCTCCCGCGAGGTTCCAGGACACCGCCGGCTCCCGGTCCAGGCGCGTCCAGCTCCCCAAACCCGGGATGCGCCGCAGGGTGCGCGCCATTCTTCTCCAGGCGTCCGGGTGCCTGTCCTTGAACCTCCCAAGGCGATCGCTCTTGCCGCACAGCCGGAATGCGGCCAGCAAGTCCGACGCGTTGGCGCCATCGAGCGAGAATTTGCGTCCCTCGACCGAGAGAATGGGAAATTCCAGGATGCCCTCCTCGGCGGGAGGGGCCGGCAGGTTGATGTCCGAGGCGCTGGGGAAGTAAGGGGTCATGGTGGAGCAGGCGTTGCGAAAGTCGAAACGGTGCTCGAAGGACCATCCTCCATGCCAGACGCTGGAATCGGCGGGAATGCCCGCGCTGCGCAGCGCCTGGAAGATCTCCTCATGGGGCTGGATGCGGTACTTCCCCGCCCGGAAGACCCTCACCCGGTAAGCCGGATCCACGGGGCGGACGATGGCTTCCAGCTCCTCCTTCAGCCGGCGGAGGATCTCCAGCGGGGCTTGGGGAAGATCATGGATTCGCGAGCGGGCAGGATCCCACCAGGGCGCTCCTCCTGCCGCACCGAGGTCCGGCGCCGACTCGGGAAGCCATTCCGGGTGAAGATGGAGCTGGATGTCATGGCCGCGGTGGCGGGCCTGCCGGATCTGATCTTCCAGCAGCGCCGCCGTGGCGGGCTGGTGCCTTCGCAAGTAAAGGATCTCCCCCATCTCCACGAAAAAGGTGAGGGGAGCCCGGTGGCGCTGCGCCGCTTCCATGAGAGCCTGTGCCGGCTCGAGAACCGTCTCCCTCCAGTCCAGGCGCTTGCCCTCCGGCAGCGGCTGCCAGGTCTCGTAATCCACACTGAGGACCAGGTCCCGCCGACGATGGCGACCCAGAAAGGCGGCGTGCCCGCTGGGCAGCGTTCGATTCGCAACGATCGCGTAGCGCCTGGCAAACAGCCGCTCCAGGGAATCGGGGGTGAAGTAGCGCCCTCCGGGCGACCAGGCGGCCAGGAAGAACATTCCTCCTGGCGCCAGCAGCCTTCCCGCCGCGAGCAGAAACTTCTCCGCCTCCCGCGGAGTCAGGTAGGCGATGACGTCGCTGGCGACGATCAGATCGAAACGGCGCTCCTCCAGCCCCGCCTCGGCGAGTCGGCGGATGTCTCCCTGATGAAACCGGATGCGGGGATGCGTGGCACGGGCCTTGTTCACGGCGATTGCGGAAAGCTCCAGGCCCGTGGTTTCCCGGGCCAGCGAAGCCAGTCGCGCTGTGAAAGCCCCTTTGCCGCAGCCCAGATCCAGTGCCTGCTGGAATCCCCATGCGGGCGCGTGGCGGTGAATCCATTCCAGGTAAATATCGTAGCGCAGCGCTTCGGCGTTGCCGATGGACCAGGGATCCTCCTCGCGCCGGTAGAGCTCCTCGAAATTGCGCCTTACGACCATGATTCCATCCCTGCCGAAGCTCCCAGATCCTTCAGGTCAGAACGCCTGAGGATCAGCGCGTCCACCCAGCTCCCACGGATTCTCCGCTTCCAGAGAAACAGGTGCAGCGCGAGCACCAGGAAGTAGGCGACCGAAGAGGATGCCGCGGCCCCCTGGATGCCCCAGCGCGGAATCCAGGCGAGGTTCAGGATCACGTTGAGCAGCAAGGGCGGGATCCACACCAGCACGGCCGGCAGCGGCATGCCGGCAGAGGCGAGCTGCGTCGCTACCTGGTTGCAGACTCCGTAAGCCCAGATGCCTGGGAGCAGCCACCACAGGGCCTTAACCGCGGGGAGAAAACTCTCCCCGTACAGGAGCTTGATGACCGGGTGGGCCAGGATCGCCGCCGCGGCGCAAAGAATCAGCATCAGGAAGGCGGTGTGCCGGGCGACTTTCAAGGCGAAGACGGGATCCCCCTCGTGGTGTCGGGTCAGCCTGGGGAAGAGGACCAGACCGATACTCATTGGCAGGAGGTAAATCAGATCGGTGATCTGCACTGCGATGGAATAGACCCCTGCGTCGGAGGCTCCCCGGAGCATGTTCACGAGCAGCATGTCGGAGCGCACGATCAGGTAGGCCAGCAAAGCCGCTACGTAGGCCTTCGCGCCGTAGCCGACGCTCGAGCGGAACAGCGCGAAGCTTGTCCGGCTTTCGCCCGTGCCCGTTTTCCGAACCATCCCTCCCAGAATGCGCGCCACTACCACCGCCCCCCCCGCGGCGACCATCAAGTTGAGGATCAGGACCCAGCGGACGTCTCCGTGCAAAACGACCAGGAGGATGAACAGGCCGGCGACCCCGAGCCCCCGGAAGATCAGCTCCAGAGAATTGAACAGAGGCACCCGGCCGAGGCCCACCAGAAGGTTCAGGCCAAAGAGCACCAGGAGCTGGAAGGGAATGCAGAGTGTGGCCGGCAGCAACAACGGCAGCGGAATCTCTCCAAGGACCCCCGGGAAGAGCGCCGCGCATCCCAGCGTCAGGAGAGTCAGAAAGAGTCCCAGGTACGACGCCGTCCTCAAGCTATTGGCCCAGACCGGCGAGAGCAAATCGGGCCGGCGCGACACTTGATAAGTGTTGGAGGCGTGCAGGCCGAGGTTGCCGAGCTGCAGGCCGATCCCGGCCAGGGCGGTGAGCGTCGCCAGCGATCCCCTACCGACGGGACCGAGATAGCGCGCCGTGAGCACGGAAGAGGCCACACCGAAGCCCACCAGGATCAGACGGCTGGCGAACGTCGCGGCCACGTCCCCCGAGAATCTCATCTCCGACCGCCCGCCCCGGCCACCCAGTAATCGTACCAGCGGCTCAGGTTGAAGAGATTCCAGAGCAGAAAGGCGCGCTCGCGCCGCCCCTCCCGATGCTCCTTGAGCATCTCGGAGACCACGGAGTAATCGAGGAGATCGAGCTCGCGGATCTTCGAAGTGAGGATGGCGTCGTGCGCGTAGCGGGCGAGCTCTCCGGCGAACCACTCCGACACCGGTGCCCCGAAGCCCATCTTCTTGCGGTGCAGCACCGCTTCCGGCAGAATTCCGGCGAGCGCTTTCTTCAAGAGGTATTTGGGAACTCCGCCTTTGATTTTCAGCGCGGTGGGAATGCGCATCGTATATTCCACCAGCCGGTAATCCAAAAACGGGACGCGGGCTTCCACTCCGGCGGCCATCGTCATCTTGTCCACCCGCATCAGGAGCAGTTCGGCCAGACGCTGCTTGAGCTCCAGATACACCATCCTCTCGCCGAAATCCGATTCGGGCTTCTCCCGGCTGATGCGGTTCCAGATTTCCGACACGACCTCGTAGGAGTCAAAGCCATTGCAGCGATCCCGGGCGGATTGCGAGAGGATGCGAAGCTTCTCCTCGCCCTTGAACGCAATCGCTCCTCCCCAGAAGAATTCCCTCTCCTCCGCCGCGCAGCGCAGCATTTCCAGGCGGTCGCCGCCGCGGGCCAGGACGCGTCCCAGGGCCGCTCCCGTCTCACTCAAGGCACGCCGCAGCGCCTTCGGGAGCGACCTGAGCGGCCGCCCCAGCGAGCTTTCCAGGCCAACCACGGAAAGATATCCGGAGTATCCGAAGAATTGCTCGTCACTTCCCTCTCCGACTTGGACCACCACCGTCCCTGAGGCCCGGGTCTGTTTGGCCAGATGATAAAGCGGCACGCAAACCCAGTCCGCCAGCGGCTCGTCCTGGTGGTGGATCAAGTCCGGGATCGACGCCTGCAGGTCCTTGGCGGTCAGGATCACTTCGTGATGATCGCAGCTGAAAAGCTCGGCGACCCGGCGCGCCTCCACCAGCTCGTTATAGGAGGGCTGCCCCTCGAATCCCACGGAGAAAGTCGTTACCGGCCGATCCATGAGGCGGGACATCAGTGCCACGTTGGCGGAGGAATCGATCCCTCCCGAGAGATAGACGCCGAACGGGACGTCGGACATCATGCGCTTGCGCACCGCGTCCTCGAGCAGTCGCAGGATTTCCGCCTGGATCTCGTCTTCCGTTCCATCCACTTTGCCCGGGACGATGGCGTCCCAGTAGACTTCTTCGCGCACCGTGCCGTTCGGATGAACGCGCAGGATCGTGCCGGGGCGCATCTTGCGGATTCCCGCGAACAGCGTGAGCGGCGCCGGGGTCGAGACGAAAGTCAGATAGTGCAGAAACGCCTGGAAATCCAGGGACGGCGACATGGCGGGATGCGCCAGGATGGCTTTGATTTCGGAGGCGAACAACAGACCTCCGGGGAGCAGGGCGTAGTACAACGGCTTGACACCGATCCGATCCCTGGCAAGGAGGAGCTCGTCTTTGCGGGCATCATAGATCGCGAAGGCGAACATTCCATCCAGCTGGCCGGGAGTGGCTTCGCCGATTTCCTCGTAGAGGTGGACAATGCTCTCCGTGTCGGTTGTGGAGTGGTAGCGATGACCCTTCGCTTCCAGAGGACCGCGCAGGTTCACGTGGTTGTAGATTTCCCCATTGAAGGTAATCCAGACGGAGCCGTCCTCATTGGACATGGGCTGCCGGCCCGCCTCCGACAGGTCGACGATCGACAGGCGGGCATGGCCCAAGCCCACTCTCCCCTGGGGAGAGATCCAGGCGCCCGCATCGTCGGGACCTCGATGGCGCAGGGTCTCCCGCATTCGCAAGAGAACGCTCTCATCGCCTATTAAAGATGATGGGGGGTCACCGAAGCGAAAATATCCGCAGATCCCGCACAAGTTCGGTTCTCCCGGGGGACGCGATCCTACCGAAACACAAGCACTTGCAGCGGGGAATATATATCCCGCCCCCGGCCTTGTCCAGAAATTGACGGTTTTCCGCCCAGCCTGCTACGAAGGTCCCAGCTCCTGCTCGAGGGCGGTTCTGAGAGGCACTGGGTCGCGAACGATGTCCGAGGCATAAGCGCTGTCAGGTCTATAAGTTGAAAGCGTGGATCGGATACGCTCCGCGGCGCGCCAGGTAGCGATTGCCTCCGGGCGCCGACCCTCTTCCAGGAGCAGCCGCGCTGCCAGAAGCTGGGCGGTCAGGTAGTTCGGCTCTTCCTGCAAGGCCAGCCGGATCTGCCGCGCCGCTTCCCCCCTCCTCCCCACCTCACGCAAGAAAGCGGCAAGCTCCAACCGGATGCGGGGATCGTGCGGGGCCAGGCGGATGGCCGCCCGGTAGGCGTCGATGGCCCGATCCCGGGAGGCAGCATCATGAAACAGAGAACGCAAGGCGCGAACTTCGACCCTGGCCAGAGCCACCCGTAAATCCGCTGAGGCGCGGTCCGCATGGATCCCACCATCGAGGTCATGGCGGAAGCGGGAATAGAGATCGAGGGAAAGCGGCGCTTCGGGGCGCGAGGCGATAAAGGCGCTAGCGGGGAACAGGTAGGTCGAGGCCTGGTAGGGATTGAGGCGGATTGCCTCGCGGAAGTTCCGCTCCATGGCACGATAGGTACGCGATTGCCCCATCGCCTGGTGCTTTACGAATGCCAAGTAGGGATTGCGCACCGCGACCCACCAGAACAACACCAACAGCGCGGCCGCGAGCCGGCGCAAAGGGTCGATGCGGGAGGTGGGGCGACGCCGCGGGTGAGCTGCGAGTCCAGGTCCGGCCAAGGCGGCCCCCAGCAGAATGGCCAGCGTCACCATGATCGCCGGCCGCGTCGAGAGGTCCTCGACCAGCCCTTGCGCGGCCAGCGCGGCGCAGGCAGCCATGATTCCTTCGGCGAATCTGTCCTGTCGCCCGCCAAGCCGGGCGAGAGAGTGCAGCGAGCGGACCAGAAGGACGAGCCCCGCGGCGAATCCCACGAGTCCCAGCTCGGCCAACAAACCCAGGTAATCACTGTGCGGAGTCTCGAAGCTCCTTCCGAACCGCACCGGCTCATTCAGGGGAAAGTTGAAGCGGGCCGCAACGTGGCGAAAGATACCAGCTCCCACACCGAGCCACGGATGCCCTGCGAAGCAGCGCAAGTCCGCGCCCCAGATTCCCACGCGCTCGTAACGATAAGGATCCACGGACGACCCGAACCGGCTGAGCAGCGCCGCCGCCCCCGCCGTCAGCACCAATCCGAGGCTCAGCCCGACTACCAGGCGTTCCCCTCTGGAGAGATTCCGAAAGCGCAAGGTCAGGAGAACGGCGATCCCTGCGATCGATCCCAGGAATGCTCCGCGCGACATCAGCAGCGTGCATGCCAGAAGACTGAGCGATGCCAGGATCAGGCGCACCACCGAGCCCTTACGATGATTTTGGAAATCGAGCCGCGGAAGCGTCAGCAATCCCGCGGCCAACAGATAGGCCGCCTGGTGATTCGCGTTCAGCAGCCCGAAGCTCTTCAGGATCGCAGCCGTGGTGCCTTGCGACATTCCGAACAGGACGGCGCCCGCCTGCAGCGTGGCCGCGCCCAGCGCGACATCGGCCAGCATTCCCTTCTCCCCAGGCGTCCAGGGGCGATGCAGGCTTATCGTGAAGAGGAGCAGGAGTATCAGCCAGTCCAGCAGGCGAAGAAACGAGGCAAACGGATAGAGCGAATCATGGGAGGCTAGACAGGCGACGGCCACCAGACTCACCGCCGCAATGGCGACCCCTCGCGCTGCGGCGTTCCAGGCAGAGCCGGAGGCGGGAAGAAACAAAGCCAACATGGCGCCGCACAGGACCAGGGTGTGCAGGATGAAGAGCGCCAGCGGCGTGGCGCTCCCCTCTCCCAGAGGAGCCAGGAACAGGATCACCAGGAGCAGCAAGAGGAGCAGGCGATCAGCTCCCATCGGGATTCCCTTGGCGCTGTGTCGAGGAGGCAATCATGTCCCGGAGCCGGGCCTGCTGGGTTCGGTACAGCTCCCGTCCGGGATACAGCGCGCGGGCTCGCGTGAGCTCCACCCAGGATTCGCCGAGATCCCCCGCGGAGAGCCGGTAGAGCGACAACACGTAATACCCATACGCCCGGCCCGGCCGCAGGGCCACGGACCTGTGCGCCCATGCCTCCCCCTCTCTCCGGGAGTCGGGCCTGGTGGAGACCTCGGTGAGGTGCAGCTCCGCCAGTAGGGCGGGGGCATCCGGGTGGGTGGGGTTGAGCCGGCTCGCTTTCATCAGATCCCGCCTGGCCGGCTCGAGATGCTCGCTCTCGAGAGCCTGTCGCGCCCGCTGCAGTAAGTCTTCCGTGCGCGCTTCGCGCAGTCCCCAGAGGACCGTCCCGAGGATCAGCAAACCCATGGCGAAGCTTCGCCCCCAGCCGCCTCCAGCCCGCGTCGCAGCTCTGGGAAGCGGATGCGCAGGGCGGAGTGCCAGGGCGCTCAGAGCGGCGAAGGGAAGGAGGAGCGAAGGCAGGTAGGCTGAAAAATCGAACAGGTTGTGGATCAGGAACGCGACGGGAGGCAGGCAGACACAGAGGCGCTCCCAACCCCTGGAGTCGTCCCGCAATGCCCTGGCGATCTTCCCGACCAGCCAGCCCACCCCCAAGAGGACCAGCGCCAACCCAGCCAATCCGCTTTCCGCCATGATTTGCAGGTAGCTGTTGTGGGCGTAGATCGTTTCGTTCATTCCCGGGACGAGGTGCCGGGTGAAGGCGTCGCCGAAGTTTCCCAGTCCCACGCCGAACAAAGGATGACTGCTAAAAATCCTGACTGCCACTTCCCAGTTCTTGAGACGCAGCATCAGGGGAGTGAGCCCTTCACCGCCGCGCAGCAGAAACAGGCATCCTCCGGCTGCTACGCCGCCCGCAATCAGGGCGAGCCAGATCCGGAAGCGCGCGTGGACCCGGCTGATCGGGAGGAGAATCAGGGCCGCGGCCATCAGGGAGAGAACGCCGCCATAAGAGCGGCTCGCCGCCAGAGCGAAGGCTTGAATCAGCAGGACCGTCCAGGCCAGGAATTTTCGACCGCGTCCTGCCTCGGTGAAAAACCACCCCAGCGTCAGCGGCAGAGTCATCGCCAGGAAAATCCCGAGATCGGCCGGCAGGAGAAACGGGCCGAAGGCCCGCCCCGATTCGGCCCTGAGAATCATCGGGTCCAGATGGCTTCGGCCCAGGCTGCGCAGATAACGTGCAGTCCAATTCAGGGAAAACGTCGTCTGGCAGATTCCCCAAAGGGAAACCGCGGTGCCCAGGGCCATCATCAGCGAGACGAGTCGCTGCCGGCCTTGCCGGGTGACGGATAGAAGCGTTGCGCCGACGCAAGCTGCCACGGCGGGAAAAAGGTGAAACAGGACCGCCTCGCTGGTGTGCCTCTGGCTGGAGAGGAGTGTCGAGGGAAGCAGCGCAGCGGCCGCCAGGATCGGAATTCCGAGGTACGCCTGGGCCGGGACAGGCGACGGCTGCCTGAGCAGGAGCCAGAAGAGTCCCCCGGACAGCGCCGCCTGGATCACCAGGCCCGAGGCGTGCATCTCCGCGGGCAGAAGTACCGCCGTTCCGAGCAGGAGGGTTAGCAGTATCGATGACAGCGTCCAACTCTGTTCCCGCATCGAACCCCTCGACTCCGGCGTCTGGAGGCCGCCTGTCCGGCCGCTGATTGTAGCTCAGGAAGAAACTCTCCGATCGAAGGAGCGCCGCGCTCAAAAAAAAAGCGGTGCCGGAAACCGGCACCGCCGCGAGTTGCGAGGCAATCGTTAGGTCTGGGTTCCCTGCGGCCACTGGAAGAACTGGCCATTCGCGAAGACGATGTCACAGTTGAAGTCGTTGGTCATCCCGCCCGTGATGGCGCTGGCGATGCCGTCCTTGGCGCGGCTGAACAGAGTGTAGTCCACGCCGTTGGTCGTGTCACCCGTGAACTCCCACACCTTGTTCCAGCCGTCC
>Ga0070699_100000290_pt1 | contig 48297 bp, 43 predicted proteins | sample KBSK1503metaG_FD_65473 | JGI IMG/M metagenome (GOLD analysis project Ga0070699, IMG submission 65473) | Corn, switchgrass and miscanthus rhizosphere microbial communities from Kellogg Biological Station, Michigan, USA - KBS K1-50-3 metaG | ecosystem: Host-associated > Plants > Roots >... | reverse complement strand
CTTCGGCTGCAATGAGGTGTGCAGCTTCTGCATCGTGCCCTTCGTGCGCGGCACCGAACGCAGCCGCCCACTGACCGACGTGGTCGAGGACGTGACGCGATTCGCGCTCCAGGGGGTGCGCGAGGTGACCCTGCTGGGCCAGACGGTCAACTCCTATCGCGATCCAGAAACGAAGGCCGGACTCGCTGACCTGCTCGAAGCGGTCGAGCGGATCCCCGGCATCTGGCGGGTTCGGTTCTTGACCTCGCATCCGCGGCACGTCCACGATGACCTGCTGTTCGCCATTCGCGACCTGCCGCGCGTGTGCGAGCACCTCCACCTGCCATTCCAATCCGGCGACGACGCCATCCTGAAGCAGATGCGACGCCGCTACACCACCGAGGAATACCGGGCGATCATCGCGCATGCCCGCAACGTCATCCCTGACCTTTCCGTCTCGACCGACGTCATCGTCGGCTACCCCGGCGAGACCGAGGAACAGTTCCAGAAAACCCTGGCGCTGCTCGAGGAGATCAAGTTCGACGTGGTCCATATCCAGGGCTTCTCCCCGCGGCCGCGCACCACGGCCGCCCTGCACCCGGACGACGTCACTCCACCCGAGAAGAAGCGACGGATCAACGTCTTGCTCGATGCCCAGCGACGGATCGCCGAGGACGCAAACCGCCGCTGGATCGGCCGCGCCGTCGAGGTGCTGGTGGAGCATGCGCAGGAGGGCGAGGTCACCGGCCGCACTCGGCAGAACAGGGTCATCATCGGTGCCGCGCCCCTCGGCGCGCAGACCGGCACGGTCCGCCGGGTGCTCGTCGAGCAAGCCACCGCCTGGCAGCTGCGGGGCCAGGTACTCAACTAGGCAACGCCCTGAAGCCGGTCCCAGTCCTCGACCAGTACCAGCGCGTCAAGCAGGACTATCCCGATGCCATCGTGCTGTTCCGTCTCGGCGACTTCTACGAGACCTTCGGGGAGGATGCCGAGCGCGCGGCGCCATTGCTTGGCATCACACTCACCTCGCGCGAATTGGGGAAGGGTCACCGCGTGCCGATGGCCGGCGTCCCCTACCACGCCTTCGAGAGCTATGTCGGACGGCTGCTGAAGGCAGGATTGCGGGTTGCGCTTTGCGACCAGGTCGAGGATGCGGCGGCGGCCCGCGGGTTGGTGCGACGCGAGGTCGTCCGGGTGCTGTCACCAGGAACGGTGGTCGAGGACGCATATCTCGAGGGCGGCACCAACTACGCCGTGGCGGTTTGCCTGCGTACCCACTTCCACGGCATCGCCGCGCTCGATTGCTCGACCGGCGAGCTGGCACTCCTGCGGGTCGAGCCGAGTGACGCGGCGCTTCGCGACGAGCTGGCGCGACTGCGGCCGGCCGAGCTGATCGCGAGCGAGGCGGACCGACCGCGATTGTTATCGCTGACGGGGACCACGCCGACCAGCTGGGTGGATGCGCAGGACTTCGATGCGCGTGCGGCGGTCGACCGGCTCCAGACGCTGCTCGGGGTCGAGACGCTGGCGGCCTTCGGTTGCGATGAGTGGCCCGAGGCACTGGCCGCCGCCCATGCGCTGCTGCGACATGCCGAGCGGTCGCGCCTTCGGCTCGAACCTGGTCTGCTCCGGTTGCACGCCGAGCATCCCCGGTCCTTCATGCACCTCGACCCACCGACGCGGCGCAGCCTCGGCCTTGCCGCCGATCGATCGGCGCCCGGCGACGACCTCGCGATGCTGATCGTCGGTGAGGCGACGACCGCAATGGGCGCGCGACGGCTGCGGCGCTGGCTCGATCAGCCGTTGCGCACGCGCGAGCCGCTCGAGGAGCGACTCGCCCAGGTGGCGGTGGTGGTGGGTGATCCGCTCGCTCGCGGCCAGCTGCAGGCTGCGCTTCGCGGGCTGCCCGACCTGGAGCGGATCGCCGGCCGCACCGGCCAGGGGCTGGCGACGCCCCGCGACCTGCAGGCGCTGCTCAAAGGCCTTCGCGCCCTCCCCGGTGTTCAACGGCTCGCGAGCCGCTGGCCGGAGCTCGTGTCGCCGCCGATGCCGGCGGCCCTGGACGACCTCCAATCAGTACTGGCGTGGGCACTGGTTGACGAGGTGCCCGCGACCCTGCGCGATGGCGGCGTCTTTCGGCCCGGCTTCGACACCGAGCTCGACAGCATCCGGGATGGCTCGCGCGCGGCACGCGAGTGGATCGGAACGCTGGAACAGCATGAACGCCAGCGGAGTGGCATCCGGTCGCTCAAGGTTGGCTTCAACCTGGTATTCGGCTACTACATCGAGATCAGTCATTCCAACCGTGAGGCGATCCCGTCCGAGTACGTCCGCAAGCAAACGCTGGTCAATGGCGAGCGCTACATCACGCCCGAGCTGAAGGAGAAGGAAACCCTCGTTCTCAACGCGAAGAGTGCGATGGTGGCGCGTGAGCAGGCGCTCTTCGGCGAGCTGTGCCGCCGGATCACCGCTGCCGGCAAGGATCTGCTGGACACCGCCGCCTGGCTTGGCGGGCTCGATGCCGTCACGGCGCTCGCCAGCATTGCGAGCCGGCACCGATGGGTGCGGCCCACCCTGCGAGAGGAGCCCGGCATCGAGATTATCGGCGGCCGGCACCCGCTGGTCGAGGCGGCGCTGGGGCCTGGGCGCTTCGTGCCCAACGACCTGCGCTTGAGCCCGAACGATCAACAAGTTGTCCTGCTCAGCGGACCGAATATGGCCGGCAAGTCCACCTACCTGCGGCAGGCTGGCATCATTGTCCTGCTGGCCCAGGCCGGCAGCTTCGTGCCGGCCGAGCGCGCCATCATTGGACTCTGCGATCGGATCTTCACCCGAGTCGGCGCCCACGATGAGCTGGTCCGCGGACTGTCGACCTTCATGGTTGAAATGGTGGAGACCGCGCACATCCTCGCCCACGCCACACCCCGCAGCCTGCTCATCTTCGACGAGGTCGGTCGCGGCACCAGCACCTACGACGGCGTGAGCATCGCGCAGGCAATCCTCGAGTATCTGCACGAGGCCCCACAGCTTCGCTCGCTGACACTCTTCGCCACCCACTATCACGAGCTGACCGCGCTCAGCCAGCAGCTTCGGCGGCTGCGCAATTTTCGGATGGAGGTCCGCGAAGAAGGCGAACGCGTCATCTTCCTCCACCAGGTGGTCGAGGGGGGCGCCGATCGCAGTTACGGGATCCACGTCGCCGAGCTCGCCGGCCTGCCGCGGCAGGTGGTGGTGCGCGCCCGGCAGGTGCTCACCGAGCTGGAAGGCCAGCGACCGCTCGAACGGCCGGAGGCGAGCGCGCAGCTCAGCCTGCCGCTGGATCATCCGGTAGTCGCCGAGCTGAAGCAGCTGGACCTCGAGCGCCTCTCGCCACGTGAGGCGCTAGAAAAACTCTTCGCCTGGCAGGGACAGCATGCCGCGCCCTGAGGTAAGGCTCGAACCCGGCCAGACCATCGCGATCCTTCCGTCCGCGGTCGCCGATGGGATCGCCGCCGGCGAGGTCGTCGACCGACCGGCCGCCGTGGTCAAGGAACTGGCCGAAAACGCGATCGACGCAGGGGCGTCGCGTATCCACGTCCGGATCGAGGCCGCTGGCCAGGACCTGATCGAGGTCGTCGACGATGGCCAGGGCATGAGCTCAGCCGATCTGCCGGTCGCCTTTCAACGCCACGCGACGAGCAAGCTGCACACGCTCGAGGACCTGCGCACGATCCACACGCTCGGCTTTCGCGGTGAGGCACTGGCCAGCATCGCCGCCGTCGCCGAGGTCGAGGCGGTCAGCCGACGCCGCGACGGGGGAGAGGGGTCTCAAGTCCGCATTCAGGCCGGCGAACTGCTCTACGCTCGGCCAACCGGATGTCCCGTCGGCACTCGCGTCACCGTCGAGCGATTGTTCTTCAACACGCCGGCCAGGCTGAAGTTCCTCAAGCAGCCCGCCACCGAAAATGCCGTGATCAGTCGACTGGTCGGGGAGCTGGCACTCGGAAACCCCACAATCGCCTTCAGCCTCGAGATCGATGGGCGACGCGTGTTCGAGACCCCGGGGACCGGCGAGCTGCGAGCCACGTTTGCGGCCGTCTATGACGGCCCGACCGCGGCGGCGATGCTGTCGGTCGACGCATCAACGGTGCGCGGCTTGATCAGCCCACCCGCGCTGCATCGAGGCAACAAGGATCACGTCGTCATCATGGTCAACGGGCGTCGCATCCAGCATCGCAACCTGGTCTTCGCGGTGGAGCAGGCGTATCGCGGACTCCGCGAGCCGGATCGCTTTCCGCTCGCCGTGCTGAATGTGCTGGTCGACCCCGCCGAGGTCGACGTCAACGTCCATCCAACCAAACGCGAAGTTCGATTCCGCAACGAGGGTGCCGTCTTTGCGGCACTCGAGCGGGCCTGCTACCACGCGCTGCGGGGCAGTCCGCTGTACGAGCTACAGGCAACTTCAGGTGGGCCGATGCTCGAGCTGCGGGAGACCTCGATCAATGTGCCCACCCAACGCGCTCGCCTTTCCACACCGGGGCTCGCTGATCTGCCCTCCCCCGCGAGCGGGGGAGGGGAAGTTGGGCCTGAGGGGGGGAGGGACAGCGTTGGTTCGCGGCTGCCGCCGTTGGAGTACGTCGGCCAGTTGCTGCATGGCTACCTGGTCGCGGAGGCTCCCAACGCCGCGGTCCTAATCGACCAGCACGCCGCGCACGAGCGCGTGCTCTTCGACCGAATCCTGCATCGACTCGAGGGCGGTGAGCCCGCCAGCCAGCTGCTGCTGATCCCGCAGGACGTCGATCTGACGCCGGCTCAGGTGACGGGCTTCCAGCAACACGCCGCATGGCTGGAGACGGTGGGCTTTACGGGCGAGGTGTTTGGGCCGCACACGATTCGTCTGCGGGCGGCGCCCAGCGACATGCCGGAGGGCCGGGTGGCGCGGGTGCTCGACTTGCTGCTGACCGACCTGGTCGGCGAGCGCACCCCCGACCGCCGGCTGCGGCAGACGGCGGCATTGATCGCTTGCCATAGCGCCGTGCGTTTCGGCGATCCGCTGACGCCGGAGACGGCGCAAGAACTGCTGCGCGCACTGACCGCGACCGATGAACCGATCAGCTGCCCGCATGGCCGGCCCACGACGCTCATCCTGCCCGACGACCAATTGAGGCGGCTGTTCAAACGCCCCTGAGCCAGCAGCGCGTCGTCGCGATCGTGGGTCCCACGGCCAGCGGGAAAACGGCAATGGCGATTGCCGCCGCGCATCGTCTCAACGGCGAGCTGGTCTCCGTCGACTCGCGGCAGGTCTACACGCATTGCGATATCGGTACCAATAAGCCGACCGCAAACGAGCTCGGCGGCCTTCGCTGCCGGTTGATCGGCGTCGTCGATCCGGGTACCCCGTTCACGGTCGCCGACTATCAACGCCTGGCGATGGATGCCGTGAGCGACATCGGTCACCACGGTCGAGTGCCGGTCTTGCAGGGCGGCACCGGCCTCTACCTGCGCGCGCTCCTCGACGGCTGGAACCTCGCCGATGCACCGCCGAACCCGGAGCTGCGAGCGGCGCTCGAACAGCGCCTCGAGGCGGAGGGACCGGAGTCCCTGGATGCCGAGCTCCGGCGCATCGATCCGGCCAGTGCCGAGCGGGCGCAACGCAATCCGCGCCGGATGATCCGCGCGCTTGAGATTCACGCCGTCACCGGCCGTACGCCGAGCGTGGCGCGGGAGTCCGATCCGCCACCGTGGTCGACCACAATCATCGGGCTCGATGTGCCGCTGGCCGAGCTGGATCGGCGCATCGAGGTCCGCGTGGCGCAGATGCTCGACGCCGGCTGGGTGGAGGAGGTCGCTCGCGTTCGTGACGCCTTTCCGGCGGCCGACCTTCGCCGCCTGGGGCACGGCTACCCCGAATTGGTCGCCTACCTCGACGGCCTGATGTCGCTCGCCGGGGCCCGAGATTCAACCGTGCGCCAGGTGCGCCAGTATGCGCGTCGCCAGCTCACCTGGTTTCGCGCCGACCATCGCGTACAGTGGCTTCCGGCCGATCCGGACATGATTGTCGAGCGTCTGCGCGTGGGTATGATGGCGGCAGAGGCGAGTTGATCCGGAATTCCAACGGCAGGCAGGAACGCGCCTACCTGGTATCTCTTGATCACGAGGATCAGGGCCTGGCCGCCATCGAAGAGCAGATGCTCGAATTGGGCGAGCTGGCGCGAACCGCCGGGGTATTGGTGGTCGGCACCGACACACAGCGGCGGGAAAAACCCGACCCGGCGCTATTCCTCGGCAAGGGAAAGGTCGAGGCGCTGCACGCCTTGAAGCACGAGGCCGACTTCGACCTGCTGGTCATCAACGAGGAGTTGTCCCCGCGCCAGCAGAGGAACCTGGAGAAAAAACTCGAGCTCAAGGTGATCGATCGCACCGAGTTGATCCTCGACATCTTCGCCCAGCGCGCCCGCACCAAAGAGGGCCGTCTCCAGGTGGAGGCAGCACAACTGCATCACTTGCTCCCGCGGCTGCAGGGCGGTCGCGATCTCTCGGGCCTGGGCGCCGGCGTCGGCACCCGCGGTCCTGGCGAGCAGAAACTGGAGAGCGATCGGCGACGGATCCGCCATCGCATCCGCGAGCTCGACCGCGAAATCAAAGAAATCCGCAAGCAGCGCGCGTTGCGTCGCGAGGGACGCCGTCGCATCGCCTACCCGGTGGTCGCCATCGTCGGCTACACCAACAGCGGGAAATCGACCCTGCTCCACGCACTGACCCGCGCGCAGGTGCAGATGGACGACGCGCTCTTCGTGACTCTTGATCCGACGACCCGCCTGGTTCACCTGCCCAACCGCAGGGAAGTGCTCTTTACCGACACGGTCGGCTTCATCCAGAAGTTGCCGACCGACCTGGTGGCGGCCTTCCGAGCGACCCTCGAAGAGGTCCAGCAGGCCGACCTCCTACTCCACGTGCTCGACGCGACCCGCTACGACGGGCGAGACCAGATGGAAGCGGTGCACGAAACGCTGCAAGACCTCGGCGTGCTCGAGAAGCCGAAGCTGCTAGCGCTCAACAAGGTGGATCAGCTGACGCCGGAGGCGGTCGATCTGCTGCTCGCCCAGGACTGGTCACCGTATCGCGCGGTAGTTGCCATATCCGCGCTGCGGAAAACAGGCCTGGAGGACCTGGGGCGCGCGGTCGCGGAGACCCTCCCCGGCGAAATGGTCCCGATCGAGGTGCTCCTCCCGTACACCGAGAATGCTCGGCAGGCGGAATTCCACGCTCATGGCAACGTCGAATCCGTCGACTATCGGGGCGACGGTGTGCTGATGCGCGGCGCGATCCCGCGACGGCTGTTATCGAGATTCGAGCAGTTTCGAACGACGGACGTCGACCGCAGCGCCTGACCGCGCGGCGTTAGCGCAGGAGTCGCACGAGCGCCACGACCTGGCCCTCGAGCTGGGCAGCGGTGCTGTAGATCGGCTCGTAGGCTGGGTTCTCCGGTTGCAGCCGCACCCGGTTCGCCTCGCGAAAGAGCCGCTTGACGGTGGCGGTCGACTCGTTGGTCTGGTCGTCCTCGAGGCGTGCCACCACAATGCTGCCGTTGGGCGCGTCTTTGCCCGGCCTCACGACGACGAAATCGCCGGAGAGGATGCCGACATCTTTCATGCTGTCGCCGCGGACCTCGAGGGCAAAGGCGTTGTCACTGCCCACGAGTTCCTCGCTGAGGACGAGATGGTCCTCGATGTTTTCTTCGGCAAGGATCGGTTGGCCGGCCGCGACACGGCCGATCAGTGGAACCGCGACCACCTTAGCCAGCTTGGCCTGCATCTCATCGACGTCGACCACTTCGATGGTGCGCGACTTGGTCGGGTCGCGGCGGATATATCCCTTACGTTCCAGAGTATTGAGGTGATTTTGAACCGTCGAGCTCGAGGAGAGTCCGACGGCTTCGCCGATTTCTCGAACCGTTGGCGGATAGCTGCGGATCTTCTGTCGAAACCGAAGGTACTCCAGGATTTCCCGCTGCCTGCTGGTCAACGGTTCCGGCATAACGTCCCCTCCCTTTTGCGCCGATGTCGTCGATGGCCAAGAGCCGATCATCTCGCTCCCAGCGCCGTCCCGGGCGGCGCGGTGAGGTAGGGGAGAGGAGGGGTTCTCAGGCCGCGATCACAGCATCGTAGCACAGAGATTTGGTCATCAGCATCGGCGTGAAATTGATGTCCGTCGCCCGGTCGGCGCCGAGGGTCATGGTGCAAAACGGGCGCATCCTAGCACATCTGTTCGCCCGATGCAAACACTTGTTCGTGCAAGCTATTGACGCGAACACTTGTTCGTGCTAGCCTCGTTCTCGAACACATGTTCGTGCAGGACGGGACCCGACATTCGTATCCACGACGCCAGCGCCGACGTGGCTGCGGCCGCATCCTGGTACTCACCGCCGCGCTCCTGCTGGTCACCGGACGGCTGGCCTATGGGAGCGGCCCGATCCACAGCGATCGCGTCGTGGTGGCGCCGGGGGACACGGTCTGGAGCATCGCGACCGCCCACTATCGAGGCGACCCGCGGCCACACGTCGAGGCGATCCTGGCGGCGAACGGGTTGGCGACGCCAATCCTTCGGCCGGGTCAGGCGCTCCAGCTCCCGCGCGACTAGCGCCCGGGTTGCCACCTACGATGAGCGCATCGCTGGTCAGCCTCGCATCCCTTTTGAACGCGTTTAACCCGGTGACCCCGCAGCTGCGCGTGGCGGCGATCATCGTCCGGGGCACGCAGATCCTCCTGGTCGAGCACCACAAGCGCGGTGAGCGCTACTGGGTGCTGCCCGGCGGGCGCCTCGAGGGCTTAGAGGCGCTCGCGGCGGCGTTGCGGCGCGAGCTCAACGAGGAGCTCAGCCTCGACGCCCGGGTCGGCGAGCTGGTCATCGTCAGCGAGATGCTGGCGCCCGAGCGCCATGTCGTCAACCTGATGTTTCACGCGGAGATAGGGGAGGGCACTGAGCCCCGCCTCGATCCTTCCGATCCCGTGCTCGCCGGCTGGCAGTGGGTGTCGACGGACCAGCTCCCCCGGCTGGACTTCCGTCCACCCATTGCCGATGCCGTCCGAGCGGTCATCGCGGAAAACTTTGCCGGCCGGGTCCGTCTGCTGGGGGATGTCTGGAAGCCCCAGCCCCGCTAGGGGACACACCGAACCGGCCCCGAGGAGCCCTCATCGCCTATCCGATCAACGTCGTTAATTGACGATTAACCGTCCCACGCGGGAGGGGTTGATCGCGGAACGTCGCGCAGGTGTTTTAGAGATGGGCCTGGATGACCTTGGCCAGGCTCGGGCCGACGTCGGGCACCGCGGACGTCGCAAAGATAATCGCGACCAGCATCACCATCAAAAAAGTCGCGACCTTCGCGGTGACCGTGCGCTCGAGCTGGTCCGGGTCGTCGACCACGGGCGCCGGCTGGCCCGCCTGCACCATCTGGCGCATCTCGCTGACCAGGCCGCTGGTCTCGCTGACATGCCTCACTGTCTGCGTCATGCTGCAACCCCCTTGGCGTCGTGATTCGCGACCGGGGCCGGCGTCCGGCCCGCGGCGAACAGCAGGCCGAGGCGCTCGGCCAGTAGCTGAAGCAACAGAAGCTCACCGGCGGCGTAGGGCCGCGGCAGGCGGCGACCCAGCTGCAGCGTGCCGTCGACCCCGGCGGAACGCAGCGGCGCAACCGCGATCTGGCTCAATCCGGCCGGGACCCCGAAAAGGTCTTCAGGCCGGCGACCGGTCAGCGGCTCGCGTAGGGCGCGGCCCTGGAGGAGCGCGTCCGCGGTCCGCGTGCCCGCCAGCGACAACCAGCGGGGCGCGTGCGCCTCGAGCGGGTCGTTGCCGCCGACGACGAGCGTGACGCGGTCGCCCTCGACCCATTCCAGGTGCACGCTTTCCGACCGCAGCAGGCTGGCCAGTGCGGGCCGAATCGCCGCCAGCGCCGACGCCTGGTCCAGGGCATGCTGGGCCGCCAGGCCCGCGATCCGATTGGCCTGTTCCATCGCCTCGGTGCGCTGCCGCTGGTCATCGAGCGACTGCAGGCGCAGCAAGGTGGCACCCATCTCGTCACCGACGGAGCGGATCAGCGTCCGGACATTGGGGTCGAAGTCGCCGGCCCGGCCGGCGACCGTGATCAGGCCGTTCGACTCGCCATCGCCCGTAGTCGGTTGGATCAGGGTGATGGTACCGGCGCTCGTTCCGGGCAGCGGGCCCTGGATGAGCACCGGCAGGCCCGACTCGGCGGTAAGCGTTGGCGTGAAGCTGAACCCGGGCATCTCGCCCTCCGGCAAGCCCGCCCAGCGAACCACCCGATACTCGGCACCCGTCGGATCGATGCTCCAGAAAGCCCAGGCACAGGTCGGCGCCAGCGCCGGGGCCAGGCTGGCCAGCTGCTCGAAGAGCGATTCTTCGTCGCGGACGCGCGCCAACGCAGAGATCAGCGAGGCGAGCACGTTTTGTCGTTGCATCGTCTGTTGTGCCGAGTCGAGCCCGGCCATCAGATGGACAACCAGCACCATGGTCATCAGGACCAGGAAGGCGTCGAATAGCGCCGTGAGCGGGACGGCGTGGCCGGCCAGCTCGAAGGGCAACAGCATCAGGAGGCCGGCGGGAAGAATGCGTGGATCGCGCCAGCGGGACGCGGCACGCGCCGCCGCAAAGAACAGGAGCACGCGCGCGTACGGCACGTATGGGACCGAAAGCGCGCCGATGGCACTGACGACGGCCAGGTCGGCGATGCCGAGCAGCAGCGTTCGACCGGGAACCGGTCGCCTGATGCGGGTGAGTTCGACATACAGATAGAGGTATACGACCGCGGTCAGTCCGGCCGTGTAGCGGATGGAGAGCGGGATCGCCGGAGCGGCGACGACCGACGCGGCCACGCTGAAGACCGCGACCCAGAGCGCCAGCGTGAAGGCGAAATCATGGCGTAGCAAGGTGGGCAGCGCCGCCTGCCAGGTCCGGAGCTCGGCCGTCAGCGCGACCCGGCTCCAGCGGATAACGTCGCGGGGGTTGAACGAGGGCGGGTGCCACTCGCTCGTGACCCGGTCAACGGCCGCGCCGACGCGTTGCTTGGCCTTGAGGCGCGCAAGTTCGAGTTGACTCAGAGGAGCAGCATCCACCAGCCACAGTCTGAAACGGAAACGCTGCGGTGGTGTCGTCGGGCTGGCCACAACCTGTGGCGGGGGAGCGGCGAAACATTACAAATGGTGTAACGACGATCGAGACCGGGCGGATTACCGCGCCCCGCCTTTAAGCTACAGCGATGCCCCCCTCCCCTCTCCGCCGAGCCTGGTCCGTCGTCCCGCTTCGATCTCGCGTCACCGGTGTCGACGCTGACACGCTCCGGCGCTGGCTCGCCGATCTGCCGCCGCCGGTGGGCTACGGGGTGCGCGCGAGGCCGCTGCGCTACCGGCAGGCGCCCCACCTGGCCGCCTTCTGCTGGTACGAGGACCGGCTGATCGAGCTCCAGGTGCCGGAACCTTTTCGCCCCTGGGACGAGAAGGTCTACGTTCGGGCCCGGCGCAAGCCAGGCAAGCGGATCGCCTTCCAGTGGTTCAGCCGGACGATCCGGTTCCGGACGCGTCGCGAGGTCCTGCGTTTCCTCTACTGCCACGAGTTCTACCACTGGTACCTGCGCGAGGTCCGCGGCCGGAAAGCCGCCGCGGAAACCGCTTGCGATCGGTTCGCGCTGGCGTACTTTCGGGCGCGCAACCGGGGGGTCGACTGGGCCATCGCGCTGCCGGGTTACGCCCCGACGTCGCGCCGTCGCCTGAAGCCCGCGGCTTAACGGCTAGCGGATAGGGCCGAGCGGCAGACCTGGGAAATCACTGACTTTTCGCAGGCCGGACGCTCGCGTGTAGAGGCAGATTCCCATGTCGCCAACCGGACCGCCAGCCAGCCATGTCCGGGAGCTATCGGCGACCGCGGCTTGAAGCGCGTTGGATGGCCCGGAAAATATCGGTTCGCTCTGCTGTGGGCCAGTAACCCGCAGCTGCCCGTCAGGCACCACCACCAACGGGTTGCCATCGGCATCAGTGTCAACCAGTTGAATGGTTGGGCGGGTGAGCCAGCTCGCCACCTGGGTGTTCGTCAGATCCTAGCGGAGCAGCCGGCTCGGCTGGCCGCTCTCATCGTAGGTTCCCACCCACGCCACCTGGCTGCGGATCAGCCAGTTGAATCCTCGCCGATCACTCACCTTGATGAGTTTCCCCGTCTCAAAGTCGACCAGCCAGAGCTTCAGTGCTTCGGGCCCGCAGCCCTCGACACAGGCCGCCGTCACGTAAATGTCTTGCGGGGCGTAGGCGACGACGCTGTAGGAGGGAGAACCAGTCGAGCTGAAGACAATGCGGTCGGATCCTGTTTGCAGGTCCACGACTCGGATGTGAACGCCCGTGATGGCCGGGCCGCCCGGCGAGCTCCGCCGTGCGCGTGGCTGTGGGCGTGGGGCTCGGCGACGCCGTGGTCCTGGGGGTACCACAGGCGGTCATGAGGACAAGGGCGGCGACAAGGAGACGTCTCACCTGCTCTTGCAAACGGCCAACGGACGGAACGGTTTCGGTCGATCGGTGGACCGACGTGCCCCCCTAGCCTTACGCAAGACCGCGCAATGTCGTTATACTAACTCGCGTAATGCCAGCTCGCGTAAAGGTGGTCGCCAATCCCTTCCGCTTCGGCCGCATCGTGTCCGGCGATGCCTTCACCGATCGCGAGGCGGACATGCAGGTGCTGGAGCGGGAATTGCGCGACGGCCAGAACATCCTGCTCGAGGCGCCGCGACGCTTCGGCAAGACCTCGCTGATCCTGGAGGTCAAGCGCCGCCTGCAAGCGTCGGGCATCCCGGTCGCCTACCTCGATTGCATGCTCGTGCCCTCACGCGCGCGGCTCGCCGACCGCCTGGCGTCCGCGTATCTCGACGCCTTCAAGGGTCCGGCGCAACGCGCCGAGGATTGGGTCGTGCAGCACCTCAAGGCGTTTCGCGTGCGGCCGACGCTCACCCTTGACTCGGACGGAAAGGCCTCGCTGTCCTTCGAGGCGGGCAGCGCCGGTGTGCCCAACCTCGACGCGCTGTTGGAGCAGCTGTTTCAAGAGCCCGAGGCGATCGCCCGCGAGGGCAAGAAGAAACGCGTGGTCGTCATCCTCGACGAGTTCCAGGACTTGATGGAACTGGGCGTCACGCTGTTGCGGCAGTTGCGTGCCGTCATCCAGCACCAGCAGCACGTGTCCTATGCCTTGCTCGGGTCGCGACAGGCCCTACTCCGGCGCGCCGTGCACGAGCGCACCGCGCCGCTGCTGAAGATCGCGCGCCCGTACCCGCTGGGGCCATTGCCCCGGGACGAATTCGCCGCCTTCCTGATGGCGCGCTTCAAGGCCAGCGGCCGGCCGATTCCAAAAGATGCCATCTACGCGTTGATCGACTTCACCGGCGCCCACCCCAACGACACCCAGGAAGCCGCGCACTTCCTCTGGGAGGTAGCCCTCCTCCCCCTCTCCAGCCAGGAATTGGTGGCGACGGCGATCGCGCGCGTGATCGACGCCGAGGCCGCCCAGATGACGGTGCTCTGGCATGATTCGGCGCCGGCGCAACGCAACCTGCTGGTGGCGCTCGTGGAGTGGGGCGGCCGCAACATCTATCGCGAGGACTACCGCCGCCGCGCCAACCTTGGTCCGGCGACGACGGTGCAGCGCGCCATCCAGACCCTGATCGATCGCGAGCTGGTCGACCTGGAACCGAGCGGCGGCTACCTCATCAAGGAAAAGTTCTTCGAGGAGTGGATCCGGCGACGGGTCGTCGGCGGGGAGCTGTAGGCTCCTGACGGCCCCCACCCTACCCTCCCCCGCACGCGGGGGAGGGAAATTAAAGGGGCATCAAGGAAAAGTTCTTCGAGGAGTGGATCCGGCGACGCGTCGTCGGCGGGGAGCTGTAGGCTCGTGACGGCCCCCACCCTACCCTCCCCCGGAGGGGGAGGGAATTAAAGGTGGAGGGAAATTCTAGGTAGGGGAATTTAGACTTTCGTGGCGGGTTGCTCGGAGAGAATCGCCTGGATCTCGGCCTTGGCACGCCCAATCACGTCGCGGATGCGCCGCTGTTGCTCGGGATCCGGCCACCGATGCCGGGCCTCGCTGGCCACCGAGCGGCCCAGGTCGCGCAGGTCATTGCGCAGGTCGTGCATCACGCGGTGCGCCTGCGGGCCCCACTCGGCGCCCCAGCGCTCCTTCATCCGGTTGAAGACTTCATCGACCTGGGGCTGGCGCTCGTTCATGAAGGTGCGGCCGGCATCGGTGATGGTATAGACCTTGCGGCCATCCTGCGAGGCGGAGCTGACGTAGCCCATGTCCTCGAGCATCTGCAGCGTTGGGTAGACGGCACCAGGGCTCGGGGCATAAAAGCCCCCGAAGCGGGCTTCGAGCGCCTTGATCAGCTCGTAGCCATGCGCGGGCTTGTCCTTGAGCTGCTCGAGGATGACGTACTTGAGATCGCCACGCTCGAACATCTGGCGGCGGAAGCGGTCGAAGCGGAACTCACGACCTGACCACATGGGGAAAACCTCCTTAAAACTGGCGAAGTATCACGATATATCGCGATATTAGGAGACCACGCCACCGGACGTCAAGCTCGAATACGGCATGGCCGGGCGTACAATGCGGCCCAGCAACGTGCCCACCGTCTCCCCCACGTCCCCGCCGCAGGCACCTCCGGTTGCGCCCGCCCTCGTGGAGCGCGTGCGCGGGTTTCTCGAGGCGTGCGAGATCGATCGCAACCTCAGCCCGCTGACGATCCGGCAGTATGACCATTACCTCAACCATTTCCTGGGGTGGGTCGCCAGCGAGCAGCCTGACCTGACGGACTTGCCCGACCTGACCACCGAGATCGTGCGCCGCTATAAGCTCGCCCTGGCGCGGCACCGCAACGAGCACACCCACCGGCCGCTCTCGCGCGCCAGTCAGACGTATTTCTTGATCGCGCTACGCTCGATGTTGCGGTACTGGAGCCTGCAGGGGCTGGAGGTGCTCGCACCCGACCGCATCGAGCTGGGGAAGGCGCCCTCGCGCTCCATGAAGTTCCTGGACCCCGATCAGCTCCGTCGTCTCCTCGACGCGCCGGACATCCACGACCCGCGCGGCTTGCGTGACCGCGCCTTGCTCGAGACCTTCTTTAGCACCGGCTTGCGGCTCGCCGAGCTGGCGCGCCTCGACCGCGATCACATCAACCTCGAGACGCGCGAGTTCGGCGTCATCGGCAAGGGCCGCAAGCCGCGCGTCGTCTTCCTCAGCGATGCGGCGACCGAGGCGCTGACGCGTTACCTGGAAACGCGTCGCGATCGCTGGAAGCCGCTCTTCATCCGCATGAAGGGCAAGCCGGATTTGACGCCGGGGGGCCCGGCGATGCGGATGTCCTCACGGTCGATCGAGCGGATCGTCGGGAAATACGTCCGCATCGCCGGCCTTGGGGTCAAGGCCACGCCGCACACCTTGCGGCACTCGTTCGCCACCGACCTGCTGTCCAATGGCGCCGACCTGCGCGCCGTGCAGGAATTACTCGGGCACGCCAACCTCAACACCACACAGATCTACACGCACGTGACCAACCCACAACTGCGCGCGGCGCATCGCAAATTTCACAGCGGGAATCGCGACTGACGCTGCTAGCATCAGGACGACATGATCTCGGTGCGCGATCGACTCCCATCGACCAAGGTTGACTACTATCCGCTGACGCGCCTTCCGGAATTGGGGCTGGGTGATCCCGCGCGGCTGCCGATGACGATCAAGATCCTGCTCGAAGGCCTGCTCCGCCAGGCGGAAACAGGCAGTGTCCAGGAAAGCAGTATCCGCGGGCTGACCCGCTGGCCGGAGGCGGCCGACGCCGACGCGGAGGTGCCGTTCCTTCCGGCGCGCATCTTGTTGCAGGACTTCACGGGCGTGCCCGCGGTTCTCGACCTCGCCGCGATGCGCTCGGCGATGCAGCGAGCCGGCAAAGATGCCGGTCGCATCGATCCACTGGTCCAGGTGGATCTGGTCATCGACCATTCGGTGCAGGTCGACGCCTTCGGATCATTCGGCGCCTACGCGCGCAACATCGAGCGCGAGTACACACGCAACGGCGAACGCTACGTCCTGCTGCGCTGGGCCCAGCAGGCCTTTCACAACTTCACCGTCGTGCCACCGGGCATGGGCATCTGTCACCAGGTGAACCTCGAACGGTTGAGCCGTGTCGTGCAGGTCCGGACGGATCCGAAGGGGAGCTACGCGTTGCCGGATACGCTGCTCGGCACCGACTCGCACACCACCATGGTCAACGGGCTGGGCGTGCTCGGCTGGGGCGTGGGTGGCATCGAGGCAGAGGCCGCGTTGCTCGGCCAGCCGACCTACCTGCCGCTGCCGGTGGTCGTCGGGGTGCGCATGAGCGGCGCGCTGCGGCCGGGCGCGACCGCCACCGACCTCGTCCTGACGCTCACCGAGATGCTCCGCACCCACGGCGTGGTCAACAAGTTCGTCGAGTTCTGTGGCGCCGGCCTCTCGAGCCTTTCGGTGCCGGATCGGGCCACCCTTTCCAACATGTGCCCGGAATATGGCGCCACCTCTTCCTTCTTCCCGGTCGACGCGCAGACGCTTCGCTACCTTGAGACGACGGGCCGTGAGCCGCAGCTGATCGAGCTGGTGGAACAGTACACGCGAGCCCAGGGAATGTTCCGCACCGACGATTCGCCCACGCCCGTCTTCAGCGAGCTGCTCGAGCTCGACCTCGACGCCGTCGAGCCCAGCGTCGCCGGGCCGAAACGCCCGCAGGATCGCGTCCCGCTGCCTCGGGTTTGGGAGAGCTTCAAGACCGCCTTCGCCATGGAGGACAAACCGACCAATAACGATGTCGCGCGCTTCGAGTCCGAAGGTGGGGAGGCCGACGTCCACGGGGAGAAGCAGCGTGCGACGGCGGTGATGGCCAGGCCGGCGGCGCACGTCCGCAACGGCTCGGTCGTGATCGCCGCCATTACCAGTTGCACCAATACCTCGAATCCCTCGGTGATGGTGGCCGCAGGCCTGCTGGCGAAGCGCGCCGTCGAGCGCGGGCTCAAGGTTGCGCCGACGGTCAAGACCAGCCTGGCCCCCGGCTCCCGCGTCGTCACCGACTATCTCAAGGCGGCCGAACTGATGCCCTACCTGGAGGAGCTCGGCTTCTACCTCGTCGGTTACGGCTGCACCACCTGCATCGGCAACAGCGGTCCGCTGGCGAGTGCCGAGGTCGAGGCCGCCGTCGAGAAGGAAAAACTCAACGTGGTCGCGGTGTTGAGTGGCAATCGGAACTTCGAGGGCCGGATCCATCCGCTGGTCAAGGCGAGTTACCTCGCATCACCGCCCCTGGTGGTGGCGTACGCCCTCGCCGGCGACATCCGGCGCGACCTTTCGAAGGAACCGCTGGGGAAGGACAAAGCCGGCAAGGATGTCTTCCTCCACGAGCTATGGCCATCGGCCGACGAGGTCAACGAGGCGATCCGGAACTCGCTCAAGGTCGAGATGTTCACCCGGGAGTACGCCAAGATCTTCGACGGCGACGAGAACTGGCAACGGCTCTCGGCGCCCACCGGCCCGATCTACGAGTGGGATCCGGCCTCGACCTACGTCCAGGAACCGCCCTTCTTTGACAACATGACCGCGACGCCCGCCGCGCTGACCGACATCCTGAGCGCCCGCGCGCTCGTCATCGTCGGCAACTCGATCACGACCGACCATATCTCCCCCGCCGGCAGTATCCCGCCCGACAGCCCGGCGGGACAGTACCTGGTCGCGCATGGTGTCGAACGCGCCGAGTTCAACAGCTACGGGGCGCGGCGCGGCAACCACGAGATCCTGGTGCGCGGCACCTTCGCCAACATTCGCCTGCGCAACCTGCTCACCTCACGCGAGGGCTTCTGGACGACCCACCTCCCCGACGGGCAGGAGATGACGATCTTCGATGCCGCGCAACGCTATCGCGCCGAGGGCGTGCCCTTGATTGCAATCGCCGGCAAAGAGTACGGCTCGGGAAGCTCGCGCGACTGGGCGGCCAAGGGGCCGCTGCTGCTCGGCGTACGAGCCGTGATTGCCGAAAGCTTCGAGCGGATTCACCGCAGCAACCTCGTCGGTATGGGCATCCTGCCACTCGAGTTCCAGCCGGGCGAGTCGCTCCGCACCTTTGGGTTGACCGGGACCGAGGCCTTCACCATTCGAGGGCTCGGTTCGGGACTGCAGCCCGGGCAGCGGATGCAGGTCGAAGCCACCGGCGAGCAGGGTGCGCCTCGACGCTTCACAGTGATCAGCCGCCTCGACAACGCGACCGACGTCGAGTACCTTCGACACGGCGGCGTCCTGCCGCTCGTGCTGCGGCAATTGATGGCGCGAAGCTAACCGGGGAAGACCGACAGCTGCGAGAGGCTATGAACGTCGCTGAACGGTAAGGTCGTCTCGCTCTTGCCCGACAGGCTGTAGGCGAAGACCTTTCCGGAGGGCTGCGATGGCCCGCCCAGGCACTCGCTGCTGCAGGCTTGCTCCTCGAGATACCAGATGGTGTCGCCGGTGATGAAAATCGGATGCGAACGCGCCGCCGCCGACGTCGGCACACTCTGGTTGCCCCGGAGGTCATAGAGCATGACGTGCGGCGCGAAGTGGCTGTCGATGTCGGTGTAGGCCAGCCAGCGATCGTCGGGTGAGGGCGTCGGGTCGTACCAGTGGAGTCCGCCGGCGAGCGTGCCGACACTGTGGACCTCGGCATCCCAGGTGCGGACGCCGACCGCGTCGCGGTAATAGAGGCGGTTGTTGTGGCGCGCCCAGGTCGCCATCGTGGCATTGGCGCTCGTGCCCGAGGGTGGGAGGAATGCCACCGTGTTGTCGGCCGTGCGCAGCACGAGGAACTGGCCGGTTTCCGGCGCCTGGCCCTGGTTGCCGACGAAGGTGTCGACCATCAGAAGGTATTTGTCATCCGGTGAGTACTCGAGCCGCACCTCATCATCACGACCGATGCCACGACCGGGAATCGCATTGAGACCACGGTTTGTCTCCTGTCCGCTGCGCCGGACGTGTAGCGACGGGGTGTTGCTAGCATCGTGTAGCAGGTAGGCGAGCATCGAGCCATCGTGGCTGTAGGCGAAGGCGGGCACGAAGCCGCTCACGGTGAGGTCAACGGCTGATGCCCGCGTGCCGAGATCGAAGGTCATGATGCGGCTCGACGGGCCGCTGGCATCGACGTAGGCGATCTTCTGCGCGGTCACAAAGTGCGCCTCGGGCGCGACTCCCGCGGCAAGAGATACCAGCTGTTGGGGGGTGCTACTCGCGGAGTCGTAGAGCACAATCTCACTACCGCTCGTGGTAGAGGCGGTGAAGAGCACTCGATAGGTCGTGCCCCGTGCCGTCGCGGCGACGGACGATGCAGCGCTCGGTGTCGTCCCGCTTGACGTCGCGGTCGAGCTGCAGGCCGCAAGCGTGATCAGCACCACCAGGCTGATGGGATGGAGGCGATGCGACGAACCGATGGTGTTCAGACTTCGGCGATTTTAGCGCCCTTACAGTCCTCGCGTTGACGTTTGCTCGTCTGGCGACTTGAGGAACGGCATCGCCGCTATCATCCGGTCGTGCGGGGACTGAAAGGGAAACGAGTCGTCATCACGGGAGGGGCGAGTGGGATCGGCCTGGCAACCGTGAGCCGCTTCCTCGATGAGGACTCCCGGGTACTGGTCCTCGATCGCGATCCGAAGGGCTGCCGTCAGCTCTCGCTGAAATTCCCTTCGCTGGTCGATGCCATCGTCGTCGATGTCGCCGACCCACGCGCGGTTGCCGAGGCCTTCTCCGCGATCGACACCCAGCTCGGGGGTATGGAAATCCTCATCAACAACGCCGGCATCAGCATCCGCCATCGCTTTCTCGACCTCTCCCCTGCCGAGTGGTCCCAGGTGTTGGCCGTCAACCTTAACGGCGTGTTTAACACGGCGCAGCAGGCTGCCAAGCGAATGGTCAACGCCGGCGGCGGCGTCATCATCAACATGGGCTCGACCAACGGGATGGTGGGGCACCCGATGTACGCCGACTACAACGCCGCGAAGGCCGGCGTCATCGAGCTCACCAAGTCGATGGCGCTCGAGCTGGCGCCTATGGTGCGCGTGATTGCGGTCTGCCCGGGCTACGTCCTCACGCCGATGCAGGAAGCCGAGTACACGTCGGCGATGCTAGAGGTTGTCAACCGAAAGATTCCTCTCGGGCGTCATGCCCGACCGGATGAGATCGCCGCGCTCTTCGCCTTCCTGGCCTCGGATGAGGCGCCCTACATCACCGGCCAGGCGATCGTCATCGACGGTGGCGAGACTGCGGGAGGTCTCGCGAGCCAGGCATAGCGCGCCATACTTGGCCTGTGGAGCAGCGGATCACTATGGTGACGCTCGGGGTTAGAGACCTCGCCCGCGCGCGTGCCTTCTATGAGGCCCTGGGCTGGACCGGCGCCCAGCAACCCGATGATGAGGTCGCGTTCTACCAGGCCGGCGGCATGATCTTCGGTCTATGGACAGCACTCGGCGGTCACGGCGCACCCGGGATCGAGTTGGCGCACAACGTTCGCTCGCCCGAGGAGGTCGATGCAGTACTGGTGGAGGCCGAGCGTGCCGGAGCCACGATCGTCCGACCAGCCGCCCGCGCCGACTGGGGTGGCTACACCGGCGCCTTCGCCGACATCGATGGCTACGTCTGGGAGGTCGCGCACAACCCTGGCTGGATACTCGCCGGCGATGGCTCCGTCCGGCTAGGTTAGGGCCGCGCGGTCAGCGCCAGTACGGCCAGCTCGAGCTCGGTGTTGTTCCGAACATCTCGTTCCAGAGCACGTCGGTGCCGGTCAGGGTCGAGCGGTTGAAAGCGTGCATGAATGCCGATACCCCGATCCGCTTGACGCCGCGGCTCCCGACCAGGCCGACGGTGTTGAGACGGTCCGATGCGTCGCGGTCACGCAGGTCGAGACCGACCAGGTGACCGTAGCTGGCGACATCAGGGCTGGTGAAATAGACGCGCTCTAACGTCGCGTAGGAATAGACGGCCGTGTACCAGGTGTGCCGTGGCGCGACCACATCCCATGGGTCGAGCACGCCGCGCAGGTACGGGTAGGTCGCCAGCGAGCCGCCGAACACGTCGGACACATTGGCGGTGTGGCCGCCATCCGATGCCGAGAAGAAGGCCTCGATGACACGCCCCGCGTACATCAGCACCTCGCCGGCTGTCTGATCGACCGCCGCATTCTGAGATCCGCTCTCGGAATCGATCCCGCGGTAAACCTGGAACCGAGTGGTGTCGTCGACGTCGTAGAGAGCCGTGCTTCCCATGTGGGTCAGCGCGTAGCAGCGGGCCGCGACGATCTGGGCCTTGATCGCCTCGAGCGGCCAGCTCGATGGTACCTCCCCGAGGCCACGCAGGTAGTCCTCGATCGGCAGCACGTTAATGATGTAGAGCAGACCGCCACTGGGCTGCGCCACGATCGTTCCGCGGTACGCGTGATACCGCCCGGACGGTCCGTACACCGTGAGGCGCGTCGAAGCCGATGTCGGGACGATCTTCTGCACCCCGCCGGACGTCGAAAAGGAGAGGCTCTGGCCCGCGGCGAGGTTGGTCACGCGCGTCCCGGCGATAAGTTGCGCGGGTCCGCTCGGCACGACGCGATAGGTCGCCGTCCCCCAGAGGACGGCCACGTGAATCGGCACATTCGTGGTGTCGAGATTGGCCCAGGTGGCTCCGCTGTAAAAGTGCTGATCGATGAAGCGATAGGTGAGGCCGGCAAGGGCCATGCCCTTCGCGCCCCATTGCCCGAGTCCTACCCCATGGCCCCATCCGTGACCGCAGAACCGAACCGATCCAGCTGGCGCGGCGGACGGACAGCTGGCGGCGTAGGACGCGCCACCGCCTTTGAGCGCCGCCAGCGCTGCCTCGGTCTCATAACGATCGAGGGCGGCCTGCAGCGCCCGGCTCTGCCCCTGGAGGCCCGCGATGCGGATCAGCGTCTGACGCCGCAAGCTGTCGAGCTGGTCGTCATAACTGGCGACCTGAGCCACCTGGCCTGCGATCGCCTTCACGCGCGCCTGCAGCGTGTCGAGCAATGGCGCCAGGTCGGCGCGAGCTTGCGCCAGCACACGCCGCTGTGCCTCCAGGGTGTCGCGCTCGGCGCGTAGTTTTCTGGCTAGCTGCAGCTCGCCCACGGAGATCTGCTGCAAGTAGATCGCGCGGTTGAGCAGATCATCGAAACTGCTGGCCGAGAAGACGAACTCGAACCACCGCATCCCACCGAGCGCATAGAGCTTCCTGATGTCGCTCTGAAAGGCCCGCAGGTGTCGGAGGTAAGCGAGCTGGTCGTGCGAGAGCTGCAGCTGGGCGTCCGCGATTTGCGCCTCGATCGCCTGTGCTTCGGCCGAGATCGGCGCGAGGTCGGCGTTGCTCTGCGCCAGCTGCGCTTCCAGGTCGGCGAGGGTCAGCTGCACCTGGCTCTGCTGAGCTTGCAACGCAGCGAGCCGCTGGTGCTGCCGCGCCTGCTCCTGCTGTACCTGTGCCAGCCGGTCGGCGAGCGTGCTCGGATCGTCCGCGTGCGCGGGCACCGCGGTGACGAGGAGCAGCAGCGCCAGCAAGGCGCTGCTCGCTCTGAGGTTTATGCCGGCGGCGCTCCCGCCGAGCCTGGCATACCGGGCTCGCGCCGTGGAGTGAAGCCGGCGTCGCTGCTGAAAGGAGCCGGAGCGCCCTTCGGCGCCTTCTCCTTCTTTTTCTTCTTCACTTCCCGCTTGCCCTTATCGCGTGACTTCGCCATGGTTCCCTGCCTCCCAGACTTAGTCCGGCGAGCCGCTATTCTACCCTCGATCGGCCCGGCTGTCCACGCGATGGCCACCATCCGTGGCCGGATCGTCCAGAACCTCGAGGCAGGCGACCACCGAATCACCCAATGCCTTCAGGTTGTAGCCCCCTTCCAGGGCCCAAACCGAACGCCCGCCACTATGCGCGACCGACCAGCCCTTGATCATCCGCGCGAGCTCGCGGTAGCCGTCGGTGGTCACCTCGAGACCCGCCAATGGGTCGTCCTCGTGCGCGTCGAAGCCGGCCGACACCAGCAGCAGCTCCGGCCTGAAGGCGTCGACGGCGGGCCCGATCTTCTTCTCCCAGCCATCGAGGAATGCTCGATCCGAGGTGCCCGCCGGAAGCGGCAGGTTGAGGACGTTGCCGTGCGACCCGCGCTCGTCGGCGCGTCCCGTGCCCGGATAAAACGGGTACTGGTGGGTCGAGGCGTAGAACACCTCAGGGTCGCTCTCGAAGCTGTGCTGGGTGCCATTGCCGTGATGGACGTCGAAGTCGAGGACCGCGATACGGCGAATGCCGCGGTCACGGGCGGTGACAAGACCGATCCCGATGTTGTTCAAGAGACAGAACCCCATCGCCTTCGCGTGCTCGGCATGATGGCCCGGTGGCCGCACGATGGCAAGGACGTGTTGAGCCTTCCCCTCCAACACTCGACGCACGCCCTCGACGACGGCGCCGGCCGCCGTTCGTGCAGCGACCATCGACAGCTCCGTGATGTAGGTGTCGGGGTCGAGGTAGCCGCCGCCCGACGCTGTCGCGCGATCGAGCACGGCGATATAGCTCGAGTCATGCACGCGTTGGATCAATGCCTCGGGCGCGTCCGGCGCCGTTTCCGCGACCAGGCCAAGGTCGGACTTCGCAATTGCCTCGATGACGGCCGCGACGCGCTCCGGGCGCTCGGGGTGTCCGTCGGCCTGGTGGCCGATTTGCGCGGGGTTGGCGAGCAGCGCGATCATTCGAGGCTTCGCGCGCGAAAGCGCTCGAGCTCGAGTGGCGCGTTGCGGTTGATGCCGGCCTTCTCGCACGCCGCCCGAAGTTGCTGCTCCGGCGTGTCGATTCCCTCGATGCCCGGGAGCAGCAACGCCTGACGATCGCCGGCGCGGACGATGATGCCGTGCGTTTGCGGATTGAGTCCCGAAATGTCCGTTGCCTCGGCTGGGTCGAGTAACTGGACCTTGATCGTCAGCGCGCCGACCTCATCAAGACGCACCGGATCGAAGCGCGGGTCGCGCACCGCCGACGCCACCGCGTAGCGGATCAGTTCCTGGGCCGCCGTCGCCTCGGTTGGGTGGAGGCTGCCGACGCAGCCGCGCAGCTGACCGTCCTTGTATAGCGAGACGAAGACGGCCGAGGGAGCCGTTAGCTCGGCCGGAATCGGCTCCGGTGGTTCGATCAGCCGGCGGGTTCGCAAATAGGTGTCGATCGCCCGGCGGCCGAGCGCCTGGACGTCGAGACCGGCGTTCGCAGCCGTGCCGGCGACCGCGGTCGCGGTGAAGGCGACGACCGGATATCCGACGCCGAACGGGCCTTCGTAACTGAGCACCCGCGAGTCGAGACCCGCGGCCCGCGCGGCGCCCAGGAGGATCGCGAGTGGGCGCAGCCCGCACTCGCCGGCCTCCTCGATCAGGTCGGGATCCAGGCCCTCGATCCGCTTCCAATCCCGCTCGCGCAGCGCGTCGATCACAAGCCGGTCGAAGAGGGGGCCTTCAGGGCGATATCCATAGGGCGCGTCCGGCGTCAGGCGATGGGATAGGTCACCGGAGGCGATCAGGATGGCGAACCGATTGCGCAGTCGACCGTGTAACCAGACGCCGAACTCGGTGAAGCGGTTGAGCGACCAGCCACTGACACCCATGAAGATGCAGCGCTTGTTCGCCATGGTCTTCGGCAGCGAGTACAGCGGAACCACAACCCCGTGATCGAGCTCCGTTTCCTCCGCCCAGATCAATGAGAATCCCGCCCGCCGCCCATCGGCGATGAGGGCGTCCGCCAGGACGACGTCGACCTGTGCCATTACCTGAACATGTGGGGCGTGAAAACGCTCCAGGTTTCCGCCGGCATTGGCGCCGCGCCGCAGGGGCAGTGACGTCATGCTCGACGGGCTGTGCGGCGAGATGACGACCGCCAGGTCCGCGTCAACCGCCGACAGGATGCCGTCGAGGTCTCGCAGCGCCTCGGCCGTGGCGCGCACGCGTTCCGACTGGACACCACCGACCTCAGCCAGAAGTATCGGGGGATGGGCTACCAGCGCGCCGGCGACGATGCCGGGCATGGGGTCAGCCTCGGGCCGTCGCGGGCTCCGGCCGCCGGGTGTTAATGGCGTCGCGATAGCCTTGCGCTGCGGCGCGGGCCGCGCCGGCGTAGTCGGCGCCCGCTGAGGCGAACAGGATGCCGCGTGAAATCGGGATGACGGCCCCGCGTCCATCCGGCCGCAGGGCAGCCGTGACCGCAGCCGCGAGCTCGCCACCCTGCGCGCCGATGCCAGGCACGAGCAGCAGGCGATCCCCCGCAATCTGACGGACGTCGCGCAGCTCCGCCGGTGCGGTGGCGCCGACGACAAAGGCGACGTTGTCGTTGCGGTCCCAGCGAACGCCGGCGCGGGCGACGTGCCGGTAGAGGGACTCGCCGTCGCTGCGAAGCTGCTGGAATTCGGCAGCACCTGGGTTCGAGGTCCGGCAGACGATGAAGACTTCTTTGTCCTTGTGCGCCAGGAAGGGGGCGACCGAGTCATATCCCAGCCATGGGTGGACGGTGACGGCGTCCGCGCCCCAGGCTTCAAACATCGCATGGGCATAGGCCTGGGCGGTGCTGCCCACGTCGCCGCGTTTGGCGTCGAAGATCACCGGCCGTTCCTTGGGCAGCCCGGCCATCGTCTGGTCCAGTAACCAGCTGGCCTCCCTCCCCCATCGCTCATAGAAGGCAAGGTTCAGCTTATAAGACGACACCGAGTCGCCGACCGCCTCGACGATGGTCCGCACGAACTGCGCGATGCCGGCCGGCGATCGCTCGACCGAGGGTGGCAGCAGATCCGGCTCGGGGTCAAGACCGAGGCACAGCAGCGAGCCGGTGGCGTCCTCGCTCGCCCGCAATTTTGACTTGAACGTCATATTCGGAGCCAAGTTTAGTGGGTAGAATCCCATGGTGCCCCAATCGACCATGCAGGTCACCCTGCCGGAGATGGGTGAGTCGGTCACGGAGGGGACCGTCGCCAAGTGGCTGAAGCAGCCGGGCGACCCGGTGCGCGAAGGTGAAGCGCTGGTTGAGGTCACCACCGACAAGGTGGACGCCGAGGTGCCGGCCCCCGCGACCGGGACGTTGACGAAGATCCTCGCCGAGGCCGGCAAGACGATTGCCGTCGGCGCGCCGCTGGCTGAAATCGCCGTGGGTGCGGACGGGGATGGGGTAGTCATCAAAGCCCCCACCCTACCCTCCCCCGCAAGCGGGGGAGGGAAATCGACCGTGCCCAGCGCCGCGAACGGAGAAGAGAAAAAGGCCCCCACCCTTCCGTCCCTCGAGAGCAGGGAAGGGACAAAGACTGCGCCGGTCGAGGTGTCCGAAGGCGCTGAGTTACTCGCCAGGGCGAAGGGCATCGATCTTGCCAGCGTCAAAGGAAGCGGTCCCGGTGGATCGATTCGCCGTCGAGATGTCGCCGAAGCGATTGAACGGCAGCAGCAGGGGCCAGAAGCCCCCACCCTGCCCTCCCCCAAAGGGGGAGGGGAAAAGGCTAGCCCGCCCGCGAGCGGGGGAGGGATCAGTGCCGAGCAGGCCCCCACCCTGCCCTCCCCCAGAGGGGGAGGGGAAAAACCTAGCCCACCCGCGACCGGGGGAGGCGAAAAGGCTCCTGCGATTCCATTGCGGGGCGCCGCCGCCGCGCTGGTCAAGTACATGGAGGAAAGCCTCCAGGTCCCGACCGCGACGAGCTTTCGTACGGTGCGCGTCGACGTCCTCGACCAGCGGCGTCGGCAGCTCAACCAGCGAGTGCAGGAGGCCGGCCGGCCGGAGAAAATCTCCTACACACACCTGATTGCCTTCGCTATCACGCGCGCGGTCAAGGACGTGCCCTCGATGGCGGTCACCTTCGATCGCATCGACGGCAACCCGGCGCGCGTCGCCCGTGGCGTGAACTTCGGACTCGCGGTCGACGTGCAGCGCCAGGATGGCAGCCGGATGCTGGTGGTCCCGGTCATCCGGGATGCCGACCGCCTCGATTTCGCCGCCTTCCGCGATCAATACGAAACGCTAGTGTCGAAAGCGCGCATCGGCAAACTGGTCGCGGACGACCTGAGCGGCGCCACCATTGTCCTCACGAATCCCGGTGGCATCGGCACCGTGGCATCGGTCCCACGGTTGATGAAGGGCCAGGGCACGATCATCGCGACCGGCGCCATTGGTTACCCGCCCGAGTTCACCGCGATCGCGGAGAGCGGGCTCCGCCAGCTCGGGGTCTCGAAGGTCATGACGATGACCAGCACCTACGACCACCGCGTTATCCAGGGGGCCGAGTCCGGTGAGTTCCTTCGCCGCATCGATGAGCTGCTGGCCGGTGGCGATGGTTTTTATGAATCGGTCTTCGAATCGATGCGCGTGGTCCCGCCGGCAGGCATCAGCGAGACGGCTCGCGCAGCGACTCCGGCCGGTGAAGCCGCGGTCGCAGCGCCAACGACGGAAGAAGCGGAAATGCTGCGCGCGGTTGCGGCCGGCATGGCGTTGGTCGCCGCCTACCGCAGCCACGGGCACCTCGCCGCGCGTCTCGATCCACTGGGGAGCGCTCCGACTGGTGATCCTTCGCTGGATCCGGTCAACCATGGATTGACGCCGCAGCTGATGGAGGCGGTACCGGCCGCGGTATTGCGCGTCCGTGTTCCAGGTGAGAACCTCGCCGAGGTCCTCACTCACCTTCGTGAGACCTACTGCTCGACGATCGCCTACGAGATCGAGCACATTTCCAGCCACGAGCAGCGCAACTGGCTGCGCGAACGGATCGAGTCCGGACGCTATCGTCAGCCGCTCAGCCCCGAGCGGAAGCTGCAGTTGCTCGGCCGCCTTACGAAAGTGGAGGCGATGGATCGCTATCTTCGAAAGACGTTCCTTGGCCAGAAGACGTTCTCCATCGAAGGCCTCGACTCGATGATCGTGATGCTCGAGGAGACTCTGCAATTGCTTTCCGATAACGGCACGCGCCAGGTGGTGATGGGCATGGCGCACCGCGGCCGGTTGAGCGTGATCGCCCACGTCGTCAACCGTACCTATGAATCCTTGCTGGTGGAGTTCGAGCAGAGCAAGGATCGGCTCATGAGCGGCACCGACGTGACCGGCGATGTCAAATATCACGCCGAAGCCGAAGGCACCTACGTCACCCCGAACGGCAAGCAGGTCTCAGTCAGCCTGCTCGCCAATCCAAGTCACCTGGAAGCGGTCGATCCGGTTGTGGAGGGCTGGACGCGCGCCGAGCAGACACGGCGCAAAGGACCCGCGCCGCATTTCGATCGGACGGGGACGGTGCCGATCCTGATCCATGGGGACGCCGCCTTCCCGGCCCAGGGGGTCGTCGCCGAAGTCCTCAACCTTGCCAAGCTCGAGGGCTACACCACCGGCGGCACCCTGCACGTCATCGCCAACAACCAGCTTGGGTTTACGACCGATCCCGAAGAAGGCCGCTCGACGCGCTACGCATCGGATGTTGCCAAGGGGTTCGATCTGCCGATCATCCATGTCAATGCCGACGACATCACGGCTTGCGTCAGCGCCGTTCGGTTGGCGACCGCCTTCCGGCAGAAATTCGGTCGAGACGTCGTCATCGACCTGATCGGCTATCGACGCTTTGGCCACAACGAAACCGACGAGCCCGCCTACACCCAACCGCAGATGTATGAAGCGATCAAAGAGCATCCGACGGTGCGAGAGCTGTTCGCGGCGCAACTCATCGAAGAGGGCCTGCTCACCGCCGAGGATGCGCACGCACGCACCGAGGCCGCTCAAGCGCGCCTGAGCGACGCCCACCAGAACGTCAAAGCCAGTGCCGCGCACGCGCCGCAAGTGAGCCGCCCGCCGATGGACGCCAGCCCCGAACTGGAAATCAAAACGGCCGTTGCGCCCGACGTCCTCGAGTCCTTGAGCCGGCAACTCCTCGCGGTACCCGACGGCTTTACGGTGCACCCCAAGCTGCTCCGGCAGATGGAGCGCCGCAAGGCGCCGCTAGCCGAACGCGAAATCGACTGGGCGCAGGCCGAAGAACTGGCCTTCGCCACCTTGATCACGGGCGGCATCCCGGTGCGGCTCACCGGCCAGGACACGGAGCGAGGGACGTTCAGCCAGCGGCACCTGGTCTTCCACGATCCCCGGACCGGAAAGCGCTGGGCGCCGATTCAGCACCTGGTTGGGGCGAGCGCCAGCTTCGAGCTCCACAACAGCCCGCTCTCCGAGTACGCCGCGCTCGGCTTTGAGTACGGGTACAGCTCTGATGCGTCAGACGCGCTGGTGTGCTGGGAAGCGCAGTTCGGCGATTTCATCAACGGGGCGCAGATCATTGTCGATCAGTTCATCGTCTCGGGCCTCGCCAAGTGGGGACAGTCGTCGCGACTGACCCTTCTCCTTCCCCATGGCTATGAGGGCGGCGGCCCGGAGCATTCGAGCGCGCGGCTCGAGCGCTTCCTGCAGCTCGCTGCCGAGGGCAACATTCGGGTTTTCTATCCGACCACGCCGGCAAACTACTTCCACGCGCTCCGGCGGCAAGCGCTTCACACCAGGCCGCGGCCGCTCATCATCATGACCCCGAAGAGTTTGTTACGCCTACGCCCGTCGTGGTCTCGGCTCGAGGACTTGGCGGTCCACAGCTTCCGTCGGGTGATCGATGACCCCGCGATGCAAGACCACCGCGAGGAGGTGCAGCGCATCATTCTCTGCACCGGCAAGATTTACTACGACCTGATCGCCAGCCCGCTGCGTGCAGAGGCGAAAGATCTCGCGATCATCCGGGTGGAGCTTCTCGAGCCCTTCCGCAGCGACGACGTGCTGGCCGCGATTGCGAGGTATTCGAACGTGCGACAGCTGACCTGGGTCCAGGAGGAGCCGATGAACATGGGCGCCTACTGGCATGTCAAGCGGCGCCTCGAGCCCACGCTGCCCAAACAGCTCACGCTCCGCTACATCGGCCGGCCCGAGCGCGCCAGCCCGAGCGAAGGCTATGCGATCGCGCATGAGGCGCAGGAGCAGAAGATCGTCGACGTCGCGCTGGCACCCTCCATAGAGTCGACCAAGCCACCGACTTCGGGATAGAATTTCAGCCGATGTTGTTATCGCTCGACTGGATGAACCTGTTCGCCGGGCTCAGTTCGGGCCAGGTCACCTCAGTCATCGTGGTGGCGGTGATCTTCACCGCCGCCGCCGGGCTCACGCTGCTGGCCTTGATCGCCTTTGGCGTCCGCTCCGGCATCATGGCCCCCGCCTACAGCACCCGCGTCCCACTTGCCTCGAATACCGAGCTCGGCGCATTCCTGGGGGCGTCGGCGTTCGGGATGATCTCGATCCTGCTGATGACCTTTCTTGGGTTCGCGGAAAACGATCTCGACAACCCGCTGTTCCTGCCCCTCTCGATTGGGCCGATCCTGATCGGTGGCCTGCTGCTCGTGACGGGAGCTGGCCTGGCTTTCCGCACGGTTCGCCGCCGGTCCGCCCGCCCGGCCTAGCACCGAAACTACTCGCCAGCCCCGCCGTTCCATCTACAGCGAACACGGCGCGCACTTGACAGCTGACACTCGGGCTTGGTAATGTAGTGATAACGACGATATCAGTATTCCATGAAGGAGGAAGGACCAGATGAACGCCCAGGACGGCCGAGCGATGTTCGAGCTCCAGTTGGAGTTGCACTCTCGGGCCACGGGCGTCCAGCCCCTGATCTCGGCGGATGACGTCCTCGAGGTCCATGAGCTCCTCAATGCCTACGAGGGCGATCTGAAGAGCCTCCTCAAGAAGCCGCGCGCGTAAACTCGACCCGTCTGTGGCGCTGACCAGGGCAACCGTCGAGGCTTGGCTTTCCGCATACGCGCGGGCGTGGGAAAGCTACGATCCCGATGCGGTCGGTGACCTCTTCAGCGAGGACGCGATCTACCTTTACCACCCATTCGATGAGGGGGTTCGAGGCTGGCTTGCGATCGTGGCGTCCTGGGTCGACAAGAAGGACCCACCCGGCACTTACGCAGGCAGCTACAAGCCGGTCGCCGTCGATGGCAACGTTGCCGTGGCTCACGGCCGAAGCCGCTATTTCACGGACGCCTCGAAAAGGGAGCTCGTCCGTGAGTACGACAACCTCTTTTTGATGGAATTCGACGACGATGGCCGGTGCCGATCATTCCGGGAGTGGTATATGCGACCGCCGGGGCAGAAGGAGCCGGGCTAGCGCGGCGCAACTTTTACGATTGAGCAGGTTTCAAGAAGCCCCCGCGGCGGCCAGCACCATAGGATGAGGGTCGTTCGCATCAATATCGCAGGGGAGGAAACCTCCGATGAAGGCCACGCAGAAGTCCGCCACGAGCACCACGAAGAAGAAGAGTAACGAGGCATTTACGGCCGAGGAACGAGCCGCAATCAAGGAGCGTGCCAAAGAGTCCAAGGCGGCCGCGGAGGATGCGGACGGGGAAGGCGCCTTGCTCGCGAAGATCGCCGAGATGATGGACTCCGATCGCACCATGGCCAAGCGGCTTCACGCGGTCATCAAGGCCAGCGCGCCAACCCTCGCGCCGAGACTCTGGTACGGCATGCCCGCCTATGCCAAGGACGGCAAGACCATCTGCTTCTTCCAACCCGCGCGGAAGTTCAAGACGAGATACGCGACGCTCGGCTTCAATGACGCCGCGCACCTCGACGAAGGCACTATGTGGCCGACCGCCTTCGCTTTGACGAAGTTGACCGCCGCCGACGAGGCAAGGATCGGCGCGCTCCTGAAGAAAGCGGTGCGCTGAGGACTGAGCTCGAGCGGTTTGGTCGGGGAGACAGGATTTGAACCAGCCGACTCGGGCTTCAAGGCCCGCCCTCTGAATGCGAAAAAGCGCGCACTGATACGCACCGACCGGCAGCATTCCGCGCCTGGTTTGGGTCAGGGCATGGGTCAGGTCGCTATAGTGATGGCCCATGACCGGGGCTCAGGCGCTTAACGCGACAGCTCTCCGCCAGGTGCTGATCGACGAGCGGATTCACCTTGCTCCGTTCCGCGGCGGCCTGATCACCGGGCGGACGCTGTGCGGAATCGCCCACCAAGGCGATGAGGTGTGGCGCGCTCGGCCTGACGTAATCGATTGCCCTGCGTGCTTCAGCCTCTCCGGCGGAAAGCTCTCGATCTGAGGACTTAGTTTCGAGTGGTCTACGAAGCCACCCCAAGGAAATCGCTCGAGTATTCGGTCACTGGGAGCAGGCCGCAACGCGGAGCCCGAATCCCAACGTCGCGGTAAACGCTCCGCTGTCGCCACCATCGCTGACGGAAGCGACGTCGCTTCTTCCCCGACTTGCCGCCTGGCGGGCGAAGTGCGAGAGGGATGGCGTTGACTGACACGGACGCCCTGTTTCTGACCGCTTGGATGAAGCGGCGATGGCGTGCCTATGGGAAGAATGGCGTGACCGTAAGCTTGGCCCGGGCAACGGTTATCGCTACGTCTGGGGTTATTCCAAGTTTCCCGAGCCCAACTAACTTCCTAGCGAGCCGCTGAAAGACACAGAGCCATGATGAAGCTCCTGGGTTGGGGGGTCGCGATTATCGTGATCCTATTTGGCGCATTGATCATCGGGATGGTCAGCATTGCGCTGGTCCAGTCACCATCGCGCTCGCTAGCGTTGCTCGACGAGCTGAGCAAGTTTGCCTGGGCGATCGTTGCGCTCGTGGTCTTTGTGATGCTCTTGCCGGCGATCCGCGCGCTGCTTCAGCAGCGCAGTTTTACGCTTACGATCGGCCGCTTTCAAGTCAGCGTCCAGTCTGCAGCTCAGAACTACGAGGCGATGTTCTCAGACATCACGGGCAAGGTTGCAGACCTCGCCAAAGAAGTCGCCCGCTTGAGCGCAGGCACGCAGGAGTTACCGCCGCCCGAGCCGACGTCCGCTGGTCCCACCGACCGCCCACCACGCCAGGTGCGGGTGAGCCAGCCACCACAACACCGCCTCACCAAACACCTCCGGCCGGGCCTACCGAACCGGCGGCTGCGCCAGCGGCGCCGACCGCGGAGCGACAGCAAACGAGCGATGAGTTGCACGGACCGACGCGGCCATACATGGTCGTCCAACGTCAGGTTCTCTGGGTCGATGACCAGGCAAAGTCACACGCTGTCGAAATCGCGACTCTGGAGAGCTACGCCATAAGGGTGACGATCGCCGATAGTACCCAGACCGCGCTTGTCGAGCTCCAAACCGACACACTGTTCCTTATTGACGCTGTCGTGACCACGATGCGACGACGCGAGGGCACCGGCTCGAATCCCAACGCCGGACTTGACCTAGTGCAGCAGATGCGCGGTCAGGGTTACTCCGCCCCGGCAGTCATCTATAGCACCGATGTGACCGACCAGCAGCGGAGCATCGCGCTGACGCTGCCAAGCGTGCAGGTTTTGTCATCGTTCATTGACGTTGTGAATGCACTTGGCGGGCGTTGCGCCAGTTGCGGAAAGGTCCTCGTAGGCGAGGAATACTATCGGCTGGACGATCGAATTCCATGCCCTAACTGCGGGGCGACCATTCGGCATTTCTTGAGGCCGCCGGCTGGGCCAACCTTTGACCAGACCCCGTGGATGCAGCGACGTGGCTGACGGCAAAGCGATCACCTTTCAGCAAAAACGAGCGCTCCTGCTGGAGGGGAGCTGTCCGTTCTGCAACCTCCGGCTGGAACGCGTCAGGCAGCCCGATGGGCAGTGGGCTGGCTGCTCCTGTTGTCGAACGCTGTTCCGGGCGCATCCTGCTCGCGTGGGTGGCGACGTGGTCACTCATCGGGCTTGGTACCCAGCCGAGAAAGACAGGGAGTGTGCACATGCCGGCACTTTCGAGTTGAACACATGGCTCTGATCGCGCAATTCCCGCAGCCTATGGCAAAGAACGGCTCGCAGGCGGTCTGCCTACCTGACGGGCCGATGCGATCGTCTGCCATTCTGCGCACATCTACATCTACAGCCATACGAGTCCTGTCGTGCACTGGGAGGTCGCCAGCATCGTCGATAGCCTCAACAGGGAGCTGGCACCGGTCGTCGCCGAGCGATAGCTACTGGAGTCGCCAGTCGCCTCCCCAATCGCCGACCAACTGGGTCCGGCCTTGGTAATGGCGGTTGCGGCCGAGTCGACTTCGTTGAACGAGGAGGGCGCTTGCCAGGGCGGGGATATCAGCGCCAGCGACAACTTCGAGATTCTGAAGGGCGATTCCCAGCAGGTAGGGCCGTGGCGGCCGTAGGTCGGCGAGTACCGCTTCGGCCCCATGCTCGAGCATCCTGAAGGTTTCTTCCGAAACTGCGAATGCCGCGATCACGAGCACGCCGGGACGCGCGTTCGATAACTGACCTTGAGAATCGCTGAGCGCGCGGCGAACGATGCGAATCGCCTCGCCGCTGTCTAATGCCCGGGTGCGTTGCCATAACGCCTGTGGCGCCTTAACTTCAACGGCGAGATCGTGCTGGCCTTTGACCACCAGCGTCAGGTCGGGATACTTCGCGTTTCCGACCGCGGCAACAAGCTCGGTCTGCGGGTGGCGTGTTTTCAACTGGCTCGCCATCGCGAGGGTCGCGACTGCGTGCAGGAAGTCTGCGGGGGCGTTCAGCGCTTTTTGAAATTCCGGCCATGCTGGCGATGCATTCCACTGGTCGTAGAGGTCGAGGATCGCAGTCAGCTCCGGCGCGGTCGCGACGGCGGCCCCGGCGATGATTCCATTTGGATCGGCAGCAGCTGCTTGCATCCGCAGCAGAAGTTCGATGAGCCGGTGACCCGTCGGCGCAGTCCCCGGCCGAGCGTATCGCGCCAGCAACTTCGCCAGCTTGGGCCGCCCCAGTAGCTGTTGCGATCGGGTGATCAGGGTGGCGACCTCGCCTGCCGTGAACCGCTTGGTGACCAGGACTGCGTTACTCGGAGGCAGGGTCAAGGCCTTTTCGGGTTTGGGTCATGGTTTGGGCCAGACTGCCTCTTTCCGGCGTTTCTCAATTCGGATCGTGGTCGGGGAGACAGGATTTGAACCTGCGGCCCCCTGAACCCCATTCAGGTGCGCTACCAGGCTGCGCCACTCCCCGACGCGCTGCCTATTCTATGCCCCCACCCTGCCCTCCCCCGCAAGCGGGGGAGGGAAAAGGTAGCGCTGCTCTCAGCCTCAGGCGGGGGGAGGGAAAGTGCCCTATGTTTCTTCCCCGCGCTTTCTGAACACCATGTTGATGGGAGACCCTTCGAAACCGAAAGCCTGTCGAAGTTGCGTTTCGAGAAATCGGCGGTACGAGAAATGAACGAGCTCGGGGTCGTTGACGAAGAACACGAAGGTCGGCGTCGTCGACTCGGCCTGGGTCGCATACATCACGCGCAGTCGCTTCCCATGCCTGGTCGGTGTCTCGCGCTGGCCAAGTAGCGTCCGAAGCCACTTGTTCAACTCCGGCGTGGCCACGCGCCGGCGGCGCTCCTCGGTTACCTTGAGTGCCACCTGGAGCGGCTGCACCACGCGTTGCCCGGTTTTCGCCGAGATATAGGACACTGGCGCCCACGGGGCAAAGCTCAAGGCCTCCTTGATCTTCTTGCGCCACACCTTCTCCTCTTTCTCTTCGGGAGTCAGCAGGTCCCACTTGTTGAGCACCAACACCAGGCCGCGGCCCGCCTCCACAACGTAACCGGCGATGTGCACATCCTGCGCCGTGATGCCGTCCTTGGCGTCGATCACCACGATGCCGATATCGGCGCGCTCCATCGCGCGCAGCCCCCGCAAGAGCGAGTACTGCTCGACGCCGCTGGTCAGACCTCGGCGGCGGATCCCGGCGGTGTCGACCAGCAGCACACGTTGGCCCTCGAAGTCCACGATGGTATCGACCGGGTCGCGCGTCGTTCCAGGGACCGCGGTCACCAGGCTGCGCTCATCGCCGGTGATCGCGTTGACCAGCGAGGACTTGCCGACGTTCGGACGGCCCAGGATGGCGACGCGAGCCGCCAGCTTGTTGTCCACGGCTTCAGGTTGCGGCGGAGGCAGCCGTTCGACGACCGCGTCCAACAGGTCACCGCTTCCCGTGCCATGCAGCGCGGAGATGGGCCATGGATCACCAAGGCCGAGCTCGTAAAACTCGCTGGCCAATGCCTCGTGGCCGCGCCCGTCGGTCTTGTTCGCGACCACCAGCACCGGACGGCGCGATTTGCGCAGCAGCTGGGCGATGTCATGATCGATGGCGGTCGCGCCTTCCCGAACGTCCAGTACTAACAGAACCAGATCCGCTTCATCGATCGCCAGCCGGCTCTGCTCCTCCATTCGTCGCCGCAGCTCACGCTGTGCCGGGATTTCGTCCCGATCTTTGCCCAGAACCAGCCCAGCCGTGTCGACAATGACGAACCGGCGGCCCTGCCACTCGACTTCGGCATAGAGGCGGTCTCGCGTCAACCCTGCCATCGGGTCGACGATGGCCCGGCGCTCCCCCAGGATGCGATTGAACAGCGCGGATTTTCCGACGTTGGGGCGGCCGACGATTGCCACCAAAGGCAGTGCCATCAGTCGGACCGTGGGAATATCAACATATCTGCAGTCGCGCCGGCGGCGCGATGAAAACTCAAACCTATAATAGGCACCGTGTCGGACGGCCGGGTGGTTCTGAAAGAGAACCGGATCATGATGGTGTCCGATGAGATGGGTGACATCCCGGCCGGAAATACCACCGGACTCGGCCTCTACTTTTCTGATACCCGCTTTCTGTCTGCCTTCGAGTTCCGGCTGAGCCGCCTGCAGCCGATCCTGCTCTCGGCATCGATGGACGAGAGCTACGTCGCCACGTTTCAGATGGTCAATCCCGTCCTCCTGCTCGATGAAGGCAAGCGCCGCATCCCGCAGCAAAGCCTGAGCATTCGGCGGAGCCGGTTCATCTATGGCGGCCTGCACGAGCGGATCGGCGTTCAAAATTGCGGCCACGAGCCGGTCGACATCGAGTGCTCGCTACGCTTCGATGCCGACTTTCGTGACATGTTCGATGTCCGCGGCTACAAGGATCAGTACCGTGGCACAATCCGGCCACTCGAGGTTGGCGATCGAGGCATGACCTACACCTACGACGGGCGCGACGGCGTGATCCGTCACACCGAGGTCGTGGTCAATCAAACTCCGGCGACCCAGCACGACGGCGCATTGACCTGGCATTTCCATCTGGAATCCAAAGAGACGGTGACGCTTGTGATCGATGTCATCCCGGTGATTGGCGAGAACGAGTCAACCATGAGCTATCTCTATGACGATGCCCTGCAGGCCTTGCAGGCCTCGTACCGCCGCTGGTACGACAACACCAGCCGGGTTCGCACCGACAATGCCTTCCTCGACCGCGGCCTGCTGCGTCGCAGCCAGATGGACCTCCGAATCTTGGTCGAGGAATACGACACCGGCCTCTTTCCGATGGCCGGCATTCCCTGGTTTTCGGCCCCCTTCGGTCGCGATGCCCTGATCGCGTCGATGCAAACCCTCATGATCAATCCAGAAGTCGCCCGCGGGACCTTGCGCTACCTCGCTCAGCAGCAGGGGCGGCGCGTCGATACCAGCCGCGAAGAGGAACCTGGCAAGATCCTCCACGAGCTCCGCTACGGTGAACTGGCCAACCTGAAGTTGATCCCGCACACCCCCTACTACGGATCCGTCGATAGCACGCCGCTGTTCCTGGTCTGCGCGGTCGAAATGATGGACTGGCTCAATGACCAGGATCTTTTCGTCGAACTGCTGCCCTCGTTGCTGAGCGCGTTGAAGTGGGTCGATCAGTACGGCGATTCCGACCACGACGGCTTCGTCGAGTATGCCGAGCGCGCCAGCGGCGGCGTGCGCAACCAGGGATGGAAGGATTCCCACGACTCGCTTCTCTATCCCGACGGCCGGCCGGCGGAGCTGCCCGTGGCACTGGTCGAGGTGCAGGGCTACGTCTACCAGGCAAAGGTCGGCCTCAGCCGCATCTTCGAGCGGCTTGGCCAATCGGTGATGGCCGAGCGGCTGGCGCGCGAAGCGGCCGAGCTTCGTCGTCGTTTCGAGCTGTCGTTCTGGCTCGACCGGGAGCAGTTTTACGCCCAGGGCCTCGACCGCAGCAAAACGCCGATTCCCTCGATCACGTCCAATCCCGCCCACTGCCTCTGGGCCGGCATCATCGACCCGGAGCGCGCCGAGATCCTCCGGGACCGCCTGATGGCACCCGACATGTACTCGGGCTGGGGAATCCGTACGCTGTCATCGGCCTCGCCCCACTACAACCCCATGAGCTATCACAACGGCACCATCTGGCCCCACGACAACTCGATCGCGGCCGCGGGACTGCGCCGCTACCGCCACGCCGCGGCCGCGGGCCAGGTGATCGACAGCATCATGGAAGCCGGGATCCGCATGCCTGACCACCGCCTGCCCGAATTGTTCTGTGGATTCCGCCGCGACACCCAATACAACAACGGTCCCGCCGAGTACCTCGTCTCCTGCAACCCACAGGCGTGGGGCGCGGGGGCGGCGTTTCATCTGATGCAGACGGCCCTCGGCATCGTGCCCGACACCACCGCCGGCCGCGTCTACCTGAATCCGGTTCCATTCGGCCAGGCGCGCAGCGTCGAGATTCACGGGATGCGGGTTGGCAGCGGCAAGCTCTCGTTCAAGGTTGCGTACAACGGCGGCCGGCCCGACGTCGAGGTGCTCGAGAAGCCGGAGGATCTGGACGTCATCCTCGATGAACCACCCCTCATCACCTAATTCGGGGGTTTGAGCACGCGTCCCCGCCTCGGGCTCCTGCACTACACCTGCCCGCCCATCATCGGCGGCGTCGAAACCATCCTCTACGAGCAGGCGACGCGGCTCGCGACTCGCGGTTACCCGGTCACGATCCTCAGCGGCCGCGGCGGACCCTTGCCGGATCGCAAGGCCGCCAAGCTCGTCATCATCCCCGAGCTCGACTCGCGCGACACAGCGGTCAGCGCGGTTCGCGATGCGCTCGACCGCGGCGAGGTTCCCTCAGAGTTCGCGACCCTGCGCGCCAACATCATCGAGCGTCTGTCGACCGAGCTGGTCGAGCTGGACGTCGTGATCGTCCACAATGCGCTGACGCTCCACTTCAACCTACCGCTGACCGCCGCGCTGTGGTCGCTCGCCGACGGCAATCGTCCGCGGATCATCTCCTGGGTCCACGACATCAGCTGGCTCAACCCGATCTACCGGCCCTGGATGCACGATGGCGAGCCCTGGGATCTTCTCCGCCGCCAGCATCCAAACATCACCTCGATCTTCGTTTCGACACCGCGACTCGAGGAATGGCGTGAACTGACCGGCGCCGACCTGGATGCCACCCACGTCATCCCTAACGGCATCGACGCAGGCACACTCCTTCACCTGGGCCCGCGCGCTCGAGAGTTGGTGTCCCGCTTCGGCCTGCTCAGGACCGATGTCGTCATGCTCGCGCCGGTGCGGATCACCAAGCGAAAGAATCTCGAGTGGGCGATCGATGCTGCCGCCGGCGTGCGCGCCACGGGTCGAAGCGTGCAACTGCTCATCACCGGTCCGCCCGGGCCGCACAATCCTCGCTCACTGGAGTACGTCGCCGACCTCAAACGCCAAACGGAGCGACTCGAGCTCACGGAATCGGTCCGTTTCCTGTTCGAAGAAAGCGGTGGGCCGTCGGGGGAGTACGCGGTCGATGCGCCGACGCTTTCCGACCTCTATATGCTCAGCGATGTCGTGATCCTCCCGAGTGCCAGCGAGGGCTTCGGCCTGCCGCTCGCGGAAGCCGCGATCTTCCGCGTCCCGGTGGTTTGCACCGACCTTCCGGCGTTCCGCGAGGTTGCGCCCGAGGGAGCCACGTTCGTGCCGACGACCGGCGGCTCTCCGGCCTTCACGACCGCTGTCCTCACGGCGATCGATTCGCCGCCGGCCCGGCTGCGCCGTCATGTGCTCGGCGCGCTCGCCTGGGACCGCATCATCAGCGAACAGATCGAACCCCTACTGACCTCGCGCACGTGAGCCACTATCGCGTCCTGATCCCGACGACCAACCCGTCGCGCACCGGTCCGCTGCTGAAGGCGGTCTCACCCTTCCTCAATGCCGAGGACTCGCGCGGCACCTTGCTGGGGGTCATCGAGATGGCGCCCGAGCGCCCGCTCAGCGAAGGGGTCGAGGTGGCCCGCGCCTACCGTGCCCTGCTCTCCCGCATCACCCGCTACGCCGAGCGCGGCCCGGGTGAGCTGCGCGGCCAGGTCCGGATCGCGCACGTCGCCGCGCAGGGCATTCGCGAGGCGGTGCTGGAGACCGACACCAACCTGCTCGTGCTCGAAGCGGCGTCCAGCCAGGCGCCGCGGCACGACGGCCTCTGGGTTAATGCCGTCGAAGACCTGCTGGTCGATCCCCCCTGCGACGTCGCGCTGGTGCGACCGGACACCACCCCGATTCGCAGCGTGCTGGTGCCGGTGCGCGGCGGCCCGAGCGCCCAGCTCGCGCTCCGGCTGGCCGCCACCGTTTGCCAGGAGACCGGCGCCGAGCTCTGCGTCCTCCACGTCTTCAACCCCCGGATTTCAGCCGAGTCGCAAAAGCGTGAGGAGTCGGCCTTCCTCAAACTCGCAAGCGCGGTCGATGTTCCCGTTCGGCGGATCACGTTGCTATCCGCTTCGGTGCGGGAGGCGATCATCCGTGAGGCGGCGCAGCACCAGATGGTGGTCCTGGGCGCGACCCTCAGTCTGATGCATCGTCCGATGGTACTCGGCGCGCCGATCACGCGCTTGCTTCGCCGGCTGCCCGGCAGCGTCATGGTGGTTAAGACCGCAGGACCGGTGACGGCGATCAAAGATCCGGACCAACCGTTCCGGCTGGAGAGCCGCGCCGCAGCGGCGGAGCGCGTCGACCGGTGGTTCGCGGAAAACACCTTTCACAGCAAGGAGTTCGCCGACCTGCGCCGGCTGGTCGATCTCAAGCAGCGGCAGGGGGCGACCATCAGCCTCGGGCTGCCCACCCTCAACGAACAGGACACGATCGGCAAGGTGGTCCGCACCTTCAAGACCGCGCTGATGGACCGGGTGCCGCTCGTCGACGAGATCGTGGTCATCGACTCCGGCTCAACCGATCGAACGGCGGCCATCGCGGAGCGGGCCGGCGTCCGCGTCGTGCAGCACAGCGAGATCCTGCCTCGATACGGGGTCCAGCAGGGCAAGGGCGAAGCGCTCTGGAAGAGCCTGTTCACGCTGAACGGCGACCTGATCTGCTGGGTCGATACCGACATTAGCAACATCCACCCAAAGTTCGTCTACGGCCTCCTCGGGCCGTTGCTGAGTGACCCGGAGATCCATTACGTCAAGGGGTTCTACCGGCGCCCGCTCAAATTCGGCACCGAGTTCCAGGCCCAGGGCGGCGGCAGGGTCACCGAGCTAGCCGCGCGGCCCATGCTCAACTTGTTCTTTCCCGAACTCTCCGGCCTGGTGCAGCCACTCTCCGGCGAGTACGCCGGCCGTCGGCGCGTGCTGGAGAGTGTGCCCTTCTTCACTGGATACGGGGTCGAACTGGGCCTGCTGCTCGCGATATCCGAGGCCTACGGACTGCGCGCCATCGCGCAGGTCGACCTCGGCATGCGCCTCCATCGCAACCAAACGCTCTTCGACCTCTCGAAAATGGCGTTCGCCATCATGCAGGTCGGCTTGAAACACCTCGGCGATCGTCACCGCATCCATCTGCTCGAGGAAGTCAACAAAACGATGAAGCTGATCCACTACGAAGACGAGCGCTACTGGATCGAACAGAAAGAAATCGAAGACCAGGAGCGCCCGCCGATGAACTCCGTGCCGGAATATTTCCTGGCTCGTCACCGCGCCCAGCCGGAATAACCCCCCACCCAGCGCCCCCACCCTACCTTCCCCCCTTGAGCGGGGGAGGGGAAATTCACTCACGGCGCGAGGATCAAGGGGTTACGTAGCAACTTCGCATAATCGTGCGATGCGACGCGGCTACCTCGCCCTTGGCTTGCTCGCCCTGATCTGGGGCGCGTCGTTCCTCTTCATCAAGTTCGCCATCCGCGACATGAGCCCGGCGACGCTGGTCCTGTCGCGCGCCGTCCTCGGCGCCCTGACGCTCGGCGCCATCTTCGCGGCTAGGCGCCAGAGCCCTTTCCCTGTCGGGACACGCACGCGCCTCGTGCCCTTCGTGATGCTGGCCATCTTTGGCAGCCTCCTGCCCTGGTTTGCCTTCGGCTTCGGCGAGCTATCGATCAGCAGCGCGCTCGCCAGCATCTTGAACGCGACCACGCCGCTGTGGACGGCGGTCTTCGCCTACTGGGTCACCCCGTCGGAGCGGCCCAGCCCACTCAACTACCTCGGCGTGGCCATCGGGTTTGTGGGGGTTGGGGTCCTGATCGCGCCCGACCTGATCGGCCAGCCCCTGCGGGCAACAACCGTTGGAACGCTCGCCATCGCGGGGGCGGCGGCCAGCTACGCGGTGGCCGCATTGATCCAGCGACGCCGGCTACGCGGCGTCAGCCCCCTGCAGGTCGGCTTCTGGCAGCTGGCATTGACCGCACCGCTAGCATTGGCCGCGGCGCTCCCCACCATCAGCGCGACCCACCTGCGATTGCCGTCGATCGCGGCGATGCTCGTCCTCGGGGTGGGCGGCTCCGGCATCGCCTACCTTCTGTATTACTTCATGATGAACACGCTCGGCGCAACCCGCGCGACAACGGTGACGTTCCTGCTTCCGGTGACGGCGGTCTTCTGGGGCGCGACCATTCTCCGCGAGGTGATCACCATTCCCATCCTGGCCGGCATGGCCGTCATTCTGCTGGGGGTCTTCCTGACGAGCCGCCAGCGGCCCCGGCGCGCGGCGGCTGCTCACGACCGGCCTTTGCCTGAAATCTCATCTGGCACGGGTAGAATCTCCGGTTGAGATGCGCCGACTTTCTCTCGCGCTCACGGCGCTGGCTCTGACGCTCGGCGCCTGCACCAATCCGATGACCGGCGCCGCGGTCAGCCCCCCGGCGAGCCCGACGCCGACCCCCACGCCGTCTCCCACGGCAACCCCGGTCCCCTCGCCCACGCTCGTCAACGGCCGCATCGTCGTGTCCAACTTCGATGACAATGGCGCCGCGGTCGTTGCCGGGATTCTTTTCCCGCCAAGTGGTGGTGTCTGCGGCGCCAATGGCAAATACGACGCCTGCCCGGTCACCGATGGGCTCGCGCAGCGACTGGATTCGAACCCTCTCACGAGCGCCGAGCCACTCTGCCGCTGCCAGAACACCTACCAGTCCCGGACCATCACCACGGAAGCGCTGCCTCCTGGGAATCCTGGCGCCATCGCGCATGTCGTTCTCGACTTCGGTGGCAGCAGCGTGAAGCTGGACGTGACCGTCATCCGCTCGGCCGGCGGCTGGTTCGCCAGCGACACCAGTTGCACCGGCCAGGATGCGGGGACGACCTCGATCTATGCGGCCTCGCCCCCACCCTGCGGCTAAGTGCTTAAAGTATTGCTGTGACCGTGACCTGGTACCTGCTGCTGAAGTACCTGCACGTCCTGCTGGCGATCACTGCGGTCGGGAGCAACATCACCTATGGCGTCTGGAAAACTCTGGGCGCGAGAGAGCCGGCGCACGCGCCGTTCGCCCTGAAAGGGATCGCCTTCATCGATAACCGGGTCGCAAACCCTGCCTATGGGGGTCTCTTGATCACCGGGCTGATTCTTTTGGCCGTCGGCGAGGTGGGCTTCCGCGGCTGGGTGATCGCGGCCCTCATCCTCTTCGCGCTCCTGATCGTGGTAGCCGCCGGCTTCTACTCGCGAGTCGTTCGGCAGCAGATCAAGGTGATGGACGCCGAAGGCGTCGCCAGCGTGGCCTTCAAGCGGCTCGACTCGCAGGCGATGACCTACGGCATCATCAGCCTGGTGATCGCGCTTCTGATCGTCTTCCTGATGGTGGTCAAGCCGTTTCCGTAAGCGGCTCCTCCTGGAATACGCCGCCGTCATCCAGGCGCCAGGAGCGCGTCTGGAGCAGCGTTCCCTGCTGCACCGACGCCACGACGTAGCTGTAGAAGGACCAACCGTGTTCGGCATCGAACCGCGAAGGGATCGCGGGATGATCCGGATGGCTGTGCGCAAATCCGACGATTTCCAGCCCGCGCGACTCGGCGTCTTTCTGGACCCGCAACTGCTCGAGCGGGTCCAGGGCGTAGCGATCCCATGGTCGGTCGGTAATGGTGTTGCGCATCCCACGGAATTCCTCGACCGTGTGATCGGCGCCATCGGCCCGGCCAATCAGCGCCCCGCAGGCCTCATTCGGATAGCCGGCCTCGAGATGCTGGCGCATCTGGTCCATCACGGACCCGAGAACTCGGAGCGTCAAAACTTCCGGCGGTAGAGTCCCGAGCTCAAATAACGGTCGCCGCCGTCGGGGAACACCATCACGAACACGCCCTCCGAGGTCCGGCGTGCCACCTCTCGCGCGGCGTATAGCGCCGCGCCCGAGGAGTTGCCGACCAGCAGCCCTTCGGACCGCGCTAGGTCGTGGGCCAGCTCGTAGGCGGCCTCCGTCGGCACGCTTATCTTTTCGTCCTGCACGCTGGGATCGTAAATGCCGGGAACGATCGAGCTCTCGAGGTGCTTGAGCCCCTCGAGGCCGTGCAGTCCATCGGATGGCTCGGCCGCGATCACCCTGATTCCGCGGTTGTGACGCTTGAGGAAGCGGCCGACTCCCATCAGGGTGCCGGTGGTCCCGAGGCCGGCGACGAAGTGGGTGACCTCGCCATGTGTCTGGTCGAGGATCTCAGGACCTGTGGTGTCGAAGTGGGCCCGCCAGTTGAACGGGTTGTTGTACTGGTCCGGCATGAAATACACGCCGGGCGCCGACTCCTTGATCCGGTGCGCCTCGCGGATGGCGCCGTCCGATCCCTCCAGGGCCGAGGTGAAAAACGCTTCGGCGCCGAAGGCTTTGACGATCTCGCGGCGTTCCTCGTTGACGTTCTCCGGCATCACCAGCTTCACCTGGTACCCCTTGGCGGCGCCGATCAGGGCGTAGGCGATGCCGGTATTCCCCGACGTCGAGTCAAGGATGACCTTCTCCACGGTGAGCTCGCCGGTCCGCTCGGCCTCTTCGATCATGCGCAGCGCCGGCCGGTCCTTGACCGAGCCGCCCGGATTGAACCATTCGGCCTTGGCATAGAAGGTGATGTGCGGGAACTCCTTTTCGAGCAAGCGAATCCGGATCAGCGGAGTATTGCCAATCCGCTGCAGGATCGACTGGTCCGGCAGGTTCTCGAAAACCGACAGCGCGCGGTGCGGCATAACCCGCTAATTCTAAGGGCGGCCTAACGGCGGGCCCGACTTTTGAATTCGGTCGCAACAGTGCTTAACGCGCTATACTGCCGCCGAATTCGTCCATCAGTTCGTTTCGGAGGTAGTCAATGGCCGCAGCAGCAGCGCCCACCGCCGTTACCGGAGCCAAGGCCGGATTTTGGATCCGCGTCCTGGCATTCATCATCGACAGCGTCATCCTTTACGTCATCAACCTGATCGTCGGCGTGGTTCTCAACCCGTCAACCACGGGCCGCAGCGGCATCCAGACCCTGCTCGGCATCATCTACTTCACCTACTTCTGGTCAGCCAGCAGTCTGTGGCCTGGACAGACGGTCGGCGACAAACTCCTCAACCTGCGCGTGATCAAGACCGACGGCACGGACCTGACCATCGTCCAGGCGTTCATCCGGTACGTTGGTCTGGTCGTCTCGATCCTCGTCATCTTCATCGGCGTCATCTGGGTCGCCTTCGACCCCAACAAGCAAGGTTGGCACGACAAGATCGCCGGAACCTACGTCATCAAGACGGCCTAAACACCACTTCGAATCGCTCACATCCCGCCCTCTCCAATCGGGGAGGGCGGGATGGCAATCTAGGTTGCGGGCTGGCTTTCGCTCAGCAGGAAGACCGGGTGGTCCGCCGGGTCCGGCATCATCTCGAACTCTTTGGCCACGAAGCCGCCGTATCGACTGCCATAGTGCTGGACGTACGCAGCGACCAGCGGAGCACGCTGCGACGCAGGAATCTCGGTCGCGTTGAAATGAATCCGGCGCCGACCGACCCGTAGGTCGCCCTCCCCCACCGCGCGGAGGTTGCGTGCCCAGTGGGTGTTGCCCCGTGGAGCCACGAGGTAGCGCCGGCCCTCGTATTCGACCGGCCACACGGGCGTGGTGTAGCGGCGTCCACTGGTGCGGCCGCGGATGGTGAGGCTCGGCACCAGTCCGAGCATCGTCATGAGCGGGTTCATGACCTTGTTGTTGAAGAAGCCCGACCTCCGGTACGGGGCCGATTGACTCAAGACAATGCCTGCTGGAAATCGGCCAGCAAATCATCAGGATGTTCGAGCCCGACCGAGCAGCGAACCAGCCCGTCGCTGATGCCGGCGTGGGCGCGCTCGCTGGGGTCCAGCGCGCGGTGCGAGGTCGAGGCTGGGTGGCTCAGTGTGGTCGCGACGTTCCCGAGGCTCGGCATCAGCCGCACCAACTGCAGCCGTGACAGCATCGACTCGAGTGTGGCCCTCCCGCCGGCCAGCTCAAAGGAAAGCAGGGCGCCGGCGCCGCCCGGTAGCAGTCTTCGGGCTCGCGCGCAAAACGGACTCGTATCCAGCTCGGGATAGTTGACCCGGCTCACCGCCGCGTGCCCCTCGAGAAAACGCGCCAGTGCCAGCGCATTCGAGGTGTGTCGCGCCATCCGAACCGCGAGCGTGCGGATCCCGCGAAGGGTGAGCCAGGCATCGAACGGGCCCAGGGTCGGCCCGAACGTATGGGCAAAGGCGCGGGCGCCTTCGATCCAGGACGGCTTGCCGACCACGAGTCCGCCGATGACATCGGCGTGCCCGCTCAAATTCTTGGTCGCGCTGTAGATCACGACGTCGGCGCCCCACCGAAGCGGCTGACTCAGCGCCGGTGTCGGTACGGTGTTATCGACCACCAGCAGCGCGCCGGCATCGTGCGCGATGGTGGCCAGCGCCTCCAGGTCCGGGACTCGGATCAGTGGATTGGTGCACATCTCGCAGAGCAACACGCGAGTCCGATCGGTCACGGCCCGCCGGACGGCCTCCAGGTCCTGGAAGTCAGCGATGGTACTCGTGATGCCGAAGCGCGGCAAATCGTTCCGAAGGAAGGTCAGGGTGGTGCCATAGCAGTCGTGGGCGGCCACCAGGTGATCGCCGGCATTCATCTCGCTCATCAGCGCGACCGCGATCGCCGCCATGCCAGAACCGACCGCGACCGCGTCCAGCCGCGTCGCGAGCCCATTGGACTCCAGCCCGGCTACCGCGGCCTCGAGCTGGCGGTGATTGTCGGTCCCCCATCGGCCATAGCCGCGATGCTCGGCCATCGCGGCGTCGAGCGCAATCAGGTCCGGATAAGCACTCGCCGATCCAACACTGATGTCGGGCGTCACCGGTGCGTCTTTCCGGTCCAGCGTCGGCTCGCCGGCGTGCACCGCCACCGTGTCGGAATGCGGCATCGCGTCAGCCTACCTGAAGGCGCTCAAACCTCAAGATCTGTTCCGTGTCGCCAATGCCCTCCAGGACCGCCAGCCCGGCCTTCATCTCGGCGGCATCGGCTGTGATCAGCGCTCGCTCGCAGCGGACACGGGCGGCGTACGGCCGCGCGCCCACGCGATCGAGCAGCGTGATCGATCGATCGAGCCGGCCCAAGTCGCGCTCCGCCCTGCCGAGGGCACGCTCGGCCTGGGCCTCCAGCACTGGGTACTCGTACTTGTGGCAAAGCTCGAGGACCGATAACAGCCCGGCGGTTGATGGCAGTCGGTCCTGATCGAGCAGCCGGCTCAACCCGCGCTCGAGTCGCTCGACCTGGAACCGCGGTTCGCGAAGGAAATACTCCACGGCATCCTGGCACGATCGGAGATCGGCGCTGCCATAGCCAAGCCAGAGCCGAAACGCCGTCCCTTCGGGGAACGCCGCGGAAATCTCATCGTGGATGCCGCCGTACAGCTCGACCAGGTGCTCGTCCTGCCGGGCTCGCGCGACATCAACGGCCGCCATGAAGCCCCTCAGCGCGTAGCCGGCGGAGGATTGCCTGGATTCGATGAGCAGCTGGCGCGCGCGCTGCGCCATGGCAAGGCTCTCGTCCCAGCGTCCCAAAAGGGTGAGTACATAGCTCCGCCAGGCCACGAGGTGAAGCGTCACCGCGGGGACCTGTCCGGGTTGGACCCGGGCGAGTCCCTCCGCTGACACCCGTTCGGCCTCGTCCAGTTCACCCAACAGTGCCGAGCTCCAGACCACCATGCTGTGCGCGTCGACCTTCTCAAACAGCTCGAGCCGGTCCTGGATCGCCAGCCGCTGCCGCGAA
>Ga0070699_100000287_pt1 | contig 48358 bp, 41 predicted proteins | sample KBSK1503metaG_FD_65473 | JGI IMG/M metagenome (GOLD analysis project Ga0070699, IMG submission 65473) | Corn, switchgrass and miscanthus rhizosphere microbial communities from Kellogg Biological Station, Michigan, USA - KBS K1-50-3 metaG | ecosystem: Host-associated > Plants > Roots >... | reverse complement strand
TTTAAACTCATCCGAATACTTCGCGTACTCTCTTGTTCGTTTCTTTGCCACTTGCAGCTCCCTTCACTGCCAAGTGTGCTAAATTCCTTTTGTCTCAATCTAGGGGGTCAGTCCAGTCTCTACCGCTCCCCGGTTCTGTAATTGAGTGGCAACGCGTCCATCGTGGCAAATCACATCAGCACTCCTTACGCTAGGCCGAGTCACTTGATGGGGGCAGAATTAAGCCCTTAATCCCCACCGGCAAACTGTAGACAGAATCGATTGAGACGATGGCCATGTCGCCGACCGCACTATATGCCAACCCTACAAGATTGACACCCGCTACGAACACCGCGGCCTGCTGCCCGTCGGGCAAAATGCGAACGATGCCCCGCCGGCCACGCAAGGATGCCGCCACATATAGATTTCCGTCCTTGTCAAAAGCGAGCCCTTGAGGGCGGCCGAGTCCCTTGAAAAACACACCAGCATTGCCGTCTTGATCGATCCGCCAGATTGAGTCGAAACTGGTAACCGTTGGTCCGGTTACGTAAAGCTGGTCATCGGGACCAAACGCCAGATGGTATGCGGAAACCGACGGTTCGATCTGCGCCCAGGCTTTCTCTTCACCAATGCCGTTCACCTGATAGATTGTTCCAGCTCGATCGCCAACGTACATCACCCCCGACCGATCGAAAGCTACTCCTGTAGCAACTCCCAGATTTCGGGCGAAGGCAACGGCTTCTTTGAATGGCGTAACTCGATAGACAACGCCATCCAATCTGCTCGTTATGAACATCTGGCCGTCGTTGCCAAAGGCTATTCCAGTTGGGTTGGTAATATCACCCGAATACTCAGAAACTTCTCCACCGACATCAATGCGAAAGAGCGTTACGGGTAACTGCTCCCCACGTGAACCAGAGCGAGTTACAAAGAGAGCGCCATCGTCGGGATCAAAGGCGGGATTCGCAACAGGATGGAGGTCCGTTGCCAACCTCTTTCCCACAGTGAATGTGACCGGCGCGCTTTGCTCGTCTCCGCTTTGTAGTATCACGTTAACGGCTCCGCTCTCTTTGGTCTCGGGGACGACAGCCAAAATCCGCCGTGACGAAAGCGCCACTATCGGAGCTTGAGTATTATCGAACCACACTGCGCAAGTAGATGGGTCGGTAGTAACAAGCTCAGCGCAATCGATTACAACCTCGCCACCTGGTATACCGTAAGGAGGATCGATATTGATGATTTTACTCGGCAAACCCATGCTGAGGACCCTTTCCCTTTTGCTGGTAGCTGTTCACAAATCCCCACTCGATCCAATCAGATACGAGACGGCAGGAGATTTTGAGGTCGTTCATGATACGACGCCGCCAAAATGATGTCTAACCGAGCTAATCCGCTCAATATTCGCTGGTGGCTAAGCGCCGGTGCTTGACTGCTTCACCGCTATGTTATAATTCGCTCCGTTATCGGGCTTAGTGCGGACTCCAGGTAGTTGTCATTCTTCTGAGATTTTCAAAGACAGGAAGTTGCGCACGACAGAAATCATAATGCTCAAGCGACTCAGCGACGCGAAATCGCCGAGCAACATCGCAAGGATTCTTCCAGCGCACGAAAACTACCGCTCGCGACACTCCTCCTGTAATTTCAAGACTCTAGCCTCGCTCGTGGCTTTTAGCCCGGAATTCATCCAAACACTGATTGGTGGAGGACACAACGATTACTAGCGCGTTGGGCAACACACTGGGACTAAAACCGAACCAGCTTCGCCGCATAGAAAAGCTTTACACGCGACGTATTCCGCCGGACCAGATCGTCACTCCCGAATTTGCAAGGCAGCTGAGTGAGCTTTCACATGAGACGCGGAGGCAAATTGGCGTACTCATTGATCGAAAGGGACACGTTCAGTACGTAATGGTTGGAGACAACCGTCGCATTGAACTGCCAGACTTTAAGCGTGTGCGCGTAGCTACGGGACGCTTTCGCGGACTACGCTGTGTTCATACCCATCTCCGTGGTGAGGACCTTACCCAGGACGATCTGGCGGATCTGGCACTCCTGCGTTTGGATCTAATGGCAGCCATTGATGTCGATGCGGACACGGGTCTTCCCGGCGTTGTTCGGTCCGCGCATTTGCTCCCCTTACACGCGGGAGAACTTGAAAGCGCTGGCGCACCAGAGCATTACGGATTCCTCGAGCCGAGGATACCCTCGCAAATGGATCTGGATTTTCTGGCGCTGATAAATTCGCTGGAAGATGAGATGGCAAGGAACCGGCTAATGACCAGACGAGCTGAGGTTCGCGACCGCACCATTCTTGTCGGCGTTGCCACCGGACCTCTTGTAGACGCTGAAGAATCTATGGCCGAACTCGCCGAGCTGGCGGCGTCTGCAGGCGTTGTGGTCCAGGACAAGGTGATTCAACGCCGTCAGGCAATCGATCCGCGAACCGTACTCGGGCGTGGCAAGCTTGATGAACTTCTTATTCGTGCCCTTCAGCTCGGGGCTGACATGCTTGTGTTCGATCGTGAGTTGTCGCCGGCGCAAGTGAGATCGCTCTCGGAAGCTACCGATCTCAAGGTGATAGACCGATCGCAGTTGATCCTGGACATATTCGCGCAGCGGGCCCAATCCAAAGAGGGCAAGATACAAGTCGAACTGGCGCAATTAAAGTATCTCCTACCCCGGTTAATCGTGGGCCATGACTCGGCCTTCTCTCGACTTGCGGGTGGCATTGGCGGACGTGGCCCGGGTGAAACTAAACTGGAAACTGATAGGCGGCGAGTTCGAGATCGCATAAACCGGCTCGAGAAGGAGATCGAGACTCAACGCCAGCGCCGGCAGGAACGACGAAAGGGACGAACCAGACGCGGTCTACCTGTGATCTCAATTGTTGGCTACACAAACGCCGGTAAATCCACTCTCTTAAACTCACTTACCAAGAGTGAAGTGCATGCAGAGCAGCGGATGTTTGCTACCCTTGATCCGACCTCCAGGAGATTGCGTTTGCCACGAGAGCAGGAAGTGATCGTCAACGATACGGTGGGATTTATTCGCGATCTTCCTCCAGATCTGCTTTCGGCCTTTCGAGCCACACTTGAAGAGATTAGCGACAGCAGCCTGCTGATTCATGCGGTCGATGTTTCAAACCCGCGCTGGAGCCAACAAATCGAATCAGTGAAAAGAATTCTGTCCGATCTCCATTTGTCGGAGATACCAGTTATCATGGCCCTGAACAAAGCGGATCTAATTGAGCCAGGAAGCATGGAATCCATTGCCAGACAAGCTCAACCACACGGCGACGAAACGGCAGTAATCTCTGCAATCAATCCGAACAGCTTGGGATCACTTCTGGAGAAAGCAGGCTCCGTCTTGGCAGGAAAGTATAAGAGACAATCTCCGGAAACGCAGGCTTACGAATCCGAAGGTTTGTCTCGCATCGCATAATGGGACTTCGTCCAAGATTCAAAACCCCTCTCGATCAAGCGCGCGATAAGCTCGTAGCCTACGCGGTTCGTCCCCTGATCGCCTTCGATCCCCAAACCCGCTTTCTTATCGGTTACGGTATTTTGGTGCTATCGACCACGCTCTTGCTCTTCAGTAATTATTCATCTGGCTTCACGGAAGACTATAAAGAAGGCGACGTGGTGGCGCGAACAGTTATTGCGCCTGCGGACATTACCACGGTGGATATCTCGGAAAAGGAGAGGCGACGCGCAGCCGCCAGAGAAGCTACTCGTCCCATTTTCAATTTTGACTCCAGTCGTGCAGAAAGCTCGGTGCAGAGTTTTCGTGCAGGCTGGGAGGATCTCAAGAAACGAGTCGCAACCGACCGGAAGAAGCCCCAGCTTTGGAATGGAGAAGACGGTGTCACCGTATCGCGAGCGATCATTGCTCACAACTTCAACAATGAGGATCTTGATCGAATAACCAGTCTCATTCGTGAAGTTGGAGCCGGCTATATTTACGACGATGGCGATGCAGACCACCTGAAGCAGGAGATAGTCCTTGTTGATATCCGGAATCCCACGGCGCAAATGATTATGCCGGCGCCGCGTACGCGCATGACGGCCCTTTCCACTGCCCGTCGCAATCTAGAACTTCGCGTCCTGAATCTTCCCGGTTGGTCACAGGAGCAAAAAACCGCGCTGGCTTCGGTCCTGGCAGCCCTGATCCGTCCAAACGTTGTATTGGACCAAACTGCGACAGCAACAGCCCAGGAAAGTGCAGCGGACACGGTCAATTCAGTTGCCATTTCGTTAAAACGAAATCAGGTACTCGCTCGTGAGGGAGATACTGTTACCCCCGGAATGTTGGCCCAGTTTGCCGCCATCAAGAGCACGGGTCACAGCGGCAAGCCCTGGCACAATCTCGTCGGTTTGTTACTCATCGTGATGGCCCTTTACTGGGCTGCCTGGAAATTCATTGAGCATAGAGGCTCTGGAAGCTCATTAGCTCTTTCCAATTCGGCCCGCCAAGAGGTCAAAAAGCGTAGGGCCTTCGCATTGGTGGGTTCGGCGATAGTTGTGCAGACTGCGCTGATGCGAGTCGGTTTCACATTTGGTGACGCTGTCGCTGCACGAATGTCGAGTGCTCCATTTAACGATCCGACTATATGGAATTTCGCCATTCCGTTCGCAGCCGCGGCCTTGTTGGTAGCGATGCTGGTTGATACCCAACTAGCCTTTCTGACCGGCATTATCACCGCGCTCTTTGCCGGACTGCTGGCTTCCGGCGGGATGAATAAGGCCATCTTCGCCATGATTTCCTGTTCAGCGGCAGTTTATGGAATTGGTCGCTATCGAGAGCGGCAGTCAGTAACGCTCGCCGGTCTCTTTGTTGGCGTAGTTAACATCCTGACGGCGCTAGCACTGCTTGCTTATTCCGAGCAATCATTTACCTTCAAAACCCTGCTATTCGGCATGGGCTGCGGTTTAGCCGGTGGTCTCTTAACGGCAATTTTCACGGCCGGTGGTTTGCCGATAAACGAAACAGTTTTTGGGATCCTCACGGACGTAAAGCTGCTGGAACTCTCAAATGCCGATCTTCCTGTTCTGGGCCAACTGGCTTTGCGCGCGCCGGGTACGAATCAACACTCTCATGCACTAGGCCAGCTGGCGGAGGACGCCTGTCGAGCCGTGGGCGCCAATCCCCTGCTCGCGCGTATTGGCGCTCTATATCACGACATAGGCAAGCTGGCGGCCCCGGACTATTTTGTCGAGAATCAACAGGGTGATAACCCGCACGATCGTCTGCGACCAAACCAAAGCGCGAAAATCATTATTAGTCATGTGAGCTATGGATTGCGCCTGGCGAAAGAGATCTCTCTTCCTGGAAAAATTGCTGACTTCATTACCCAACACCATGGAACACGGACGCTGCATTACTTTTTGCGCAAAGCCCAAGCACAAGCCAAACCAAACGAGATCGTAGACGAAAACGACTTCCGCTATCCGGGCCCGAAGCCGCAGTTCAAGGAGGCAGCGATCATGATGCTCGCCGATTCCTGCGAAGCGGCAGCGCGGTCTCTAGCTCGACCGGACCCTGAAAACATTCGCTCAATTGTTGTAAAGATTTTTGATGCTATTGTTAGCGATGGGCAACTCGACGAGTGCAATATTACTTTGCAGGAACTGACGACGATCAGAGAAGCAATGATCAGTGCGCTAACCGCGATCTATCACGCACGAATCGATTACCCTGGATTTAATCCACCCCCAAACACCGGCCCACTCCCGCCACTGTCCTCCAGCGAACTCGACAGTGATGGAAGAGTCCTCAGTTATGCCAAGCCTTCGGAAGTTCCCATAAGTCGCGGTGGCGAAGTTGAAGATGAAGCATTGACCCGCAAGACCGTCAAACGCTAAACGGCCTTCACCGCAAATGGCTCTCAAAACTTGTCGCGCAGTTTTTCGTAAGTGGTATTCAGGTCTTCAGAAATGACCCGAGTCTGGGCCACTGTAGACATGAAATTTGTGTCGCCTGACCAACGCGGAAGAATGTGAACGTGCAAATGTCCGACGATACCAGCCCCAGCGGGAGCGCCCAGGTTCATGCCGATGTTAAAGCCGGCTGGTTTATATACGTCGCGCAATACTGTCTGTGCTTGCTTGGTGAGGTCCATAAGCTCATTCGTGGTCTCCTTCGCCGCAGCATCAAGCTCAGCGACATGCTCATAGGGAACAATTAAGAGGTGGCCGCTGATATAGGGGTAGCGATTGAGGACAACGAAGTTATGCAGAGCTCGGTAAACGACAAAGTTCTTCTCATCATTTGCCGGATCTCGCGAGATGTTACAGAAGACACAGGTGTCTGCCTGGGAGTTATCGCTACCTGAGGCAATATATTTGGCGCGCCAGGGACTCCATAATATCTCCAAGGTTTCGCTTACCTCTGGTTTCGCAGGTTAAAGAACAGGGGGCTGACGAGAATCGTCGGTTCCCAGGTGGGCTGGGCTTCCGGAGGTGGAGTTATCGTCGTTGATCAATTCTTTCAGTTCCTTACCTGGTTTAAAATAGGGGACGCGTTTTGCGGGGATGCTAACGGGATCGCCGGTCTTTGGATTTCTGCCGCGGCGGGCTCCTCGTTCGCGAACGCGAAAGCTACCGAAGCCACGAAGTTCGATCTTCTCGCCGTGATTTAGAGTTTCGATGATGCTTTCAAAAACAATTTCCACCAAACGCTCAGCGTCTTTTTTAGTGAGTTCCGCCGCTCGCGCAACGTCTTCGACGAGTTCCGCTTTTGTCATGCACCACCTCTGATTTGCTCAAAGAATGTTCGAGTCAAGAAGCACTATAAGTCCCCAAAACAGAGAATTTAATGAACCTCGTGAACGTTGTAAGGCAAGCTGTCCGTACACTATCAGAAAACAATCTGGTCGGGCAAGACTGTCAACGACGACGAAGGATTGTCACAGTAACCAATGGACAACAAAAAGCCCTGCACCGCACTGTTGCAGATCGCATTGCGAGCAGGGCCAGGGTTACAGTTGAATGAAGCTTCTATTCCTCATTCGATTCGGCTTTGCCAATGCCGAAGTCAGCGAGCTCTCCCAGGGAAGCCATTCCGCCACCGGCTTCGGATGAATAGACTTTGGTGTCAACTATAGGCTCGTCTCTCCCAACAGCCCGGGCAGAAAGTCCAATCTTCTTCGTCTCCGGATCTATTCTCAGAATTTTGAAATCCATTTCTTGTCCGAGTTGGACCACATCCTCTGGTTTGGCCACACGTTCCTCCGAGAGTTCGGAAATGTGGCAAAGGCCCTCGAGGTTGTCGTCGAGTTCAACAAAGGCGCCAAAATTCGCGAAGCGCGCGACCTTTCCGTGCACAACATCGCCCGGCTTGTGTTCGTTGGTAAATTTCTCCCACGCATTCGGTTCTAAATCCTTAATTGAAAGTGAGAGGCGGCGGTTTTCAGTATCGATGCTCGTAATGACGGCGTCGATCTCCTGTCCTTTTTTCAGCACCTCACTTGGATGCTTGATCCTCCGGGACCAGGAAATATCTGAAACATGCACGAGGCCATCGACTCCGTCTTCAATTTCAATGAAAGCCCCGAAGTCAGTCAGGTTCCTCACGCGGCCGTGAACTCTTGTGCCAATTTGATAGCGTTCGTGAAGTGTTTGCCAGGGATTCTCCTGCACCTGTTTCATTCCCAAACTGATACGACGCGCTTTAGGATCGACACTCAAAACCTCCACTTCAACCTCGTCGCCGGGGTTGACAACCTTACTGGGATGCTTGACACGCTTGGACCAGCTCATTTCAGAAACATGGACCAGGCCCTCCACCCCGTTCTCCAGTTCGACGAAGGCGCCATAATCAGCAACGCTGGCGACACGCCCATTAACTCGGGTGCCTATCGGGAAGCGTTCCTCCACACTTGACCAGGGATCAGGCAGCAGTTGCTTATAACCCAACGACACACGTTCCCGTTCCTTATCAAACTTAAGAACTTTGACCTGAATGTTATCGCCGACTCGGAACAACTCACTCGGGTTCTGAAGACGGCCCCACGACATGTCGGTAACATGCAGCAGCCCGTCTACGCCGCCTAGGTCCACAAAGGCGCCATAATCGGTCAAGTTCTTAATCTGACCTTCGACCACTATGTCTTCCTCTATTTGCAGGAGCGTTTGATCTTTTCTACCGGTGTTTTCTTGTTCGATGACAGCCTTGCGCGATAGAACTACGTTCGAGCGCTTGCGATTCAGCTTAATGACCTTAGCTTCGATTATCTGATTGCGAAGACTATCGAGATTTCGAACGGGCCGTACATCAACCTGTGATCCCGGCAAGAAGGCTGCGATACCATCGATGTCCACACGGAGTCCGCCCTTGATTCGATCTGTGACGCGACCCTTTACGCTGGTGCCTTCTCGGTATGCTTTGTCCAAGTCGTCCCAAGCCTTCATTCGCACCGCATCGGCGCGAGAGAGCACGGGCAGGCCATCGGCCGTCTCCATGCTCTTAACCAACACTTCAACTTCATCGCCGGGCTTTACGGTGATTTCACCGTTCTCCGTAAACTCAGCCGGGTTAACAATGCCTTCCGACTTATAGCCGAAGTCGATCACCACGCCGCGTTCGCTTATACCCACAACGGTCCCGCGAACGACCTCGCCTTCCTGGAGTGTGGCTTGCTCCTGCTCGAATTGATCGAGCAATTGGCCAAAGTCAACATCGCCGCTGGCGCGGGAATCTTCTCCCTCGTCACTACTTGCGGACTCGGTTGGTACTTGGATTCGTGAGGCAGATTCGGTTTGTTTCGGCGCAGCCTGTGGCTCACCGGAGGTTGGGTTATTGTTGGCCTCGCTGTCGTTCAGCTTGGGTTCTTCACTAGACATGCATACTCCTGTAGTTCTCCCGACAACTTTTTCAGCGCGTTGGAGATCATATCGCGCTTCACTGCGCGGGACAATCATCGCAGGTCTCGACGACTGTCTGACAGTGTTTCAGCGGCCACTTGCTTGATTGACCTTGGCGTTGTCGGGATTTGAAGCTGGCGAGGATGCGAGCCGTTTGGATTTAAGAATGTAGGTTTAATTTGTTTCGATTACCGCCCTGCCCGTAGTCACCCGCTTGGTCCGACAAACACCCGCCGCTTTCTCGGGTAGGGCCGCAATGTACACGCCAGCGCAATCGCCTGTCAAGGCGCTGAGAAGAGAACAAACTCAAAAAGAGTGGTGGTGGACCCACCGCAACAAAACTGCTGGAAAATTCCTTTGTCTGCAACCAGCAGTTATTGACTCGATGACAGCGAATCGGGTGTTCTGGGCACTACATAAACTCCGGCCGAATGCGATCCGACAAACAAGACATTTTGGTCGTGGGCGTCAAAAGCGAGCGCCCAAATTCGCTGGCTTGGCAGATGTCGCTCTGTCGGGTCAATACGTGCCCAGGTGGTGCCGCCATTCACTGAGCGAAAGACACCGCCGCCAATTTCACCAGTCTGGTAAGCGTTACCGACGAAGATTTCGTCACCGTTGCGCGGATTGATGAGAATACTAGTAAAATCTCCAAACGGAAGATTGCCGCCTCTTCGGGTCCAGCTCGCGCCGCCATCGTGCGACAGGTAAAAGGACTGCTTCGTTCCCACGTAGACACTCTCGGGTTTTTGTGGATCCTGAGCGATCGTATTTACGGGTGCGTCTCGAGGAATTCCTTCCACGTCGCGCCAGCTTTTCCCCCAATCGCGAGAAACGAAGATGCCCGCAGCCGGAGTACCTATCCAAATTGTCTGCGGTTGCTTGAGGTTCGTTGAGATGCACGTAACTCGGGAATCCTGAGTGGAACCACTTGAGAGCTTTTGCCAGCCTTTGGTTGGATCGTAGCTACGATAGAGGCCTGAGTTGGTTGCCGCAAGGAGTGCCGGTGAGCCGGTGTCGGGATCGACAGTGTGGACCAGGGCATTAACAGCATCGGCTAATATCAAATTGGATTGCGGTTCGTCGGTCGATCCATTCTCCTTTGCAACTCCCAAAGCAGCAAGAGTTATCTCGTCAAGCTTTCCGGTAACGGGGAGATGTCTATCACCTTGAAATCTCTTCAGGGCAGCCAAAGTCACCTGACCGGCTTTGCCATCAGGAACGCCAAGATGATATCCGGCATCGTTGAGCGCCTCCTGCACGCGAACGACTAACTCGTCTGGCTGTGCTGGGAGTGCGCGTTGAGGAGCGGGTGTCGGCGCAGCCTTCTTCCCTATGCGTTTGGCTCTGGGCTTCCCCTTCGCCTCGGGAGGTGGAGTGATGGCCCAAATCGGGGCCCAGGACGTGCCTCGATCCAGCGAGCGATAAACACCGAGATTGGTACCGAGATATAACACGTTTGGATCACGCGTATCCTGCAAGATCGAATAGGTAATCAAGCGAGGAGGCATACTGCGCATCGAAGGACGCCAGGTTTCGCCATTATCGTTGCTGACAAAAAGAAAGCCACCACCGGTTGCAGTGTTGATTGTCGAGGCGTAGATACGATTGGGAATTTCGCTGTCGGCAACAATCGCATTCGCAAACCGCCCACTGTATCCTCCATTTGTCGGGAGAAACGTTTTGCCTCCGTCATTGGAAACCATTACCCCATAGTTATTCGTTCCTATATAGATCGTGTCGGGCCGCGACGGATGAACGGCTATAGAATTGATCTCAAGCTGGCGCGACGTGGTCACCATCCAGGAGTCGGCATCGCCTCCCCGCTCTGAGCGCCAGAACCCTTCTGTAGTTCCAGCAAAAACGAGGCCGGGCACTGACGGGTGCTGCATGATCGCGCGAGTTCGACGTGACTGCGAAGGAATACCCTGGACCTTGCGCCAATTCTCGCCTGCTGACTTTGATTCATAGATCCCGCTGCAGGCGGAGGCGATGATGTGATTCGGATCGCGGGGATCGACATCAATCGCGAAGATGTCGGAATCGTCGATTATGCCGTTCTTAATAGACGTCCAGGTTTGCCCACCATCCGTTGACTTGTAGGGCAAGTACCACGTCCCGGCATAGATAATCTTCGAGCTACGAGGATCCATTGCGAGGGATTCGACATGTACCAACCCGGGCGTGCTAAAGGTTGGGAGCTGCTCCCAGGTATCGCCTGAGTCCTCAGAGCGGAATATACCGTTGAAGGTGCCGGCCACGAGAACGTCGGCATCCGCCACTGATTGCGTGAGCGAGTGGACTGCCTCATTTTTCAGCTTTGGATCCTCACGCCAGGTCAGGCCTCCATCAGTCGACTTGAAGAATCCGCCCGGCTCTTTGTGGCGATGGGCGCCCACATACAGCACCTTGGAATTACGCGGGTCGACAATAATGTGATCTACGAACAACTTTGGCCGGTTGAAATTGTAGAGAAGTTTCCATTGTCGTCCGCCGTCTGAAGAGGTGTAGATCTGCCCGTCGAGTGTTCCGAAATAAAACCGATCCGCATTATTGGGATCGACCACGAGACTGCGCACATCGCCCCCCGGGGGGCCGGTCGTACGCCAGTCGGCAGAATACTGCGATGGATCATTGGAGCCGTTGTCTCCAGTCGCGAGAACAGGGTTAGGGGCGATGGCTGCGGATGCCAGCACCAACAGAATTAGTAAGAGGGGGAAGTACTTCATATTTCCATTCATCGTTATTCGTCCAGGGATTCAATCCAACTCGCGCAAGTAGCGCTTACCGTTAGTTTATTACAATTCGCTTACTTTGTGTTCAAAACCTCGCCCGACAGCTAGGATGCGCCTCATTTGCTGGCCAGTTGTATAGTTTGCGACTCCTCAGATTGACGGTCATTGGTGACAAAACTGAGCGGGCGATGGTTCTCCGAGGAGAAGCATCGCCCGCTTTTGAAAGGGTATGGCGCCATGGAAGCAGCGCCAACCGAGTTAATTACTCGTCATCATGCCGTCCTCGTGCACGTCGACGCGGAGCCCGCACCTTCTTGCATTCCGGACAAGGCGAGATGACGCCGTCTGAACTGGCAGCCGGCGCTGTTGCGCCTGCCGGCACAATCCAGAGCTGAACTGTCAAGTCAGACCGGCAACCACCATCTATGGTTGTTATGCGTCCAGCTTCGATACCGCGCGTATTGACGAGATAGTCCTTCGCACGGTCCGCTCGAGCCTGAGCCTCACCAGCACAACTACCGTAGGCGATAATCGTCGCTGCTGAGCCGGGCGCGTTCTGTAGCTGAATGGCGTAGTTGTCGAGTCTGGCCTTCTCATCATTAAACTTGATGTTGCCATACTCGTCAAACTTAGTCGGCAGTGGCGCTGGTGGCTTCACCGAAGTTGTACACGAAGCGGTTCGCGAACAAGCTGGATCGAAACCTCCGAGCTCGACCGTTGCAGTTATGCTCTGGCCTCCTGTTCCTGCCGTATCAACCGTGATTGAGGAAGTCCCCTGACCACCAGAAATCGTGCCGGCTGAAACTGACCAGTTGTAGGTTGCCGTCGCATTTGCCGGGCCACCCGCAACGCTCGCTGTGAACGTGATAGGTGAACCTTGGTCAACTTCACTCGGACAGCTCACCGATACTGTCGGACAGGGCGGCACACAGCCCGTGCAATCAGCAACAGTTACTGTTACCGAACTGGTTACCGTGTGAGTTGGGTTTCCATCATTGACTGAGACAGTCGCCGTATAGGTACCGTTGGCAACACCTGAGAGATCCCAGGTTACCGCTTTACCTTCACCGGTGAGCTTGCCTCCGGTAACCGACCATGTATAAAGCAATGTGTCGTTATCGGCATCCGTAAAATTCGCGGTCAAGGCAACTACGCTGCCGCTAGGCGTGCACGAAGTTGAACTTGTGCCTTCCGGACAAGGCCGAGTAATCGACGTCATCGAAGCTGACGCAGAGCCTGTTGGTGGTACGTTTGGCGGTGGCGGTGCACCTCTGGCATTACGACGTCCGAACCAGAGTTGGCCGAGAAAACCATTGGGATCGTCGGAGAACACAAATCCATTCGGGAACCCGTTGCTCGTAGCCGGTCTGGTCGTGCCCGGAACAATGATAAGGCCTTGGCCTGGGACAAACACGTTACTGATCTGCGTGATCGAAGTATTCGAATCGACCGGGTTAAAGTGGGCCTGGCTCTGCTGATTCAAATGCCTGCGATAGGCGAGTCCAAGTCCCCACCACCGGCGCGGATAAATCTTAAGGCCACCCAGCACTTCGACCGGACTGTTCTCAAAAGCATTTAATGTCCGACCACCAACATATTGCGTGGATCGCACTTCTCCGATCGGCTGGAAGTGTTTGTTAAGCGGAAAGTCAAAGCCCACGCCAGCGAGCATCTCGTTGGGACGATCAAGGAGAATGAAATCGCCGCCTGCGCCCTTCGGGTTACTATTCAGTATATATCCGAAATTTGCCGACACGTTGACATACCTGCTAAGCCGGCCGTCAACGACTCCGATTAACCCGAAATCACCGATATTACCACCAGGGCTAGCTCCTCGCTGCAGCTGATTAAAACCTGAGGAATCATTCGCCTTATCCGGATACCAACGATAAAACGGGATTAGCGCGATGCCCAGGGGATTATGTGGTCCCGTAAACCTGATCTTTCCACCGACCACGAAATTCGTGAAGCTTGAAGTACCGTAAAGCCGATTCACAAACGGGGCGTCAGGAAGATAGGCCGGCTCGATGGTGAAAGTTGTCGGCACCGTGATTGGAAGTGTCAGCGCTGTCGCGGGGAGCACAGTCGTTGCCAGTACAACGCCCGGCAGAATACCACCCACCACAGATCCCACACCCGGGAAATTATCGGCGGGGCCAAAGTTCCCACTGTTAGGAGACTTTATAAACGGTCCGAGCTGCGCGTTGAAACCAGGGAAACCGAAAAATGGACCGCCGGGACCCTGACCGAATGTCCCAGCAGAGCCCCCGGAATACGGGTACGCCACAAACGGCTGATTGTTAAGTGGACGAAACAGCACTCTTCCAGCCAGCGTTCCTACATTTGGCCCAGTCGGCGCCTGGATTATGGCTGGCGGACTGCACCTAACCGTTCCGCAGAAAAGCGTCGAATTTGGCAGATAAAAACTGGAAAGATTCGCTGGACTGTTTACCTTAATCCCGCGGTAACCATTGGTCTTGAAAAACAATTCGACGTGGTCGTTCAGGCCCACGTTGAAGCTCAGCGGAACGTCCGTGATATCAACGTTTCCCGGATCACGATCATAATTGCTGTAAGCAATACTGAAAGTGAATTCTCCCCGGCGTATAGTCGACCCGTCGTAAATAGTGAAGAGTCCGGTTGGCCCACCTTCGGGACCACCCGTGCCTACAGATGGAGATTGATTTCGCGGATCCTTCTCCGATCTCAAAGTCTGTGCTGACACTGCGGCAAACAGTACCAACGTAGCGAGCGCAGCAATAAGCGCCCTAGTTGCGAGTCTCATCGCATTCCTCCTGCGAAGTGAGTGTAGAATTCTGTGTAATAGTGCCTCCGTTTCTTACAAGATAACGGTCAGACTCTGAAGGCCTGACGCGATCTTGTCACCAGGAAGGCTACAACTACAATTATCAACATTTGTTCCGCTTGGACCAAACGGGGTCCCACGTTGGCGCCCGGACCGCAATGCGAACAGAGTACTTCGGCCTTTCTTATTAGTACTCCGCTCTCATTAATACGCTAATTCCCGAGTGACCTCTTGATCCAAGTCCCTTTTTATAGGGAAATGGACGACCCATGTCAATGATTTCGTCGCTCAAACCTGTGGCACAAATCTAAAAAAATGTTAGCGCTGGTCCGAGGGCTAATCACGGCAGACCATACTCTACCTTTCAACTGAAATCAAGACTTTTTCACGACTTAGCGGCCATTTTGTTTATGTTTTTTCAGTCACGCATAGATGCCGCGCATCCTTGTGTCATAGGCCACGCGGTCGATCGCCAACATGTAAGCCGCGGTCCTTGTGTCGACCGAGTGTGAGTCCGCATAGCGACAGAGATCGTTAAAACTTGCGACCATCGTATCCTCCAGACGCTGGTTCACTACGTCTTCACGCCAGAAATAACCCATCCTGTCCTGCACCCACTCGAAATAGGAAACCGTCACCCCGCCGGCGTTAGCCAGGATGTCCGGAATGACGAAAACGCCTTTTTCGTGCAGGAGCTGATCCGCTGCCGCGGTGGTTGGGCCATTAGCGCCCTCAGCAAGAACCTTGCATTTCAGCCGGTCGGCATTTTGGGAGGTAATCTGGTTCTCAGTAGCCGCGGGAACAAGCACATCACATTCTAATTCCAGCAATTCTTGATTAGACACGAACTCCACTCCCTCGTAACCTTCGAACGATCTTGTCGCCTGAAGATACTTGAGCGCCTCTGTGATGTTGATACCATCGCGATTGTATATACCTCCCCGGACGTCCGATATTGCTACAACCTTGTAGCCAGCTTCATGCAGTAGCCTGGCGCCAATACCGCCGACGTTGCCTGAACCCTGGACTACGACGCGCGTCTGCTGCGGCGTCATCTTGAAGCGTTTGATTGCTTCGTTGATCACAAAGAGCAACCCGCGACCGGTAGCTTCACGGCGGCCGGACGAGCCCCCCAACGCGATTGGCTTGCCTGTCACCACCGCCGTTACGGTATGTCTCGCATGCATTGAATACGTATCCATGATCCACGCCATAGTCTGCTCATTAGTATTCATGTCCGGAGCGGGAACATCCTTCTCTGGTCCAATAAAGTCCAACAACTCGGCGGCGTAGCGCCTTGTCATGCGTTCCAATTCTCCAATTGACATCTGTTGAGGATCACAAATGATGCCACCCTTGGCGCCGCCAAAGGGCACGTTGACGACCGCGCATTTCCAGGTCATCCAGGCGGCGAGAGCCCGAATTTCATCGATGTTTACATCAGGCGCGTAACGTATGCCCCCTTTCGCTGGTCCTCGAGCGAAATTGTGCTGCACCCGAAAACCCTCAAACACCTGGATCCGGCCTGAGTCCATTCGGGCCGGGATGTAGACTTTCAATTCCCGATTGGGAACTCTCATCACCGCGTAAAGGTCCGGGTCGAGGTCGAGCAACTGGGCCGCCCGATCAAACCGCGACATCATCGACTCAAACGGATTCTGTTCCTTTATCTCGCGGATGTCGTCAACGTAGACTGTGCTATCCATACCCATGTGCTCTCTCCATTTATGAGAAAGTCGCGTTACGCTTCCCTAACGCCGTTCAAGTCAGAATTAATCGGCGGCATTTATTTTGAGTCGTTCGAAGGACTAGACCCGCTACTTTAGCGCCTCGTTCATAGACCCACTGCGATACCCTTGAAGATCGAGCGTGACGTACTTGAATCCAAGGTTGCGAAATCGCAGAGCCAAAGCTTCCACGATCTCCTTTCGCAGAGCACGGTCCAACTCCGCGGGCGCGATCTCCAGCCGCACCAGGTTGTCGTGATGTCGCACTCGAAACTCGCGAAACCCCATCTCGCGCAAAATCTCCTCGCCCTGATCAACTTTCGCGAGCCGCTCAATCGTGACAGTGGTTCCATACGCGATGCGGGAGGATAGACAAGGACTTGCGGGCTTGTCCCAGGTTGGTAGTGTTGCCCTGCGGCTCAATTCTCGAACTTCTGCCTTGTTTAGCCCAACCTCGATAAGCGGACTGCGAACCGCGTGTTCTTTGGCAGCCTTTCTTCCGGGCCGGTAATCGTGAAGATCGTCGGTGGTAGAGCCATCGACTAGGGATGTTACATCTCTGCTGAGTGCCAACGCCTTCAGTTTGTTATATAACTCATCCTTGCAGAAGTAACACCGATTTCCCTTGTTCTCGCGATAGCTCGGGTTTTCCAGCTCATCGGTTCGAACTATTTCGTGTTGAAAGCCGAACTCGCCAACAATCCGATCAATCTCTGCCCGCTGGTATTGAGGCAAACTCGCCGATTGGCCAGTAATGCAAATAGCGCGCGGCCCTAACTCAGAATTAGCTATGTAAGCGACGTACGTACTATCAACTCCACCAGAAAAAGCAACAATCACCGATCCCAGGTCGCGAAAGAGTTGACGCAGTTTGTCTTCTTTAGCAAGAGCCGACGCAACAACATCCTGTGCTGCTGATTCACTTGTCTTGCTGGCATGGTCTTTTCCGACGTAATCCGATTCTGAGCAGACTGAAGACATTAGCGCTCGTTTCTTTGCAGACAGAAATTAGAATTAATAAAACGCATGGTAGCTCATGCATCAACGGCAGTGCAACCAGCATCTCAATAGAGGCTTCAGCATAAATCACGAAGCGGTTTTTTGGACGTAAAGACTTACACCATGCTAACATTCGAGGCCTCCCCGGCTACTTCATTTCTCGACGGTTGCAGGCCATTTCTTACGAGGCATTGCCCCTAAAATGCGTGAACCATCACGTTTCGAAACACTGGTACTGATGACAGTCGGTCTGTTGCTCGTGGTGTGCGCATCATCATCAGTTCCAGCCCAGACTGAAGACAGCTTTGGCGATGGAGGAGCGGATCCTGTGAAGTTGTTTGAGCGCGCACAAAGCGCTCATGGACGTGGAGAATTCGACAAGGCTTTGGAGTTGTACGAACAGGCAATCAAGGTACGCCCGGAATTTCCAGAAGCCGAATTTCAACGCGGCAACGTACTAGTCTCGCTCGCACGGATGCCCGAAGCCGAGGCCGCTTTCCGGCGTGCGATACAGCTGAAGAAAAACTGGTCGCTGCCCTATTCTGCTCTCGGCGCTTTATTGTTCCGGAGCGGGCGCGACCGGGAAGCTGAACCGATCTTTCGCGAGGCGCTGGTCGCGGACCCTCAGGATAATGTCGCGCTACGCATACTTTCCGAGATTCGGCTTCGCGCTGGTGATGCAAAGGAGGGATTAGAACTTGCCCAGCGAGCAACGCGCGATAAAGAAGCTCCTGCGTCTGCCTGGATTGTTCTCGTTACGGCGGAAAAAGCAAATGGAGATAAAGGCGCTGCGAACGTAATCTTAGACCGGATGATTTCTGATGATCCCGGAAATCTGGCGGCCCTCATTGAACGTGCGGATTTCCGTACCGAAGAAAAAAACTATGACGCTGCGGTTGCTGATCTGAAGACCGCGGACAAGGTTAGGCCAGGAGACAAGCTGATACTTGCGCGTCTTGCTTTCGTCTATCAGCAGGCGGGAAAGCTTGATCTGGCGCAAGCCACCGCGCAGGCTGCCGGATTGGAGATCCAACAAGCAAGCGGCGACGGAAAGATAAGGGTGATTGGAACGCCCGAAGAAATCGAAGCCGCCAACAGTGACGACCCGGTCACCGCGCGAAAGGCGCTGGAAAAACTGCTGGAGAAGAATCCCCATAGCGGTATGTTGCTGGCGCGGCTTGGTGCTTCATTTCGAACGGATGATCCCGGTCGTTCACTCGAATTTTATCGCCGCGCAGCGGCTCTCGAGCCAAACTCCCCTGAATACTCAGTTGGTTACGCTTCAGCACTTGTACAGGCCCGCCGCTTTTCCGAGGCAATCCAGATTTTAAGACAGGCGCTACATGCAAACCCGCAGAACTATACCGCTCATGCAAATCTGGCGACGGCTCTTTATGAGCTGAAACGATACGCCGAAGCACTTCCGGAGTATGAATGGCTCATTACCGCTAAGCCAGATCTAGTTGTCGTCTATTATTTCATTGCCACCGCGCATGATTATCTTGGAGAATATCCCGAAGCACTGGCATCATACGAAAAGTTTCTAACCGGCGCCGACGATAAGACCAATCAACTTGAAATAGAAAAGGTAAAATTGCGACTTCCAACTCTCCGTCGCCAGATTCAGTTAGGACAAGGTGTCAAAAGAAAGCCGTAGATTTTTCGGCATGCATTCCGAAACCCAACGACGAGGTGTTCAATTAACGCAGCTTCTACTGCTGTTACTGGTCTTTGCGCCAATTGTGCTAGCGCAGGATTCGCAAATTCAACAACTCACTGCGCCGCCTCCGATAAAAACCATCCCCAGGAGCGAGCGCGAGCAACTCCTGGAAGCGAAAGATCCGAAGAGCAGACTTCGTGTCACACTCGATATTGCGGAGAGTCATCTTGCCGCGGCTGAAAGTTATACGGCGCGACCGAACTTTGAAGGCGCCTCGGCGGAAATTGGCATCTATCACGCTTTGATAGCAGACGCACTCACTTTTCTTGCCTCGCTCAAACACGACAGCAATAAGACCCGCGACCTTTACAAGCGCCTCGAGTTGACATTGCGAGCTGATGGTCCCCGGCTGACCTCGCTGCGCCGCATCACGCCATTGGAGTTTGCGGTGTGGATAAAAGAGGTTGAAGACTTCGCTCGCGACGGAAGAACCGAAGCTCTTAATTCATTCTATGGCACCACGGTCGTTCGCGACAGGCAGAAGTCTGAAGAGAAGCCGACCGATAAGGCAAAGAATGCTTTAACTCCACCCAAGGTGCAACAGCCATGACGAGCCGAATAAGGACTACCCTCTCGCTTATCGTATTTCTATGCACCTATGCTTCAGCCGCGACCATTAGAGCGCAGTCGCGAGATCATCTGACGCTTCAGGAGGTCGATCTTATAAAAGATGCACAAATCCTCGACAAGCGCATCGAAGTTTTTGTCAAAGCCGCTGACCGCCGTCTGCTTGTTCTCAAGGGGGTGGACGCGACGAGCGCAAAGCAATTAAAGAAGGACTCTGAAAAATGGGGAGAATTGCCTATCGGGTCGCGTGCTGAACTAGTCGACGATATTGCGCATATACTCGACGAGGCGATTACAAATATCGACGACGTTAGTTCCCGGGATGAAAAGAATCCGCTGATTCCGAAAGCGCTGCGCAGACTCGCAGCCGAGGTGGTCCAGATTGAAGAGCAACTGGGGCCAATGCGGACTCAGGCAAAAGGTGAAGCTGAAATCGCCAGCTTCGAACTGCTGAATGAAAACGCCCAATCAATACTCGAGGCTGCGAATAAGCTGCCACCAGGAGTAGATAAAAAGGTCAAAGCCAAAACCGAGAAAGCCAAGAATTGACTCATCATTTGACTAGCTGGGCTTTGGAATAGTGTCCTAATTTCACGTCTCAGCGGTTCTCGGTATTCTCCGTGTCTCCGTGATGAAATGGTTTGGCGCTTTTATCACCACGGAGGCACTGAGAACACAGAGACCCCACTAAGACAATCTCAAAAAAGGACACTACTTAACGATTAGGCAAAGCCGATTTCCCGGGGAAGCAACGATCACGGATTAATCGCTAATCGTGCGCCTGTCGTAATACACTGGTCGCCCGTTTGATTGCCTCTACAACTCTCTCGAGTGAGTCTTTAGCGTTAGTGGTGTTGCGATCATCAAGCGCCTGCTGAAAATCTGTTAACGGTTGCGCCGCATAGCCCGTATAAATGCCGGGCGCATAAATTTCATGCTTGTACCACGTTCTTCCGCGCAACCCTCGCGCATCGATCAGCGCTCGTTCCGCTGTGGCCAACGCGTGGTTGATACTCTTGAGCTTTGACTCATTTTCGCTGTTCGCGACCTGCGCAATCGCCGTTTGCCTATTACTTTCTACCCGGACTGCCTCTTTTAGAAAGTCGTCTACCGCCGCATACATTGTCTTCTCGTCAAATGAGCTTTCGAGATTGCGGCGCTTCGCGAACCTGACCGCTTCATTGAAAAACTCGCGAATCTGGTAGGCATAGTCGGTGTAGTCAAATGGCAGCCCCTCGGCGTCAGCAAGTCGCATGGCCATGGTGCCCCACAATTGGGCCGCCGCAACATGGTAACCAAAAGTAGGATCGCCGAAGTGGGCCATCCAGTAAAAAGAGTCGTAAGCCGAATGGTACACCCCATAGTCGCCGCCAAATCCCATGTCGGTCGAAGCCACTCCCAAGTGCTGTAGAAAAGGAGTGAAATCGGAACCAGATCCCAGGGCACCGATGCGCGCTTCCGCGGTCAAGCCCTGCTCGGCTTCCGGCCGTTGGTCGCGCGCTCGATCCTGCCATTGTTGATAGACGCTTTTTCCAGTCTTAGGATCTTTTACGTCGCGTGCAACTGACCTGATTAGTTTCCACAACGAAGGCACAGCGGATGCGCTGAAATTTGCCCCAGATACGGCAACATCCACGTTCAGGTAGGCAACGGCTTTTTCTTGAAGCTCATCAGCATACTCTTCGGCCCATTCGGTCGACCCGATCAGCCCGTATTCCTCAGCGTCCCAACTGCAAAGAATAATCGTGCGCTTTGGTTTCCAACCTTGTTTCAATAATTGGCCAAACCCGCGCGCCGCTTCCAACATCGCACTCGTACCGCTGTTGGGATCGACGGCTCCAAATACCCAAGCATCACGGTGATTGCCCATGATCACCCAACGATCCTTATCCTGGCTCCCATCGATCCGAGCGACGACGTCCCAGATAGTTCGCGTCTGGTAATCCATATCTGTTTTCAGGTGAACCTTCACATCATCAGTACCCCCGACGTGATAGGCGAAAGGCAAACCACCCTGGAAGCCACGCGGTCTTACCGGCCCCTGCAACGGAGCGATCAGCTTCCTGGCAACATCGTATGCAATCGGTTGAACGGGAATGCGAGTCAGATCCGTGGCATCTTCCACTTTCAGACGCGGCACACCTGGGATTGAAGGCTTACCGGGCGTTAAAGGGTCGCCCGGATAGTTAAACAGATATTGAACTGAACCACGTTGACCCGAAGCCACAGGCCGCCACGGTCCTTTCGGATAGACATCCCCTTGCATATAGCCATCGTCTGCAGGATCCGAATAGATAATGCAGCCGGTCGCGCCTTGGTCCTCCGCGACCTTTGCTTTTACACCACGGAACGAATTGCCATAGCGCACAATTACGATTTTGCCTTTGACGTCTACGCCCGCTTTTTTCAACTCGTCGTAGTCGCCAGGTAAGCCATAGTTTGCATAGACAAGTGGTGCGGTTACATCACCGCTCGGACTGTAGCCATTAAACAACGGAGTTATCCCGGGGTTAGAAGAAGTAGGATCTGCCGAGACAATTGCTTCCCGCACCGCCAATCGCTCGCGACGAGGAGCAATCAACTCAACAATGCCAGGGCTATTGGGATAATTCAGCCACACCTGATACTCCTTGAGTTCTGCTGTCAGGCCATAACTGCGCAGCTGATCGCGCACATAGATAGCCGTCGCATAATCTTCCTTCGTGCCGGCGACGTGAGGTTCCAAAGTCAGACGCCGCAGATGCTTTCGAGCAGATGCGGCAGAGGGGACTGCAAGAAACTGCTCCTCCCAACGTCGCTCGAGCAGAGTTCCTCTCGCAGAAAAACCGTCCAGAGCACGTAGATCCACGAGGGCCTGCGAAAATCCGAAACGGATGTTAGCCGGAAGTATAAAAAGTATGACGACCAGAGAGATCGTGGTAATGCCGCGAAGAGGTTTCATTTATCGTTCCTTTAATATGCGCAATAGTGCAGTGTCTCATTCACGCCGGGATCGAGCCCGGCGATCCACGTCGGATAATGATGAACTCTGAGCACCTGCTTGCCGTACAATAAAACTTAATCAGATGCCTCGAAAGGAAGCCGCAATGGACAGCAGATATTATCCCAGCGTTGAAGCCGACGTTCCTAAACTAACCGCAGAGCTGCGCCATCTTTTTGACGAAGACTATGAAGTGCAGACAATGCAAGTCTCCGCCACAAGCGTACTACAGGCGCGCAAGTCGACCACGCTACGAGATCTGACGGGTTTGTCTTCTGCCTTGACGATCAAGATTACGCCTGAGGCCGGAGGCACCCGCGTCGAAATTGGTATGCAGAAGTGGTTCGACAAAGCTGCTGTAGCTGCGGTGGGCGCCATCGTCTTCACTCCCTTACTGGCATTGGCGGCGCTTGGCGCTTACTGGCAATACCGGCTCACGGAAGACGCGTGGAAGATAATAGAAGATCACATCGCACGCAAAGCGGGCGGCTACGTGCCACCATTGCCGGGACGTTGTGGCACCTGTGGTGCGGCAAACATCGCAGGCTCCGACTACTGTTCTTCATGCGGCGCCAATCTGCAGGTCGGCCGGAATTGTCCGTCTTGCGGCGTCGTCCAAAAAGAAGTGTCTGCGCGTTTCTGTAATCGCTGCGGAAAACCGTTATCGAGCTAGACAGAATTCACAGAATAAGCAGAAGAGCTCGCAACGATTTTCAGTTAGTTGGTTTCTTTCAACCGCCTTCCGTTCTTGAATCGCTTCCGCTCAGTCATGCCTCAGCGCTCGCACAGGATCGATTCGCGCCGCGCGCGCTGCCGGATAGAGCGCTGCTAAAATCGACACGATCAGCGCGAAGGCGATAGCACCGACAGAGAGGTAAGGCGGCAATGAAAAGAAGTCCACAAAACCCGCGCCCTGTGGTTTCAGAATAAAACGATACGCCAGCCGGTTTGCAACGGCATCAATTCCCCACGCGACCAGCGTTCCAATCACTCCTCCAAAGACACCTATTACAGCCGCTTCGACGAAAAAGATCAGTTTGATCTCACGGTCTTCGCCACCGATCGCTTTCATGATGCCAATTTCGCGCGTGCGCTCGAGAATCGACATGATCATGGTATTGGCAATTCCAAACGAAGCGACCAGCAGCGAGATGCCACCGAGCAGCCCAAGAACTGAGTCGATGATCAAAAAGATCGTGCGAATCTGATCCAGTTGATCGACAATTGAGAAACTACCAAAGCCAAGTTCCGTGATACGCTTCCGGACGTCTGTTAAGACGACCGGATCGGTGACCCGAACTACCGCCGAGTCGTAGCCTTCAGATTGGCCCTCACTAAGGGCGCCCCCCTGACGCGCGAGAGCAATTGCCACCTGGCCCATCGGCCCGCGATGTTCAACGGTCCAGGCGTGCGCAGTTTGCAGTGGAATGTAAATGCTCGCGCCGGGCAGCAAGCCGCGCAAACCACCCTGCCCGGCTCCTTCCTTTATTTCAGTGTTTAGTACTCCACTGATGCGGAACGAACGCGACTCAAGTCCGGCGCTATTCGATTCATTCACTGCGTCCTCTTGTAAGGGTATCCCAAAAAAGTTGGGCGTCTCCTCTTCATTCTTTTTCTTCTCGGCCTTCGTTTCAGTCGGCGGTGCTAAGAACTCCAACGTTTTTCCGATAGCATCCGCGGGTTTGTCAAAACCAAAGTCCCGAATGAAGCGTTCGCTGACCACCGCCTCATCGGCAGTTGGAACAGAAATCATTCTTCCGGCAACGAACTGCTGAAAACGTGAAGCGGCATTCGGAATATTTGCGCCCCCGACAAATTGACTCAGCACACGACCATTGGAACGAACGTAAGCAGTGAACCCGACGTTTGGCTCGACGTAGGCGACACCAGGGATTTTGGCAATCTCGGTTACCGCCGTATCGTCGAGTATGCGTGTGGGATTCTTGTCAGGACGTTGCCGTCCATTTCGACGTTCCCCTTCATCTCTTCTTCCATTTCGATCGAGGGCGCCGGCCAAATTGCCCAGACCCCGACCGAACACCTGAATTTCATTGAAAAGATCCAGTGCTTTGAAGCGAGCGAGCATATTGCGCTGGAGCCCGAGACCAAAAGAGACCATCGTCACTATCACTGCCACGCCCACGATTACGCCCATGGTTGTCAAGGCCGCGCGCAGCTTTGCCTGCCGCAGATTGCGTAACGCAAGATGAAGTATGTCAAGAAAGCTCATGGGCCAGAAACTCGGGTAACACGGAACGGGAAGACCGAGAAACTGAAGGACAGTGAGACGTGGCTAGGTCGAGTTGCCTTGATCGAAAACGTGGCAGACCGCGTCCGTGGTCCAATCTGCCAAACTCGCGGTCACCACTTCGGCTCCTGCCGCACGCAGTTCTGACTCCGACACGGTGTTAGTCACACCAAGGGTTCGCATTCCTGCCGCACGCCCTGCAAGAATTCCGGGGGGCGAGTCTTCTATGGTCAAACACTCGAAGGGAAGCAGCGGAAGCAATCGCTTAACTCGTCGCTTCTTGTTTAGTTTTTCGAGACCGCACCGATAGCAATCTGGCGCGGGCTTACAAGCCGTGACGTCCTCGGCGGTTACCACTACCGAGAAAAGTGGGGCAAGTCGCGCGCGTTCAAAAACATACCCGACCTCCGTGCTGTTTGCCATGCTGACTAGACCGAGTGCATACCGGCGCGACGTGGCTTTCAGGAATGTCAGTACGCCAGGAAATAACGGCAACTCATCTTCGATCATTTTTCGGTGCAGCTGCGTCTTGCCTTGTTGCACCGAAACTAATGCAGCAGCCGTCAAAGGTTTGCCGCAGCGCGCGAAAATGGCGCGCACGAAAGTTTTGTCGTCCATACCCAACGCGGAGTAGTAGTGCTCCTTTGTAAGTTCGATGCCGTGTTCTCGCAGTACTTCGCGATAGGCACTCATCTGAATGGGCTCGTCATTAATGATGACGCCGTTAAAGTCGAAGAAGATAGCTTTAATCATTCTGTTGAATTTTTGATTTTGGATTTTTGGTCTTTGGTTTTTGGTTTTTGGTTTCTGGTTTTGGTTTTTGGTTTCAGATTTGAGATTTGAGATTTGAGATCTTTTCCGGGCTCCTCGCTTCAAGTTTCGAGTTGCGGTCTGGAAACTTGAGAGTCCAGGAACCTCTTATTTTGTTCTTCGAACAGTTTCGGCAATCTTTCGCTTTCAATCACATCCAAACGGCGCAGGACCTCGGCAAGCGACAGTTCGTTTTTGAGGTTGACCTGATAGTCGAGATCCGCGCGCAGCCGATCTTTCTCGCCCTGCCGGTTCTGCGACATCATGATGATCGGGGCCTGCATACCAGCAATGACCGCCAATACAAGATTCAACATTTGATACGGCGCCGGATCGAATCCGTTAAATAGGATAAACGTATTAAAGATGATCCAGAGAATTATTAACGCTATCGAAGCGCCGATAAACTTCCAGCTGCCCCCAAACTCAGCAATGAGATCAGCCGCGCGATCTGCAATTGTCAGGCGCGCTCTTTCTTCATCGTTGACATTGCGGGAAACGCGTGAACGCAGCAGTTCGTCCGTGCGCCGCAACCTGTTAGTCAAAGCATTGAGCATCTCTAGGGCCACATCCGGATTTGCGCGCACGAAAGAGAGAAAGGCCTGACGCGAAAGGATCGCCAATCGTGAATCTTCGATGACCCACGCATCCGCCGATCTTTGGCGGCCGTCGATAATCGACATTTCCCCGAAAAAGTCTCCCTGCGCGAGCTCTGCGAGGGTGACTTCCTTTTTGTCATCGTCCGTAATCGAGATACGGATACGACCGCTCTCAATCAGGTACATCGCATCGCCTTTATCGCCCTGACGAAAGAGACGTGTGTTATTAGGCACCTCCTGTTCGGCGAGCAGGCTGCGCAAGTCCTTTGCAGCATCGTCGGTGAGCGAGGCAAAAAGCGGTACTGAACGGAGTGCCTCGAGTGTCATTTGAGAAGTTGCGTTGGACATAAGGATCACCTCACTTAACAACTCTTCCATCTTTCATTAGGATAATTCGATCCGCGAAGCTGTTCGCCAACTCGTGATCGTGAGTAACCATCAGTATCGTTAGTGCATCGTGATTAACCATTTCGCGCAACAACGCGAGCAGCTCGTGGGAGCGAATCGAATCCAGGTTGCCCGTCGGTTCATCGGCCAGCAATACTTTCGGATTGTTTGCCAGCGCGCGAGCAATGGCGACACGCTGTTGTTCGCCGCCGGAAAGCTCCGAAGGCCGGTGCGACACACGATCCGCGAGACCCACGCGACCAAGTAGCTCGCCGGATCGAATGCGTCTCTGTTGCCCGCGCAACCCGCCGAAGGCCAGGGCCAGTCCGACGTTTTCCTGCGCTGTCATAGTCGGTATCAGATTAAAGTTTTGAAAGATCATTCCCACGGAGTAGCGCCGGTAACGCGCCATCTCTTTCTTGCTGAAAGGGCGCAGCGGCTTCGACGCAAAGAAGACCTCGCCTTTGCTCGGGTGGTCCAGACCACCCAGCATATTAAGCAAAGTGGATTTACCAGAACCTGAGGTCCCCTGAATAGCGACAAACTCACCCTCGTCTACTGTCAGTGAGACGTTATCGAGGGCAGACACACTGTTGCTGCCCATCTGGTAGATTTTCGAAACTTCCTGTGCAGCTAGAAGTGCTGACATGTTAATTGGCTGAAGTGAATCCGACCCTTTAGTAGTGGCGTTAGCTATGTAACTCAAGCTCTTCGCTGGGACCGCGGGCGGCTCGCCCGCAGTGAGCGCGCAGCGCGAATCGCACGTCTAAGATTGAGCGTTTGCCGAGGTCCTCGCACCTTCCGGTGCTCGGAGCGGGCGAGCCGCCCGCGGTCCCAGCGAAGAGCTTGAGTGATGAAGCGACGGTTAAAGCGTTCATCAACTCGTATCCTTCTCGGGCTGGGCTTTTCCTACGCGCCACAATTCAAACCGCTGTTCTTCAAAGCCTTTCAAGGTAATGTCAAAAGGTGCGGCAACCAGGTCTTCAGCTTCCAACCATTCCCGCACCTCCGTATCGTCATAAATAGATCGTGAGACTATCACGTCGGATCCAGACGAAAGACCCTCAAGTCGTGCGGCCATGTTTACTGTCGAACCAAAATAATCAAGTCGATCGTTCAGGGTAACGGCGATGCAGGGTCCGCGATGCATTCCGGCTTTCAGAACCAGAGGCCTGCTACCGTCCACCGGCGCCGCCAATAGTTGTTGCGTAGCAATCATGGCCCGAAGGGCAGAAACTGGGCTGCGAAAAACCGCCATTACCGCATCGCCAATTGTTTTTACGATTGCGCCATCATTTTCAGCGATGGCTTTTCTCAAAACATCAAAGTGATTCATCACACGCCCAAAAGCCGTCGCGTCTCCAATTTCGCGATAAAGCTGCGTCGAGTTTCGGAGGTCGGTAAACAACACCGTCAATGTGCCAACAGAGATCTGTTCGCCCGGACGCAAGGCCTCAGAAGAAAACAGATCGCGGAAGACTTGCAGCGCCGTCACCTCGGCGGCAGTGACGGCCTGGTCGCTCCACGCCATTCGCTCGAGAACGAACAGCTGTTCTGCATCAGTCTCATTTTGCAGCTCAAGTGAAGAGCGCTCCGCGATCTTTACATCTTGATCACTCCAGCCCTTGGCAGATACCGCGATTGACGCGGAACCCATGCCGTCGGCACTAACGGTAACAGCCTTTGCCCCGGGCAGTTCCAGCGCACGCAGGCGATAGTTGCCGGATTCCAGGGGCAACGTAAGAATTCGGGTACTTCGGGCGGGCAATAATTGTTGCGCCACAGCGTGCGGAGTGCGCTGCGGGCTCCCCATGCAATAATCTTTCGTGTCGACTTGTCGCAGGGCAGTGTTAGGCCTAAAAGTCAGTTCGACAAAACGATCGAAGTTGACAGTGAAGTCGATCTGGCAGGTATCGCAGTGAACCTGTGTGGCGATTTCCTGCAAAGACATGCCGCTCTCCTGTGGACCACGACACATCGGGCAGAGTAGATCCCATTGCAGATCGAGCAGACCAACTCGAGTGGCATGCAAACAAGCTTCGAGAACGACGCGGCGCGGCTCGTGCCATTCATCCGCCAGTTGATAGGGACGGATTCGTGCGACCAACAGATCATCCGCGTTTTCAATGAAATTGAGCAGCCGGTCGACTATGTTCTTTGTTTGGGGAAGTAGTTGGGCCAACTCTCCACCGGCAACATCCGCCAGGAGCTTTTCCCTGAGCACCGCAAGCCGTTGTTGAGCGGCGGCGGAAAACGTCGGCATAGTTGAACCATTGTAAGTAGTAGCTTCAGCTTGAGCCAGTTCATCGTATTTCTCGAAAGCTGCTCGAAACTTGCCGGCACTGCTGAGTCCGATCTGAAACGGGATGGCAATCAGTCCTAAAAAGTTTCTCGGCCTGGCCCATAGGTCGTAGGTGATCCGCGTGCCACCCTCGGGTCTGCGCGCTAATTCCACCAGGGCCCTCATCTGGGCCATTGGACCTTTGCTGTAAGCGCGATTGACGCCGAACCGAACGGGCCGGACCCATTCGAAGGGCAGTTCTTCCCATTCGATTCGCATACCATAAATTGATAGCCGCAAACGACGGCGCGCATTTCGCAATCGTTTCTTGCCGGACTCGATTTCGACCTCGGGCATTCCGACATCATGATTGAATCGGTTAGTGTCGGCAATGAGAGGCCAAAGCCGTTCCGGACTCGACTTGAGATCAAACACCCAGTGGTAATGGAATTCGCGATAGGGCATGTGCACTACAGTCTGTGATCGTCAACATTAAATCACAAACGAAAGGCGGCGAAGGTTCTCATTGAAACCCCCACCGCCAACATTTGAAACGTCCTGAGACTCTGTGCCACTAAACTTCTTTGTATTCGGAATCCACGTCCTCGTCTGACGACGCGACGCGATAATTCTTCGATTGGACCTGCTTTGTGATTAGCAAATCGTTCTTTGTCTTCAGCAGGTCGGCACGATTGTAAACCGACAGTTCAAAATTATAGCCGTGCGTGATGGCATCTTTGGGGCAGGCCTCAACACAGTAGCCGCAGAAAATACAACGGCCGTAGTCAATGTTGTAGACCTCCGCGTAGCGCTCGTCTACCCCAATCCGTTTCTCGGCCGGTCTCGGGTCGTCTTTAGCAACGATGTAGATGCATTCCGAAGGACACGCCGCGGCGCAAAGGAAGCAGGCAACGCATTTCTCTCTGCCCAGTTCGTCGACATGAAGCAAATGTTGACCACGATAGCGTGGCTGGAGAGTAATAGGTTCGTCTGGGTACTCGACGGTCCATTTGCGTTTCGGAATGTACGACAGTGTGACGCCCATTCCCTGGATAATGGCCCTGGTCGATTCGATGACGTCCGTGATAATTGACATTGGTTTATCTCGATAGTGCTTTTGAACTTTTCTGTTGTTTGTTTTGTGGCTCGCGTACCTCAGTCTGAGCTACTTCCCTATTGCTCGAGTGCCACCTCAGAACCGGTTGCCTGCCAGCGACCATCGCGCCAAACAAACTTATCTGTAAAGTGATACGCGACATCCTTGTCCTCAATCACCAGGCGCACTGTACCCGTGAGGGTGGCGCGATCTCCTCGTAGACTAAGCTTTAAGTTTTCAAATTCCCATTTCTGCACAGACGTATCTCGTTGAATCGTCCGGATGTATTCTGCCTTGCCCTGAGTCTTACCCTCACTGGAAGTGCCCACATAGTCGTCTGCAAGTATGCGCTCGAGTTTTTTCTTATCGGCATTGAGATTAGCCACAGTCCAATCGTGCTCCAGGTCCGTCAATTGCGCCAGCACCTGATCTCGATCGGCGGGAGGGGGATTGTCGGTTGTGCCTCCCTCAACGGTATTTGTGTTCTTACCAGTCTCCGACAAGTTTTCATTGCGCTTGTTGGAATTCGAGTCTGCCCGTTCGTTGTTATTGGTTTCACTGTTAGTGTTATTAGTCGGGATGCTGCGATTAGTCGAAGACCGCATCATGCGTGGGAGTAGCAACACCGCCGCAATCGAGATACCTGCTATTACAATAAGCAGAACAGCAATCGTACCCAAGACCCAGGGCCATACTCTTCTTTTGTTACCTTGCCCGGGCGGCAGATAGCTGCCTGGCGGTTGGTACGACGGAGCTTTCCAATCGCTATCATTATATGAAGGCGCCGGCGAATCTTTCCTGACGCCGGAAGAGGCGTTTGCCGGTTGGTCTTCGGGAGCTACTGGAATCAGTGGAGTTCCATCATCGGTACAAAAACTCAAGTTCTGATCTGTAAATGTTTTATTGCAGGTCGGACAACGTTTCATTGGTTTAATTCCCAGCTAAGCTCAACGGTTGGGACGCACGAACTGTACGATGTAATAGGCAACGAGGAAACTCAAACGAGTTCCAGCTTGCTGAAGAAGTACGAGATTTCGATCGCCGCGTTCTCGTCCGAGTCTGATCCATGTGTGGCGTTCTCTCCAACCGATGCGCCAAAATCTTTGCGCAGTGTCCCCTCATCAGCCTTCGCTGGATCCGTAGCACCCATTAAATCGCGCCACGCCTTGACGGCGCCCCCCTTCTCGAGTGCCATCACGATGCAAGGGCCACTCGACATAAACTCAGTTAGACCCGAAAAGAAAGGTCGCTCGCGATGCACGTCATAAAATCCTTCGGCTTCCTGTCGCGTCATGTGCAACATTTTCAATGCCCGAATTTTGAAACCACCATCGAGAATTCTTTGAATGATATGTCCTGCGTTTGCCGCGCGCACGGCGTCTGGTTTGATAATACCGAAGGTAAGATTGCTCATTTTTTGAAAGTTAAGTTCCTCTGCTGTGTTAATTTGATCTTTGTGCTTTGTGCTTTGTCTCTGGCCCCCGGCGTCCCAACGATCGCTTGTCTTACTCTCCAAAAACAAATCAAAGTAAAAAGAACAAAGCTCTAAGATCGTCTCATAGTGCTTCCTTCATTGCCGAACCGATGTCTGCCGGTGACCTTACAACATGGATGCCCGCATCGTTGAGTGCTTTCATTTTTTCCGCTGCAGTCCCTTTGCCGCCGGCGATGATCGCACCCGCATGGCCCATGCGGCGCCCAGGGGGTGCCGTCTGTCCGGCAATGAACGCAACTATAGGTTTGGTTACATTGTCTTGCGCAAACGCCGCCGCATCCTCTTCCGCAGTACCACCAATCTCGCCGATCATTACAATGCCTTCTGTTTGATCATCCGCCTGAAACAAACCAAGCGCGTCAACGTGAGTTGTACCTACGATCGGATCACCGCCGATGCCTATAGCTGACGACTGGCCCAAACCCAGCGCGGTCAATTGTCCGACAGCCTCGTAAGTCAGCGTACCTGAGCGCGACACAACACCGACGCTACCCTCTCGATGAATATGCCCGGGCATAATGCCGATTTTGCATTTGCCTGGTGAAATAATACCGGGACAGTTTGGTCCAATTAACCGGGTAGACTTGTCGCGCAGATACTCCCTGACCTTCACCATATCCAGCGTAGGTATACCTTCAGTGATGCAAACGACGACCGGAATGCCGGCCTCAGCCGCTTCCATAATTGCGTCTGCGGCAAAAGGCGGTGGGACATAGATAATCGCCGCATTTGCACCGGCTTCGTTGACAGCGTCTGCCACAGTGTTAAAGACAGGAATACCTTCATGTGTCGTGCCGCCCTTTCCCGGGGTCACTCCACCAACGACGTTGGTGCCGTATTCAACCATCTGCTTCGTATGAAAGGTGCCTTCTTTGCCTGTGATGCCTTGCACAACCAGGCGTGTCTTTTTGTCAACGAGAATACTCATTAGTTTTGTTAGTTTGTGGTTCGTTGTTCAGTAGACTGTTTTTGTAGTTTGTTCTTTGTACTTTGGTCTTCGTTAGGTTTGGACTTGTGCTCGAGTGTGTCAGACGCCCAATCGTCTGGTAACCCAAGACTGTCGGGAAGAACCGAACAAAGATCAAAGCACTAAGCTCAAAGATCTAAGAACTCATCATCGATTACCTACAACCTATCGTTAAATTTAACCCTTGCTATCAAGAAAGTTCAAACTGCTCACCGTACTCCGGAACTTGGACCTGCCAACCGAATCTCTCCTTGATATGACCAGCCATGGCGTATGCTGCTTCTGGTTCGCCGTGCGTCAGAAATGTGCGTCGCGGAGCAGAGGGCATTCCTTCGAGCCAGCGCAGAATCCCTTTCCAGTCAGCGTGCGCTGAGAATCCACCAATTTTTTCCACGCGGCAACGAACGGGAATCCATTGCCCCAGTATCTTTATCTCCGGCTCGCGATTTAGTATCCGACGACCGGTCGTTCCAGCCGCCTGATAACCAACAAATACAATAGTGGCTTCGGGATTGGGGACCATGCGCAAAGCGTGATGTAAGACGCGCCCGCCGGTGATCATACCCGAAGCGCTGATAATCACACGCGCTCCACGCGCTTCATTCAACTGCTTGGATTCTTGTCTTGAAGAACAAGTAAACATTGAATGAGTGCGCAGCGGGTGTTGCTGCCTCGCGAGAACACTTGCGTAGTCCTCGTCCTGTTCTTCCGTGCGCTTCGCATAAGCGATCGTCGAGGCCGCAGCCATCGGCGAGTCGACACATACCGGAAGCACCGGCACGGCCTTTTCGTCTTCCAACTCCCGAAGCAAGTAAAGAATCTCTTGTGTGCGACCTACTGCAAAGGCTGGGATTAGCACCGGAGTATTTCGTTTTGCTGCGTCGAGAATAATACGCGCCAGGGCGACCTTGGGAAGTTCAGGATCATGCAGGCGATCTCCATAAGTTGACTCACACAACAGATAATCACAAGCCGGTGGTGGAACTGGATCGCGGATGATAGGTTGATCGTAGTGCCCTAGATCGCCCGAGAAGAGAACGCGGCGACCTGTTCGATCAGCACCGGCCTGATCGATCTCCAATAGGACAAGACTAGACCCGAGAATATGACCCGAGATGTGAAAACTCGCCAAGATACCCGGGGCAACTTTAACTTCCTCTCCGGTATTTGCAACAGGCTTCACTAATTCCAAGGTCGCAAGCGCATCTTGTTCTGTGTAAAGCGGCAGGGCCGGGTTATGCTTGGTCAGTTTGTGACGATTGCGATAGTCGGCATCTTCTTCCTGCAAGCGACCGGCATCAGGCAGCAGGATTTTCAAAAGATCCGCGGTGCCCCGCGAGCAATAAACAGGTCCATGAAATCCGTGCCGTACCAGACGCGGAAGATAACCAGTGTGATCGATGTGCGCGTGTGTGATGAGAACGGCATTGAGAGCGTGGGCATCGAAAGGCGGCTCTTGCCAGTTACGATCGCGCAGTTCGCGCAGGCCCTGGAACATTCCGCAGTCGACAAGCACTCGAGCATTTTCAGTCTCAAGCAAGTACTTTGATCCCGTGACCGTGCCAACGCCCCCCCAGAATGAAATGCTTGCCAAGAAAAACCTCCTCGAAATTGTTCAGACAGTTGCCGGATTAGTGGTCATTCCGTTTGTTGTTTTGCCTGTCCTGCGGCGGTACCCAAACCAGACGATGAGCGCGGGAACAAGCAAAGCGAGATTTCGCAAAGCTGTCTTTACACCCAGCTGGCTCGCGATGATTCCACCGAAGCAACCGCATTCGAGTGGCTCACCATTGAGAAGGTAAACGTAGTAAAGCGCATAGCCGGCAAAGGCAGTAAGGAGTGCGGCTGCGCTTATTGCCCCGATCCGAACAGTTCGCGGGACCAGCAGGAGAATTGCGATAACAGTTTCGGTGACAACGATCGCTATGGTGACCGGCCAGGACCAGCGTTGATAATTAATCCCTGAAGCACTCAATAATTCGCCGACGTTTTTAGCAAATGCTCTCACGATCGTCAGCTTTGCAGCTGCAGTGAACAAAAATAAAGCCGCAAGTCCAAAGCGGCTAAGGCGCACGAGCCATTTAGTTACTTTCTGACGATTCATTGTTCGCTATCTGCCCGTTGGCAAAGGCTAGCCGTCAAGATTTCTGGCAGTGCGTATTCACTCAAAGCCAGAAGTTTTCCTCAAAATCATGCCTGGCCCGCGAGCGCAACCACCTTCTCCGCCGCATCCTTCATGCCGTTTGCCACGGTAAAGTTAAGATCGGATTCGCGAATCACACGTTGTCCTTCTTCGACGTTGGTGCCTTCGAGCCGCACTACCACCGGCACTTTGATATTGAGCTTCCTGGCCGCCTCAACAACCCCGCGCGCAACCATGTCACAGCGAACTATGCCACCAAAGATATTGATTAAGACTGCCTTCACGTTTTCGTCGGCGAGCAGGATACGAAACGCTGCTTCGACGCGCTCCTGTGACGCGCCACCACCGACGTCGAGAAAATTAGCCGGTTCACCGCCCGCAAGTTTGATGATGTCCATGGTCGCCATAGCCAGACCAGCGCCATTGACCATACATGCTATGTTGCCATCGAGCTTGATGTAGTTGAGATCAAACTTGGAGGCTTCAATCTCCAGTGGTTCTTCTTCATTTAGATCTCGCAGGTCAAGAAACTCTTTGTGGCGAAACAGGGCGTTGTCATCAAAAGTGACTTTTGCATCGAGCGCGATCAGCCGGTTGTCCCTGGTTAACAGAAACGGGTTAATCTCGAGAAGCGACGCATCTATCTGTTCGTACGCGAGGTAGAGTGACTGCATAAACTTGACCGCCTGACCAATCAGCGGCGCGGGAATGCCAAGGCTAAAGGCCAGCTTCCTCGCCTGAAAAGGTCTGAAGCCGACTGCCGGATCGACGGTCTCCTTCAAAATCTTTTCCGGAGCTTTTGCTGCGACTTCTTCGATGTCCATGCCGCCTGCCGATGAAGCCATAAAGACCGGACGCCCAGACGTACGGTCCAAGACGATACCGAGATAAAACTCCTTATCTATTGGCAGTCCTTCCTCTACCAGGAGAACTCGCACTTCCCGGCCTTCGGGTCCGGTTTGGTGAGTGACGAGTTTCATGCCCAACATCTGACGCGCTATCTCTCGCGCCTCATCAGCGCTCTTCGCCAACTTGACGCCGCCGCCCTTGCCACGACCACCGGCGTGAATCTGCGCTTTCACTACAACAATTTCGCCGCCCAACTCTTTGGCAGCGTGATATGCCTCTTCCGGAGAACGTGCGACCAGTCCACGCGGCACGGGCACGCCAAACTTGCGCAATAATTCTTTCCCTTGATATTCGTGAATCTTCATGCACTGCCTTCAAGCGATCGCAGGTATAGATCGCTAATGATCTAACTTTGATTGGAACGCGACGAGTGTAGCCGCGCGCTGGAGTCGTGTGCAAGCGAGCATCTATCCGCAGAAGGTTATCCACAGATTACGCATCAGATGACACAGATTCAAGAAAAACTGCATCGAACTGTTTGATGTTGGAACAAGACGGATAATTCTTTTGTCCTAATCGGTGTAATCGGCGTAATCTGCGGATGACCAGGAGAAAACTCACATGAGCGAAGTAGTAGTAAATTCTTTGAAGAACTTGCAAAGCGAAGTGCACTACGGCACTGACCGTACGTTCATCACTGACGAACCAATTGAAGCCGGCGGCGAGGATGCTGGTCCTGATCCTTACACGCTGCTGCTCGCCGCGTTGGGTAGCTGTATTTCAATGACAACAAGACTCTACGCGCGACGCAAAGGATGGCCTCTGGAAGCGGTCACTGTTCGTCTGCGGCAGCAACGAATTCACGCGAAAGACTGTCTGGAATGTGTAGAGGGCCACGATGGCTTGGTCCATCGCATCGAACGGGCGGTGACTCTCCTCGGAGACCTTTCACCTGAGCAGCATGCGCGCTTGCAGGAAATAGCGCACAAATGTCCGGTTCACAAAACGCTCGCTTCTCAGATCGTGATCAGTGAATTGAAAAGCCAAGAGACTGGTGACTAAAAATCGAAAGGGCTTTCAATCGTTTGTTGATTGAAAGCCCTGAACTGGTCGGGACGCCGAGATTCGAACTCGGGGCCTCACCCACCCCAAGGGTGCGCGCTACCAGGCTGCGCCACGTCCCGTCTACTTGTCTTAGTATCTCTGCAAAAGAATAATTGTCAAACCGAGCTGCGAATACATTTCTACTTGGACTTGCCCTTAGTTTCCTTCTCGAGGAGACTCAATAGTTCGCGCAACTCCGATGCAATGCGTTTCAACCCTTCTTGCTCTGCGGCAGTTCTGGGTCTTACAGCGGAGCGTGCCAAGCTTGCTGCTTTCGCAAAAGTTTCATCTGTACTTTGCAAATCGCCGGCCGATCCATCGTCGTCGTCCGAAGCTACGACCTTCAGTTTGCCGCCACCGCGAAGTTCGTTTGCCAGCCGCTTCTTTGCTCCTGCAATGGTGTACTGATCCTCGTAAAGTAGTTCCTTAATTTTCAGCGCCATTTCCACGTCGCGCTTGCGATAGACGCGCTGTCCAGCCCGGTTCTTTTGCGGAGCAAGCATGGAAAACTCTGATTCCCAGTAGCGCAGCACATGCGCCTGCACCCCGGCAAGCTCACAAACCTCTCCAATCTTAAAGAATAGCTTCTCGGGTATGGCTACAGCAGCACGACTCATAAACTGGCGCTCATTGAGATTCTTCCTAGCTGGCGTCGGGAAACTTCAGAGATATTGGCAAGCTTGCCATCAACCGCAGACGCGACATGTTACTCGTGCAGACTTTGGCGTGTCAATACTTACATTTAGCCCTCCTTAGTTAAAACTAATTCTTAAAAGTATTGCCTAAGGGTTCGACTTAGGATGATGCCTCGGCTGCCAGGCCCTTTTGCTCGGTGGACGGGTTATGGTTGCCACGCTATAATCCGCTGTCCCACGTAAGAAATTCGGAGGAAAATCCAAACAGTGACGACGTCCCACACGGCTTTTCGGCTCGCCTCGAGGCTCGAACAAGTCGGATTTTCAGACATCGTCAAGATTCGCAATAAGGTGATGGACTTGCGCGCACAAGGCGCAACCGTTTACCAGTTCGAGGGTGGCGAACCGTTCATGCCCAGTCCTGACTTCATTAAGGAGGCAATGAAGCGCGCACTGGATGAGAATCGGACCCTCTATGCGCCGTCTTCCGGCGTTCAAGAGTTGCGTACCGCAATTGCTGAAAAGGTGCGCAAAAAAAACAAGATTCTCGCCCAGGACAGCGACGTAATTGTTTTGAATGGAGGAATGCAAGGACTGTTCAGCGCTTTTCAGTCTATTGTTAATCCCGGCGATGAAGTCCTTCTCTTCTCCCCTTACTGGACTCCGATCAAAGATATCGTCGCATATTGCCAGGGTCGGATTGTTCTCGTACCCACGAAGGAAGCACGCGAGTTTGGTTTTCAGCAGACGCTGACACGATATCTAAGCGAACGAACCCGCGCCATCTATTACAACACCCCGCAGAACCCTACGGGTTTGGTGTTTAGTCCAGAGGAAGCAAGAGCTGTTGCGCAATTTGCAGAGGAGCGAGATCTCGTAGTCATCGCTGACGAGGCCTACGAAGATCTTGTTTTCGATGGCGAGCATTTCTCGATTGCATCGCTTGAGGGAATGTTTGAACGCACGATCACTTCGTTCACGTTTTCGAAATCATATGCGATGACTGGATGGCGTTTGGGTTACACGGTCGCCATAGAGCCGTGGATGACGGGTCTGCGCAAGACAGCTCTCTGTACCTCGAATGGAGTTTCGACTCCGACCCAGTGGGCAGGGCTCGCGGCTTTTGATACCAAATCAGACTGGCTTGAAAACAATCGCGTCGCCTACCGCAAGAGACGCGATTTACTTTTCGCCGGACTTAATGAGCTGGGTCTCTATTGTGAAAAACCAGCGGGTGCGTTTTACGCCTTTCCGGATGTCAGCCGGATCAGCAGCGACAGTCGCGAGGCCGCTGAGATCCTTTTGGACCGCGCTCAGGTGTCGACCGTTCCCGGAATAGTCTTCGGCCCAGATGGTGAGGGCCATCTGCGTTTTTCTTTCTCGACATCCATAGAAACAATCGAAGCGGGTCTCGAATCACTTCGTCGCAACCTCTAAAAAGATGAAGGATGAAGAGGACCAACAGAGCAACTCATCAGCTGCCGACTCGCCAGTTAAAGATAACTCTTCACGCAGCGAATTTGACTTCATAAATAGACTTCGGCAGCGCGTTGGTTCATCCGGGGTGTCACATCCAACATCTCTGGTAGCCGGCATCGGCGATGATGCAGCCGTCATCCGCACGCTTGTCGGCAAAGACACCGTTGTCACGACAGACCTGCTGGTTGAAGATATTGATTTTCGACGTGCGGCGGCGCCCGCTCATCTTCTGGGACACAAAGCGCTCGCCGTCTCACTCTCCGACATTGCTGCAATGGGTGCGCGTCCTCGTTGGGCACTTTTATCGATCGGCGTTCCGCAAGGTGTTTGGAATTCGGATTTCGTCGACAGACTTTACGATGGAATACTTGAGCTCGCTCATAGCTACGACATCAGGATAGTTGGCGGCGATATCTCGCGCACACCAGAAAAGATTGTTATCGACTCGATCGTTGTGGGTGAGTGTTCTCCAGGATTCTCAGTTTTTCGTTCGGGTGCAAAACCAGGTGATCAGCTCTTCGTTACCGGCACACTGGGTGGTGCGGCTGCCGGTTTGCGATTGATTGATCGCGGCGCGCACTGGCCTGAACAAATATCGACGGCTGATTCACATTCATTGGAACAGTTGCTCGTGCGTCACCTTCGGCCCGAACCACGCGTCGGTTGGGGCTTGGTATTGGGACAGGAACGGTTGGCGTCGGCCATGATTGACCTGAGCGACGGACTCTCATCTGACCTGAATCATCTTTGTATGGAGAGCGGCGTCGGCGCATTGGTTGAGGCGTCACAGATCCCCATCGATAGTTTTGTCGTCGAACTTTGCGGCCGGCGCGCCTTGGATCCCCTCATGCTTGCACTTCATGGAGGTGAAGATTTTGAACTGCTGTTCACAGTGAGACCTGAGAATGTCGCGCGACTCCCGCGGCGAGTGGATGGAGTTTCAGTAACGCGCATCGGTGAGATAAAGGCGATGTCTGAGGGCATCAAGATATCCGAAGGGGCACATGTTTGGCAGCTCAATCCAGGGGGTTGGGAGCACTTCAGGAAGGGTTGATGTCCCATGAACTTCGGTTTTGTCGTGTCAGGCGAAAGACAAATATCTCGAGCGAGTGTCATCTCATTCTCGCCGTGGCTTTAGAGACTGTGTGGAAACGCGAATGGGCTGGGAAGGTGCTGCGCGGCTACGCAAAGTCAGAACCGGGAGCGGTAGCGACCGGGTCGAAATGCATGCACAATCGTTTCGTTTTTTCCAATAAGGCCAGATTTTCGTAATGACGGCGTAGTCGAGCGTCTCGGAAACGACCCGGTCGCTACCCGAGACCGTGTGAAAAGTCAATCGAGTGAGGAAGGACACCAACATGATCGCAACTCAATACAGTACCGCGAGCGAAGCGACTGGATGCCGGCACTCAACCGCCGTTTTAAGAGTTCTTGGGATTATCGAGTGCCGGCATCCGGTCGCTTCGCTCGCGGTATTGTATTGGGTGGCGACACCAATCGAATAATTCATGCTCAATCGCCAAGTTTCTACCCACCCGCTACCGCTCCCGGTTCTGACTTTGTGTAGCTACCAGGCCATGTCGTCACCTTCCGAGTTTTCACAGAGCCTCTTTAGCCCCGTGTTGCGCTTGGCCACGAATTGCGAAATCGTTTGAACGGTTTCAGGGTCTGGATCGCCGGCTGGACACCTGGCTAGAGCTCAAGTGTGAATGAGAAAAGACATGAATTTAACGGCGCGCTCCGCTCCAAGTGTTGTCGGGCGCCTCTGATCGACAAACTAAAGTTTATCGGACATTACTTCCTTGCCTTTTCACCTAATACTTTCCTAGACTGCAAAACCGCGCGTCACTGGTAGCAGGTCCGACCTTGTCATGGTAACCATCTCTTATGCTTAGATTTCGCAACACACTTTCCGGCCGCGTCGAAGAATTTCATCCCCTCCGCGAAGGCGAGGTCAATTTCTATTATTGCGGTCCAACCGTTTGGGACTATGGCCATATCGGCAACTTCCGCTCAAACGTCGCTGCGGATATCCTGCGACGCTACCTAAAATTCAAAGGCTTCAAAGTCAAACACGTGATGAACATCACGGACGTCGAGGACCGGATTATTGCGAAGTCACAGCAAGCAGGTTTGAGCATCGACGATTACACCGCAAAATACATCGAGGCCCTTTGGGAAGACTTCGATGCACTCGGTTGCGAACGACCCGAGATAGTGCCCCGCGCCACGCGGCACATTCCAGAAATGGTGTCGCTCATCGAGAAGTTGCTGGCGACTAATCACGCCTACAAGTCGGACGGCTCCATCTATTATCGCATCGCTTCGTTTCCGGAATACGGAAAGCTTTCGAAGATCAACTTCGCTGGCAATATTGCCGGAGCCAGCGAACGCGTCGACACTGACAAATACGACAAGGAAGATGCTCGCGATTTCGCATTGTGGAAAGAACCAGCTTCAACTTCTGAGCCTGCATGGGACACAGAGTTAGGTCGAGGCCGGCCCGGCTGGCACATCGAGTGCTCGGCAATGTCAATGAAATATTTGGGTGAGACTTTCGATATTCATGCAGGTGGCATTGATCTTATTTTCCCTCATCACGAAAACGAAATTGCTCAGAGCGAGGGTGCAACAGGAAAACAGTTTGTGCGCTACTGGATCCACTTCGAACATCTCAAAGTGGAGGGCGAAACGATGTCGAAGTCGAAGGGAAACTACTACACGTTTCGTGACATCGCAGCGAAGGGTTATTCGCCCGCGGCAATTCGTTATTTTCTTTTGAGTGTTCCTTACAACAAGCAGCTCAACTTTACCTTCGACGCGCTTGCCGGTGCGGAAAAGACTGTGGCCAGCTTAAGAGACTTTCGCGCCCGGCTGAGTGAAGCGAAGACGGAGGCAGGTATGAACGAAGCGCTGCATCAAGCTTCGTTGCGGGCACTCCAGGAATTCGAAGAAGGCATGGATGACGATCTCAACACGTCGGTAGCCCTGGCCGTGATTCACAATCTCTCGCGCGAAGTAAATACCGCCCTCGCACGTAAACAGGTCAAGGAAGACAACAAGCGTGAGTTACTCGAACTGCTGGCGCGGATCGACACGGTGGTGAACATTTTTGGTAACGAGCAACGCGAGATGCTCGATAGCGAGATTCAGTCGTTGATTGATCAACGACAAGAAGCACGCCGCCGTCGCGACTTTGGGCGGGCAGACGAAATTCGGAACGAGTTGGCGAGCCGGGGTATCATTCTCGAAGACACGAAAGATGGCGTGCGCTGGAAACGGAAGTAATTCGAACATTGAACGAAATTCAACTAGAAACCGACCGACTTATTCTGCGCATGTGGCGCAAAGACGACTTCGAGCCGTATGCGAAGATGTGCGCCGATCCCGACGTGATGCGTTTCCTGGGCGGTAGGACCTTCGATCGGCTCGAAGCGTGGCGCCACATGGCTTTCTTTGTCGGGCACTGGCAACTGCTCGATTACGGCAACTGGGCTGTGGAAGAAAAAACTACGGGTGATTTTGTAGGGCGCATCGGTTTCATGAATCCCGACGGTTGGCCCGCGTTTGAGATCGGATGGACCCTGGGCCGGCAATTTTGGGGCAGAGGATATGCTACGGAGGGCGGCCGTCGAGCCTTAGAATATGCCTTCGACGAACTCGACAGGGACCACGTAATCAGCCTGATCCATCCAGAAAACAAGAGTTCAATACGTGTCGCCGAACGTCTCGGAGAAGAACTCGAAGGTCAAACAGAACTGATGGGTCACGACGTGTTGATTTATGGAATCGACCGACCACGCAGATGACAGGGCCAAGCTGATCGCAATACTGCAGCTCGCCTATTCAGGCGAACTCGCCGCCGGCTATGCCTATCGCGGACATTGGCATTCAGTTACCGACCCGGAAGAGCGCGTACGAATCAAAACGATTGAAGGCGAGGAGTGGCATCATCGACAGCTCGTTGGTGAAATGCTCCGGAGCCTCGGCGCCGGACCAAACCGAAAGCGAGAAGTCCGAGCCACTATCATCGGACGCGTACTCGGAGTTCTGTGTCACCTTAGCGGTTGGTTGGTCCCCATGTATGGCGCCGGAAAACTCGAGAGTAAAAATATCGTCGAATACGAAACAGCGGCACGCTATGCTCGTGCCTGCGGTCACCCGCAGTTCATCGATTGTTTGCTGACTATGGCCGAGGTTGAGTGGGAACACGAACATTATTTCCGATTCCGCGTATTGCGGCATCGCTGGGCGCCGCGTTTAGCAATCTGGACCAAGCCGCCACCCAAAGAAAACATTCGCAGCTCTTTTGGAACGTGAGTAATATCTGCTCCTGCCTGCTGCCCCTGCTTCTTTTTCCCGGTCTGATGCGTAATCTGCGCAATCTGCGGATGACTTATTTCTCGAAAGCTATGGCCAAACTAACAACTCTCCTCCTGATCTTGATTCTCGCCGCTCCTTCTGCCCTGGCCCAACAACCCAACAAACAAGAACTCGCGTACCAGGTGAAGGCCGAGTTTCTCCATGCCTGGAACGGCTACAAGAAATACGCATGGGGTCATGATGACCTGAAGCCGCTGTCCAAAACTTATCGCGATTGGTATGCGCAGCCACTTTTGATGACGCCGGTCGACGCTCTCGACACGATGATCATCATGGGAATGAAAGATGAAGCTGCGAAGACGCGCACTTACATCAGCGACAATCTTTCCTTTGATAAAGACATCTCTGTTCAGAATTTCGAAATCACAATTCGCCTGCTTGGCGGTCTGCTTAGCAACTACCAACTCACTGGCGACAAACGCCTGCTGCAACTTGCGGCAGACCTGGGAAACAGATTGTTGCCGGTCTTCGATTCGCCCACGGGTATGCCCTATCGCTTCGTGAACTTGAAGACTGGAAAAACTAGCGGCCCAGTGAGCAATCCAGCAGAGACTGGAACACTGCTCATTGAGTTTGGAACCCTGAGCAAACTCACCGGCAGGCCCGTCTTCTATGACAAAGCCAAACGCGCTCTTGCTGAAACTTATCGCAGACGCTCTGCCATCGGCTTGGTTGGTGAAGGGATAAATGTCGAAACCGGCAAGTGGACCAACGCAGACAGCCATATCAGCGGCGCGATAGATAGTTATTATGAGTATCTCTTGAAGTGCTGGTTGCTATTTGGCGATCAGGATTGCAAGCGAATGTGGCTTGACAGTATTGGCGCCATAAACAAATACCTCGCTGATGAAGAGCCACGCGACAACCTGGGTTTTCCTGGGAAGTTACCTGTCAACGAACTCTGGTATGGCCATGCTGATATGAACACTGGCGCTCGCGGCGCAACAAGCTACGGTGCGCTTGACGCTTTCTTTCCGGCAATCCTGGCGATGTCCGGCGATTTGAAGCGCGCGAGCCGCCTACAAGAGTCGTCGTTCAAGATGTGGAACCTGCAGGGCATCGAACCAGAAGAAATAGAGTACCGGGCGATGAAGATTACGTCTCCAGGTTACCCGCTACGGCCCGAGATAGTGGAGTCGACTTATTATCTTTATCACTACACCAAAGACCCCAAGTATTTACGTATGGGCCAGATGCTTTGGAGAGATTTCGTCAAGCACTGCAGAACCGATGAAGGTTATGCCGCTCTCAAGAACGTGATCACAAAGGAAAAGTCGGACTCAATGCAGAGCTTCGTGTTTGCAGAGACGTTCAAATACTTCTACCTTCTCTTTTCACCACCAAACACACTTGATTTCAATAAGGTTATCTTCAACACCGAAGCGCACCCTATTATTCGAAGGCATAATAAATAGTCCGCAGATTACACCGATTCCGCAGATTAAGAGGTCAGCGCGCTAAGCGAGTAGGTAGAAACTTGGCGATTGAGCATGAATTATGCGATTGGTGTCGCCACCCAATACAGTACCGCCAGCGAAGCGACCGGATGCCGGCACTCAACCACCGTTTCAAGAGTTCTTGCGATTATTGAGTGCCGGCATCCGGTCGCTTCGCTCGCGGTACTGTATTGAAGTTGCAATCATGTTGGTGTCCTTCCTCACTCGACTGACTTTTCACACACAGTCTCGCTAGTGAAGAGGTCAGCGCACTAGTGGGGTAACTCTAGTTCGCCGCGTTTCTTTGTCTTGTGTAATCTGATGCGTAATCTGCGGATTCAGTTAACGCTTATTTCGGTGTCACTCCCAGGTTGTACAAGAGAAAGGAATAGATGTCCGTTGTTTGTTCGATCGACTTTGTCGTATTGCTGGCGCCATGCGCTGAATTCGTGTCGATGCGAATCAGGACCGGGTTGTCGCCACCCTGCGCGGCCTGTAGCGCTGCCGCATATTTGAAATTGTGTGCCGGCACCACACGGTCGTCGTGGTCCGCCGTAGTAATCAATGTTGACGGATACTTCGTTCCCGCCTTGACGTTGTGAATCGGCGAGTAAGCGTAGAGTGCCTTGAATTCCGCTTCGTTTTCGCTCGAGCCGTAATCGGCGATCCAATTCCAACCAATAGTGAACCTGTGAAAGCGAAGCATATCCATCACACCAGCCTGCTCAACTACGGCCCGAAATAATTCTGGTCGCTGATTAGAGACGGCGCCCACCAGCAGTCCCCCGTTTGATCCGCCCTGAATCGCCAGCCGGCTGGGCGAAGTATATTTATTCGCAATTAAGTACTCGGCCGCGGCAATGAAATCGTCAAAGACGTTCTGCTTTTTGAGTTTTGTTCCCGCTTCGTGCCACTTCTCGCCATACTCGCCGCCACCGCGCATGTTTGCCGAGGCGTAGACCACTCCCTGTTCCAGCAAGGCCAAACGAAGCGAACTGAATGCCGGCGCTGTCACGATGTTGAAGCCCCCATAACCATAAAGCAGTGCGGGATTGTTGCCGTCAAGTTTGAGGCCCTTCTTGTAAACGAGGAACATTGGGACACGCGTACCGTCCTTGCTGTTGTAGAAAACCTGTTTGGTTTCGTACTCGGTCGGGACAAAGCCAGGAATGTCGACAGTGCGAAAGATAGTCGACTTCTTCGTCGCGATGTCATACTTGTAGATAGTCGGTGGAAAATTGAACGAGGTAAAACTATAGAAGACATACTTGTCATCTTTCAGGCCACCGAAGCCGCCCGCCGTTCCGGGTCCCGGCAACGCAATCTCGTTTTCTAGTTTGCCGTCCAGACTGAAGACATAGGCGCGCGTCGACACGTCCTTCCGCCACGAAGCGAAGAGTTTGCCGCCGGCGGTGCCGACACTTTGCAGTGGCTCGGGTCTTTCCGGTAAAACGTCTTGCCAGTTTTTCTCGTCCGGATTCTTCGGATCAACGAGTATGACTCTGCTATTTGGTGCATTCTTGTCAGTCTGGATTAGGAATTTGTCACCGACGTTGTCGACCATACCGTAGCTGACGTCGCCAATGTCACCGACGATGGGGCTGAAGTTTTTCTCACCCTTTGACAGATCACGGTAGAAAAGTGAATTCCCCTTCTTGCCCTTGCCGCGCTCGGAAATATTTAGAATTGCGAATCGCTCGTCTTCGGTTGTGCCAACGTTCTGAAATCTCTGCGGATGTTCCTTGTCATCGTAGACGAGTTCATCTGCCGATTGTGGCGTGCCGACCTTGTGGAAATAGACTGTCTGATATTCATTCTTCGAGGTGAGTTCTTTTCCCTTCTCTGGTGCCGGATAACGACTGTAGTAGAACCCATCGCTTTGCCACTCAACACCCGACGCCTTTAACCATTGCAGATCGTCAGACAGGCTCTTGCGCGTAGCGACTTCCATGACGTGAATCTCAATCCAATCCGAGCCGCCTTGCGATATGCCATAAGCTAAATACTTGCCGTCCTTCGAAAGAGAGAAAGCACTTAGAACAGATGTGCCATCGGCCGAAAATTTGTTAGGATCCAGAAACACTTCCGGAGCGCCATCCAATCCTTTTTGAACGTAGTAAACGCTTTGATTTTGCAGCCCATCGTTCTTTGTAAAAAAATAGGTGTTGCCGCGATGAAACGGCGCAGAGATTCTCGGATAATTGATCAACTGGGTCAGTCGCGCTTTCAGCTTTTCCCGGTAAGCAATCTTGTCCAAATAAGCAAACGTGATTTTGTTCTCAGCTTCAACCCAGGCTTTTGTCTCAGCGGAGTTCTCATCCTCGAGCCAGCGATATGGATCCGGTACCTTCACACCGAAGTAGTCATCAATCTGATCGGATTTTCTCGTTTCGGGATAGTTGAGCTTCGTTTCAGTAGCGTTGATTCCGGAAGAACCGTTCGCGCCAGCAGAGAGCTTTTGCCCGTTCTGCGCTTCGGTGCGTGGCGCCAGAGGCAGGAGCGACAGGGCAAACAAGACAACCCCCATTAGAACAAGCGGAACGAGCCGTCGCCTGAAACTGAGAACCGCAGATTGAGAACTAATTTTCATGACTGTTAATCTCCGATGGGCAGGGTTCGAATTTTTGCATACTCTAATTGAGTTGCTGGGAAAGTTCAAAGCGATGAGTGAAAGATAAGCAACGGCTGGGTAAACGGACGTCGAGGCCTCATTGGTTCAATGTCGTTCGCTCGGATCAGCTAACGGGTTTATCCAAGTTACCTTTATTCAAGGTGTCACGTTATTATCTGACCGCCCGAACCTATTTGGCGGAGACAACAATATGAGAGTTGATGAAATCGCACCTGACATATTTCGCCTGTCTTTATTCGTTCCGGAGATGAATATTCAGTTCAACCAGTTCCTGGTTCGCGATGATGAGCCGTTGCTTTTTCATACCGGCATGCGTCAGATTTTTCCCGAGGTGCGCGAAGCAGTGGCGCGAGTCCTCGATCCTGCGACTGTGCGCTGGATCGGCTTCAGCCATTTTGAAGCCGATGAATGCGGTGCACTCAACCAATGGCTCGATACAGCGCCACAGGCAACCCCTCTTTGCGGTTTCGTCTGCGCTAATGTAAGCGTCAACGATTTTGCGGACCGCCCGGCCCGCGCAATCAACAACGACGAAGTGCTTACCACAGGCAAGTATCGTTTTCGTTTCCTGGCCACACCTCATGTTCCTCATTGCTGGGAGGCTAGTCTGCTGTTTGAGGAAACCGCTAGCACACTATTCAGCTCCGATCTCTTTTTTCATTGGGGCGATGCTGAACCAAAGACTACCTCGGATGTTGTAGACCGATTCAAGCAAGGGCTAATTGCTGATCAGCAGGGACCGTTTGCTAATGCGTATCCCTACACACCTTTAACCGAAGGGACACTCCAACGTCTTGCCGGCTTAAAACCGAAGACCGTCGCCTTGATGCACGGCTCCAGTTTTGAAGGCGATGGTGAGCAAGCGTTGAAGGATCTGGCAGTTGTAATGAAAGAGGTGCTGGGAGGATCTTAATGTCCGATATGTTCTGAACATAGCAATTCCAATCGCCCAACCTTGAAAGGCACTCACCTCAAAGATTTCCACTCAATATCATAACCTCTTAGGTCGGGAAGGTGGTCCCCGCCTCGACCTTGAAGGCCACTCACCAACAAACAAACATCTCAACCTCAGTAACCTCTCAGGTTGGGAAGGCGGACCCTGTCCCCGCTCAAGTTTGAATGCCACTCTAGATCATTCCAAACAAGTCATGCTTACTGGCTCTTCATCCTTCTTTTTTCAAAGGTGTACCATCCCATTTCTTTCATAGCTTTTGACAGCTTCTCTGAATCCTCCGGCCACCACCAATCATGATCCACCGCCAATGGCTCATCACCCTGTGAGTAAAACGATCTAAAGCCAGACCAGTAATAGTCTTTGGTAGATTTCACTAATCTTGCCTTCACTGGATTGGCATGGATGTAGTTGATCTTAGGCATTAGCACATACGTGATCAGCTTGCTGGGCCAATTGCGATTTAGTGTTTGCAGCTCATCAAGGAA
>Ga0070699_100000286_pt1 | contig 48423 bp, 77 predicted proteins | sample KBSK1503metaG_FD_65473 | JGI IMG/M metagenome (GOLD analysis project Ga0070699, IMG submission 65473) | Corn, switchgrass and miscanthus rhizosphere microbial communities from Kellogg Biological Station, Michigan, USA - KBS K1-50-3 metaG | ecosystem: Host-associated > Plants > Roots >... | reverse complement strand
GGCCCTGGCAGCGTCCCTGGCAGCGGCCCTGGCAGCGTCCCTGGCAGCGGCCCTGGCAGCGTCCCTGGCAGCGGCCCTGGCAGCGTCCCTGGCAGCGTCCCTGGCAGCGTCCCTGGCAGCGTCCCTGGCAGCGTCCCAGGCAGCGGCCCTGGCAGCGTCCCCGGCAGCGTCCCTGGCAGCGGCCCTGGCAGCGTCCCAGGCAGCGGCCCCGGCAGCGTCCCAGGCAGCGTCCCTGGCAGCTCGCAAAGTCGGCTGCGCCGACTTTGCTCGCTTGGTTGTCGTGATCGCTGCGAGCTTCTCCAGCGCCTCCGCGTGCTCGGTCAGACCAGCGGTACGCAGGAATGCAGGAGCGCACTCACGAGCAAGCCAGTCGGTCGCCATCCACGCCCGCTTCTCCTCCTGGCGCTTCGTTCCGCGCGTGCCGATGACCTTCGTGATGTACGGCCGCAGCAGGCGGTCGCGATCCGCGTCCGGGAGCGAGTCGTTCCAGTTGCGCAGGAAGGCCGCGATGACCGGAGAGACGGACTCGGGATGATCTGTCCACTCCTCACCCGCGACGTAGGCAGCGGCTTCCATGATGCACGCCTTGCCGTCGGGCGAGTGTGCTCCATTGTCCAGCGTGAACGTCTCCAGCCAGGGCAGGCGTTCCTCGATGATGCTCATGCGTCCTCCTTGAGAAGTCTCTTTGACACGTTCTGTACTTCACCCACGGCGCACCGTCCCATCCTCGAAGTGACACAGGAGCCGGCGCTTGCTCGGCTTCCCGCAGTGTCGGTCACAACGAATCACGATCTTGCCCGCACGCTCGAGCCGGGCCTTCACACAGCCGCACGACTTGGGTTGCCATTCAGTCAAAAGGGACATTTTCACCCGCCGGATCATCGCGCTCCGCGAGGACGGAGCGATGCCAGGAGAGGGTCAGCGTCGACACGCGGCCCAGGAATGCGGTGAGATCCTCTGCGCTCGGATCGCTCGGGAGCGTGTGCTTGAGCGCGTCCGCCGCTGTCTTGATGCACGCCATCTTGTGAATGGCGGAATCCTTGCGCGCCCATTCCTCCTTGCTCATCCCACCCCCGACAGCCTGATCGCGTCCGGCCACGGGCGCGTTTGCGGCCATGTCGATCGCGGCTTGTGGAACGCTGCTAGGACTGGCGTTCGCGTCCTGGCGATTTCCATCGACGGGCCCCACGCCCTCGAAGTAGCGATTGACGTAGGGCATGTTGTTGTGGGGGTTGATCTTCTCAGACTCTTGCTCGTTGTACTCCCACGCCATCACGTTCTGGCCAGCCGCCCTCGCGAGCTCCACAAGCTCCTGCTTCTTGGTCGCGAGACGCAGCGGATATTGCTTCCCCGGGAGAGCAACTGAGATCTCGAACCACCCCGATGCCTTCTCGGTGATTCCGTCCAGCGTGCCTACAGCGGTCTCCATCAGTCCTCCCTGTTCACGATCCGTACTTGACAGCTAGAAAGATGATCAGAGCAAGCCACGCCAGAAGCGGGAGCATCAGCATGAAGCCGACAGCGATTGCCTCTCCTATGGGCTCGTCCGGGTAGATGCCTGCAGCGATTTGCGCTCGCCTTTTCTCTACCCGGAGCGCGTACTGCAGCCTCCTCATCTCTTCGTTCGTGAGCGTGCTGCCATCACTTGCAACCCAGACATCCTCTCCATCTGCATATGCGGCGCTCATTCTTCCTCCTCATCCCACTCGTGGACGGATGCCCGGAATCCTTCCGGCAGCATCCCGGCGTTCAGGTTCTCCTCGACCTCCGCGAATCGATCGCGCAGAAGCACCGCGAGCGCGGCGGATTCATGGTGCGTCGACGGAGACTGCCCAAACACCTGCACCGTGAATACCGTTAGAGGGGCCTCAGAGCCGTTCTCAGCCCCTCGCAGGCTGTCCTGGTACTCCAGGGCTACGTTGCGCTCTCGGGCCTCCTCAATGGCTCTCAGCGATTCGTTCATCTCCTCCTCAGTTCTTCGCGGAGCATGTCCGCAAGCTCGGTCGACGGCTTATCCGACTTCAGGAACTCTTCTAGGGCGTCCTTCGCTCGGGGGTCCGGCCGCTCCACACTCACGGCCACGGCCATAGATAGGCGGCCAAGCCAATATCCATCGGACTCTGTTACGTAACGGCCGCTCATGCGTACCATCGCTCGAAGTCCAAATCGAGGGTACTGAGCGCCGCTTCGCAGACCGCGGCGGGATCATCGACCTTGCCCACCGCGATTGAGAGAAGCACCATACGCCACAGCCAGTCTTCAGCGACATGAGCGCCCTCGGGGTCTCCCGCCACTTCTGAGATTGCTCGCACGCGCTCGGTCACCTGTCCGGCGTTCTCAACGAGATATGGCATCGTGAGGCTCATCGCAGCCGCCTCTCACGCAGCCGCGCGATACGCCGATCGGCGTCCCACGCGCGCCACTCCATGTACTTGGCGCAGGCCGCGACGGGCACCAGGACGAGGAGAATCCCCGCTATGAGATAGAGCGCCAGGGCGATCATTTCCCCTCCCTTGCGTCCCACAGATCAGCGTGGATGGAGTGGTAGTCGGGGTGCTTTGGGTCATTCATCTCGTACGCTCCTTCATCGGTAACGATATCACGGTCTGATGACGGCTTGCGCTTACTCCGCGCCAGCGTTCTCGCCGCGTCTCTCACGTTCCGCGCTGAAGGGAGCCAAGGGAGAATGAGCCACTTGTGCCCGGTCTCTCCCTCGCGGTCGAGGAGCCCAAACGGACAGTCCGTGAATTCACCCTCACGCGCAAGCGTCACGAGCGCCACGCCTACGGCCTCAGGCGTCTCACAGGACGCCACCTCTTGGCGTATGCGTCCCTCTCCGCGGCACTGCTCGCAGCGCGGACGTGGCTTATCCCGCTTCCAGATGAACGCTTTACCTGAACTGCTGCACGTCGGGCACTCACACAGCCTGTAAAGCCCAAAGCGCTCCCGCGCGTCATGCTCAGACACGGGACACCTCCGCACGCATCTTGAGCGCCAGCGCCCACAGCTTCACAGCATGCCCTGCGCTCCCGCGTCTCATGAGCTCATCCGCGCATTCCTCGAGCGTCTGAATGTCGGTGGGGGTCATTTCGCTCCTCTCAGTATTTGGCTCACGCGCTGCTTGCTCAAGCCGGCGGCGCGCGCTATCTGCGTTCCGGAATAGCCGCCCTCCACCGATGCCCTGCGCACCGCGCGCAGGAATTCAATCTCGGCGTCCCGGCGCACGGCGGCGAGCTCCGCCACGATCTCTAGCAATGCGGTCATCGGTCTCCTCTCACGATATCGCAGTGTACAGCCGCATAGACAAAGTGCGGCGCAATCCGTTTACTGGTATGCGCGCGCACGTGGAACTAGCGGAGCTCCTCAAGCCGCACCGAGGAGGCGGCCGTTACGTAACGGCCGCCTCTAGCGAGCAACACGATGTAGCCCTTGATGGTGGAGGGGTGAGTAACCAGCTGGCCCAGCACTTCCTTACTGCCGATCTTGTAGGCGATGGTCATGAGGTGGGTTCTCCTCTCAGGTAGTTAGGGGTGAGAAGCGGTTGTGTGTTTGCTGCGCTCACCTTGGCTCCTCTCGTTGCTGGGTTTGAATCCATAGGTAGAACGTACACCCGCCTAGACCAGAGCACACCCCCCAAAGGTGGTCTAGGGCTGGGCTGCCGGCGTGAGCTCGATCTTTGCTGCTGCCGCAGACCCGGGGGCATGCTGAGGGGGGCGCAAGCCCTCTCACCATTCAGCACCGATATGACCCGATTCCTGTAATTACTTGCATGACGCTCAGTACAGGAGTAGTATGGATGGTCATGACAAACACTACAATCCAGATCAGGGTGTCTGATGAGGAGAAGGCGGCCTGGAAGGAGGCGGCGTGGAATCGAAGGGTCTCTCTCAGCGAGTGGATGCGGAAGGTGCTGAACGCGACGGCGGAGGCTTCCAAGTAGTAGATCCGTTCGCGCTGGACGCGCCGATCGTCTCTGAGGCCGAGAAGCGCGGCTGGACGCGGGAAGAAGCGATCGCCTACGGGCGTCGGCTGGCCGAAGATGAGAACCGCAAGCTAGTCGGGCGCGGTACCGAGGGTCGCGTCGTCAACGACCCTGCGGGGCGGATCGCTCGAGCGGAGGCGTACGCGGCGTGGGAGTACGACGGGCGTCAGGCTGGGACGATCGGGCGGCGCGTGTGAGCGATACCTGGATAGAGCGCGTGCGAGCGGCGGACGCTGAGGCGGAGGAGGCTTGGAAATACGTCGACGACTTCCGCGTTCAGCCCGAGATGCGCTCCGACAGGATGACCGCGATCACCCTCATCGCCATCGCAGCAGAGCTGAGGGCGCAGAGGATTGCGCGACGGCCGGGGGGTGGCGTTACGTGACGGCAAGCGAACGCCTGAAGGCTGCGATCACCGACTTCTTTGAAGACGAGCCGCCAGGGGGAGAAGAAGCCCCGGAGGCCATAATCGCCGCCCTCCCGCAGATCGTGGCGGTGGTGGAACAGGCTGAAGTGCTCAGGCGCCACGGAGAACTGATGGCCGAACAGGGAATCGTCGGTAATCCCTTTGGGGGGCTGACGCTCACCCTTGCCGCTCTCGAAGAAGCGCTGTCGTGAGGTTTTACTACCCCAATCCCCACTTGTTCCTCTGGTGGTACAGGAAGATCCGCAACGAATGGATCGGATTCAAGTGATCTTCGCGATCTGGCGAAACTGGGTGGAGAGACGACAGTGGTGGTGGTTGGTGCTTCTGGGCTGCGCCGCCGCGGCGGATCTTCTCGCTGCCGGTCTGGTCGTAAGGTGGCAGCATGAGTTTTTTGACCTACTCCTGCGATTGCCGTTCGTGGAGGAGGGAAGATGAGACGCCGCCGTGTGCTGAGACAGCTCTGGATCATTCAGCAGTACTACTCCCTCCGTTTCTAGGTCTATCCTTCGGCCATGAGCGATCTGGCCGAGCGTCTGGAGGATCTGAAAGCGAAGAACGTCCTCGGAGCGGGCCTGACCGACAAGCAGGCGAAGGAGATGTTCCTGGAGCGCCTCGCGGACGGGCAAACGCTGCGCGAGGCCGCCTCGGAGACGGGCAGGACCGGGCGCTGGTTTCGCGCACGGCGAAATCCCGACGCCCCGAACTACGATCAGGCCTTCGCGGAGGAGTTCGAGCGCATCATGGGGCCGGGAGGCGAGTTTCGGCGGGCTCTGGTCGATGACGTCTTCACCGCGCTGGTCAGAAGTGCGAAAGAGGGCAACGTGCGCGCCCAGGAGAAGATCCTGGCCGCCTACCATGAGGATTTCGGGTTCATGCGCCCGCAGGTGACCCAGGGACCGGTCAACGTCGAGGAACTGCAGGTCTTCTTCGGGGAATTGCCGTTGGAGAAGCTCCTTGAGCTGAAGCAGGCCCGAGATGCGGTCCGGATGAAGGAACTCCCTGTCATCGATCAGTGAGGAGCTCGTAGATCGCGCGCTCGAGGCGGCGATCGAGCAAAAGCGCGTCCAAGAGGAGGCAGAGGCGCTTTCCCTGTCTCTGGTCGACTTCGTGATGGAGGCATGGCCCGCTCTCAAGCCCGAGGACGAGTACATGCACAACTGGCACATCGAGACCATCTGCGAGCACCTCGACGCGGTCTCAAGAGGCGAGATCACCCGCCTGCAGGTGTGGGTGCCGCCCGTCTCGATGAAGACGATGATCGTGAGCGTCCTCTGGCCTGCCTGGGAGTGGACGCACTCTCCGAAGACGCGTTATATATGTGCGTCCTACTCGGAGCCGCTTGCGGGGATCATCTCGAGCTGGTCTCGGTCCCTCATCACCTCCGACTGGTATCAGGCGCGCTGGGGGGAGCGCTTCGAGCTGCAAACGAAGTCCCTGCTCCAGTTTTCCAATGATCGCGCCGGCACGCGCCTCTCGGTATCTCCGGAGGGCAAGGTGACCGGCCTGCACGGCCACCGCATCATCGTGGATGACCCGATCAAGCCCGATGACGCCGAGGCGACCTCTCGGGCCGTCCTTGAGTCCACGAACCGCTGGTGGGACTCCACGATGTCCTCCCGCGGCATCGGAAACGATTTTGCCCGCGTGATCGTGATGCAGCGCCTCCACCAGAACGATCTGGCGGGCCACCTACTAGAAAAGGAGCACTATGAGGTTCTGTGTCTCCCAGAGAGATACGAGCGGGGTCATCCTTTCGCATATGTTCGGGATCCGCGATCTGAGGGTGATCTGCTTTGGCCGGAGTTTCGGAATGAGCAAACCTCGAATGCGCTCGCCAAAGACATGCTCTCTCACCGCGTGGCAGGGCAGATGCAGCAACGACCCGCCGCCAGAGAGGGAGAGATCCTGAAGAGACACTGGTGGCGCTTCTACCACCCCGATCTCTTCACGAAGGAAGCCCTCAAGGACCGCAGGCCCAAGTTTCGGCGGATCGTGATCTCGGTCGACACCCCGCAGAAGGACAAGGAGAGTAACAACCTCATCGCGATCCAGGCCTGGGGCGTCAGAGGCGCGGACCGCTACCTGCTCGATCTGCGCAAGGGCCACATGAACTTCAACCAGGCACGACGCGCCGTGGTCGAGATGTCGAAGTACGTGAGAGGGCTCTTCCCCCACGCCGCTCACAACATCCTCATCGAGAACGCGGCCTACGGAGTGGAGCTGATCGAGGACCTGCGCCGCGAGATCCCGGGAGTGGTGAAGCTGTCGCGAGGAGCCGACGGGGATAAGGTGCTGAGAGCCGAAGCGGCCTCCGACGTGCTGGAAAGTGGCAACTGCTTCCTCCCCGGCTATAGAGAAGGCGCAGACGAGTTTTCCCTCCCGGATGAGCGGCGCTGTCCGGCTTTCGTAGTTGACTTCATCGACTCCTGTGCCATCTTCCCCAACGGACGCTATGACGATGATGTGGATGCGTGGTCTCAGTGCATGAACTGGCTCAGGTCCCGACAGACGGCCCCCGCGCGGACCTGGAGCTCGTTCAAGCATCGAAAGAGCGCCTAGACGTCATTCGCTGCCCGAGCTGCAAGGGCCTGCGCTCGATCGCGCACCGAAACCGCGACACGCACGCGCTCTGCCCCGAGTGCCGGCGCGGAGACGTGGTGGTGCGCACGCAGTTCCACAACTACTGGCTCGAGCGCTTCAGCCTGCAGGAGATCAGAGAGATGGCCAGAGCGATATGGAGCTAGACATCCTCATTCCCGTCCTCGGGCGTCCCCATAACGTCGAACCGCTACTGGAGAGCCTGGCCGTCACCGTAACGCCCCACCGCGTCCTCTTCATCGCGACGGGAGGGGACACAGAGGAAATCAAGGCTCTGGAGAGCGCCGGGGCTGAATTCGTCGTTCATCCCGAGCCAGCAGGGAAAGCGAACTTCGCGAAGAAGATCAACTGGGCTTTCTCGATGACTGACAGTCCCTGGCTCTTCCAGGCGGCCGATGACGTCCGCTTCAGCCCCGGCTGGGACACGCAGGCGCTCTCGCTCGCCAAGCTGCGCGGGAAGTCCGTTATCGGAACGAACGACCTCCACAACGCGCAGGTCCGCCGTGGAATCCACGCGACACATGTCCTCTTCTCCCGCGAGTACATCGAGACCCAGGGTGGCACCCAGGACGGCTCGGGGAAGGTCTTCTGCGAGCTCTACGACCACCAATACGTCGACATGGAGTTCTGCATGACCGCGAAGCGCCGGGGAGAGTGGGCGTACTGCAAGACCTCGGTCGTGGAGCACCTGCACCCCCACTGGCACCTCGCGGAGATGGATCCCACGTACACGAAGGCGATGCGCAACACGGGCCAGGACTACCGCCTCTTCTGCCGCCGCATGGGGATCAACCGTCCCCTCACTGCCGCCGAGCGAAGTCGCGCTAGACGAATGAGCCGATCGTGATATCGTGTTGCACATGAACTTCTTCCGGCGCATCTTCATGGCGGAGCGTCTCCTTGGCGTAGCGCACGGCCAGTCGATCGTGATAGCCGAGCAGCGGGCGATCATCCAGGCCCAGTACGCCGAGATGGAGAAGGTGAATCTCGAGAACGCGCGCTGGGGCTCCCAGATCATCGGACGCTTCCTGCAGGTGCTGGAAGGAGAAGAGGACGTGGAGATCGTGCGCGAGGTGCTGATGCAGGCGCTACAGGACATGCGCGAAGAGGTGTCCCGGCTCGAGGAGCACGTTCTGTGAGCGCGGACCCTTATCGGGGCTATAAAGGTCGGGGCTCGCTTCCCGTATCTGACCGCGCTACCTGCTGGGTGCGCTATTGCCAGAACCGAGCGAATCGACTCGGACGTGGAACAGAGTGATGGACGGCGAGCCCCGCAACGCTTCGAAGCCGGGAAATGTGCCGCGCTATCGGACGATCCTGGCCGATCCTCCGTGGCCGTTTCAGTGGGGAGGCGGCAAGGGTGGCCGTCGTCGTCGGGAGACGGAGCTCGGTTACAAGACCATGACCATCGAAGAGATTGCTGCGCTGGACGTGGCGAGCCTGGCAGACGAGATATGCAACCTGTTCCTCTGGGCCACGGATGAGGTCTATCGCGAGGGGAATCCTCACGAGTGCAAGGGCTTCGATTGGTCTGGTCTCGAACGACCTCCTATCTCGGCTCCCGTTGTGCGAGGCGACACGCATGGCTAGAGAAGCCTCGAATACCGCTATCAGCCCGATCTCCGTTCTGATCGCAACCTACGGAGAGGACGAGTGGCGCGATCTCGCCTGGAGCCGCGCCTTCCCCTCCGCGCACGCCCAGACCCCCGATGTGGCTTGCTTCCACGACCCAGAAGGCACGATCGCGTCCGTACGCAACGAGATGGCGAAGACGGCCCACGGGGAGTGGCTCTGCTTTCTGGACGCGGATGATGAGCTCGCGCCGGGATACCTCGACGCGATGAGGCGGGCGGCTGAGCGAGTGGGAGACGACCCCGTTCTACTCACGCCCGCCGTCTCCTACATCCGCAAGGGAAAGGCTGCGCCACCCGTGTTTCTAGACCGCGGCATCCCGCTCTCGGAGGACAACTGGCTGGTGGTGGGAACGCTCATCCAGCGAGACCTCTTCCTGGAGATCGGGGGCTTCTCGGACTACCCCCACGGCTTCGAGGACTGGTCCTGCTGGGCGAAGGCGTGGAAGGCCGGCGCGAAGATCGTGAAGGTGCCCGAGGCCGTCTACCTCTGCCATGTGAACCCCCAGTCGAAGCACAAGCAGGGCTGGCGCGACCGCAAGTGGCAGGTGGAGACTCACAACCGCGTGCGGGCAGAGTTGTTCGGATGAGCTACTCGCCTCTTGCAGTGCCTGAGGCGTTTCGTTCCTTCGCCTTGACACGAAATGCTGATGTGTGTGTGGAGCATTTGTGGGGAGCGGAGATTGATGGGGAGTACTTCCCAGAGTCCTGGCACATCACTCTCTTTCGCGAACAGCAGATGAAGGACGGACGTATCTGGGTGCGCTGTATAGATATGCCCGATGATGTGGAAGAGCGCACTTCTGCTTGGGGGATGGAATTGGATCTTCTTGATGCAGCGTGGGCAGCTGATGTTGAGGAACAGGGATTGTGAAGCTCCACACGGTCTTCATCACCTATAACCGCCTGGAACTCACGAAGCGGACGATCGAGTCCTATCTGGAGACGGTGACGCTGCCGTACTCGTTCGTGGTGGTCGATAACGGCTCCACCGACGGGACGAGCGACTGGCTCCACGAGAACTACCGATTCGCTCAATACTCGCTAGGGGAAAATCGTTATCCGGGGTTCGCGGCGAACTTTGGGTGGGAGCCTGTCTTCCGAATCTTCCAAGACACGACTCACCTCCACCGCTCAGACAACGACTGGGAGTTCCTCCCCGGCTGGTGCGATGAGGTGGAGCGCAAGTTTCGGGAGAACGAACGCCTCGGGCAGCTCGGGATGCGCACGGATGAGCAGGAGATGCACAACACCCACAACGTCGGGGGGAACTGCATCATCCGCCGGGAGCTGTGGGACGCGGGGCTCAGATACAAGGAGACGCCCTGGCCGCAACTGAAGGCGCCGGGCTACACCGAGGACTCCTACATGTCACCCGCCGTCGAGCGCATGGGCTGGGAGTGGGATCGGGTCGATACGAAGTGCATCGAGGGGATCTCGTTCGAGGACGCCTCGGACGAGTACTACCAGCAGACATGGCGCGACCGCGGGATCTACGCGCACCTCTGGAACGACAACCGGACGCCCTCCTAGACTCCTCGGATGCGCATTCTCATCACTGGGGCAGGTGGCTTTATCGGCAGCCATCTCATGGATGCCTTCTGGGAGCTCATCAAGGATGAGGATGCGGTTAGCAACGATTTGGTGGGATTCGACAACTGGCTGACAGGACATAAGAACCGTGATGGTGTGTTCACGCTAGACATCACGAACCGCCGCGATCTCTACGACGTTGCGAATGACCTGGAGCCTGATGTGGTCATCCACTGCGCTGCCTCCTACTCCGACCCCGACAAGTGGCACCGAGACGCCGAGACGAACGTTCTGGGCGGGATCAACGCGGCGCTGGTCGCGAAGCACCACGGTGCGCACCTCATCTATTTCCAGACCATCCTGCCGCCGGTCTCCTCCTACGCAATCTCCAAGATCGCGGCCGAGCAGTATCTGCGCCTGTCGGGCGTCGACCTGACCGTTCTGCGTCTCGCGAACATCTACGGCCCCCGGAACCTGTCGGGGCCGATCCCGACCTTCTACAAGCGGTTGAGTGAGGGGCAGCCGTGCGTGGTGGTGGATACGAGTAGGGACATGCTGTTCATCGATGATCTGGTGAGAGCCGTGAAGCGCGTTGTGGAGGAACGGACCACGGGGACATTCGACATGGGTTCCGGTGTGCAGACCCCGATCTTCGTTCTGTACGAGAAGATCATGAACGAACTTGGCCTAGTCGAGACGCGCTACTCGCTGGTCCCCCCTGATCCCGATGACGTTCAGGGAACGCTCTCAAGTGAGAAGCGCCTGCCGGGATGGATTGCTACGACCCCTCTAAACGATGGAATTCGCATGACGGTCGAGTCTTACCGCGAGCATGGAGTCACCCAAACGCACACCCACCTACGGATTGGAGAGAAGGATGCTTCGTGACCTGATCGCAAACGCCGTCAGGCACGCGGCGCTCCACGAACCCGGAAACACCGGGGTTCTTCTCTCGGGCGGGATCGACTCCTCCACGGTCGCGTACTTCGCGCCGGAGCTCCCCGCCTTCACCGGCTACTACCAGGGAGCGGCCTACGATGAAAGGCCATGGGCCGCGCTGATGACGCAGGGCCGCGAGTGGCACGAGATCGAGATCACGCCCCAGGACTTCATCGACCACTTCGACAAGATGGTGGAGAAGATCGGGCCTCCGACGGAGGGGCCGGGGACGTTCGGGCAGTACATGGTGGCGCGCTACGTCTCGCAGCATGTCTCGACAGTCCTATCAGGAGAGGGCGGAGATGAGCTGTTCGGGGGATATGCACGACTCCATCTCGTGGCGGGGATTCCGCCTCCTGAGGGATACGAGAACTATGTCCTCCCCGCGGGCTACCCAGAGACGCTGGCCGCTGCTCTCGACTTCGAATGGAAGGTGAACCTGCCGGCGCTGCTCGCGGTGGACGAGAAGGTGAACGCCGCGCATGGCCTCACCGGCATCGCGCCAATGACCGACGTGCGAGTCGCGAACTACGTTCTCGGACGGCCGGACTCGGAGCGCGTGGGGAAGGTCATGCTCAAGGATGCGATGTACGGGTATCTGCCGCAGGCCATCCTCGATCGCAAGGATAAGCGCGGGTTCCCGGTGCCGTACGTTGAATGGGCGCAGGGGCCACTTCGAGACTTCATGCTCGACCGAATCGGCTACATCCCCGATCCTGAGAAGCCCTGGGACCGAAAATGGTGGCTGGATCTATGCCAGGGCCAGACCGCTCTCGTATGACCATCGCGCAGGCCTACCGCGCGAACTACGACCAGATCGCGCGGGATCACATCGCGTACTGGCGCGAGACGGGCCGAAACCCGTTTCAGGATGAAGGGACGCTCCAGCGCAATGAGAACGAGACGGTGGAGCTCATTAAGAAGTACCTCCCCGAAGAACACCTGCTTCTCGACGCCGGTTGCGGCATGGGTGATCTTCTCATGCGTTTCCCCGAGGGTCGAGAGCAGATCCACTACGGAGTGGACATGAGCAAGGATTACGTGGAGGTAGCTCACGAGCGCGGCCTGAAGGTCTATGAGGCGCGAATCGAGAAGATGCCCTTCATCCGCAACGTCTTCGACGTCGTGGTCTGCACAGACGTTTTGGAGCACGTCCTCGACCTCAACGCCGCAGTGAAGGAGCTTCTGCGCGTTCTCAAGCCCGGAGGTGTTCTGATCGTGCGCACGCCCAACGAAGAGGCGCTGCGGGTGAACGATGAGCCCTACGAGTTCGTTCATCTGCGGCGCTTCGATGAGCCCACCTTTCGACTCCTGTTCGGGAAGATTTTCGGCTGTGAGGTGCTGGAAGTCGTTGCGCACGGAGATGTCATCCACGCGGTGGCCGGCAAGTGAGCGCCACCGAGTTCTGGTATGAGAATCAGGTCGGGGGGCCGTACTCGACGGTCGGGGAATCGCAGACGGCGCTTCTGGAGCGCGTTCAGCGCTACCCGCGCCTGCTGGAGTTCATGCCGGTCAACCTCCCCGGAATGACCGTTCTCGACTACGGCTGCGGCCCCGGACATGACACGGTGCTCTTCTGCCTGAACGGGGCGGGGCACGTCTTCTACTACGACGTCTCCCCGCTGGCGCTCGAGATCGTGGATATGCGCCTGGAGCTGCACGGACTGGCCGACCGCGCCTCCCCGGTGCAGAAGCCGTGGATCCCGATGGTCGACCACATCCACTGCGCGGGCGTCCTGCATCACACGGAAAATCCCTCCTCCATCCTCAAGGACTTCCGCCGCATCCTTCGCCCCGACGGAGAGGTGCGGGTGATGGTCTACGACGGAGACCGCTCCAAGCACACCCGCTCGGAGGTGCCGATCACGCTGTGGTGGACGGAGCAGGAGTTCAAGTACCTCGCGTATCTGTCGGGCTTCGACGCCGAGTATCTCGGGAGCTACGAGTGCTCCGCCCCCTGGCGCCCTGTCTGCTGGGCTGCGTGCTACCGCCTCACATGCCAGAGCTGACAGTCGTTCTGCCCACGATCACGGGCAGGGAGGAGAGCCTTCACCGCACGATCGACTCCTACGAGTCCACGCTGGCGGGGGAGGACTACGACATCGTGGTGATCCAGGATGCCCCAACCTGGCCCGAGGGCTGCAACGCGGGCTACTACAAATCCGACTCCCCCTACATCCTTTTCGGAGCGGATGACCTCGACGGAGAGCCCGGCTGGTACTGGTTCGGGCGCGAGGCGCTGATTCGCAACCCGATGGAGCTTCCCGCTCCGCGCGTCTACGACAACCACGGACTAGATGGAGTCCGCTGGTTCATGAACGAGAAGGATGGGGCCGACGGAGAACTCACCCACTTCACCCGTGTCCCGCTGATGTCGAAGGAGCAGTGGGAGATCGTGGGGCCGTGGCCGCCGCTCGTGTACTACGCGGATATCTGGCTATCGGAGAAGGCGCGTACGCTTGGGATCAGAACGCGCATGGTCTACGGCTTCGACTTCTTCCACCACTGGTCTCAGATCGGGCGGGTGGACTCCAAGGTGAACATGGATGAAGCCGGCTGGGCGCTCAATCGCTTGCGAGAGGAGATGGTCTGATGGCGGCCAAGAAGAAGGCTGTGCTCGTGCAAGACAAAGGGCAGTGGATCATCATGGACGGCAAGAAGCGCATTGATGTCGGTAGGTCCAAGCGCTACGCCGAGAGGCTCCTGGCCGAGCACAACGCGAAGTGATCGACCTCTTCCAGCCCGGGGCTTATGCGAGGACTGCGGGGGGGAACTTGGAGCGTCCCGATATCCAGGCTCCGGTTGTGAAATGGATGGCATGGAGCCTCAACTCCGATAACGGCGGTGGGGGCGGAACGGCGGTCTGGGACAGATGCCGTGGCTTGTGGGCGGGGGCAGGGATTCAGGACTTTCCCTGGATGCACGTTCGCTCGATGGCCGATCTCCAGAGGCTCCTGTCTGTCGGAGAGGCGAAGAACTCCCCAGCGCTCGGTGTGAACATCGAGGACGTGGTGGACGACGGCTTGAAGCTGCAAGAGGTGGGAGGGTTTCTCCTCGACTTCTGGGTCAACCGCTACGAGAAGCCCGTCCACATGGCGACTCTCGACTGGGTGCAGAACGCTCAGGGCTGGCAGTACATGTCCTTCGCGGTGGCAGCACTCGAGTTCTTCCCGGGGGAGGGATCGATGAAGTCGGGCTGGAATCCGACTGTGGCGCAGCAGTGCATCGACCATGCGCAGAAAGAGGGACTCGAGAAGATCGCGCCGATCCTCAGGACCGCGGGCCAGACGCCTTCCGTCTACGGGAGCTTCTTCTCCATCTGTCACTCGCTCTACACTGCGGACGACATCACGCCCACGGCTCCTGCGTGGAACGCCTGGAAGGCGAATACGCCATGCACGAAGATCACACCCCCCATTCCCCCTCCCGTCGTGCCGCTTACTGAGAAGCAGTTTCCCTACACCGGTCCTTTCTACGAGGGGGATCGCAACCACCCCACGATCAAGGGTCTGAAGCGCGGGCAGGTCCGTCTCGGGAACCTCAAGCAGAATCTCTCCGATCTCACCGATGACTTCGGCCTCGAGCTCAAGGACGCACTCAAGGCCTTCCAGCGCGATGTCGGGATCTCCCCTGCGACCGGCGCTTACGGCAGGGGGACCTGGATGGTGTTGCGCAGCGCGAAGGTTCCCGCCGAGTTCCCCAACGCCGGCCAGTACGCGATGGACGCGCTCGCGCTCAAGCTGGTGCGCGAGGACGCACTCACCCGCTGCTACCCACATCCGGAGGGATCCCTCTCTCAGATCTGCCAGGGGCTCCATCCCACCGCGGGGCTCTCGGGGAACTGGGCCATCGACTTCTGCGCTCCTGGCGGAACGAAGGTGCTGGCGGTCGAGCGCGCCACGATCAGAAAGCTCTCGGGCCGCGATCCGGCTTCGGGGGCAGACCAGACGATCGGGATCTTCGGCTGGTCCATCCACTACGAGACGTCTACCGGCTACCGCTACTTCTCCACGCACTACGGAGCGCGCTCCCCTCTCACTATCGGGCAGGTAGTGGAGGTGGGACAGGTTCTCGGGACAGTGGGTAGCTGGCCCGGGGATCCCTCGCGCTCCCACACCCACCTAGGAGTGACTTCCCCGCTCGGGACGGCTGACGCCAAGAAGCGGATCACGGAGATCGCGGGCGCGACCAAGGTCCCCGCGTGAAGATCCCTGGCTGGTACGTCCTGATTCTCCTATCCCTGGCCGCCTTCAGAACCTGGCGGCTTCTGGCCGAGGACGACATCCTCGACCGCCCGCGCCGTTACATTACGAAGCTGGGGGAGAAGTGGGAGAAGGAGGGAGACCCGGTTCCCTCGGACTACCGCCTGGCGCTGGGCTCCTTCATCGACTGCCCGTGGTGTCTCGGATTCTGGCTTGCACTCGGCTGGTGGGCGGGCTGGCAGATCTGGCCTTTCGGAGTCGAGGTGGCAGCCGTTCCGATGGCTCTGTCTGCGCTCGTGCCACTGGCGCACAAGCTCTCATCGCAGTCGTGACTTACAATCGCGCTGAGCGAAGGAGGACTCATGGCTTGCGGTTGCGGTAAGAAGAAGTCGAACAGACCCGGCAAGTAGGTGGCCCTACCCACCCGACGGCCAGCGCCCAGAGCGCTGACTGCTTCTGCTACCCGGCTTCGGGGCACCGGGGAGTCTGCGTACTTCAAGCGCGTGTCGATGCCCTGGCAGTACCGGGCTCTCCAGTACTACGACCAGATCGGGGAGCTGCACTTCGCGTCCCACTTCCTGGCGCGGATGATGTCTCGGGTGCGCTACTTCCCCGCCTTTCTCTCCGAGACGGGCGAGATAGAGCCGATCGAGTCCGGCCCTCCGGTTCAACTTCTGAACCGCATCCAGGATCCGGGAGGAGGAAGATCCCGCGTTCAGTACGCCTACGGGCTTCTGTCCTTCATCACCGGAGAGGGCGTTCTCTTCGGCTACGACGGGGGACGGCGCTGGAAGTTCCTGTGGAAGGATGAGGTGAAGGTCTATGAGAACGGAACTGCTGTCCGTCTCTACCCGGACAAGCGCGAGTCCGATGAGATCGGGGTGGGCTACCGCTTCTGGACTCCGCACCCCAGGCAGTCGGACCTCCCTGATTCCCCTGTGGCCTCAGTGGTGGACATCTGCGAAGAGCTACTCATCCTCACCGCCTCCGTCAGGGGAACTGCGCTCACGCGCATGACCAACGGGATCGTGACGCTGCCCCAGGAGCTGACCTTCGGGGCGGCGGAGCCGATCGGAGACGAGGACATGGAAAACGACGTCTTCCTCGCGGACTATGCGGAGCACGTCTCCTCCCAGATCGAGAATCCCGAATCGGCCGCGTCCAAGGTTCCGTTCGCGCTGGTGGGGGCGTACGAGTACCTCGACCGCGTGCAGTGGATCAAGACCCACGATCCGGCCACGGACTACATGGAGAAGGACCTGCGCACGGAGGCGATCAAGCGGATGGCGCTCGGCCTGGACATGCCGCCGGAGGCACTCCTGGGGATGACCGATGCCAACCACTGGACGGCCAAGCAGGTGATGCACGACATGTGGCGCTCGCACGGAATCCCCAGGGCCGAGCAGTTCGCGGATGATCTCGCGGAGGCATATCTCAGGCCTGCACTCGAGGCGGAGGGCTTTGCGCGCTTCGATGACGTGGTGGTGGCCTACGACGACAGCCAGGTGGTGATCTCCCCCGACCGCACGGAGGACGCAGACCAGGCCTTCGACCGCGGGCAGATCAACGAGCCGGCGTACCTAGAGCTCAAGGGCTACCCGCCCTCCTACGCCTCGACCGAGGAGGACAAGAAGATCTGGCTCGCGAAGGAGTTGCGCGACCCCAACCTCCTCAAGGGCACGCCCTATTACGTCGAGCCTGTGACACCCCCGGCGACCACCCCCGGCCCCACGGCCAACGGCTCCAGAAGGGATGCATCCAATGGCCCACCCAATCCCACCCGAGGAAGAACCGGCTCCCGCCAGGAATCTCGGACAGCTAGTGCCCATCTCATTGGAGCGGCCGATCTCGCGCTCGTACGCTGTCGCAAACTCGCGGGAGTCCGCATCCGGCACAAGTGCCGAGACTGTGCTGAGGGCCACCCCGATGCCGTTGTTGCATCTGTGGTGGGGCCTGAGCGTGTGGGAGAGCCGCTCAAGCTGGTCGACGGAGGAACGGAGGAGTTCTACTCACTCCTGATGAGTAACGGCCTGGGGGAGTCAATGGCCGCTTCTCTGTGCCAGACACTGGAGGTCTATGCTGCGAGGACCCTGTTCGAAGGCGAGCATCCGGATCTTCCGTCAGCATTCATGGCCCAGGTAGAAAACGCGCTGGAGGTGTCCCTTGTCTACGACTGATTTCTCACCAGCCAGAGAATCCTTCTTCAGGCCCGAGCCGAACACTCCCACGCCCATGACCTACGACGCGAACGGCTCCGTGTACGGCCATGCTGCGATCTGGGGCTCCTGCCACCGGGGTTTCCTCGGGGGGCAGTTCGAGCAGTGCGTGACGCCTCCGCGCTCGGCTACCAACTACGAGCAGTTCCACCAGGGCTACGTCGTGACGGCGGAAGGAGAGAGAATTGCCATCGGAAAGATCACCTTCGACACCGACCACGCCCCCCTCAACGCCGACGTTGTGGCTGCCTCCCGGCACTACGACAACACGGGATCAGTCGGAGCCTTCGTCCGAGCAGTCAACGGGAAGCAGGGAATCTGGGTCTCCGGAGTCCTCCGGCCGGATCTTGCTGCCTCGGCTCTCGTTTCGCTCCGGGCCAACCCGCTCTCGGGGGACTGGCGGCAGATGAGAGGGAACCTGGAGATGGTGGCCGCGCTCGCGGTTCCCGTCAACGGGTTCGAGTCCCCGCAGTTCGCGCTCTCTGCCTCCGGGGGCGTGCACTCGCTCATCCTCCCGGGCCTGTGCGAATGCGAGAATGATTCGATCATTGCATCATTGCGCTCCAAGGGCTACCAGCGGCGCAAGCGCTCACTCATGGCCCGTTGGGCGTCATAGCGCGCATCCAGGGCCACCCCGCGCGTGCAGACCTACACCAGCCGCTCGCAGATGCTCTGGGACTTCCGACATCTGTGTGCCTTCACAGCAGTGATCCTCCTAGCCCTTGGGACGGTTATCGCGCTTGTCTCAGCGATCTACCTGACTGCACACACGTTCTCGTAATCCAGGATGACGCGGTGGTGTGCCGCAACTTCGCGGGCGCTGTCGACGCGATCTCCTTCTCCAACCACGATGTGCCGGTGGTGCTCTTCCTCGGGGGCTACCCGCAGGGAACCGCGCGGCGCTTCATGCGGGCGCTCAAGCTGAAGCAGAGCTATGTCTGGCTGCACCGCTCCCCGATCGTTCCGCTGGTGGCCGTCCTGTGGCCGAAGGCGAAGGCGGAGGAGTTCCTCGAGTGGAGCCAGGATCATCCGAGGATGACCCGGGCCGATGACGGGAACGCCGGCCGCTGGCAGCGAGAGACCGCCCAGGACATCCGAGTGTGCGTTCCCTCACTGGTAGAGCACCCCGACATGGTGCCTTCGGTGAAGGGCGGGCAGAAGGCCCGCTGGGGTCGGGACCCTCTGCGCCGCGCCCTCAGTGTGGCGGAGGACGGGCTGGCCTACAACTGGTGAAAGGCAAAGGGCGGGAACATCGTCCCGCCCCTGTAGCCTAAGTCTTGTGCCCCAAGACTTGAGAGTAGCCTAGCGCACGCCGCTGCTGACATCTCCCGAGAGAGTTCAGGCGAGGTACCTGAGAAGCGGCGGGGCTGGTAGATAAAGGGGTAACCACGAAGCCAGCAGCCTGACAAGCGGAGCGCAAGCGCCACCGCGAGGACACGACAGAGGGGCTTCTCGGCTAAGTGGTGGGAGAGCCTCAGATCTGAAACTCGGGAGCTACGCGGCCGTCCCTCCTACTCCCCTATCAGGGAAAGACGACGGCTGCCATCGCGAGCATCTGATACAAGATCTCGTAACGCGGGAGTCGGGGACGACCGCCTAATCCGGTGCCAGGGGTTCCGGGCGTGAACTACTACGTCCATAGGAGGCACAATGGAATCCCTGTTCCCCGCTCTCCCGGAAGACATCAGCGCTGTCTCCGATGAAGAGCTCAAGACCCTCGTGGCCGATCACGAGTCCGCCAAGGACCTGATCGCAGCCGAGGACGAGGAGTTCCTGAAGGATCTCTCAGCAGACGAGATCCTCGCGGAGCTGGAGAAGGGCGGTAACCAGTACCAGCTCCTTCTCGCAGAGAGCGGCCTGCGCGAGCGGGCACACGAGAACTACGTCGAGAAGAAGAACAAGACGCTCAAGGCCTTCGAGCCGAAGGAAGACGAGCCGGAGCCCGAGGAGCCCTCTGAGCCTTCTCCCGCGGATGAGGAGAAGTCAGAGGCCCTGGAAGTCGTGGCCGAGGCAGAGGCCATCACCGAGGAAGCGGCCGAGGAGAAGGCAGAAGAGAAGGAGGCTGTTGTTGCCTCCGGGGATGCGACAGCTATCAACGCCGTCCCGGTCGTTCGCTTCTCGCGGACGCCCCCGCCTGCGAAGCCCGACCGAATGCCGCAGGAGGAGAAGCCCGCTGGAACCGCGCTCGTGGCGGCCGGTGAGTTCTCCCTGCAGTACAAGGATCCGCTCACCCCGTACGACTTCGGGGAGCTGGTGCAGACGGCAGCGGCGCACTACGGGCCGCATCCCAAGACCGACACCCCGGGCAAGTACCGCTTCGGTGGCCCGGAGACCAAGATCGCCCGGGCGGAATTCCCCTTCCCGGAGGAGCGGACGCTCGGAGACGACCAGAAGGTGAACAAGGAGAAGATCTCGGCTGTCGTGGCCGCCTCGGTCCCCGGTGGTGTGGGTGAGTACTCCCTCACCGCATCCGGTGGTCTGTGCGCTCCTGCGGAGCCCTTCTACTCCCTGGTTAACTTCGCAACGACCGCGGAGCCGGTGTGGGATTCCCTGCCGATCTTCGCGGCACGACGCGGATCGGTGAACGTCCCCGAGTCGCACTACATCGCGGACATCACCACGGCCATCTCTTCCATCTCGGAGGCCAATGACGCTCTCGGCGGGACCTTCGCAACCAAGTCCTGCCAGGACCTCACCTGCTACACGTACACGGAGACGGCGGTCAACATCATCGCCCACTGCCGCGAGTACGGGAACCTCAACGCCCGCTCGTGGCCGGAGCTGATCGCACACGAGAACGAGCTCACGATGGCCGCGATGGCGCGTACCTCGGAGATGTTCATCCTCGAGCGGATCAAGGCTCTGTCGGTGAACGTCACCTCCGGTACGAACACGCTGTCTGCCCTGACCTACCTTGTGGACGCAATCGCGAAGTCCATGTGGGGGATCAGAGGCCGCTTCCGGATGCCCACGGACGCTCGCTTCCGGGCGCTCATCCCAGAAGTCGTGTTCGACATGCTCCTCCTCGACGGCGTGCAGAACCCCTACAACCTCGACCGCACGCGCGGCTGGTACCTGAACTACCTGTCCTCGATCGGGATCGACACGGTCGTCTACAAGGACGGGGACTTCGCTGCCGGTGATGACATGCAGCCGGATGCCAGCCAGGGAGCGGGTGCGCTCGATCCATGGCCCAATACCTTCCAGTGGGCCCTGTTCCCCGAGGGCGCGTTCCTCGGGATCGACATGGGCGTCCTGGAACTCGGGATCGTGCGTGACTCCGAGCTGAACTCGACCAACGACTTCCAGGTCTTCGGAGAGCGCTTCCGCAACGTCGTGCGGATCGCGCCGGCACAGTCGTGCTACTGGGAGACGACCACCCTCTGCGCAGTCGGCCAGTTCCCGCCCGCGGGTACTGCTCGCACCTGCGAGAGCTAGCACTGACGGAAAGGGGCTGTCCGGATGAGCACATTCACGGGAATCGGTCCGGCGCTCGATCTGGACGGCCCCCTTCCTGTCGTACCCCCATACAGCCTGCTGGAGGCACCTGGCGTGCGACGCGAGGTGCAGGGCAGGGAACTCAACGGAGTCAACGTCTGGGGCTACCCGGTCGACACACCATCCCTGTGGGACCCGTGTGGTCTGGAAGGGACGTTCCGCACGAAGGAGTCGGAGTCGGACTGGGACCAGCCGCGTTTCGACGGGCTGGTCGCGTACTTCCCCATCTCCTGCTCCACCATCACCGCTGCTCCGGAGGAGTTCGCCGCGAGGGCCGAGCGAGCGCTCGATGCGACCTTCTCTTTCGCGGTAGCGCAGGCTCTCTCCAGAGGCACCCTGGGATCGACCAACCCCTACTTCGGGGATACCAATCTCACGCAACTGGGGGGCGGCACGGTCACGGCGCAGGTGGGCCTGAACTACCTGGAGAACGCGATCGGGGAGACGGGCAGGGCGGGGATGATCCACGCCACTCCCGGGATCGTGTCTGCCTGGAACTTCGTGGATCTCGTGACCAGGGCAGAAGGAGCCGACTTCCTGCGCACCGCCAACGGGACTCTCGTGGTCTCCGACGGCGGGTATATCGGGGTCGACCCGACAGGCAAGACAGGCTCTACCCCAGCCTCAGGGCTGGAATGGGCATTCGCGACCGGCCCCGTGGAGGTCTACACGGCTCCCGGGCCGAGGCCGATGCCCAAGGAGTACATCGATCGTGAATCGAACGTCATCACCTACCGGGCGGAGGAGTACTTCCTCGCCCTGTGGGATACGTCCTTGCAATCCGGAGTTCTGATCGACTGGACTCCGTGATGAGTCCGAAGGAGGTTCAGTAATGGCAGTCAATTGTGGCGTGTCCTTCGGGCTCTGTCGGACGCGCATCACCCGAGTGGACGGGAACGGGAACGTGATTGCGGGCAACAACGCCTATGTCACGGACACTGCTCTCACCGTGTCGGTCACCCCGAACATCGAGACGGGCACGGCGGTCTCGGTCCGGAACGGCTGCGGCTGCAAGATCAGTTCCTTCAAGTTCCCCGACACCTTCAACTGGTTCGAGTTCGCGTTCTCGGACACGACGCTCGAGCCGCAGATGATGGCCTTCATGCTGGGCGCGTCCACGATCGACGACGGCTCCGATGTGGTGGGTCTCGCCTTCCCGTCCTCACTGGCTTGCGACGAGGATGAGCCGGCGGTGGCTTTCGAGTTCTGGACGAAGCACATCGTGGGATCGGGCCAGGACGCGAGCTTCCCCTGGGTCCACTGGGTCTTCCCCATGACCATCTGGCAGCTCGGGGACAACACCTTCGAAGAGGCGGCGGCACAGCCTTCCCTCACCGGCTTTTCGCGCACCAACGGCCAGTGGGGAGACGGTCCCTACGGAGACGGCCCGCCCGATTCGCAGGACATCTCGGAAGGCGGCTACTGGAAGACGGACGTCGAGCCTCCGAGCGCGGCCTGCGCGGCAGTTGCGGTGACCGCGGTCAGCTAGATGCAACTCACGGTCAGAGAAGCGCGGGAGACACCCTGGGCCGCCAAGTCGGTCGAGCTGGTGTGCCCGCGCTGCTCTGTCCACTGTGAGTGCGTGTATCCCTACGGAGCGGGAGAGTGGGAGAAGGTGCGGATCAGGCGAGAGGTCATCCTGGAGCACGTGAAGGTCTGCTCCGCAGGCCCTGCAGAAGTCCAGGTCGTGTACCCCATCTCCTATCCCAGGGCCTAGAGATGAATCTTGAGCCACTGGTCATAGGTGAGAAAGACAGCTGTTGGGAATGGACGGGGTCGTTGGCTGGCCGGGGCTATGGCACTGCCAGCCATGAGGGCCGAAACACATATGTCCACAGATTCGTCTACGAGTTGTGCTCCGGAAAGATCCCGGAAGGGATGACCATCGATCATCTCTGCGAAAACAAGATCTGCGCCAACCCTGCGCATCTCAGAGTTACTACCCAACGAGAAAACATCCTGCGCGGGAGTTCTGTGTCTGCGCAGAATGCCCGCAAGCAAGCGTGCCCTCGATGTGGCGGGGAGTACGAATTCAAGTCAAGCGGAGGACGCTTCTGCCGCCCGTGTCGTGATGAGAAGTTCAGGCAGTACTACAAGGAAGTCATTAGGCCCCGCGCATGAATGTCTTTCCGTCACGTAACGCCACCACCGGGGAGTCCCGAGCCTGCCTGTGGATCACCTGGAACTGGCGGTTCTCGTGAGCGACATCAAGGGTCTGATCGTCCCGGAGGCGGGCACGTACGTCCTCATGGCGGACGTGGTGGCGGTCATTCGTGAATACGCGCAGGCGCAGGATGACCCGAACGCGGGCGCTCTCGTGCATGATCTGGCTACCTGGCTCGACGGTGGTGTCCCGGCTCCTACCGTTGAGACGCTGCCGTCTGAGCCAGAGATTCACGGGGCCGAGATCGATGACGTTACCGAGGGCGTTGAGCGGGTGGAGATCTACCCGGATAACCCCGATGACCCACGACCGCGCTGGCACGCGAGGACGATCGACACCTCGGGCTACATCATCAAGACCACGGCTGGCTCCTTCGATCAGGCCTGGGTGATCCAGAACGCGGAGGAGCGATTCCCAGGAGTCTCCATCCACCTGCTCAAGCACGCCGGTGAGGACTCCAAGTGGACCGAGGATTCCACCAGGGGCGTCTTCCCCTCGATCGGGCCTCCGATCAGGCGCATGTACGCGGGCGTCCCACTGGAGCGCAACGAGCGCGGTGGGTCGCGGGTGGGGTCATGACTTCTCTCGACCTGCAGGTCATCGAGCGCCGCGCTGAGCACTTCGTGAGCAAGGGCGACCCCACGAGCATTCGCTGGTTCTACACGCACGACGTTCCCGAGTTGCTGGCAGAGATCGAGCGGCTCAAGGAAGAGCGCAATAAGGCTCTCTGGAGGGTCGAGTGTCCGGCATAGTCGGCGTCATCGCGAACGACTCAGCGCGCTACACGCTCTTCTGGACGTGCCTGGACAAGCTGGAGCTCCCCACGGGCTGGCGCAAGGAGACGCTGATCGGGGGTGACTGGTGCGGTGCGCGGAACGCGCTCTGCCAGATGACCCTCGACTCACAGGCCGAGTGGCTGTTCTTCATGGACGATGATCATGCCTTCGCACCCAACGTCCTGAACCAGCTCCTCTCTCACGATAAGAAGCTGATCGTGCCCGTCTGCACCACACGCTCGGCTCCCTTCCCGCCCGTGGCTTTCACGGAGCGCGTGGACGACACCCGCTACCTCCCCATCTACCTGCCGGGGCAGGAGGAGTCGGGCCTCGTGGAGATCGTGGCGGCAGGAACGGCGGGGATGCTCATTCACCGCTCGGTGCTGGTCTCGATCGGTGGCCCCCGCTGGTTCGAATATGACGCCGCATCAGAGGATCTCCTCTTCTGCAACAAGGCCAAGGCGGAGGGCTTCGACATCCACGTCGACCTTTCGGTGAAAATCGGTCACATCACGCACGCGGTCATGTGGCCGACCGTCCACGACGGCGAGTGGGCCGTGGGCGCCACCATCGGCTCCTACGGTGCAGCCACGAACGTGATCCTCCCGATCGAGTACGGGGAAGCATCCACGACGTCTGAGAGAGTAGAAGCATGAGCGGGACAGTCGGAATCGTTGCGAACGATGAGAGCCGGTACACGCTCTTCCCGGTCTGCCTAACCCAGCTCAAGCATGACCCGGGAACGATGGTGGACTGGGCGCTCTCGACGGACATCGTGCGGGGGCGCAACAAGCTCGTGGAGCGCATGCTGGAGTCGGACTCGGAGTGGCTCTTCTTCATCGATGACGACCACGTCTTCCCGGGGGACATCCTCACCCGCTTGCTGTCGCACCACAAGGACGTTGTGGGGAGCCTCTACCTGCGCCGCCAGGCGCCCTTCTCCCCGCTTGCCTTCTCTCATCGTGAAGACGGTCTCTACCACACGATCGACCTCCACCAGCTTCCTGGGGAGGGCCTGCTTCAAGTGCAGGCAGTGGGGACGGCAGGGCTCCTCGTGCGCAGGGAGGTGTTCGAGGCGATCGGGTCTCCCTGGTTCGAGTACGGGAAGACTGAGCGCTGGGACGCCTCTGAGGACATCGTCTTCTGCGAGAAGGCAATCGCAGCAGGGTTCGAGGTCTTCTGCGATCTGGGTGCCCATCTCGGGCACATGACTCCTACCGCGATTTGGCCCTCATGGGTCGACCAGGAATGGGCAGTCGGTTTCTCGGTGGCCGACGGCACCAGGCTGTATATCCCCATCGAGACGCCTACAACCGCGTCCAACGCGGCCGACTCCAAGGAGGAGGTAGCAGCAAGTGGCTGAAAAGACGTACGGAGTCACTAATGGGGCCGCGCCTGGCGCGAACCCCCCGGTTGCGATCACCACTGGTACGACCACTCGTACCATGCTCCAGCTCGCGACCAACACGACCACGCCGGCCATTCGCTTCGTGGAATGGTGGGTCGAGTTCGACGGCTCCACGGCGGCAACTCCGATCAAGGTGGAGCTCCTGCGGCACACCGCAACGCCGCAGACCACCCTGACCGCGTATGTCGCAGGCGACATCTCGAAGTTCAATGACCCGAACGCACCCGCCTCGAGCGTCCAGCTCGGTGCGGCGCTCTCGGGTTACTCCAACACGACCACCGAGGTCACCCCGACGGGTACCCCGGTGTCGCTGGAGGCGCACTTCGTGCCGCCTACCTCGGGCATCTACATCCAGTTCCCGCTGGGAAGAGAGCCCGAAGTGGCCGTGTCGGCATTTGCCCGCGTCCGCACCCTCGCAGGTGCTGCGGTCAACTGCTACGCCGGCGTTGTGTGGGCTGAGTAGGCAGTGATGGCGGGGGGAGAGTGACGCTATGGCTGATCTCTCCTCCGCCATCGACCATCTCCTTCTAGCCAAGCGCATCTCAGCGCCCTCCCAGTCCTACCGCAAGGACAACCCCGCGGAGTACGCGAAGGTGCTGGCCTACCTCGAGGGGGGTGCTCGCCCCACCGGGGTCACCACCCAGATGGGGCTGGGGCTGGTGGAGGTGGAGGACGTGCGCCGCGGAGTGCCGCCGCCTCCCCCGGGCTCCGCTCGCTCTGCTCCTACGGGAGTGGTGACATGACCGTCGTGAACGTCACGCCACCCGTGGTCTCGGGCACCCCGAAGGTCGGGCAGACACTCTCGACCACCAACGGGACGTGGACGTTCGACGAGGACTACCTGACCTACGAGTACGCCTGGGAGCGCTGTGACGCCGATGGGAGTAACCCGGTGGTGATCCCCGGTGCAACCCTGCACACCTACGGACTCGTGAGTGCCGATCTCGGGCACGCCATGCGCTCTCTCGTGACCCCCACCGAGCACACGAACCCGGTGACCCCGGTCGATCCGGTACCGGGGAACGGGATCATCACGACGGGCGGTACCTACGGGGGCGTCTTCAACGGGCAGATCACGATCTCCACGACCTCGCTGGTGACCTTCGACGGTCTCGTGCAGACGTACACCGCCGGCACGATGATGAAGACCTCCGCGGGTACGCCCCCGAATCTGGTCATCCAGAACTCCCGGCTCACGGGTGGGTCCTGGCGCATCCTCGACTGCGACATCTTCGACTCGATCACGATGGAGCACTGCACGATCGTGAAGACGGCGGGGATCACCCTGGTGGGAAATGGGGACATCCTCATGCGCTATAACCGCCACACGAACATCCAGCGCGTCTCGGGTGGGGTGGGGAACTTCCTGCAGGTGCGCCTCTACCAGTCAGGCTCTTTCGAGGTGGCCTGGAACGAGATCATCAACGAGTACAACAAGTCCGACCCCGAGGACCTGTTCTCGATCTACCACTCCTCGAGCACGAACTGGCACGACAACTACCTGCAGGGCCAGTTCCGCCCAGGCAACGGGCCGGGGTCCTCCCAGAATGGGATCACCCTCGACGGCTACGGCGGCTCCGGGCAGCACGTCGACAACAACATCATTCAGGACAACATCCTCGTGCGCACGCTCTCGATCGCGGTCTTCCCCACCGGGACAGGCCCTGCGAGCGGGAACCGCTTCCTAGGGAACCGCTACACGAACGCGGGCTACCTCGATGACGGCGTAACGCGCAACTACTACGGATACCAGGGGATGTCCGTCAAGCCCGGAGGCTCCGACAACCAGGCCCACGATAACGTCCTCGGAGCCATGAAGGGCACGAGCCAGGGCTCCTACTCACGCGGGAACGACGGGGAGTTCTCGGGGGAACCCAGGGGTAACGGAAACGGCACCTCGACCGGGGCGTGGACGGACAACACCCACATGGCCCCGGCGGGCGGCACGATCACGCGGGCGATGGAAGACGCCGAGTGGGATCTCTGGCAGTCGAAGCTCACGCTGGAGGGCATCACCATCGGAGCTCCATAGGTGGCGTTCCCCACCACCCCCATTATCAGCGCCTTCACTGGAGCCAACGAGGACCCACTCTCGGAGGGTGGGATCTGGACGACCGGCGCAGGAGTAGCCATCAACGGGATCTCCGGTCAGCTCGAGCGGATCTCCAATGAGGCCGGCGCGCGATCAGGTAACGCCCTCTATAACGTCGGGACGTTTGGGCCAAACACGGAGACGTTCGCGACGCTCTCCGTACTGCCGGCCACGGGCGCGGGAGGGACCTACTGCTTTGCACGTCTGAGCGCCGTCTCATCGACGCCCAACGGCTACTCGGTCGACTGGCGGATCACGGGCGGCGTACATACCATGCGCCTGCAGCGCTATGACGCGGGTGTGGGGGCGGTGCTCTCGTCCTGGACTCAGAACCTGTCGGCGGGCGACAAGATCGGCCTGGCGATCACTGGGTCCAGCTTGCAAGCCTGGGTCTTCACTTCAGGAGCCTGGGCCACAGCGGACCTGGCTCAGGTGGATGCGACCTACAGCGCCGCGGGCTACACCGGATTTGGGATCACAGATGTAAACGCGCGGATCGATGACTTCGGGGGCGGCACGATGGTATCCGGGGGCGCTGGCGATAATCCCCCAATTGGCCTTCTAGGAAGAGGTGCAGGATGGTGAAGTGGCTCATACTCGTGGCGCTCGTTCTGGCTCTCCCGGCGCAGGCGGGCAAGAGAGCGCCCTGCACGGTTAGCCCCGATCCCGTCTCCATCTCAGCGGGCACCCAGTACACCGTGACCGCCACTGGCGGTACGTCTGCTGAGTTCTACGAGATCATCATTCGCCAGCGCCATGATGGGGACACTGATGAGCGCAGGGATGCGCTCGTGCAGGCCGATGCCGGTGGCATCGTGCAGTACACGTTCACGGCCTACCCGCTCGTCCCCGGGGACTTCGGGGGGCTGCTCGTGGATGACGCGAAGGTGAACGTGGTGCGCTACCGAACTGGGGGCGGCTCCGGGGGCGCTGCGAGCACACTCGCGACCTGTTCCTTCACCGCGGTGGCGTAGTTGGCATTTCCGGTCGATGCTGGGCGTGCGGGGACCAACATAACGACTGCAACCGACCCTTGGACGGTAAACCTTCCAGGAACCATCTCCGCCAATGACCTCCTGGTCATGTACTTGCGTATGGGCGGATCTGGAGGCTTCGCTGGAGGAACTGCTCCCGCTGGATGGTCTGAGGCGCAGGCTTTCGGCAGCCCAGATGCCTCGGATGACTCGATCGCCGTGATCTTCAAAGTGGCAGACGGCAGCGAGGGCGCCACGATCTCCGTTGATCTGTCGGCAGCTATCAAAGGCGCAACGATCACCTGGCGGCTTACCGGTGTAGACACGACCAACGCTTTTGTATGCGAGGCATCTGCTGCGACTACCACAACTAGTGCCAACATCGATCCCGCGAGCTTCACGCCTACTCAGCCGGGTGGAGCCCAGGATTATCTCTGGCTCTCCGTGATCGGAATGGATTCGGAGACGGCAACAGCGAGTAATGGCACGCTGTCCAATGTCACAAGCGCCAACTCGGGCACGGCTGGCGCTGTGGCTACGAACTGCATTATCTGGGGTGGCTCCAAACAGGAGAACACTGCTACAGAAAATGTGGCAGCGTGGACCAGCAGCGCTCCTGCAAGCGGCGCAGCCGCATTCACGCTTGCGATCTATCCGGCTGCGGCAGCCGGGGGCTTCGTGGACAATGAGCTTCTGATCGCGCTGCAGGCCGTGAGTCGGAGTACCGTGTACTGATGCCGTATATCCCGGTAACGGTGGTGAACTCTGGCGGCGGCGGTGGCGGTGACTTCACGTTCATCCAGGAGATCGTGGCACCCGCGGGTGGCTCTGCCACCATCGACTTCACGAGCATCCCGGCCACCTACCGTGACCTGTGGATCACCTGGGTAGCGCAGACCGAGAATGCCGCAGCGCAGAACCTGAATGCGCGGTTGAACAACGACTCAGCCGCGAACTATGCCTTCGCCCAGGTCGACATTCAGGCGGGCGGCACGAGCGTGCTGGGTGGACAGACGGAGGGCCTGGTAGGCGTGCTCGCAGCCACGGGAGACGTGAACCCATGTATGGGGGAGATCTTCATTGGGAAGTACACGGGAACCACCTGGACAAAGGTGATGCGCGGTGTCTGCAACGGCTTCTATTCCGCCGCCAACAGACAGACCATTCAGCAGACCTTCTGGACCGCCAGCCCCGCAGCGGTAGACCGCATCACCATCTTCGCGGCGTCTGACATCAAGGAAGGCTCCGTCTTCACGCTCTACGGGATCGGCTGATGATCCAGCACCGCTTCAGGCAGGCTCGCATCTATGGGCGGCGGCTGGTGATGGCGCCGCGCAAGCGCGTTTGCTTTCCGCGCCCGCACTCGGTTACCGGTCGCTCTCGGGCGCCCCGCCGTCAGGTAACGCGCACCAGAGATCCTGATCCTCACCTAGCAGGGCGGGCCTAGATGGCCCGCTACATGAGGTCGGATCTTGGCCCCGGCCATACCTTCCTCCGCCCCCCGACCGTAGTAACTCCTGCGGCGCTGCCGCTTCTCGACCAGCGCACGATCAGGACTGCCTACAAGATCACCGTTCGGCGGCAGAGCCCGGCAGAGGTCAACAGGCACTTCACGCGCTACGAGCTGCGGCCGCCCGCCATCGTAACCGCAGCCGCAGTTCAGATCTTCTTCGGTCCTTCGATTACCTACTGGGCGGCGGTCAAGTCCAAGCAGAGCTCTGGCCTCTCGCGCAGGCTGCCCTTCTCTTCCAAGCTCCGCCCGCCAGCGGTGGTCGGTGGAGGGATCTCCTGGCACGGCCCGGGTGTCTACCTCACCCGTTCCTATAGGCGCCCAGGTGTCGGGCATCTTCGCCCACCGGCTGTCGTAACCGCTGCGCAGATCTTCTTCGGGCCGAAGGTCTACCTCAACGTGATGCTGCCCGAGAGGCGGCGCTCGACTGTCACCCGCCGCTCTCCGGACTATGACCTCCGCCCGCCGGTCATCACTGCCACGAACGGGCAGATCAAGACCTCCCTGGTTCGGATCAGGCGTGTACGCACCGACTACAAGCTCTCTGCGCCAGCTGTCGTTACCACCCCGGTCACAGATGTCTTCTACGGCCCGCAGACCTGGCTGACCTACTCGCGTAGAGGAAAGCCGCTCAACGGCCTCGGGAAGACGCCACTCGTAGAGCAGGACCGCCTCGGTGGAACCATGGTCGTGCTTGCGCCCCAGCGCAGGCCGATCGCCAAGTACTTCCTGCGCAACTACATCGTTGCGGTAGCAGCGGCTCAGATCTACTACGGCCCCGCCGTCCACATCACCAGAGGCCGCAGGTCGAAGGCCCAGTACGTCCTGCGTGCGCCGCGGGTGGTCTTCACGGCGGTGGAGCTGTCGGGGCCGGAGGTCTGGCTCACCTATTCGCGCAGAGGCACTCCGACTTCCTTCCTGCGGCCGCCCGCAGACACCATCGGTCTCGAGGATCAGGGCCGCGTCCAGGTTCATCTGGCTCCGAGCAAGCGCGGACAGCCCCTGTACCGCCTCTCCCCGCCCGTCGTGGTGTTCCTGGCGGTCGAGATCTACGGGCCGGAGGTTCACCTCGCCCGCATCAAGCCTCCACCCACGATCTCGTTCCTGAAGCCCCCGACAGATGTCTCCGACCAGCAGGACATCGGGCTTCTCAAGACACACCTCACGTATTCACGCAGGGGCACTCCGAGCTACTTCCTGCGCGGCTTCTCGATCGCGGCCTTCGACGTCTACGCAGGCCCGAAGGTCAAGCTGGTTCTCGGGCGTCGGCCGGTAACTAAGAGCCACCTCTCGCCCCCGGCTGTCGTTGCTCCGGTCGTCTCCTACGGCCCCTTCCTGTGGCTGACCTATTCGCGGCGCGGAGAGCCGAAGTACTTCCTGCGGGCACCGGCTGTTGTCTCGCAGCCGCCCGCGTACCAGCAGGTTCTCCCACCCGTCCTCACATATTCGCGGCGCGGCAGGCCGATCTACTTCCTCACTCCTCCGACAGCGGTCTTCCCGTTCATCGCGCGGCCGGCGCAGGTGTTCCTGGCACCGCAGAGTAGGGGCGCTCCGACCTCCTTCCTGAAGCCTCCGACTGTTCTCAAGGAGAACACGCCGCTCAGGGTCCACCTCACCTACTCCAGGCGCGGTGCTCCTCATTACATCCTGCGCGCCCCTGTGGTGGTGCGCCTCGCGGTCGAAATCTACGGCCCGGTCATCCGCCTGGCGCAGATCAAGCCCAAGCCCACCACCTACTTCCTCAAGCCCCCGACGGACATCTCGGATGCGCAGGACATCGGGATCCTCGACGTCCATCTCGCACCTTCCCGGCGCGGGCGACCGACCTATCTGCTCTCTCCGCCAGTGGTCGTGGGCAGAGCGCCCTTCCGTGGCCTGCTCGTTCACCTCACCTATTCGCGCAGGGGCAGGACGCAGGCCTTCCGCCAGCCGGAGAGAGTCGGAGCAGCTCCTTTCCGCGGCGTTCTCGTTCACCTCACGCGAATCGCCCCGCGGCCAACGGTCACGCTCCTCAAGCCGCCCTCCGTGGTGGGCGCAGGAGTGGCCTTCTACGGGCCTCAGACGTGGCTGGTGCGAATCCGTCCACCGAAGGTCATCCATGCCCTGAGAGTGACGCTGGTGGCCTTCAGGAGGCTTCACGGAGACATCTGCGGGTTCGACATCGCAGGATCGATCGTCTGCAGCTTGGAAGTCCCGGGTTCTCAGGTCTCGGGCTCCACGTCCTCGCGCTTCGGGGTCTCTGGTTCATCGCGCGCCGGAAGTACAGTGTCGGGCAGCGAACGGCCAGGCGGAAGCGTGTCCGGATCCGACAGAAAGGCGACGTAATGCCGGACTACACACAAGGCACGCCCATCGAGATCTCGGACACCTTCACCGCGGACGGGGCTCTGACGAACCCCACCACGGTCACCTACACGATTCTCGGACCCGATGGCGTCACCACGATCTACGTCAACGGTGACCCCGAGGTCACGAACCCCTCGGTGGGGGAGTTCCTCCTATCGCTGGCCCCTCCGGGGAATCCCGGCTTCTACTCCTACTCGGTGGTTGCGACGGGGGCGGTGGAGGCGGCCAGAGACGGCTCCTTCTACGTCATCCCCAACCCCGCCGTCCCAGACCAGGACGTGGACTGGGCCGTGCAGGGGCCGTGCCAGCCCTGGGTCTCCTCGCAGGCGGTGTGGGAGTGCTGCGGTTCTCCCATGACCACGATCGGGGAGGGCTCGGACCAGGAGGAATGCCCGGTAGACATGACCCAGTTCGCGCTCGAGGCCTCCCAGGTCTTGTACGAACTCTCCGGCAGGCAGTTCTCTGGGAACTGCGAGAAGACCGTGCGCCCGTGCGGGAACATGACCTGTAACTTCCAGGTCCTCTCCCGTGGGTACATCGTGTGGGGCGGGTATGGGAACTGGTGGTGGGATCCGTATTGGACGCCGTACTGGAACGACGGTTGGTGGTGGAACGGCTCCAATGCCTGCGGCTGCCGCCCCCTCGACCGCGTGAAGCTCTCCGGCTACCCGGTGCGCGAGATCACCGAGGTCAAGATCGACGGCGCAGTGGTCGACCCCACCACCTACCGCCTGGATGAGCGCCGCTGGCTGGTGCGTGTCCCCGATCCCACGGAGCCCGACACTTGGCTGCGCTGGCCGGTGTGCCAGAACATGGGCCTCCCGGACACGTTCGAGGGCACGTTCTCGGTCACCTACCGCTACGGGCAGGATGCTCCCCCGCTCGGGATCCATGCCGCTGCGCAGCTCGGGTGCGAGCTCTACAAAGCCTGTGCTGGGCAAACGTGTGCTCTTCCCACCGGCACCACGCGCGTCAACCGCCAGGGGATCACGATCGAGAAGCTGGCGTTTGCTACCTGGGGCTATACGTCCTCACGCTACGCCCGTGGTGGGCGTGCCGCCGGCTGGAACACCGGGATGCCCGTGGTCGACGCCTTCCTCAACACCTACAACACCGCCGGTCTCAAGCGCAGGCCAGTGTTCTGGGCTCCGGGACGTCCCTACGCTCGCACGGTGGGCCAGTGACGGTCGTGCTCAACGAGTCGGCCCTCACTGCCCTCCTGGACACCGAGGCAGGGCCGGTGGGGCGCTTCGTGGAGCGTGTGGCTGACGCAGTGGTGGCAGAGGCGCAACAGAACGTGCGCAGCTACTTCGGGACGGCGCCTTCGTTGTCGGGGCGCGTCGATCTGGAGGTCGACTCCGAGATGGAAGGCTCCTCCGCTGTCGTGGGCATCAAGGATGGCGGGAGCAAGGCCCAGCGTCTTGCCCAGTATCAGGCCGAAGGGAGATTCCCCTGGCTGCAGCGCGCAGTCGACACGGTGCGCGCGACCGGGGTGCGCTAGATGGGCACGGGGCCGGAGGATCTCCAGGCTCTCTGCCAGGAGTTTCTGGATGCGTGTATCGAGGCCCTCGACACCATCCCCGTCTTCGCTCCGGGGCTTGGGGGTGCTCCGGAGCGGAGCTACATCTCCCCGGGCCAGTCGGTCGATGACTGCTGCCCGCAACTGACCGTGTGGGCCGGTGGCGTCGGTCCCTCTCCGCGCTCTCCGGGGCTGATCACGGGCAAGAGCGCCACCCAGGGGCAGATCATCGCGATCCCACTAGTGGCTCGCATCATTCGCTGCGTGGACACGGGCACGGACGGCAGTCCCCCCGACCCCACTGACCTGCAGGCCTCTGCGGAGCAGATCAACGCGGACGGCTGGGCTCTCTGGAACCACCTCTTCAACGCGGTGAAAGCCGAAGAGCTTTTTAGTATCTGCGGAGAGGTCTTCTGGGACGGGCTTCGCTCACTGACTCCTTCTGGCGGATGCGGTGGGTACAACCTGTTCCTGAGGGTCGAGCTGGACGGCTATGAGTCGTAATACCCCCAACCCCCGGAGGTTGCAGTGAAGAAGTTCTCTGACACGCTGACCCAGGACAGGGACTTCGAGTTCCTGGGTGAGTTGTTCAAGTACAAGCTCGTTCACTGGTCGGTCATCACCTCGATCGTGGACGAAGGCGGCAAGAACGGCAAGGACCCCACAGCAACCGAGCAGGTACAGGAGCTCATCGACCTCATCCCAGCGTTCGTGGATGAAGACAACGAGGGTCCCGCACGCATGAAGAAGTTGCTCGAGGGCAAGGACAAGCCCGTTCCGATCGGTCAGATCAATGCCCTCTACGAATGGCTGCTGGAGGTCACCTCCGGCCGCCCTACGGAAGCGCCCTCGTCCTCGGCGCCTGGGCGTGGGAGAACCGCAGCCTCATAAAGGGGCGTGTGACTCTTGCCGGAGGAGAACCAGACTCACTCGCGCTGTCGGACTTCCTGGACGCGGGCTATGCCCTGCTCGTGGAGGCCTATGCATCCATCCCCGGCGGGCACTTGATGGACGCCCTCGAGAAGACGGAGGTCTGGCGTGAGGGCGGACCCCGTCCAGAGGAGGCGCAGGAGGCTGACGTCGATCGCGAGAACGCCCGCTCGATGGCGCAACTCGAGATGATGATGAGGGGCGTGAGCAAGTGAGCGAGTTCATTGCTGAAGCGCAGGTTCTCGTACGCCCGAACACAGCAGCGTTCAGGACCGAGCTTCTCGCTCAGTTGGGAGCCATTCAGCGCTCCATACCGCCGATCAAGATCCCGATCATTGGCTTCGACCAGGCGGCGCTGACCCGGGGCGCGGCCGGCGTCACCACCTCCGCTACAAGCGCAGCTGAAGCGGTCACAGGCGAGACGACGGCTGTATCGAGACTGGGGAGAGTTTCGCTCGAGACGTCCGGGGCGCAGAGAACCCTGGCGGCTTCGCAGACCGCTGTCTCTGTCGCAAGCAAGAACGCCGAACGCGGAGTCCTCTCCCAGACACTCGGACTGGCGGGGCTACGCGGGGCGGTGCTCGGAGCCAACAGCGCCTTCCTCATCGGGGCTACTGGTGCGTTGACGTTCTTCAAATCCCTGCAGCTTGCGGCCAATCTCGAGCAGGACCTCGCGACCTTCCGCGTCACGACCGAGGCCACGGCCGATGAGCTCACCCGTGTGGCGGAAACAGCCCGAGCGCTGGGCCGAGACATCCGCCTACCAGGAGTGTCCGCGAGTGACGCAGCGGAGTCTATGCTCGCGCTCGCTAAGGCAGGGCTCAGCGTGCAGGAATCCATCGATGGCGCCCGCGGATCCTTACAGCTCGCTACCGCAGCGGAGATCGATAACGCCAGCGCTGCAGTTCTGGTAGCGAACGCGCTCAATGCCTTCGGGCTTGCGGGCTCCAAGGCTGTCGACATCGCAGACCTTCTCGCGAATGCTGCGAATGCCTCCCAGGGCTCCATCGAGGACATGGGTATCGCTCTGCGCCAGTCGGCGGCGGTTGCCAACCAGCTCGGCCTGTCCGCTCAGGACACCGTGGTATTCCTCACCCAGCTTGCGAAGGCCGGCCTGGCAGGCTCTGACGCAGGTACCACGCTCAGGGTTGCGCTGACGCGCCTGGTTGCACCGACAGCGGCTGCAGCGGAGCAGATCGAAAAGTTGCAGCTCGACCTGCGGGATGCTCAGGGCAACCTGCGCACCGATATCTTCGTCCAGTTGGGGACTGCGCTACAGGGGCTAAACCGAGCAGCGCAGGATCGGGCGCTCAAGGACATCTTCGGAGAGAACGCCCAGCGCGTGGCGGCCATCCTCTCCCGGCAGGGACTCCCCGCGTTGCGAGCCACGCAGGATGCTCTGCGCAAAGAGGGCACCGCCGCGGACGTCGCGGCAGCCAAGAACGAGGGGCTGGCGGGAAGCGTCGAGAATGCCAAGAACCAGTTCAGTGCCTTCGCCCTGGAGATCGGGCAGATGGCAGCACCGCTCGCCTCACTGGGTCTCGATGCCACCGCCCTTCTCTTCGGGGCGCTCGCGGATGAGCTCCATGACATCCACGAGGCCTGGAAGCAGCAGATCTCCGACCTCGAGCAGATCGGGAATGCCCTCAAGTCACTCTCGGATGAGAGCGGGTTCAGCGACTTCGTGAAGACCGTGGATGAGGGTGGGGACGCTTTCCAGGATGACTTCGAGAGGGCTGGGCAAGCCGTGGCCGACTTCACGAAGGATCTGTTCGGCCTGAGTAGCGCCACTGCCAGTGTTGATCCCCCGGTTGTCACGCTCACCAAGAGTCTCGAGGGCTACATCGATGCAGGGGAGCGAGCCGGGGCAGCCACGCTGGCTCTTGCCGGGGATATGGACGCACTTGCGCGGGCCACGACGCAGGCAGCCACCCCGCAAGCCAAGCTCGGCCTGGAGATTGAGGCCGCGCGAGCGGGTGGGAACGACCAGGACCTCGTGAGCCTCCTGGAGGAGCGTGAGCAGAATCTGCAGGCGTTCATCGATCGCCTCAACAAGCGAGAGCAGACGAAGGCTGTGGTCGCGACGCTCACAAAGGCCAACCAGGACCTCGACGCTGTGCGCGCGGAGATTGACTCCATCCTCAGTCAGCAGGCATCGGACAACGAGCGCGCCGCCAGAGACATCCAGAGCGCCAGGGACAAGGCGGATCAGTCGTTCCTCGACATGCTCTCGGGCAAGCGAGATACGCGGGAGCGCTTCATCACGCAGGCAGAGGGCACGGAGTCGCTGAAGGACGACATCCGTCTTCGTGTGCGCTTCATCAATCTCTTGGAACAGCAGATCAAGAACGCCCGCAAGACCATCCAGGATGCGAAGCTCCGGGCCGCCACGATCGCATCCCTGACCTCACAGATCGTGCAGGTGGGCAACGAGATCAAGCGCCTGCGGCAGGAGCAGCGGCAGGCACTCAGGGACGCGGCACAGGAGAGGCAGGAGCGGCTCGAGCGCTCCATCCAGCTCGACATCGATCTTGCGGATACGAACGAGAACCAGAAGCGGCAGATTTCCCTGCGCCTGAAGCTGATTGCCCAGATCAGGCGCGAGATCAAGGTGCTGCATCTCCAGGGCAACGCGCTCAAGGAGAAGCGCAATGAGATCGCTCGCATCAACAAGGAGATAGAGGACCTCCGCAAGGAAGACGAGGAGGCCCAGAACAAGGGCAAGAGCTTTGCGCGCATGACATTCGAGTTCCTGCAGACCCAGCAGGGCTTCGCGGCCAATCTGCTGGGGAACCTCATCCCCTCGGGGGCTACGGGCGGTCTCGTGGGGAACGTCTCATCGAGCGGGCGGGGTCCAGCGGACATCGGGGCAGAGCCGCAGCAGCGCGTAGATGCAAGCGCAGCCGTCGGTGCTGCGCGGGAGCGCGGTGTGAGGCCCGGTCAGGTGGAGACCACAAATGCGCTCCTGCGCCGCATCCTGCGCTCGCTCGAGAACCTCAACGGACGTGCCGGCCATCCGGAAGCCCGCTACCAGCATGCCACCGGCTCCTCTAACTTCGACACCATGTAATGGCAGACGCTCTGGAAAATGCTTACGCCGCGGGCTTCTTCGACGGCGAGGGGTGCGTGCAGCTCTATATGCGCAAGCATCCCAGGCCGACCAATCGCCAGGACAACTCGTTTCGATGTGCGCTGTCCATAAGCTCAACAGACATGGATCCTCTCGGCTGGCTGCAGGAGAGGTGGAGAGGAGCTGTTTCTATCGATCAGCGCACTCTGTATGGAGTCCGCAAACCTCTAGGCAGATGGATCGTCTTCTCCGAACAAGCCGATGTCTTCGCGGCGGACATCTATCCCTATCTCATCATCAAGAAGAAGCAGATGGAGCTATGGCTTCAGGCCCGCGCGATGATGTACCGCCGCGGTCACATGCCCGGAGGATTGCCTGAAGAGGAGGCTGATCTCCGGCGTGAGATGGTCTACCGCATGAAGGAACTGAAGCGCTGTGGCTGATATCGGGGTTCAGTACGTGCTCACCACTCCGGGGACGGACATCACGTTCAACCAGTTCACCACGCCCTTCACCGGGGAGGACCAGTTCTACATCACCGAGATCCGGGGGCTGGCGGCGCCCGCTCTGCGCACGCCCTTCGATAACGTCGCGCTCGGAGACGGTGGCCTCATCCACGACTTCTGGTACGGGCCGCGGCACATCGCGGTGGAGGGGACCATCCTCGTGCAGTCGGTGCGCGTGGAGGACGACATCGTGCAGATCCGAAACGACATGGAGACCGATCTCACGGACGCGCTCAACGCCATCCTCCGCGCGGACGGCACCTTCGCCTTCACCCCGCAGGGACAGAGCGCCGTCTCCTACATCGTGCGCTACGAGGTGGGCCTCGAGTTCGTTCACTCCAACAACTACCACTCCCTCGACTTCTCCTTCGGCCTGATCGCAGGGAATCCCTTCGGGACATGAGCGAGTCTGCACCGACCGCTCCCGTCGAAGAGGCGGCACCGAGCATGTCGCCCCCTACGGGGGGCTCCGACTGTGACATCCAGGTGGTGCTCGACGGCACGGACGTGTCGGATGTCGCGATCGAGGGCTCCGTTACCCGCAGGCTCAACCGCCCCGCACTTGCCACCATAAAAATTCCCATGGACAGCGCAATCGGGTGCGCAGGGTCGAAGCTGAAAATCTACTTCGACTCGACCCTCTTCTTCCACGGGATGGTGATGGACTGCGAGACCGACTCGGGAGAGGACATGGGGTACACGGTCTACAACGCCTCCGACCCGATGGAGCTCTGGCAATGGCGGGTGGTGCGAGCAGATGATGGTGACTTCTCCAAGCCCGCCGGTGATGGCGGCGTGGATGACCTGTTCGCGACCTACATCACTGGGCCGGAGATCATGAACGCCGTGATGATGAACACCGAAGGTGATTCGACGGCACAGGGGAACGCCGGGCTGACCCCTCCCGGGACTGCTGAAGGCCCGACCTTCCTGACTTTCGGCACGGTCGAGACGGCCGGCTGCGATCTCTCGGGCGCCCCCACCGACTGGCCCATGACCATCTCCCAGCTCTTCAGCCTGCTTACGTCGACCGGCTGCGTGGATGGCGTCATCACCCCCACCGATCCCGGGGGCGGGATCATGGGGACGCTCGACTGGTTCAACGGGGACTACGGGACCGACCTCTCGGGTTCGGTGACCCTATCGTACGGGATGGGGGACTACTCGATCCGGCGCGTGCGCTGGAACGAGGACATGTCCAACATCGTGAACAAGCTCTGGTACTACGGAGGCCCTCGGGTGGGGACGGCGGCTGACCCTGCGGGAGACCAGCACTGGTGCTGGAACATCACGGGTGATGACCCAGAGTTCGATCCGGCGGGTGCCGCGGGGCTCGTGCCTCCCGGTGGACGCAACTCCCCTCCGGCCTCCTCCACGGATAACCCGCTGGGAGTGCGCCGCATCGACTCACAGGTAAGTGCCGGCTGCACCGGGGAGGGCTATGGCGTGCGCATGGAGGTAAGGATCTACGACTCCCTCTCCGACATCTGCCTCGGGGGATCATCGTTCGACCCCGAGCGCTGGCTCTACCGCAGGCTCTGGCAGGAGGAATCGTGGCTGCGAGCGGTTCCGCGAGAACTCATCCACGTCACCCCGGTCAGGGGTTACCCGCTTGGCACCTTCGACATCGGGGACATCATCACCGTGGAGGCCGTATCTTCGGTGCGCGGTGGCTTCTCGGGGGCGCAGCGGATCTACCAGTACACGATCTCCTGGGATGCGGACGGGCCTTGCGAATTGTCCGAGCTCCAGACATCCTCCGATGTCGGGATCGACACAGGCATATGACGCGTCCCATCTACGAACCCACGCTGACGCGCCAGGACGCGTACCTGGACTTCCAGCAGCAACAGCTCTTCCGCCGTCCTGCCCCCACGAGTTCCGTAGTTGTCCCCGCCATGTATCCCATGTCCTATGACGTCATTCCCTTCGACGTCTTCCAGTACGGCCCGGACAAGGAGGCAGGATCCTCCTGGACCACTTTCCCCACCTTCGACGTCAACTACATGCGCGGCTACTACGTCGAGAAGAACTCCTCCACGGGTGAGTTCCTGCGCTACTTCAGGCTCGGTCCGAAGGGATCGATCTGGTCGATCTCCTTCATCATGGATCTCGGCTCCGACTGTGGGAAGGTGGAGTTCTCCTGGCAGACCATCTCCGAGGACGCGCCCGGTAACGGGTACTTGCTCGATGGTCAGGGAATGATCGCGGGGTCGACCGACCGCAGCACTCCCACCTACTACACCGCCGGCACCTCCACCTTCGACGCCTACTCCGCGGCTCCTTCCTTGCATGACGCTCACACGGGCTACTCGCAGTTCAGAATGATGGGGGATGAAGGAGACCCGATCACTTCGAACGGGACGGCCAGCGGGCCGGATGGTGAGGAGCACTTCGACGGTGGTCCTGGGATCTGGGTGCTCAAGGTGAAGAACATCACCAAGAACGGCTCGAGCTCGGGGAACCGCATCCGCATCGAGGACATGTGGATCCGCCGCAACGTTTCGGATGGGTTCCCGGCGTGACCCAGGAGGGCGGAGGGGCATCCCGTTCCACGGATCCCGCTGCGGGGTCCTCTGCCGCCACGGACGTCTCGCTGCGCGAGTACCTCATGGCTCAGATCAACGCGGCCGAGAAGCTCTCCGACCAGCGCTTCCAGGCCATGAAGGAGCAGGTGGCAGCAGCCTTCGAGTCCTCACAGAGGGCCATCGATAAGGCTGATGAGGCCACCGAGAAGCGCTTCGAGGGGGTCAACGAGTTCCGCGCCGCGCTCTCCGATCAGGCCACGCGCTTCGTGACCACCGAGACGCTGCTCTCTCTCGGGGAGAAGCTGGAGGCGGCCATCGAGCGCAACCGTGATGACCTGGACAAGCTCTCCAAACGGATCGATCTCCGCGAGGGGGAGGTGTCGGGGTCGCGGCTGACCTACGGGACGCTGGCTGCCCTGCTCGCGGCGTTTGCGACCATCATCGGGATCCTGGTGGTCGCAGCCAACTGGTTATCCGGGCACTGACGGATACTTCCGGGGTCTAGACACAGGAGGCATCATGCTCTATCTCAAGGCGCTCGCGGCCGTGGTCGTATCAGCGGCTGGAGCTCTCGTGGTGGCGCTCGGTACCGGCGCCACCGACTTCGGGGACATCTCGGGCCAGCAATGGCTGATCGCAGCCGGAGCAGTGCTCGGCTCGGGCGGGCTCGTGTGGCTGGCAGAGAACGGGCCGGCCGCTCCCGCGATCAAGGCCGTGCTCGCGTTCCTCTCTGCGGGTGTGTCCTCGCTCGTGCTCGCGCTCGATGATGGTGCGCTCACTCGAGCGGAGCAGCTGACCGCGTTCTCGGCCGCCGTGGTTGCGACCGGGTTCGTGTATCAGCTCACGAACAAGACCGAGTAACACAAAGGCCCCGCACCGAGGGGGTGGAACGGGGCCTTTGCCGCCAGTCCACTGAGAGGAGAACTGGTTTCCCTTGGGGAAGGAACTATGGAGATGGTATCACGCTCTTGAAAATTTCCTAGGCACCCCCGCAACCCCAGGCCCCGTATCCGTGGGCGGCGTACACGTTGAGCGCGCACTGGTACTGCTGGCGCGGAGTCGCTTGGTACGCCTCCGAGGGTGCGCCGCGGGGCTTGTACTGGTCCCACGTCCCCGTGTAGAACCCGAACGCGCCCTGGTAAGTGCCTGAGTTCCACGTCCACTGCCCGGGGCGTCGACCATAGCCCGTCTCGCAGGCTCCTATTCTCGCCCACTTGTCCGGAAGCCATGACTGCCAGTTCCAGTGGTAGTCGACCCAGCGCGTGTACGCCTTGCGTGCTGCGTACGCCTTGCGCTGCAGGACGTGGGCGAGGTAGCGGGGACAGGTCCGCAAAGCGGTGGGCCGAAGCCTTGACCCTGCCCCCATCCTGTCACGCCAGTACGCGATGCGACCGGCGTAGAACTTGACGGCTCTGTGGGCGGATGGACACCGGGCGCGGGTGTCAGCTGCGGCAGGCATCTGATTATGGCCCGCGCCCGATGATGTGGCCCCCGCCCCTCCTGTCCCGAAGACCTCCACCGCAGAAGTCGGCTCTTCCCTCGGGGCGACGGGAGCCGTGTGCCCGAAACCTACCCCAATCACGATGACGAATAACGCACTTGCTGCAAGGAGCCTCAGGTCACCTTTCCCCTCGCGGGCTTTGCCCCGGCGTTTCGAGGCTCTCTCGCGCGGTCATGTGCGCGGTCGATCATCGTGAACGTGAAGGCCAGCAAGAGCCACAGACCGTACAACACGGCGGCGGATATGCCAACCAGGAGCCAGAGATTCACGCGGCCACGATATCACGGTTCAAGCGGCGCTCACAAGCCTCTCTCCCCTCGGGGGTGGAGTGCCTATGGCTGCAGCGGCGCCAAGGCTTCTCAGGGGCTCCCAGACGCCTTAGCGTGGCTTCTAGCTGGGGGTGGTGCCGGTGACATACGGGAATGTGCCGCGAGTCCGGGTCTCCGGGCCGAACGTGGTGGAGATCGATGACCCCGACGCACTCGCCCACCATGTCCCCGAATAGGTACTCCACGACGCAGAACTCACGCGGGAGGTTCCGCCACGAGCGCAGGTCGTAAACGGTTCTGTCCATGCCGTTACTGTTACCACGTCGCCATGACGCCATGGGCCGCGTCGTGGCACGGGCCGCATAGCCAGGACAGATTCGATTCGACATCATCCCCGCCCTGGCTCCGAAAAATCTTGTGGTGGGCGTGAATTCCCGGGCGCAGCTCGCATTCGTCGCAGGGCTCTCCGGCGTGCTCGAGCCGGAACCTGCGCAGGGCATCAGGATCCTTGACGCGCTTGGGTGGTTTCTCGTCTCTCACGGAGCCAGAGGGCGTGACAGTCCTTGCACCAGAAGTCTGTCCGGTTGGACGGATAGAGCGTGCGGTGCTCTCTCACGTCATCGATCTTGAGGGTCTTTCCGCATTCCCGGCAGATCTTGGGAAGCCCCTCGAACAGCTTCCACATGAACTTCTCAGAGCCGACGGCCACAGGACGGACAGGTCTCCACCGGCTGGGGCTCGGTCCCGTTACGTAACGCCGCTCTTAGGTCGTGGTGGGAGAGGGAGTCATCCACGGCCCGTTTGAGCCACTCTTTCTGGTCGGGCGCCGGCAGGGCGGCCACGGCCCGGTGGTGGGACCAGCTCAGCCCCTTTCGCCGCCTGGCTCGAGGAACGCGCTGGGCCACCCGCACGTACTCCTTCATGGCCTCCTCCGAGAGCTGGAAGCGCTCAAATGCCTGATACGCGCTCTCTCCGTACAGCGCTTCTCCTTGGATGATCGCGTCCCCTATCGCAAAGCGCACCGCCTCGTGCAGCGCCCCCAACACTCCGCACAGGTGCTCGAACTCGGCGTAGGAGAGGTCTGGATCAGTGATCCTGAGGCCTACTCCGGTCAGGTCCCAGTGGGCGTCGGGTAGCGCGACTTCGCTCACGAAAAGCGCAGCGCCGTCTTCGTCTCTACCTTCACTGTGACCGGGCGGAACGAGCGAGCGGGGACGGCAACGTAGACACCACCGCTGTCCTCAGGTAGCAGGCCGTTTGCGTTCCCGTCGACCATCTCTCGGATCGCGCTGGCTGTTGAGCGAGCGGTGAGTCGAGCCACCTCCTGCCAGCGCGTTCCGCCGTCGTCCGTGTTCCCGAGGATGACGTACTCAGTCATGGGAGTGACCTCCGTTGTAGTGCGCTTTGAGGATCGAGAAGATGACCTTGCGCATCGCGCCGTACTGGCTCTCCATGCGGGCGGCGTCCGCCTTTACCGCGGAGAACACCTCGGGCTGGACGCGCAGGACCATCGTGTTGGTGCCGGGGAGCTTCGGGGCCGGCCCGAACGCCTCCACCGGATCGCAGTTGAGCTCGTAATGCCCACAGAGGATCTCTCTGATGATCTCGGCCATCGAGCGCTCCTCGGTCTCCGCGTCCGCCTCGATCGCCGCGCGAATCTCGTCCGGGATGTCGCGCAGGAGGTACGTGGGCCAACTGCGGACGCTCATCGCGGGGATGATATCACCACACCACCGAGACGGACTTCCCGCAGCAGGAGCACTGCCAGCGATCATCCACGAGCCGCGCATAACACATCCCGAGAAGCTCTCGATGGTGGAAGGTGTGCTTCGACTGCTTCTCCGCGGTGGCAGAGCAGAAGATCTTCACGTAGCGCGGCGTCATCGCGCTGCCGTCACGCGGCGCTCTTGTCCGACGTAGCGCGTGGTGTCGGCTTGGGGGTTGCATTTGAAACATGGCGCGTACGACTCTCCATAGAGCGCTGCAGGGTCATCCGTCAAAATCACGAACCTGTCACCCCCGCAATGAGGGCAGATGATCTCTACGGACTGGTTGGTGGCCAGCCGGCGCTTCTCTCCCGAGGGCTGCCAGTCGGGGTTATCGAAGATCTTGATGGCATATGGAATCGGATGGTCTACGCCTCTGGTCGTCGCGTAGCGAAGCGCCGCTAGACCGCGCTCAGGTTCCATCGTGAGAGCAACCATCTCGAACTCACGAGCGCCTAGGGAGCCAAGTTCTTTTCGCAGTGTCTCCTCGGTGCCGGGGTTGTTGGTATTCAAAAACAACACCACCTCTCTTGCTCGGAGCGTAAGCGGAGAGCGCCCGGGCCTCCGCCCGCTCGTATGGTCGAGTCCACCTGTAGCTGTCGTGCCGCTACCGCCCCCGCGTGTAGCCGACGCAACGCTGGCCCGTATGGGGACAGCACTACTAGCCCGGCGTCTGACGGGCCAAAGTGTTACGCTGCATCTTGTCGTTTCCTCACTAGTCACGACACTAGCACGCCTCATGCGTGCATTGCGAATCGGGGGCGGTTTCATTTCGGAGCCGCCCCTTCGCTTTCAAGTGGCCCTCCACACCTTGGACATCTTGCCACCAGCCGCTGCTTGTCCGTGCGGTTGCGCGGGGCGGGCAGCTCTGCCGGCGGGAACTGTTCCGCATATGCCTCCCTGAGCGGCCACAGGCGGCGGTAGACGTGCTGGAGCTCGGCCTCCACTTCCTCTAGCGCGGCCTTGACGTCCTCACTCACGCGGGCTCATATCTTGGAAAGAAGCGAGTTGAAGCTTGAGCGATTCCTCCGCTGCCTCGCGAGTGGCGAAGATGCCGAACACTTCGGCGTCGAAGGCGATCACATACACGTAGAAATCCCTCACTGGGGCTCCTTTGCTGCGGCCGCGTGGTCGAGGTCGCAGCCCTTCACCGGGCAACGTGGATCAGCGAGGGCGCGGAAGGATGTGGGCGGCTGTGCCACGCACAGGTCGGAACGGCCTGGCTCGTCGCACCCGCACTGCACTTCATGAACCTCATCGAGCGACTGCCGTAGCGTCTGATACTGCTCCTTCAGTCCGTCGCGCTCCGCGAGCACGTCCCGCATGAGAGGCGTGTCGGCGCAAGCCATCTGCTCCCTCAACCCCCGGTTCTCCGCCTCCCACGCCGCCGCATCTCCCACTGCCTTGCTCGCGACACGCCTCAACCCGTCCCGCTCCTTCTCGACCTTCCCAAGATTCCGTGAGGCGATCGTTTCCAGTTCGTCCAGATCGTGGATGCGACGCTGCGCCGCCTGAAGCTGCTCACGGAGGCTTGGCTCCGAATCGCTTGCTGGACTAGAGGCGGGCCACTTACCCGTCTTCGACCACACGAGGATGCGGAGGACCGCGTTGAGGTGCATCAACTCAGCCTCGATGCGATCGAGAGCTTGGACGTGCTCGGCCTTGAGAGCACTACTCATCGAGAAGTCCGTGATGAACAGCCAGAGCGTGAAACGCCGCCGCGTCCTCTTCGCGGCCCCACCGAGTCATCAGCGTCTCGGTTTGGACGGGGATCGGTTCTCCGTCTTCGTCCGCCTCGGCTGTAATGACCAGACCGAAGTCCTCTACGGGGAGATCGCGAAGCGTATCCCACGCCGCAAACTGGTCCTCGGCCACCACAACCTCGCTGATCGCCCTACTGCGCAGGTGCCATCGGGCACTCATTCGTTCCGCCTCTTGGTGGCCGGAGTGATGAGAAGGTCACGTACTCGCGTGCGCGCTGCGTCAAGTTCGCGTGATCGGAACTGCGCGGTGGAGTCGATCAGAGCCTGGGATGCAGTACGCAGCGTCTCGAACTGCTCACACAGCCACTCCAGCTCGGACTCCGTAATCCATGCTGCACCGGTCTCGCGAATCTCAGCGGCGGTTCTCATGACTCCCTCGCTGGATTCAGGGCCGCTCTCGCTGTGGCTACACATGCTTTCGCAGCAGATGATCGGGCTGGGGCTTCTGCGATCTCTTCGAGCGCCTCCTGGTAAATCTCGGTGAGCAGCCCTATGGACGCAATCTCGTCGCGGAGGCGCATGCTGGTTAGCTGCTCGGACTCCAACTGGTCCTCTAGCCCGGTGATCTTCGTGTGCGCTGCCGCGAGAGCGCGGCCCATCGCCTCCGAGCTTTCTCGCGCGACTGTGTACTGCTCTTCGAGGCGACCGAGAGCCGCGTAGCCCTCGTTGGCGAGCGAGCTTGCGGTGGGCGTCGCGAGTTGGCGGTTCAAGAGCGAGTGGTCGGCCTCATGCGCCTGGGGATTCAAGCGGCGCAAGGCAGCCCGCACGTAGTCGAAGTCATCCATGATCTCAGTCATCGCGGCACAACCCGGATGGAACACCATCAAGATCCATGCTCTGCAAGTCCAGGACAGCATCTTGCGCTCGCTCCCACGCCTCCTGAAGGACAGGATCTTGCGCCATCTCATCTGCGAGAAGGACACGCCTGGCTTCGTTGTAGCTACCTCGCCAGTTGGCGAGCTTCTTCTCCTCGGAGTGGTCGTATCCGGTAGCTCCGCCCAGCGGGGGCGGGCCAGCACGCACGATTCGATGGGCTTCTTCGATTGTCATTGCTTATCCTCAATGAGAGCGCACCCCAAGCAGACGATCAGCACGATTGGAATCCCATCAGCGTTGAGCGCGTCGAGACGTTCCGAGTAGCGCCCGCCCTCCTGAAGGGGCCGATGACACTCCGCGCAACGCAGACCGTGTGGCCAGTCCTCGGCTTCCACTAGTACGCCCAGAGCTGGCTCCGAGGGTGGCATTCCTATTCGCCCTTCTCGCCTATCGCCATCGACTTGCAGAAAGGACAGGGCGCGTCGGCAGGATGCGTGTTGACGATCTCATGTCCGCAGCTCAGGCAGTTGAACAGAGACGGCCGTGATCCCGCCTCGCGCCGCGCCAGTTCGTATTCGCAGGGCCACCGCTGGCCGCAGAAGTCGCAGGCCGTGACGGGAAAGCCGACCCATTCCTGAACCGGCACATGAAGGCTGATATGTGGTCTCTGTACCGGGCCGCTCATGCCTTCGCTCCAAACGGGGTGCCGTCGCCCGAGACCCGGTCTACCGCTGCTGCGACTGTCTGAACGTCAGGCATCGGTCACGATCCTTGCGCCGACGATGTGGCACGTTCGGGCGATGACTTCGAAGTCGCTGTTCAGGTTCTTCTCACCAGGGATCGTCACGAAGGTGACGCCGACTTCCTCGCGCATCCACTCCTCCGTCACGATGAAGAGCAGGTCGCCGTCGCAGAACTCGTCGGCAGCCTCCTGAGCGCCGTCAACATTGAAGTCGGGGACTTCGATCTCCAGCACAAGGCGGCTCTTGCTTGGTTTCGAGATCACCGCTCCACCACCCGCGTGGCGATCTCAAGACACTGCTCGCAGTAGAACACGAGCTTGACGCGGTGACCGTTGATCCCGCCCACCCAGTCCCGCTCGGGGATGTGCTTCCAGCGGTGCAGGCAGATCAGTGTCGGGATCGCCGACGACGAGTGCGGAACGCTAGACACGTTCTGTACTTCACCCACGGCGCACCGTCCCATCCTCGAAGTGACACAGGAGCCGGCGCTTGCTTGGTTTGTGTTCCGTGGTCACGCCTCGATCATCCGATCCAGTAGAAGGAGCGCGGAGGTTTGCAGCTGCTTGACGGTCGGCTCAAGAGCGGCCCAGGCAGCGTCCCCGGCAGCGTCCCCGGCAGCGGCCCTGGCAGCGTCCCAGGCAGCGTCCCCGGCAGCGTCCCAGGCAGCGGCCCTGGCAGCGTCCCTGGCAGCGGCCCTGGCAGCGTCCCTGGCAGCG
>Ga0070699_100000285_pt1 | contig 48435 bp, 48 predicted proteins | sample KBSK1503metaG_FD_65473 | JGI IMG/M metagenome (GOLD analysis project Ga0070699, IMG submission 65473) | Corn, switchgrass and miscanthus rhizosphere microbial communities from Kellogg Biological Station, Michigan, USA - KBS K1-50-3 metaG | ecosystem: Host-associated > Plants > Roots >... | reverse complement strand
ATCACCGGGGCCACCTCTGGAATCGGCAAGGCAACCGCGTTGTTATTTGCGGAGGAAGGCGCCAACATTGTGATTACCGGACGCCGCGCCGAGCTGGGCCAACGCGTCGTGGATGAGATCCGGCAAAGAGGCGCGCGTGGCGTCTTCGTTCAGGCGGATCATACTCAAGCTGAGGCCTGCTCCAACGTCCTCGAGCAGACTCTGGCCGAATTCGGCCGCGTCGATATCCTCTTCAACAACGCGGGCATCGTCACCCAAGGAACCGCCGAGACCACGTCTGAAGAAACCTGGAACAAGACGATCGCGATCAATATCACGGCGGTCTGGCGCATGTGCAAGCTGGTGATTCCCGTTATGAAAAATCAAGGTGGAGGCGTGATCGTTAACAACGGGTCAGATTGGTCCGTGGTGGCAGATAAGGATGCCCTGCCCTATATTATGAGCAAGGGCGCAGTCGGCATGATGACCAAGGCGATGGCGCTCGATCACGCCCGTGAGAATATCCGCGTCAACGCGGTTTGCCCCGGCGATACGCTCGTGGAGCGCTGGCTGGAGAGCGGCTATTTTGAAAGCAGCGACCCTGTCACCATCGAGAAAGCCATCCAAGAAGCCAGCGACTATCTGCCCATGGGTCGCTTCGGCAAGCCCGAAGAGATCGCCAAGGCGGTGTTATTCCTCGCTTCGGATGATTCGTCCTTTATGACTGGTCATTTGTTGTTGGTGGATGGTGGGAATACGGCGCGATGAAATTTGCGGATGCTATAATAGGTTAGGTTAAGAATTAATCTTTTGCCGTATAAAATCCGAAAAGGCTTTGGGTTTTTAGGCGGCAACGTGCCATCCATAATCAGTTATGAGGATGGTTGCCGTCTATCCCTTAGTTGGGCGGTTTATGATAAGCTGTGCATTTCCAGAATAATGGGAGAAAGATTATGGCTGAACAAGCAAAGGCACGGACAATTCCCAAGAAGAACCTCATTATAATGTTCATCGTGTTGTTAATTTATGCTCTTATTTTTGGTATCCTCGGCTACACAATTCACAGATTCGGTGGCATAGCAAGCCGTCTTTCCATAGAGTCTTTATTCTTTTGGAAGGTGGGTGGTATTCTTTTATCTTTGTATGCTCTCACAACTCCCTGGCGATGGCAAAAGCAACTTAATTCTTTGATCAATCGTCAAAATGTTACTTCACGGCAAATTTGGGGCACATTGATCTTGTTCTGTTTTGTTCCCTTCATAGCTCCTCTTGTTTATGGACTGATGTTATTATTTTTGGGAATATCGATCATCGAGTTCTATTACTTTGTCGCTTTATCGGTTGTGGGAGCACTGCTTTGGTTTGTCTACAACTTAAGAAAGAGTCCCTAGCAGTGGTATCTTGCTTCAATTTAGGAGTCTTGCGTTCAGAGAAACCGCCCAACACAGCGTGCAGCAACTGTCTTGGGAGTCTGCGCGTTTTTCAAGCGTTTTCTCCCAAGCCGCCGCTAACACAAACCGTTGGCGTAAAAATTGCGCAATAATGATTCCATCTGAAGGTGATTTATGACACTAGAAAATTCCCTTTTTATTAGTTATGGTCATATTGATATGGTGCCTACCAACTGGTTGGAGCGGTTAAAACTATACCTTGCGCCGTTAAGAAGAGAAGAACTTATCGATATTTGGGACGACTCGCGAATAAAGGTAGGCAGTCATTGGCGTGCGGAAATAAAGGGTGGAATGGAACGCGCTTCTGCCGCAATATTGCTTGTTGGCCCGGGTTTTATTGCATCAGAATTTATTCAAGATCATGAATTGCCTACACTTTTAACCGCAGCACAAACCCGCGGCGTTAAAATCTACCCAATAGTGGTTGGCTTTTGTGCATATAAGCGTAGTGTGCTTGAACCTTACCAATCTTTTAACGATCCTGAAAAACCTCTAGAGATACTTTCTATTGCCGAACAAAACAAGACTCTTAATGAAGTTAGTCTGTTAGTCGATAAAGACATACGTCTATCACGTACAAAATCGCAGATAACCAAACCAAAAGAGGCTGACATCGGATCTGCAATTCAAATAATAAGGAGAAACCTTGACGACACATGGACAGCATTTGTGGCACAATGTCGAAGGCGAAACAATCTTGAATCCACTATCAGAAAACGTTTAAATGTCAAAGAAATACTTGAATACGAGAATTTTTTCTTTCGTTACTTTCCTAATCTCAACAATGAGGAAAAATTTCAATTTGATCAAATTCGAGCAATAACCGACGGTCCGTTATATCAAGGAAATCGCCAAATACTAGAGACGATTGAAAAAAATCCAAGAATAATGGATGAACTTCCAGAAATGATGGATCTGAGGCAACACCTAGTATTTTGGCTTAATAAATATGATCGCGTTTTCTCAAAACAACCAGAAATGTGCCTCCTGTACACAGGAGTTGAAGATGGCGTACCATTTCCAGATAACATTAGTGAGATTATAGATAATTGGCTGGCTGCGCACAAATAAATTTACGCCCGCCCCAGCGCCAGTAACGCGAGCTGTCAACTGTAATAACATCCGTTACACCTCTTGCAGGCTAGAATCATCGAAAACACGGCTAAATTTAGCATTTTTTCATGGTTTGTATGTGTAACACATGTTGTTACAGTCCACACCAGCCGTTAGGCGTTGAATAATAAGAATCCAAGACCTTGGAAAGTAATATGCTTTTCTCTACAAAAACTAGCCAATCCTCCTCAAACCAGAAACTGCTCGACAGGATGCAAGTTCATAAAATTCCAGGTGTCAGTATCGCTGTGATAAATGGTGGTGAACTGGAATGGGCAGGCGGGTACGGGGTACTTGAAATGGAAAGTAATAAACCCGTAACGACCAATACTCTTTTTCAGGCTTGCTCCATTAGTAAACCTATTACAGCCATGGCAGCAATGTATTTGGTCCAACAAGGAAAACTAGATCTTGAGGAGGATGTCAATCAAAATCTCCTCTCATGGAAAATTCCGGAAAATGAGTTTACCAAAGACAAGAAAGTTACTCTGCGCAGGTTGTTAAGCCATACTGCTGGAATAACTGCCTCAGGTTTTAGAGGCTACTCTGTTGATGGGCAAGTGCCAACACTTCACCAAATACTTGATGGTGCCGAACCCGCTAACTCAGCCCCTATTCGTGTGGATATAATTCCTGGTACACAATGGCGTTATTCCGGCGGAGGGTATACCGTTTTACAGCAACTTCTGATTGATGTGACAGGCAACCTATTTCCAGAAGTCATGCACGACTTCGTTCTGCAACGACTTGAGATGAAACTGAGCACTTATCAACAGCCTTTGCCCATAAACTTAAGTAAACAAGCCGCCTGTGGACACGATGAAAAGGGAGAAAAAATTGACGGCGACTGGTTTACGTATCCGGAAATGGCTGCCGCCGGACTATGGACAACACCATCTGACTTAGCTCGTTTTGCCATTGAACTCCAAAAATCCAAGGCTGGGAAGTCGAACAGAGTGCTATCTGTTGAAATGACAGACCAAATACTTTCTGGTCAAATACCTGATTTCCCTATAGAAGAGGTAAGCCAGATATTTGGTAGAGACATAAGAAATCAGGGGCTTGGATTCCAATTGGAAGGCGAAGGAAGGTTCGCGCGTTTCAGTCATCTAGGTGGTAATGCGGGCTACCGTTGTTTTATGGTAGCTTATAGTGAAGCCGGGCAAGACGCAGTGGTGATGACAAACTCAGACAATGGTTTTGCATTAATTCCAGAGATCATCCAAAGTATTTCTAGTGAATATGGTTGGGTGGACTGAAGGTTATGCTGTTGGTAGATAAACAAACGCCTAACACAGCGTCCTAAGAAACAGCTAGGTGGGAATAAGTTGGAAACCGAATTTAGCCGCCTTGTTCTGTAAATACTTGAGTTGTTGTTCGCGGTAATGCTGCTCATATTCTGCGACGCTCCGCGGTTCATATGCCACTTTGTATTTCAACATGCGATACACAGTTCTGGCGATCAAGTGTGCCGTTGCCACGGCTGCTTGTGCAGGTCCTAATCGGGCTTTCTGCCTACGGTAGAAGACACCCAAGCTACAATCCGCGCGCATCACCGATCCGGCGGCCATGCGAAAGGCTTGTCCTGCCCGGTTCTTGGTTTTCAAGGTTTTGTTCTTCAATACTTTACCACCGGAGATTTCATGCTTGGGGGCCAATCCCAGCCACGAACAGAAATGTTTTTCGTTGGGGAACTTGCTCATCTCAGTCCCCACTTCCATCACAATGGTTTGTGCCAGGGAAGCACTCACGCCATGCACAGCAGTAAGGTCCACGCCACAAATGCGCTTCAAATGCTTGCGTACTTGTACCTCTCTGGGTGCATTCTTGCTGTGGGAATTTCGCTTGCCATCTGGAGGTTGGTTGGGATCTAGCTGCTCCCAATCCGGACGAACCAAGCTGTAGATAGGTTCAATCTCTGCGTCACAGGCTTCCAGTTGTCTGGTGTAGAAATCATAGAGTTCCAGAGATTGCTTCAGAATAAACAGATGTTCCGTGCGCCATGTCCCCGTGAGTGCTTTGGCAATCTCTGCCTCATCCTTCTTGCAGCGATAATTCCGCAGGGTTGCCAGTTTATGTGGGTCACGTTCTCCCGCCACCATCGCACGAATAACGGCTTGTCCGGTTGTGCCTGAGATATCACTGAGCGCCTGGGAAAGCTGGATGTTCATCTGCAAGAGTGCCTTCTGCATATGCAGAATATGCGGGGCACGATGTTGGATCAATTGGGCACGATGACGCAACAGCGTCCGCAACCCAACCAAATCTGCTTCGGGGCGAAACGAACTTTCCAGTAAACCATACGCATGCAGGGTTTGGATCCATTGGCAATCCACTACATCGCTCTTGCGTCCCGCTACTCTGTGCAAAGACCGCGAACTGATGAGGTGGCAATGAAACCCTCGCCTCTCCAATTCTTCGAACAGCGGGATCCAATACACTCCAGTGCTTTCCATAGCAACCGTCTGCACCTCATGTTCTTCCAGCCACATTCCAATCGCTTGTAGGTCAATCGTGTAACTTCCAAACGAACGTACGATCTGAGTCGCATCTTCTCCACTGACACACACCATGATCTCATGCGCTCCGATATCCACCCCGGCCGCATGCGCATGCACTTGGCTCATTCCCCCAAACGGTCTGGCTTCTTCCATCCCAACATTGGGTCTGCTCAATTTACTCATCGAGACCTCCTTCCATTTGTATCGGGCAAACCCGATCACTTAAGTTATATAGCTTCCTAATCGGGGTCGTGTGTCACGCCACCAGTTGATAGATCATTGTGATCGGAAACCACGGTGCACCACGGGAGCCCTTACGGCTCACCCCTGCTAACGTACGGCTTATTCGTCTGCCCATTTGGCAGTATACTTTCCCCGCCTACCTGTTTCTTTTGTGAAATAGAATGTCCCCATCCTACGGTGGTGCACCCGACTGGTGGGAGTCTGCGCGTTTTCAGGCAGTTTGTGTGTCTTGGAGTTGGTTCCGTCAAAGTGGCGTCTCGTCTCGCCCACCAGTACCCCGCAGGGGCATACCCACAGGGTGCTTCGCGAACGCCAGCCGTCGGGCTGGCGGTTTTGACACAACTCATCATGATGTCCGCATTTTGAGGAGGTTCGTATGAATGAGAATCCCAGCATTTCCAAAACGTACTTGGATTACTCTGGTCGGGATGACATTCTCAGTGGTGGTGTAAAGATGATCGCAATAGAAACTTCGAAAGGAGTCTTTCGTGTTTGGACTAAGCGAATTGGGAATCACCCAACGATGAAAGTGTTGCTCCTGCATGGAGGACCAGGCGCGACACACGAGTATCTCGAAGCATTCGACAGTTACTTCCCCGCCGCTGACATTGAATACTACTACTATGACCAACTCGGTTCCTCCTATAGCGACCAGCCCAACGAGCCAGAGTTGGTAGATTTGGAGCGCTTCGTAGAAGAGGTGGAACAGGTACGCAAGGCACTCAGGCTAGACCAGGAGAACTTCTATTTATACGGTCAATCATGGGGCGGAATGTTGGGCATTGAGTATGCATTGAAGTATCAACAACATCTCAAAGGCTTGATCATCTCCAATATGATGGCTAGCGGTCCCTTATACAATCAGTACGCAAAAGAAGTGTTGATGCCTAGCATGGATCAGATCGCCTTAGCAGAGATCCAGGGCTACGAAGCCATGCAGGATTATGAAAATCCGCGCTATATGGAATTGCTAATGGCACATCACTACATTTACCATATACTACGCATGCCCTCAGAGGAATGGCCAGAACCAGTGACTCGCTCTTTTAAGCACATCAACACAAGTGTATACATACCGATGCAAGGCCCCAGCGAGCTTGGCGCGAGTGGCCTGCTTGCAAATTGGGATCGAACGGCAGACCTGGGAAAGATCGCAGTGCCATGTTTGGTTATTGGCGCTCAATATGACACGATGGATCCAAAACATATGGAGTGGATGGCAAACGCTGTTCAACATGGACGATATCTATATTGCCCAAATGGCAGTCACTTGGCTCTGTACGATGATCAGAAGATTTACTTTCGCGGTCTGATCCAGTTTATTCAAGAAGTAGATGTGGGTCGCTTTTGAGTGGTAGTAGAAGGCGCTAGTGTTTTGGTGTTCGAATGAATTGCGATGACACACTTCGAAGGTCGCAGTAACCGCAGTCTTATTATGACAAGAGCCCCCCAACACAGCGTCCCGGAAGTGCACCGGGATAATGCACCCCGGCAAAGAGCCCGGGGCGGGGCCGGCTGGACGCTGGGGATTCTGTGACACCTACGGCAAGCATTTTTCTGGCTTCGAGTTTTTCTCTGCTCCCAAACAGAGTCCAAGCCCGCCCCAGCGCCAGTAACGCAAACCGTTAGCCCGCTTAAAACGAATAAGGATTATCCATTGTGAAATGGGATGAGTATTACAAACAGTTTTCAAAAGCGAGACGTAGCCCTCGACCTATGGAAGTGATAGAGCAATTTATACCTATGGCTTTAGAAGCGATGTCTTCAATTTCAGCGGAGGATACTGAATGGCTCATAAAAGGGTTGCGTGATAGTAGAAAGAAATGGTTTGTTCAACTTCTTTGTGCAAGATCCGATACTCTCCTGATGATTTTTTTATGCCTCTGGTTCGGGCAGCAGTTTACGAAGATGACCCAAGTTACAACCGTGATTTTGTGAATCCATGTATCAGAATATTTGGAGTAAGACGTGTAAGCGAAGCACTCCTTAATTTTGTTTCGACTGGCACTAATTTTGAAAAAGCGGGAGCTGTTAATGCTTTATATTGGGCATTAGGTGCACCTGATAATGCGGATGAGCTAGAAGATATTTATATCCGTCGACGTTGCATATATTTACAAGAGTTCGTTTCCAATCGCAATCTTAATGTTCGAAGAAGCATTATTTCTAAATTAGCACTCGACCCACAGCTATATCCTGAAAATCTTGCCCCGCTTGTTGAAGAAGCGATTCGAATTGCAAGAAGCCATCCTGATAGTTATATTCGTCATCGAGTTCAAGTTGAATTGGGCCAATCGAAGATATTAGAGCCGTTGCCTCATCGAAGTGATACAAAATCCTTTCTCAGTAAATTGTTAGGCTATTTTTCTTCCAATGAAGATTAGATATTTTGAATATCCAAAGTTTCGGTTAAGATTGGCTGCGGGCTAACACAGCGTCCCGGAAGTGCACCGGGATAATGCACCCCGTTTTCGCTATGCTCGACGGGGCGAACGGCTGGACGCTGGGGATTCTGCGGCGTTTTCGAGTATTTTCCTCTCATCGAGTTTTTCCTACTCCCAAGCATTGTCCCCGCCCACCTGCCAGTAACGCGAGCCGTTAGGTGGCTGAAACAGAAAAAGAGGACAAACCATTTCAAGGAAAGTGAACGAATGACTTCACAACGTATTGGAAAATATGCGTGTTTAGAAACTGAGCGCAGATATTTGTTGAGAATATCTCCCGATGATTTACTTGAAAATACAAACGGTTGGCTGATTACCGATCGTTATTTTCCAAATACACGGCTCCGCTTGCGACAGATGAAGTCGGTTTCAGGGAATGAGACCATTTACAAACTAACCCAAAAGTATCGCTCCGAAACCCAAAATGCATACGAAACCACGATTACCAATCTATACCTAACCGAAGCAGAATATGACCATTTTGAAGTTTTAGAAGCAAAGATTCTGAAGAAAAGGCGGTACCCATTGACAGTGCAAAGCCACGCCTTTAGTATTGATGTTTTTGAAGGTCGGCATCAAGGCTTGATTCTGGCAGAAATGGAATTGGGGAATCAATCGGAAGCCGACAAAGTTGTTTTACCTTCCTTTGTGCTCAGAGATGTAACTGAGGATCCATTTTTTACTGGTGGGAAATTAGTTACCATGACGGATGAAGAGTTTCAGCAAGGATTGTCACAACGCCTTCGCGACCATGAAAATTGATAAGTCAAAACGCCACCTAACACAGCGTCCCGGAAGTGCACCGGGATAATGCACCGGACGGCTGGGATTCTGCGCGTTTTTTTGGGCTTGTTTTGAGCTTTGGTAGTTTTCCGTTTCCAAGCTTTTTTCCGCTCGGACGGGGTTCCTCCGTCCGCCCCAGCGCCAAAGTCCCCGTTAGGGGATGCTTCGCGAACGCAAGCCGTTAGGCGCTTGGCAATTGTTAGCAAAGCTGTTGAAATTTCAGAACGTGTGTGTCATAATTTCTGCCAGGGCGTCTTGCAGCACACTATTTCAAACAATATGGAAGGAGATTCTCATGAACCCAGGTAAGAGCACTACCAAGAAGCCCAAGGGATTCACGGACGAGGAAAAAGCCGCGATGAGAAATCGCGCCCAAGAGCTGAAGGCGGAGGCGCGCGCGAACAAGGACAAGGCGGAAGGGGAAAGCGCGGTGCTCGCGGCGATCGCCGCGATGCAGGAACCAGATCGCTCCATGGCCAAGCGGCTCCATGCGATCATCAAAGCCAGCGCGCCGGCCCTCTCGCCGAAGACCTGGTACGGGATGCCCGCATATGCCAACAAGGACGGCAAGGTCGTCTGCTTCTTCCAAACCGCGCAGAAGTTCAACACGAGGTACGCGACATTCGGCTTCAACGACGCGGCGAACCTCGACGAAGGCGCTCTGTGGCCGGTCGCCTTCGCGCTGAAGGAGTTGACTGCCACTGAAGAGGCAAAGATCGTCGCGCTCGTGAAGAAAGCGGTGAGCTGAGGATTGATCTTGCCACTGGGCCAGATCGTTCGTCGGGACGAGGCGTTCCCACGTGCCGAGAACACGCACCATCGTGCGCCGAACTACAAAAGGCGTAATAAAAAATTAAACCGCCCAACACAGCCTCCCGGGCGATCACCGGGATAATGTACCCGACACCCGACAAAGTATGTCGGGGCCATGATGGTGGGACGCTTCGCGGCCTGTTTTCAGGCAGTTTACGCGGCTTGGAGTTGGTTCTGTCAAAGCGACGTTATCTTGTCCCGCCCACTAGCCCCCGCTAGGGGTAGCGCGAACCGTTAGGCGGCTTCGGTGGAGCAAACGAAGACAAGCATTGGCCAAAATGAGACGAAGTGCTAAGGAGAAAAAATGACAATGAGAAAATTAAAATTACAATTTGCACATATCCCTGAAGGTTTCGCTCCAGCAAACAGTGACCCCACAAATTATTGTGATGAAGAATTCAGAAATTTCTCTATAGCAAACCTTGAACAAGTTGACTGCATTATTCTTGGACGCAAAACTGCAGTGGACTTCATCCCATATTGGGCGGATGTAGCCGAAAACCCCAACGACCCTGATGTTCTCCTTGGAAAGAAATTGACTGATATACCAAAAGTTGTTTTCTCGAAGACACTTGAAAAAACTGAATGGGCAAATACGGTATTGGCTAAGGGAGAACTCGTTGATGAAATAAATAAACTAAAAAACCAGACAGGTAATGACATCATGGTTTATGGGGGTGACAGTTTTGTCGCGTCATTAGTAAAGAATGATCTGATAGACGAATATTATCTGGCTGTAAATCCTGTTGACATCGATAACGGATTGCCAATCCTCAAAGAACTTGACAGTAAACAAAATATAACTTTGGTAAAGTCTAAAACTTTTGACTGCGGTATGGTAGTTTTGCTTCAGTACGAACCAAAAACCAATTAGGATTGTTCAGACAATAAACCAACAGAACTTCGGACGAAAAGATTTTCTTCAAACTTTTCGTCAAGCCTGGCCAGTTCTGTAAAACTATAATAAAGAGGCATCCCTATTTTAGGAATACCTCCTTATCAAATTAATAAATGGCGTTACATTGCGCCTGCTTCGTATACTCTTATGCTCGTAATGATCGGGCAATCTTTAGCAATTTCTTCTGCCTCCTCAATGCTTTCTGCATTAATGATGCAATAACCAGTTAATGAGTCCATGCCCATGGGTAGGTCCCTGGTTCCGGAATGAGAGATTTCTTTACCGTGACCAAGAGGGCTTCCCGGATCAACCATCTTGTTTCCTATCAATGCGAACCATTTTCCCCAGGCCTCCTGGATTTCAGGGGTGGGTGTTTCATATCCATACGTTAACAATACAAATTTTTTCATTTTATTTCTCCTTTTTATTGGTTTCATCTCTGCTCAAATATGGAGCGTAGTTTTCCAGGGTAGCTTCATCGTTACCCCAATAAGTTTGATACTGCATGGCCCAATCTTGCAGGCCGCGTAATGCGGCCCGGTTGAGGATCAGGAAATTGGTTTGCCTAATTTTCCTACGGAGTATCAGGCCTCCTTTCTCAAGGATTTCTATATGCTTGTGAATGGCAGGCAGGGAGAGATTTCTCATGGCAGCCAACTTGCTGATGGAGCAGGGTTGCAGGCTTAGAACGTAAATGATCTCGCGCCGATGCTTGTTGGCGAGAGCTTCAAAAACATTATCCAAATTCTGCAAGTCTTGAATATCGGTCATGATAGTTAACTTATAAGTTAACTATAGCACAGACGTTCTAACTTGTCAAGTTATTCGGTTGGTTTATGATTTACACTTGGCATTGAGCGCCTTACAACCACCACCCGATAAGGAGATTTCTTGTGAGTAGATTCGGCTCCAACTCGCTCGCTTTTTTTAATTCTGTGTACAAAGAAATTCCACCCTGGGACATTGGCACCCCACAACCTGCCATGTCCGCGCTTCTTGAGAAGTATCCACCCACCGATCTAATTCTGGATGTGGGTTGTGGTTCTGGTGACCTCTCAATTTATCTGGCGCAACTTGGGCATCAAGTTGTAGGAATTGACTTTGTTGAAACTGCAATTACAAAAGCACAGGAAAAGATAGGCTCACTGCCTCCCGAGGTGGCATCGTTATTGAACTTCCAAGTGGCGGATGCCTTGAAACCTTCACTCCTTGAACAACGATTTGGGGCAGTAGTGGACTCAGGATTCTTGCACCTGTTCAACCCTGACCAATGCGACCACTTCATTGAAGAACTCGCATTAACTCTACTGCCTCATGCTCGCTACTATTTGCACGAATTCGCAATCGAATTTCCAGTACCAAATGTGCCCCGCCCAATCACCGCGACTGAGTTGCAGGCCCGCTTTACTTCAGATAAAGGCTGGCACATCCAGGAAATCCAATCGGTGGAATTTCTAAGTCGCGTAGCGCCTCCCGTGCCAGCCATCTGCGCATGCATTGAGCGGCTGCCTGCATAAACGCGCCCACGCTGAATTTGACTATCCTTACAAAAGAATAAACGATCTTCTTATTACCAAGGAACAAGGCAATGTACAAGAAAACCCTGCAAGCTGGCTGGGGCGATATGGACTTCAACTCCCACATGGGCAATACCGCCTATCTCGATAAAGCGGCCGATGTCCGCATGATGTTCTTCTCCGAGCATGGTTTTCCCATGAGCGAGTTCGTTCGGCTAAAGATCGGGCCTGTCATCCAAAAGGATGAGATCGAATACTTTCGAGAGGTCAACCTCCTTGATGAGATCACGGTCACGTTCGAAGGCGCAGGCTTATCGGAAGATGGGAGTCGGTTCATCGTCCGCAATGAATTTTTCCGCGCAGATGGCAAACTCATCGCCCGCGTCACCAGCACGGGCGGCTGGCTCGATCTCTCCCAGCGGAAACTGGTCGCCGCTCCCGCTGGCCTACTCGCAGCAATGCAGGCCTTATCCCAAACCAGTGATTTTCAACCATTGCCGAGCAGCGTCAAATAATGACCTGCTTGACACAGGTGCTATAATGGATTCAGCCCACAACTACAACTGAATAACTTTCGTCACCAAATCGTTGGTCATATATCCCACAGGAGGCTTCCCATGCAGGCACAGATGATGGATTATCAGCTTACGATTACACCTTTGCTGGATCGAGCGCGGCGACTCTTCCCCAAAAAGGAAATTGTCACGAAAGCTGGACCCGGGCTGGAACGCTTCACATATGAGCAGATGACTCAACGCGTGGGGCGTCTCGCCAATGCCTTATCAAAACTGGGTGTCAAAAGTGGAGACCGCGTGGCGACCTTTGCCTGGAACAATGCGCGCCATCTGGAGATTTATTTCGCCGTGCCGTGTATGGGCGCGGTGCTGCATCCCCTCAACCTGCGCCTGCCCGCTGACCAACTGATCTACATCATCTCGCATGCAGACGATCAAGTGCTGTTTGTCGATCCAACGCTATTGCCGGCTGTTGAAAAACTTTCCCCACATCTCAAAAGCATCAAGCATTACATCATCATGGGCGATAAAGTCCCGGAGGGGACAACGCTCAGCCCGGTTCAGGCCTATGAAGATTTATTGAACGCAGAGAGTCCTGAGTATCCCTGGCCGCACCTGCAGGAAAACGATGCCGCGGCGATGTGCTATACCTCAGGCACAACAGGCAACCCAAAGGGAGTGGTGTATTCGCACCGCTCGATCTACCTCCACAGTTTGGGGTTGAGCATGACCGACTCGTTTGGTTTATCAGAGCGAGATGTCTTCATGCCGGTCGTGCCCATGTTCCATGTACTGGCCTGGGGGACTCCGTTCGCGACGGTCATGCTGGGCTCGAAGCTCGTATTCCCGGGTCCGCATTTGCAACCGCGTGACCTTGCGGAATTGATCCAGGCCGAGAGGGTGACGTTGACAGCCGGTGTGCCAACCTTATGGCTAGGCATTCTGGGTTTATTAGATAAAGAGCAATACGACATGAGCAGTCTGCGCGGCATGATCGTCGGCGGGGCGGCCGCTCCGCAATCCATGATCGAGAACTTTGAGAAGAAACATGGACTCAACGTGATGCACGCCTGGGGCATGACTGAGATGTCGCCGCTGGGGACGGTGAGTCGGCTCAAGAGCTATCAGCAGGATCTTTCTGAGGCGGAACGTTTCACAATCCGCGCCAAGCAGGGAACCTCGGTGCCGGGTGTTGAGATCCGCGCGGTGGATGAATCAGGTAAGGAGATTGAGTGGGACGGCAAGGCGTTCGGTGAGTTGCAGGTGAAAGGTCCGTGGATCATCAGCAGTTACTACAATGATGATCGCAGCGCCGACTCTTTCATGGACGGCTGGTTCCGCACCGGCGATGTGGTCACAATTGATCCAGAAGGCTTTGTGCAGATCGTGGATCGCACCAGGGATCTGGTCAAGAGTGGCGGCGAATGGATTTCGAGTCAGGATTTGGAGAACGCCATCATGTCGCACCCCAAAGTGCTTGAAGCAGCAGTGATCGCGGTGCCACATCCCAAATGGCAGGAACGTCCGCTGGCGTGTGTGGTCCCCAAACCTGATTTCAAAGATAACCTGACCAAGGCAGAGATTCTCGATCATCTGCGAGGGCGCTTTGACAAAATGTATCTGCCCGACGATGTAGTCTTCATCGAAGCCGTGCCCAAGACCAGCGTTGGAAAGTTTGACAAGAAAGTTTTGAGAGTCCAGTATAAGGATTATCAACTGCCGGAAATGTAGTTAAATTAAAAGGAGAGCCTGGAATTAATCATCAGACTTCTTGCAAAAGTATTTTTTAGCCCCAGATTTACCCTTCGAGCACGATGTCACAGATTTTCGCAGACTGATTTAAAAAATCCGTGCGGATTCGTGCAATCCGTGGCAAAGTATTTTACCTGCGCCTTTGTGTGAGAGACTTACGTAAGAGATCTATCCATGTTCTCCTTTTTTCATTATGCAAGTATCCTATTCACATACAGGGAGAAAAGATCATAATAATCCAGAGTTTACATGTCACCTATAGTTGAAACCTCTACACCACCCAACACACCGACTCCCATCGGTCCGTACAGTCACATCGCCAAAGTGGGGTCATTCATCACCATCGGCGGGACGGCCGGGGTGAATCCTGCTGCTGGTCAAATTGCAGAGCCGGATATCGCTGCACAGACAAAACAAATTCTGGACTCGTTCAAAGTGATGCTCGAATCAGTAAATTCCGATCTGGAGCATGTTGTGCACATCAATATCTTTCTCAAGCATATGGGGGATTTCGAAGAAATGAATCGCGCGTATATTGAAAAGATGGGCGAGTATCGCCCGGCCAGAACGGTCATCGGTGTGAATGAACTTCCCAAGCCTGGCTTTTTGCTCACTATGAATCTGACCGCAGTGACGAAGGAATAAAGTTACACAATCGCGGCCTGTTTCAAAATCGTCTTATAATTTTCACACCACTTTCCACCCCATATTCAAATAAGGAGTAAAGAATCATGATGCGCAAAATCAGTGTTTTTAGCATGATGGTTATCGGTGTAATGCTGTTTACTTTACTGAGGCCGCCAGCCAGTACGGTCAACGCGGCGGGTAAACCTCCCACCAAAACTCCAACTCCCGGAGGTGGGCCAACACCTACGTCCGCGCCTACTGCCACGCCGGTGCCCGGAATTCCAGGCGGATGGCGCACCAGCGGAACGCAGATTCTCAGTCCATCAAATCAGGCATTCCTGATTTCGGGGGTCAACTGGTATGGCTTTGAAACGCGCGATAAAGTTGCGCATGGTATGTGGACAAAAGATTACAAATTCATCCTCGATGAAGTGAAACTGTATGGCTTCAACACGGTCCGCATACCCTTCTCCAACGAGATGTGGGAATCAAACCCAGCACCTTCGGCCAGCAAATTGAGCGCCTGCTCCGATTGCACAGGGAAGAAAGCCCGCGACATCCTGGCGCTGATCATCAACTATGCCGGCTCTATCGGTTTGCATGTGATTCTCGATAACCACCGTTCCGGTGCCGGGAACTCAGCAGAGGCAAATGGTCTCTGGTATACATCTAGCTACCCTGAATCAAGGTGGCTGAATGATTGGGTCAACATGCAACGTTGGGTACATGGCGTTGCTCAAACAGGCGACACCGTTACTCTCAATTATTATGCCTCCGATGGATTCCCCGTTGTCATCGGCTATGATCTTCGCAACGAACCGCACACACCCTCGCGTACTGCTTATTTAGATGGCGCTACGTGGGGAACGGGCGATGGGATTGACCCATCCGTCAACCCCAATCCGAATCCGTTTGCACCTACCTGTGTCTCTTCATCCACGTGTGTGGATTGGCGCCTCGCGGCGGAACGCGCGGGGAATCGCATCTTTGGTGACGCGGTCGCGAATAGTTGGGATACTCCTCTGATCTTTGTGGAAGGCATCGGGCAGTATCCCTCTGATGGTGGCAACCCAGCCAACGGTCCGTATGATGGAACGTGGTGGGGCGGGGACTTGCAAGGTGTGAACGGCAACAGCACCAATCCCGGTGCGCCGGTAGTCTTCAACGCTGGCGGAACATCCCAAAGCTTGGGAGCGCCCGTTTTGAATAAGCTGGTGTATTCACCGCACGATTATGGTCCAGACCTGTTTCAACAATCCTGGTTTAATGCCAACACCTGCTATCAAAGTGGATGCGGCGCATCAAGCCTCGTGGACGTCTGGTACAAGTTCTGGGCTTATATCAACGTCCCCGGCGGAATCAACCCAACCTGGCCCGGGCATGCATCCTATCCATGGAGCAATACGGGGCACAGCGGCTATAGTATCGCTCCGCTATACATCGGCGAGATTGGCACCGGCAACGCCGATACCGACCTGACCTCTGCCACGCGCGGCAGCCAGGGACAGTGGTTTACCGACATGGTGAACTTTGTTCAAAGCAGCCGGAACAATACACCAACGAATGACTCTGGGATCGCTGTCAGTAACATCCACTTTGCCTATTGGTCGTTAAACGCTAACGACGCCTATGCCATCTTGGGAACAAATTTCACCGGGCTTGCCAACCCCAAGAAGGTGTATTCGTATCTGTGCTATATCGAATCTGGCCCGTTTGCCATCCCGTTCGGAGGTGGTGCTGGTCAGTGTAGTTCTACTGGTGCATTGCCCAGTCCGAATTAACACGTCGTCAATTGGATATCTGACAGTGACAAACAATCCGACATTCAAACTGTCGGATTGTTACATTATTATGGCGGCAAATTCATAAGTGTGGTAAATTTGGCGCCGCTTGAAATTCAATTTGGGAGAAATCCACTGATGAAAAATCAATCCAAACCTGTCGCAGCACTGCTGCGCTACCTTGTTCCACCCCTGCTCTTAAGTTCCGCCAGTTTTATCTTTTCCATGCACTGGTTTCTGTTGATGGCAGATACACACGTCGAGGGCATTACCTCCGAAGTTGTCCCCGCGTCCGTTATTTCAACCATCATGGCATACTACACGGTGGTCTTTGGGCCGATGACCTGGCTGATCAAATTAGTCATACTTCTGATGCTCCTGACCATGACACTCCAATTGTTCATTCGAGAGATTCCGTGGTATCTCCGCTGGACCATCTTTCTCACCAATGCCCCGCTGGTCTTCAATGGCGTCTTCCATATCATTCCGCTCGTTGACCAGTTCATTTTGAATACAGATACGCCCGAGGTCCAATCCCAGATGGTGCGCACCGTTCACGACGCGCATATACTTTCAGCATGGGGCACTGCGCTAATGATCATTTTACAATTGATTGTTATCATCCAGCTTCAACGAAAAGCAGATATCAGATAACAAAAATGCCGACTAACGTCCGCATTTTTGTTATTGGTCGCGCCGTGAATTTCGCGGGTGCTATAATGAAATTAATCTTTAGCCGCCTAACGTCCTAATTTAATTAGGGCGTTAGTTGGAACTGTCTATCCATAGACAGTTAGTTGGAAACAACCTCTAAATCATAGTTAGGTGGCTCATAATAAATAACTTTGGAGATGATTATGTATAGCTCGAAAGAAATTCCTCTGAAGGTAATCATAGTTGATCCCAACGATGCTTCATCCCAAATCCTAGCCCAAACTTTGTTGGGCATGAAGAAAACCATCTTGTCAGTTAAACAGGCAAAGTCTTTGCCGGAAGCCCAAGAGGCACTTGCCGGAAACGATCTTAACACCATATTTATTGACCCCATAGCTCTGGGTATCGATGACGCAATTCAATTCATTTTCAGTGTCAGAAAACTTTTCCCATCGATCGTATTTGTCTTATATCTTGATTTCACCAAAATGGAACATATGCGTACTGAATTCTTCGGTGGCGAACGAAGACGGCTGGCACATTATTTCCAATTGGATAAGCGTACACCCATAGCATCTTTTCCAGAGGAGGTGAAGGCTATTGTCATGGCCTGTCAAGGAGATCTTTCTTTCAACCTCACAGAAGAAAAAGCAACCAAGCTGCAAAATGAGTTAGCAACCATTCAATCGACTACGACCGCTACTACTGCAAGTGTGCCTCTTAGCATCCTTCAAGATATTCAAGAGCAACTTGAAGCTATCAAAGTTCATAGGCCAAAGGAGCCCACAACTGTAAAACCTAAGACCGTGTTCCTTTCGTACAGATTTGCCGAAAAAGAATATATTGATGGATTAACAACTCTTCTAAAAAGAGATGGATTCGAAATATCAACAGGTGAAAGTGCAAACACTTATATTAGTCAAGCAATTCTTGAGAGAATTAAGTCTTGTGAGTTCTTTGTTTGTCTCATGACACGAGCAGACGAGAAGAAAGATGGAACTTACACCACTAGTCCTTGGTTACTGGAAGAAAAGGGAGCGGCACTTGCTATGGATAAGCGAATAGTGCTTATGGTAGAGGATGGAGTTAATGATATCGGAGGATTACAAGGTGACTGGCAAAGAATTCACTTCACAGCAAAAAGCTTCACCAGCGCTGCGATAAGTGCTGTTGATCAACTAAAATCTTATAGTGGATAGTATCTAAATCTTTCAAAATGCCACCTAACACAGCGTGCAGTGAACAGGTGGGTACGCGGCGCGTTTTTCTGGCTTTGGGTTTTTCCCGTTTCGACGGCGAGTCTCAGCCCTTCCACCTGCCACTAACGCAAGCTGTGAAGTGACACGACATGTGTTACATGTTTAAATTATCAGAAATCACCGAATTTAGCCGATTTTTCAATGATTCGAACCTTTAAAAAGTGTAACTGATGTCATGTCAGTTGACACAAGCCGTTGGGCGCTCCGGCCAACTCAATCTATGGCAGATAATGCTGACAAGTAGAATATCTTGAGAGCTGTCTATGAATGATCGACCTCCAATTCCAGATCCTGTGAAGCGAACAATTCGTCAGCGCTGCGGTTTTGGCTGCGTGATTTGTGGGCTACCTATCTACGAATACGACCATATTTTCGGGTACAAGAATGAGACAGGTCATATTGTAGAGGAAATCACGTTACTTTGTGATCATCACCACAAGCTTAAAACAAACTGATACCCTTGGAAACCATCATTCAATCAAACTCGGATCCCATTAACAAGAGAACAACTCATTCAAAGCCAATGTCTCTAGACTATTTCCGCGGAGATACGTGTGAGATTGAGGTGGGTCATAATTCATTTATTGCCCATCGATCTTTTAATAATCTGATATACGCCATATGCATCGATGATATTCCACTATTAGGATTCAGATTTGAAGGGAATAATTTACTGCTCACAATTTATGTCTTTGACCGAGACAATGACCCTCTTATGATCGTCCATGACAATGAACTAGTATACTCAACTGAGACATGGGATATTGAATTCGAAGGTAATACGTTGTCGATAAGGAGAGGCGCAGGCGATTTCATATTTCAAGTATCATTTGAACCACCTTCAAAGCTACGCGTTACGCGAGGTGAGTTCTTCTTAAATGGCGCGAGTGTTCGGGTTTCAGAAAAGTGGGTTTATACTTCAGATGGTATACGAGTTTCTGGGAGTACAGCACTATTTACCAGCGGTGGCATAGTAGTGGGAGAAAACAAGATGGGATTATCAGGAATCGCAAGAGGTTCTGGCGGAAACAGATTGGCGATTAATCAGTCACAAATTTACACCACTGATAGCTTTCCATATCCAGTGGTAGCACCGTTTATTCAACCAAATAAGCCACAAGCGCCCTAACAAGCTTGCACCGGAAGGCTGGGACTCGACGCGTTTTTTGGGCTTGTTTCTGAACTTTGGCAATTTCCCGTTTCCGAGCCTGTTTCTCCCCAGCGCCAAAGTCCCCGTTAGGGGATGCTTCGCGAACACCAACCGTTAGGCGCAAGCGCGCTCTGAAGTTCCATTTGGAGGTTCTGAATTGTGTCTCGCCGCGTTAGGGTATCCATTAGCGTTAGTGTCATCGCCTGCATTCTTTGTGGTGCTTTAGGTTATGCCCGTTATATCGATTGGCCATCCTTCGACGGTTCACAGCATGTTCGAGAGTATTTGCCGGGTCAATATCCAATCCAGGACGCACACTTCTACCAATATCGAAACTTTATGGACAGTTGGGACCTATACAGATTTACGACTTCGCCCGAGGCCATTGAGTTTCTGGCCGCAAGTCTTCAGCTTTCTCGAGCAGGAGTTGTTTACGAGTTTCCGCTGATCGTCTCAAGGCCGCCACCCTATTGGTGGCATCCTGAGCTTCTAGCCGAGGCTGATCTTTACCGAAGCCAAGATAGAGCGCCTGACGGGCATCTCTACGACCTCTTGTACTCGCAAGAGACTGGAGTGGCATATATGATCCAATTTGACGGTTGATGAGTAGCAGGCACCAGAAGTTCTTGCGCCCGACACTCACCTTCCAACAAGTATCGGGGTTATGATGGTGGGACTGCTCTCGAAAATTTGACAAATTGCTATTTACGAGCATACAATTAAACAACCCCATAAAATGACCAAGGAGCAAAACCATGGCAGACCTCAATGCCCTAATTGCACAAATGACGCTGGAGGAAAAGGCGGCGCTCTGCACAGGCGCCAGCGCATGGACAACCACGCCCATTGAAAGACTCGACATCCCGGCGATGCTGGTCTCAGATGGGCCGCATGGTGTGCGCCGCGTTCCTGATATCCACGCGATGGGTGCGAAAAGCCTGCCCGCGACAGCCTTTCCTACCGCCTCTGCGCTCGCCTCCACCTGGGATGTGGATTTGATCCGCGAAATGGGTGAGGCACTGGGCGAGGAATCCATTGCCCTGCATGTGGATGTGTTGTTGGGCCCCGGTAATAACATGAAGCGTACGCCTTTATGCGGACGTAACTTTGAGTATTTCTCTGAGGACCCGTTTCTTTCCGGCGAAATGGCTGCCAGCCTGATCAACGGCATTCAAAGTAAAGGCGTCGGAACATCCCTCAAACATTATGCCGCGAACAATCAGGAATATCAGCGCTTTATGATGAATACTGAAGTTGATGAGCGCACACTGCGTGAAATCTACTTGCCTGCCTTCGAGACGGCCGTCAAAAAGGCCAAACCCTGGACGGTGATGTGCGCGTATAACAAACTCAATGGTAGCTATTGCTCCGAAAATCATGAATTGCTCACGGATATTCTCAAGAAAGAGTGGGGCTTTGAAGGGTTAGTTGTCTCGGACTGGGGTGCAGTCCATGACCGGGTCGCCGCGTTAAAGGCTGGGTTGGATTGGCAGATGCCCGGTCCGCGTGACCGGGATGTTCAGGCGGTGGTGGAGGCCGTTAGAAACGGGAGCCTGGATGAGGGGATTTTGAACGAGTCGGTTCGTCGCATCCTGAATATCGTTTTCAAAGCTGCCGAAACTCCCAAAGGTGGCGAGTTTGATATAGAGGCCCATCACGCCTTGGCGCGTCGCATTGCATGTGAAAGTGCCGTGTTATTGAAGAACAATGGCATTCTGCCGTTGGCGAATCCACAACATGTTGCAGTGATCGGGCGGTCTGCACGCGAAGCACACTTTCAAGGCGGTGGCAGTTCACACATCAACCCCACCAGGGTCGCTGTGCCTTATATAGAACTGCAACAACTTGCCCCAGATGCTGAATTGACCTATGCGGAGGGTTATCCTAAAGATAATAGTTATCAACCTGTGCTCATTGAAGAAGCAGTAAAGCTGGCACAGGATGCAGATGTGGCGTTGCTGTATATCAGCCTGCCGAGTTTCAAAGAGTCTGAAGGGTATGATCGGCCTGACCTTGACCTGACGGAGCAACAGGTCGCGCTCATCCAAGCGGTGACCAAGGTTCAGCCCAAAACTGTGGTCATCCTCAACAACGGCGCGCCAGTGGATACCCGCGCCTGGCTCGCTGATACCGCCGCGGTGCTCGAAGCCTGGATGATGGGCCAGGCTGGTGGCGGCGCGATTGCCGATGTGTTGTATGGGCGCGTCAACCCTTCCGGTAAACTGGCTGAGACCTTCCCCATGAAACTCACAGATACACCCGCTTTCACACACTACCCCGGTGAGAACGGCACAGTGCGTTACAGCGAAGGCTTGTTCATCGGTTATCGCCATTATGATACGCGCGAAATTCCTGTGCAATTCCCGTTCGGGCACGGGCTCAGTTACACTACCTTCCAATACAGCAACCCGAAAGTCTCTGCGCGAACATTCAAGGATGTGGATGGACTCACCGTTTCTGTGGATGTGACCAACACCGGAAAAATGGCCGGGAAGGAAGTGGTGCAGGTTTACGTTCATGATCACAAATCCAAATTGATTCGTCCGCTCAAGGAACTGAAAGGGTTTGCGAAGATCGAACTGGGACCAGGCGAAACCAAAGCTGTGACTATCGCCTTGGACTTTCGTTCGTTTGCCTGTTACGACCCGGCTTACAAACAATGGGTTACGGAGGACGGTGACTTTGACATTCTCATCGGTTCTTCCTCAGCCGATATCCGCTTCAGCGAAACTGTGACCTTGACCTCATCTCTGACCCTGCCCTGCCTGCTCGATAAAGAGTCCACCATTCGTGAATGGCTGGCAGACCCGAAAGGCAAAGAGGTTTTTACTCCCACATATAATAGTATGCGTCAAAAGATGAATTCCACTTTTGGGAGTGACGCGGAAGGCACTGATGAGATCGGCATGAACATGGACGGTTTCTTGTTGGAGATGCCGGTCTTGAGCATTCTCCAATTTCAAGAAAAGGATTGGCCCAAACCTGCGCATGAGATCGTGAACGAGCTGCTTCAGCAGGTGCATGGGTAGTCTCTTAATTCTATGCCTCGAACAAGTCAGTTCCAGAGATTTGCAGCATTCAGCCTGCTGGCTGCTCTGCTTGCTGGTTGTCTTAACACATCAGCGACCTCAACCGTAGAAACATCAGTTTCCCCAACCACAAGGCCAACTGTTGTTGCTGACCCTGTCCCTGTTCACGTCTGGCTGACATCCAGCGATCAATCGCATTTGCTGGAATCTCAGCCAGAGATTATGTTCGACTTAAATACAACCGGAGATGGCAAAGCGATCTACATCAACGAGAATCATCATTACCAACAAATGGACGGGTTTGGTGCCTCCATGACTGACTCTTCGGCCTGGTTGATCTACATCCAATTAAACGAAGCGCAACGGGCAGGCGTAATGAACGCGTTGTTCTCTCCCACAGACGGAATCGGTATCAGTATGACGCGCATTCCAATGGGCGCCAGTGATTTTGTCCACGGGGAGGCCTACACCTACGACGACATGGCGCCCGGTCAAACTGACCCGGAACTGGAAAACTTTTCCATCGAACATGACCTTGCCTATATCATCCCCGCCCTTCAGGACGCGCTGAAAATCAATCCTGACCTGAAGGTAATGGCATCACCATGGAGCGCGCCCGCCTGGATGAAAACAAGCGACGCGTTGGGAAACGGATCTTTACGACCAGAGTTTTATTCGGCCTATGCCAATTACTTCGTCAAATTTATTCAAGCGTACGAAGCGGAAAATATTCCGATCTATGCCATTACCCTGCAGAACGAACCACACTTCGAGCCTTATTCCTATCCGGGCCTGCGTATGGAACCTGATGAAGCCGCCGAATTCGTAAAAAATCATCTGCATTCAGCGTTTGAGGCCGCCGGAATCGAAACTAAAATTTTGATCTGGGACCACAACTGGGACGAAGCCGATTATCCCATCGCCGTACTCGATGACCCGGAAGCAAAGGCACTCGTCGATGGCTCTGCATTCCATTGTTACAAAGGAACGGTCATCGCCCAGGGATTGGTTCACGATGCCCATCCCGATATGGATATCTACTTCACCGAATGCAGCGGCGGCGCATGGATTCCCAGTTTTGGGGAAGGGCTCAAACGCGACATGAAGGACCTTGTCATCGGAGCCACGCGCAATTGGGCAAAGACCGTCATCAAATGGAATCTGGCATTGGATAGTTCATTCGGGCCGCATAATGGCGGGTGTGGTAATTGCTACGGCTTCGTCACCATCACACCTGAAACCGAATCTGGGTTTAGCTTCAATTACGATTATTATTCGATTGGGCACCTCAGTAAATTTGTCTTTCTCGGTGCATATCGAATCGCATCCACATCCTTTACTTACGAAGGATTGGAAAGTGTCGCCTTCCAAAACCCGGATGGTTCAAAGGCGCTAATCGTATCCAATACCAGTTCGACCGATAAACCGTTTACAGTCCATTGGGGAAGTCAGGCGTTTCCCTATTCCCTGCCTGCCGGAACAATCGCGACCTTTACCTGGGAAGGTATTCAACTGACTCAAGACAGTCCCACACCTCCAACCAATCTGAGTGCCAGATTATCTGGTGATTCGGTTATCCTCAACTGGGAATTTTCTCCTCTGGCAGATTCATACAAGATCAAACGGGCGGATACTTCCGGCGGGCCCTACAATGTCATTGCTTCTGATATTAGACTGCCTGAATATTTTGATACTGATGCAATTGCGGGAAGCACATATTACTATGTGGTCAGCACGGTTAACTCGCTTGGGGAAAGTTCAGATTCGGCAGAAGTGAGTGCAGGGCCTTGAGAATCAACAAACGGGACGAAGCAAAAGCTCGTCCCGTTTATCATTTAGAAGGTTACTTATCTGATTGTTATTCCTTTTCCTTGCTGATCTTCATCCAGGCCTTCTTCAGATTCAGCGCGTCCTCTTCCATGATCGGACTTTCACACAGGATACGCCCGGCACAACCAAAATCCCTCAACACTTCAAACAGAGCCTTGAGTTTCAAATCCGATTCAGCCAGCACCAGATGATTCTTCTCGCCTTTCGGACCATATTCGATTCCCGAAAGATGGATGTGCAGACTCTTCAACGCCTCTTTCCCCAATGCAGCCTGATACGCTTCGAGCAACCTGGTCCACTCCTTGACCGTGTTCATCGTCCCATCGCCGGGGCGGGCGTGCAGATGCGCAAAATCAAGGCAGGGCAACACGCCCTCGATGGCTTTGCTCATCTCCAATGTATCCTCCAACGAGCCCAACATGGCAGATTTACCCATCGTCTCCGGGCGGATCGTGACCGGATTCTTCGCCTGGCGTAATTCCTTCAAACAGTCCTTTAAGCGTGGAATGGCGACCTTCAGCACCTCAGCTGGAGGGCGTTCGAAATACGAACCGGGGTGAAAGATGATATCAGTCGCGCCTGCCAGATTGCCGTATTTCGCCGCATCCATCAGGCGCTTACGTGACTTGGGCCACTCTTCCGCAGTTGCGTTCAAATTGAAAAAGTAAGGTGCATGTACACTTAACGAGACGTTGTGTTTCAATGCCTGCTCTTTGATCGCCGCACAAGTGACTTCAGTTACTCGCACCGATTGCACCCAGCCCAATTCCAATGTGTTCAGCCCAATGGATCTGCTGAATTCAATAGCACCCACTGAACCACCCGGCTTTTTGGGCGTGCCAGTTGGGGAACCAACCGTGCCGAACTGAAAAGATAAAGTCATACTGCCTCCAGGATTTCAGGGAATATAGAGAGCTACTTGTTTGTCACGGGCAAAATCCGTTATCTCATTCACAATCGCTTTGGGCGGCAACGGCAGGTTCAATATTTGACCCGTAGCCGTATCATAAACGTTATTCATCCAAAAAACAGACTCGCCCACAGCCATTTGTGCAATTGCAATTTTGACGCCTTGCAAATCCAGCGGCATGGCCTGAACTTCTTCCAGAGTCTTGTTACGATTGGTGCCCATCAGTACAGCATATTGCCATTCGCCATCTTTATTCTGCCAGGAATATAACTCCATACCCTTGAAAGCAGCCTGTCTGGCACGCACGATCTGAGGTGATTGTGCAAACAAGACATCTATTCTTTGCAATAATGGCGGACCCAAAATCAGTAAACCGATCAGCACAGCCGCAAGCGCAGAGACCAACACCGCGCCTGCCCCCACATCTTTTCCAACCTTCGCCAACGGATGATGGACTGGGCTTGCCAGATCCACCACAGCTTCGATGGCCGTGTTGATGAACTCAGCCATAAAAACCATGGCTATCGTCAACACCAGTACTGCCCAATCACGCGCCGGTAGCTGGAGCCATAAACCCAATAAAATAACGGCCGTCGCAACGAGGGAATGAATCCACGCGTTTTGCTGCGTCTTGAGAACATGGCCCCATCCACGAAAGGCATGTCCAAAAGCAGCAATGCGGGAGGCAAAAAATTCTTTGATAGTCATGTTCTTTACTGGCTTCAGTCAGTGTGAAACTCCGAAGGAGTGAAATTCTTATAGCAAATGAATTACCATATTTCCAACCCCGGCAGGGGTGACATTCGTTTTGCGGATATCATCCATTTGGAATTGTCATTCCTCACGAATCTGGATATCACCCAAACCCAGTTGCGTCAGAATCTCGCGTTGTGCCTTCCACATCCGTGCTTTTTCACGCGGCCTGGCATGGTCATGTCCCAGCAAATGTAACACGCCATGCACCACCAGAAGTTGCAATTCCGATTCCAACGAGTGACCAGCTTTCTTCGCGCTCTTGGCTGCATAAGGAATCGAGATGAGGATATCGCCCATATAACGCGCGCCAGTTTCCGGGTCCGATTCGGAGGCGGGAAAGGAAAGTACATCGGTTGGCGCGTCGATTCCCAGATAGTCCCGATTGAGTTTGCGTAGTTTCCGGTTGTCGGTCAACACAACCGCAAGATTCGCCTTCGTTGATTCTTTTTGATGTTTCAGTGTGGCTCGAACCGCATTTTCTATCAACGCGGATGGAAAGTCGTATTTTGACTCAATGGTAATCATGCTATTTTGGCCTGGGAGCTGTAATGTGGTTCTCCGTTGCCGACGCTTCTTTCGGATAAGTAATACGCGGATGATAAGCTCCGCGCAAAATGGTGACAAAGGCATCTGTAAGGATGCTGAGGTCGCGTGAGGTCAGCGGTGTGTTATCAAGCTGCCCTTGTTTTTGGGCGCTCTCGATGGTGCTGAGAACGATCCTGCGAATATCCTCTTCGGTTTGCGGTCGCTCAGCGCGGGCGCGCGCCTCAGAGCCATCTGCCAGCATTAGCAGGGCAGTCTCGCGTGAACGGGGCCGCGGCCCCGGGTAACGAAATTTTTCCATATCCACTTTTGAGGCATCACCACCTGCGACTTTGAGGGCGTGATTGTATTGATAGCGCGTGGTCATGGTGCCATGATGTTCGAGAATAAAATCATCAATGCGCCGCGGCAAACGATGCTTGCGGGCCAGCGCAACCCCATCGGTGACATGGGCGATGATCGCAGCCGCGGCAACCTCCGGGTCCATATCTTCGTGCGTATTTATCTGGCCCTGTGGTTGATTTTCGATAAAGAACATGGGGTTCATGGCTTTCCCGACATCATGGAACATCGCACCCACACGCGTGAGGAGTGCATCTGCGCCGATCAGTTCGGCTGCCTGTTCAGCCAGATTCGCCACCTGCAAACTATGTTGATATGTACCTGGTGCATGCCGCAGAAAGAACTGCAACAGTGGAAAATCTGGCCGCGAGATTTCGATCAACTGCAGGGCAGTGGTCAACCCTAAACTTTGGGCCAGGAAATATTGCAGAACCAGCGCAAGGCTTGACGAAGCCAGGCCATAAAAGATCGCCGCGCCAGTTAACTGCAGCAGGGCCAAATAATCAGTCTGCGTGAATGGGATGCGGAATGCGATCAGCATGGCGATGGCTGCGGCGGTCATGGCCGCGCCCGCACGAAAGAAAGTCCACACCCGGCGGGCCGAGCCAAGCATCAGGACGCCCGTCAGGGATGTAGCGAGGTAATAAGGCAACAGGTCCAAAGTATTGGGCAGCGCATACGGTGCCAGCAAAGCGATCGCGAACGAAAAGACAATGCCAGTTTCCACGGTGAACAACGTGGTAACGATCAATCCCATGGCTGCTAAAGGATACGCATAAGGCAGCACAGTGCGATTCGGAATAACCAGGCGGGCCCCCACCAAAAAAATAATAAAGATAATCGCCACAACGATCAGACCGCGCGCATCATTCAGGAAAGACAAACGTCGGCGTGAAAAATACAAGATCAGGTATGAGGCCACCATCACTACCAGTGCGCCAGCTCCGGCATAATCCCGCCACGGATGTGACTCTTCGATCAACCCAGCCTGTTGCAGGGCCTCGATCTGCGCATCTGTGATAATTTGTCCACGCAGAAGGATGATCTCGCCTGCCTTATATTGTTCCGTGATGGGTTGCACCGCCTCACGCGCTGACTTTTTAGCTGCCTCTGTCAACTCGGCGCTATACACACTGTTGGCGGATACAAACGCCGTCACGAGTTCTGCCACCGTGGCAGCTTGCTCCTCGCTGAGGGAAAGGCTTACCAGCGAAGGGACGCTGTGCCGCACAGCCTCCACTTCATCATCACGGATGCTGCGCCTCATCACCTGTTCCAGCGCATTCAAAGATTCCTGCTGAATGGCATCCCAACGCGCCGATGTAAGGAGGAGAATATTTTCAATGGTGTCCGGCTCAAGCGAGATATCACTCAATGCCGCGATATCTGTTTTCTTTTGTTCAGGTGTGGAGTTTTCATCATTACGCACAAGAGTGATGTATTGTAATGAGGCGCGGAGCCTTTCAATTTGCCGCCGGGCAATTGCGGTATCAGGAGAGGTATACATCGAGATTACTGCATTTTCAGCCCGGCGTTGCTCCTCTCCCGTTCGTACAATGCTAATGTACCCGAAATCCTTGGGGGCTTGAAAATTATTGGGTGAAACATCGCCAGCTTGCAGGGAGGCGGTCGTTGAATTTAACAACGGCAGAATCAATGCCCCATAAGAGATGATGCTGACAAGTATAAGCAAGGTCAACTGAATCGTGCGAATACGCCGGGATGTTGGTCGGTGCCGCGCAGGAATTGTCCCCATGTTAGCTCAAAGAGTTTGCCACAGAGACATAGAGAAGTTCATGGATAGAAGCTCCGCAACTTCGCAATTCTGTGGCAAAAGTATCAGGTGACATGTATTACTTGGGCTGAAGCAATTCTTTCACCGCCGCGCTGACCATGTCATTTGGGGCGCGTCCGGCCACTCTCGGCATGACCAGCTTCATGACCTTACCCATATCGGCGGGCGAAGCCGCACCAACTTCCGTGATGACAGCCTGAACGAGCGCACGCAGTTCCTCGGCAGGCATGGCTTTCGGCAGGAAGACTTCGAGCACTTTAATCTCGGCTTCGTTGGCTTCGACTAAATCGGCCCGGTTGGCTTTCCTGGCCTCCTCAAGGGATTCACGCCGGTTTTTGATCTCTTTCTGCAAAAGTGCCATGATCGCTGCATCGTCGAGTTCGATGCGTTTATCCACCTCGACCTGCTTGACGGCAGCCAATGCCATACGCAACGTACGCTTGCGGATCTCATCCCCGCTTTTCATGGCATCTTTCATGGAATCATTGAGTTGGGTTTTGAGTGTCATATGGAGAATTATACTCGTGTTGATAAGCCCCGTCATTGCGAGGAGGGTTGAGCGGAGCGAAGCGCAGTCGAAATCCGACGAAGCAATCCCCTTCTCATATAGGAGATTGCTTCGCTCCTTTCAGTCGCTCGCAATGACGGGGTGTTATTAAAGTGCTAGAATCACGCCCATGTTTCTCTTCTACTTCTCCATTATCCTCGCCATTTGTTCCAGTGCACTTTATCACTTTGGCGCCAAGAGCGTGCCTGCCAATGTCAATTTCACGGTTTCGCTGTTGGTGACATATACTCTTGCCATTCTCACCACCCTATTCACATTTTTCTTTTTTCCTGTTCAAAATGGCTTGATGGAGGAATTTAGAAAATTGAACTGGGCGAGCGTGATACTTGCCTTCGGTGTCGTGGGCATCGAATTTGGCTTCCTGCTCATGTATCGTGCCGGCTGGAATTTGGGTATCTCTTCAGCCTTGGTCACCGTGATCACATCTTTGATTCTCGTCCCTGTGGCATTTTTTGTATTCAAGGATAAAATTTCGTGGGTCAATGTGTTGGGGATTTTTGTTTGTCTCGCAGGGTTGGTGATGTTGAATTGGAAGAGATGAGTCTTTTTGTAAACATAGGTGTGATTTGATAAATAATAACAAATGGTATGTAATCTTTTTACTTTCTGCTGGCAGTATGGTTTTCGGCATTAATCTTATTGAATTAATGCCCCAGTCGTTTTCTTACGCTTGGCTGGGATTAATAATTCCACTTATTCCTATGATGTTTGGCTGGGGAGCTTGCAAGCTATATACCTTTGTTGAAAAAAATATAAGCCGCCAGAAGTACAGAAATATTATTTTGGCATCCGCCATAATTCTTATAATAACCTGTTTATTCCTGCCTATCTCTAAGAATATTCGAGGGGATTTAGTAAATATTTTCTTCTCTTTAGCGCTTTGTGCGGTTTCTATATTTTCATTGATCTTTGGTGAAGAAAGCAAGACCGAAAATAGAATATAAGATGTTATAGAGAGATATGAAGTTTTTTAGTTGCCTCAAATCTGCTGCTCGTATTCTCCTCATGGGCGAGCCTAAAAAGCATAATTGCCATCTCAACTCTGCTACATATTCCGTTGAGTTGATGATGTTGAATTGGAAGAGATAAACTATATATTTATGAAGATATTTCAGACTACTAGATTTTGGAATCTTCTGATATTGGTAAATTTGGTATTGAGTTGCATCCTGTTGTTTGGAATGTATACAGATTACCAGTTCGAAAATGGAAGGGTAAATTTTATCTATCCATTTACTGTGTCTGTTTTAACTATCATACTTTTGTGGAGAATTTACCGATCAGGTTGGGGTAATAGAAGTAAGAAGTTAATTATTTCACTGATCCCTCTTGTAATTAGCTTGCCTTATTTACTAACAATGGTAATTTGCTTGATTCCATTTTATACGTGTGGTTGCGTCTTTGGACTTGAATATTTTTGGAATGATAAAGGAACCCCTGTTCTATTACAAAGCAATATATCGCCAAATTATATGAACACGGCAGAAGTCTATTATTCGTATGCAAAAGGTGATGGCGCAGTTGGTGGATATTTAGATGTTTTTGTGAAATATCGTTTCTTGCCTTTTGTAAACAGAAAAGTCTATGAGGTGTACACCCCTAAATCGGATAATGAATTTAAGAACCCTCTTATTAGATGGGTAGATAATAACAAGATTGAATTTAAGAATACTCAAATTCAGATTCTAAATATTGGCATAGTTCAGTTTCAGCCTCCCCGAAATTTCTCATTCTTTGAATATTTGTTTCATTGAGTTTTACGCCATAATAGCTTAGGAGTGTTATCCACAATGCTCTCTCGCCTCAAATCTGCTGCCCGTATCATCCTCAAGGGCGAACCCAAAAAGAAAAACCGTAGCCTCATCCCTGCCATCACGCTTGAAGAAGTGGCGGAGATCAAACAGTTCTTCCCGCGTGAGAAGTTCTTCATCTGCGGTCACGCCCGTTCCGGCACGACACTGCTCATGCGCCTCGCGCGTTTGCACCCTGAAGTGCACTGCAATTACCAAGGTCACTTCTTTACACGCAGGCCTTTGTTGAAGTCACTGGTCGATTCGCCTGAGGCGGAGGAATGGCTGACACGCAAATCCAACCGTTGGAATCAGGGACGCGATCTCTCGCCATTGGTTCTGCGCGCGACCGCTGATTTCATCATGGAACGGGATGCTGTGCGGGAAGGCAAAATGATCGTTGGCGATAAAAGTCCATCATCCATGATCCATGGTCAGGCCGTGCGCGATATGCATGCAGTGTACCCGGATGCCAAACTTGTATACATCGTCCGGGATGGGCGCGATGTATTGATCTCGGAAAGGTTCCGCAACTTCGTGGAAGAATCAAAGTTCTTAAGTTCAGAAGATAAACGGATCATCGAAGCGCTGCGCAAAGACCAGACACCGTTTACAAATGGCACGCGCTCCATTTTTACCGAGACCCTTATCCGCCGTGTGGCAGGAGGCTGGGTAAAAAATCTTCAGGAGACCGAAGAGGAAGCGCGTAAACTATTTGGTAAAAATTATTTTGGTCTGCGCTATGAAGACCTGCTTGCCACGCCTTTCGACGAAATGATGGACCTGTGGAAATTCCTGGGCGTGAAGAGAGTCAACAAGTCACTGGAGAAGATGATCAAGGCCGAGATGGAATCCAACCCCGATGAGGAGTGGCAGGCCAAAAGGAATGAAGGCATCGCGGCTTTCCTTCCCAAAGGTCAGGCCGGTAATTGGCAGAGACTATTCACCCAGCAGGATAAATCTCTCTTCAAGGAAGTCACAGGTGAGATGCTGATCAGGTGGAACTATGAAAAGGATTCAAACTGGTAAACCTCATGGCTGACTTTTCAATTCGTCACTACAACCCCTTGCTGGACCTTGCCAATCTCTCGCAAATGTTGACTGAGATCGAGTCCATTGATAAAGATGGAGAGGACACGTCCGAGGAATATCTGCTCGCCTCATTGGAATGGCCCAACTACCGCCCAGACCAGGATGTATGGGTGGCACAATTGGATGATCGCCTGGTTGGTTATGGAGTTGCGCTTGAACAGCCATCCCAAAGATGCACGCTTTATGTAGTGGTGCATCCATCCCAGCGTGGCAAAGGCCTAGGGAGTCAATTGCTCGAGCTCGTGCTTGGGCGCGCCCGCGAGTTGAATTCGAAAGCAATACTCATTTATGCCAACGAACGGAATGCTGCTTCCAACCTGTTTTTGAATCAGCAGGGTTTTGCTGCGGTGGGGTCGTCTGGCGCAATGAAGTCACCCATCCTGCCTGTCATGTCAGCGTTTGATTTCCCAACTGGTTTTCAACTGAAAAGATATTCAGAAGTGAATGACACGCTGGTTTTGTTATCTGCTTTAAATGATTGTTATTTGGATATGTGGGGTCATCAGCATAGTGATCATCGGTCGGAAGAGGAAATTCGCTCTCCACGCTTTCTCAAGTATTACGCCGCTGAGGATATCCTGTTGCTCTTTGACCCTCAAAATACTGTTTGTGGAATTTGTTCTGTGAAACCTGAGGGCAAAAAAGATGGGAATGGTTCCGTTACCGACCTGCTTGATGCGCCCGGCGTAATTAAAGCTTATCGTGAACAAGGGTATCAACGTCAGCTTGTGCTGGCGGGAATGCAGCATTTACGTCAAAAAGGTTCCCGTACCATCACTCTGGAATTTTGGGGTGATAGCGAATTTGCACTGAACATTTATCATGAACTTGGCTTTGAAATGCTCAACCACTATATTGCCTATCATAAGGAAATTGCATGAAGTTTCTCATTGCCGGCCTTGGCTCCATCGGGCGCAGACATTTCCGCAACCTGATTGCATTGGGCGAAAAAGATATCGTTCTGCTTCGCACTCATAAGGCGACTTTACCCGATGATGAACTGGCAGGCTATCCTGTTGAAACTGATATTCATGAAGCGCTGCAAAAGCATAAACCCGAAGCCGTTGTTGTTGCCAACCCTACTGCATTACACCTCGATGTTGCAATTCCCGCCGCAGAGGCAGGTTGTCATATTTTGATCGAGAAACCGGTTTCTGATTCGCTAGAACGGCTAGAGGTGCTTCAACAAGCCTCAAAAAAAAGTGGCAGCCAGATTTTGGTTGGGTTTCAATTCCGCTATCATCCCACTCTCAACAAAGCCCGCGAACTTATTCAATCGAACGCGCTCGGCAGAGTCTTAACGGTCCATGCGCATTGGGGCGAGTATCTACCACAATGGCATCCGTGGGAGGAGTATCGTCAGAGTTACGCGGCGCGCGCTGATCTTGGCGGTGGTGTTATCCGCACGCTCACGCATCCGCTTGATTACCTGCGCTACATCATCAGCGAAGTCGATTCGCTGTGGTCATTCAACGGTCACATCTCCGCGCTTGAACTGGATGTGGAGGATGTTGCGGAAATTGGCCTCAAGTTTTCAAATGGCGCGATTGGGGGAGTACATCTCAACTATTTCCAACGCCCACCAGTTCACAGACTCGAAATCGTCGGCGCAAATGGGACGTTGCAATGGGACAATACAGATGGTATCCTGCACTTCCAGGAATTGTCTGTGCCGTTCGGTTCTTTCTCCGATAACCCGCCTGCTCCTGTCATCCAAACCTTTGCCCCGCCCGAAGGCTTCGAGCGAAATCAACTCTTCGTGGCGCAAACGCGTCATTTTATAGAAGTAGCTCACGGGGAGAAAGAACCGGTTTGCACGCTTGAGGATGGAATCATTGCATTGCGTCTGGCCCTGGGGGCGCATACCTCATCCAGGTCTGGCAATTTGTTACAATTCCAAAATTCATCCGCTGAATTTTAGGATATAATTGCGCTTCGTGTCTGAAATCTTTTACAGAGTCATTCTGTTTTTTAATAAGGAGAAATAATGTCGAAAGCAAATCTTATCGCCCCCTATGGGGATAAACTGGTGAACCTGGTCGTTGAAGGCGACGAACGCGAGGAGCTTATTGCCCGCGCCGCCAAACTCCCTTCCATCAAGATCACCATGCGCAATCTGTGCGACCTGGAATTGATCGCCACCGGTGGCTTTTCCCCGCTGACTACTTTCATGGGCAAAGCCGATTATGACCGTGTGCTGCGTGAAATGCGCCTCGCCGATGGAACTCTCTTTCCGCTTCCTATCACGCTGACGGTTGATCCTAAAGAACTGCCAACTGTCGGGGAAGACCTGGCGTTACGCAACGCAAACTTTGACCTGATCGCCGTGATAACTCTCGATGAAGTCTATCACTGGGATGCAGAAGTGGAAGCTGCGCACGCCTACGGCACCACTGACCCCAAACACCCAATGGTCTCTGAAATGGGACGCTGGGGCAGAGTTTGCATTTCCGGGCCGCTGAAGGTCATTAACCTTCCTAAATACTATGATTTTATCAACCTCCGTCATACACCTGCCCAGGTACGAGGTATGCTCGAAGAGATGGGGCACGATAATGTCGTTGCATTCCAGACGCGTAATCCTTTACACCGCATTCACGAAGAGTTGACCAAGCGTGCCGCTGCTGAGGTCAAAGGTTCATTGCTTGTTCATCCTACTGTCGGCATGACCAAGCCCGGCGATGTAGATCACTATACCCGTGTCCGTACATACAAAGCATTGGTGGATAACCATTACGACAAGAACAGCACCATGCTGAGCCTCCTTCCGCTTGCAATGCGCATGGCGGGGCCCAAGGAAGTGCTTCTCCATGCCATCATCCGTCGCAATCATGGCGCGAATCACTTTGTTGTAGGGCGTGATCACGCCGGCCCCGGAAATGATTCTAGCGGCAAGCCGTTTTACGGTCCGTATGACGCGCAAGAGAACATGAAGAAGTATGAGTCCGAGTTGGGAGTCAAAATGATTCCCTTTGAAATGCTCGTCTACCTCCCCGATGAAGACCGCTATGTGGAAGAAAAGGATGTTCCAGCCGGTGCCAAGGTAGCCAACATCTCCGGCACCCAGGTGCGCGATGATTATCTTGCCAAAGGCAAGCTGCTCCCTGACTGGTTTACCCGCCCCGAGACTGCGGAAATTCTGCGCGAGACATATGCCCCACGCCACAAACAGGGTTTTTGCATCTGGTTCACTGGCTTGAGTGGATCAGGCAAGAGTGCCACGACCCAAGTCCTTACTTCATTGCTCCTTGAACGTGGACGTGAAGCCGCGATTCTGGATGGTGATGTGGTTCGCACGCATCTTTCCAAGGGTCTGGGCTTCAGCAAAGAAGACCGCGATACCAATATTCTGCGTATTGGTTTCGTCGCGGGCGCAATCGCCCAAGCAGGCGGCGCGGTCATCTGTGCAGCGATCAGTCCCTATCGTGCCACTCGCGAAGAAGCACGCAAAATGGTCGGCGCAAACTTTATTGAAGTCTTCATGGATACGCCTGTGGAAGTCTGTGAAGAGCGCGACGTAAAAGGCTTGTATGCCAAAGCGCGTCAGGCCATGGTCGATGGCAAGCCCATGGGCTTCACCGGCGTGGACGATCCCTATGAATCGCCGATCAATCCCGAACTCACTCTGCTGGGCTATGGCTCAACCCCTGAAGACAACGCCCGTAAGATTATCCAACATCTCGAGGATCAGGGCCTCCTGCTCAAGAGCTAAAACAAGGATACGCAGTATGTATCCCCTCATACATACTGCGTACTTCTTTTCCCGATGTCCTATCAGGCTAAACTCCGCCTCGCTTCTTTTCTAACCCTGTTCTTGTTTGCCATGACCGGAACCTTTCTCCTGCTTCAAGCGACTCCTGAAGGGCTGGGACTCTCCGACGATTCAATTGCCTATATTGCTGGAGCCCGTAGCATGCTCGCCGGGGATGGCTACCGCGAAGCCTGGCTCGCCAGCAATGGACCCGTTACACACTTTCCTCCAGGTTTCTCCTCTGTTTTAGCATTCTTTGGTTTGTTTGGTCTGGATCCGCTGCGCGGCGCGCGTTTTCTCAACGCCTTATTATTTGGGTTGAATACAGGGCTGCTTGGCATTCTAGCCTGGCGAATGACACCCTCGCTCACGGCAGGCTTTGTCCTTGCCGGGTTGTTCATTATGAGTGGCGAGATGTTGCAAGTGCATGCCGTTGCCATGAGCGAGCCATTATTTATCTTTCTCATACTGCTATCCTTTTGGATGTTCGATTTATATTTTGAACGACACAATCATTTGCTTTGGCTGATAGCTTGTGCCACCTTCACTGGTATGGCTTACCTCACGCGTTATGCCGGGCTGGCATTGGTAGCCACTTTCGTTGTCGCGCTCCTCATCCTGCACAGCGACTGGCAAAGACGTATTAGAAGTGTCCTCATCTTTATCGCAGGTTTTCTACCCTGGGCTTTGGGGTGGGCAATTCGCAATCGAAGCGTAGCCGATAACATCACAAATCGCGTATTGGCCTGGCATCCCATTACAACTGATAACCTGAAGATTGGCCGTTCTGAAGCTTCGCAATTCCTCATTCCAGTGGAAACGTGGCAACGGGAAATCTTCAAACAGCCTTATCTGGTTGAACTTCTCATTGTGTTGACACTTGGCACAGTATTAGTGTGGCTCAGCCTCAAGAGTTGGGAATATATATCGAAGCCTCAGCAGACGTCCAAAGAGGAAAGAGGCGTGCAAGGTGTGTTGGGAGTCATCCCATTCACCGCTGGTTTGTTTATTTTTGCCTATCTTGCTTCCATCGTCGCATCCATGACGATGTTCGATGCCGCGACCAAATTCAAACTGCGTATTCTGTCACCAGTCTATGCCTGCTTGTTCATCTTGCTGATTTATGCAGGTGTATGGCTTCGTAACAAAAATCGTCCCGTCATTATCATCCTGACAATTATTTTTCTTGGCTTGTCAATTTACAAGCAATTCAACATCATCGAACACTGGTCACGCAGTGGATTGGGATACGCATCTTTCCAGTGGTACGATTCACAGGCTATGGCATATCTGCGCGAGCTGCCAGCCAGTGTAAAGATTTACACCAATGAGCCTGGCGCAGTGTATCTGTATACTGAACGTGGCGCCCTGGTTTTGCCAGATCGTTATGACTCTGCGCGGGGCATTGACCGCTCAGCGGATTTTGAAAAGGGACTAATCGTCATGCAACAGGAAATTAATTCGGGGGTTGCCGTGCTGGCCTTGTTCGATCACGGCGAAAATATCGCCGCAGATGTCCCTGCTTTAACGGAGGGCTTGCATCTGGTGTTCAAAGCGCAGGGTGACTTGATTTACGAAAAACCATAAAGGGTGAATCATGACCATTCAAGAAAAATTTGATCTCACTGGGCGAGTTGCTGTAGTGACAGGCGGGGTAGGTTTGCTCGGTTCGGAATTTTGCCGGACACTTGCCGAAGCTGGCGCGGCCGTTGTTATAGTAGACTTAAACGCTTCCGCTTCGCAAGCGATAGCTGATACGCTTACGAACAGCGGATACCAGGCTTTAGCCGTTCCCACTGACATCACCAACACCGATTCTGTCAACGCGATGGTGGGAAAAGTGTTATCTACATTTGGGCGCATCGATGTACTGGTCAACAGCGCAGCGCTCGACCCCAAATTCGATCCGGACGCAGTGAAAAAAGGTATTACACCCGGTGCCTTTGAAGATTATCCGCTCGATCAGTGGAATTCCGCGCTGAATGTGAATCTCACTGGCACGTTTTTGATCACACAAGCCTGTGTCAAACCGATGATCGCTCAAGGCAAAAAAGGCAGTATCATCAACATCTGCTCCACTTATGGACTCAACGGCCCCGACCAACGCATCTACATCAAGGACGGTGAACGCGTGGCATTTAAACCGGTCTATTATACCGTGACCAAAGCAGGCGTGCTGGGTTTCACCAAATATCTCGCTGCCTATTATGCTGGGACAGATATCCGTGTGAACGCGCTCACTCCCGGCGGTGTGTTCAATGATCACGAGGAATATTTCGTAAAGAACTATTCTGCCAAAACCATCATTGGTCGCATGGCGAAAAAGGATGAGATGAACGGTGCGTTGTTGTTCCTTGCTTCAGATGCTTCATCGTATATGACTGGAAACAACATTGTAGTCGATGGAGGTTGGACGAGTTGGTAAATTATTGTAGGGGCACGATATATCGTGCCCCTATATAACAAATCAATATGACTCACATCCTCGCACTCATTCCCGCGCGCGGCGGCTCGAAAGGGATTCCGCGCAAAAATATTCGTAACTTTGCGGGCTATCCGCTCATTGCCTGGAGCATTGCGGCGGGTTTGCAGGCACACACGGTAAACCGCATCATTGTCTCGACAGATGATGAGGAGATTGCGTCAGTCGCGCGTGAATATGGGGCAGAGACTCCGTTCATGCGCCCACACGAGTTGGCACAAGACCACACCACCGATCTGCCCGTTTTTGAACATGCACTCAAATGGCTGCAGGATATCGAAGGCTACAAGCCTGATATTGTCATTCAATTACGGCCTACCTCACCCATTCGCCCGAAAGATTGTGTGGATGGTGCGGTCAAGGTGTTGATGGAAAATCTCGATGCAGATTGCGTACGCGGCGTTGTGCCTGCTGGTCAGAACCCTTTCAAGATGTGGCGCTTCAATGGTTATGACAAGCCCATGAAGCCATTGCTCGAAATGGAAGGCGTTGCCGAACCGTACAACGCACCACGCCAGATCCTGCCTCCAGTCTATTGGCAGACGGGGCATATCGACGCGATTCGCACAGCCACCATCACACGCAAACATTCGCTGACGGGAAATACAATCTATCCGCTGGTGATTGATCCGCGTTACACAGTAGATATTGATACACCTGCCGATTGGGCCCAGTATGAAGCACTGGTGTATCATGGTGGGCTGGATATGGTCACACCAAATAAAAGAGTGCGACGTCCCATGCCAAAAAAGATTGAACTGGTTATCTGCGATTTCGATGGCGTCATTACCGATAATAAAGTGTGGGTGGACCAGGATGGCAAAGAGATGATCGCGGCGTATCGCAGTGACAGCCTCCGCATTCACGAGTTGCGTGGGCAGAGAATCGATGTGATGATTCTTTCGTCGGAGCCGAATCGCGTGGTGGAAGCGCGAGCGAAAAAGATGGGAGTGGAAGCAGTGCACGGGGTCGGGCCTCAGGATAAGGGGCGCGTGATGCGTGAAATCCTGGCGCAGAAAAACATCCCAGCAGAGAATGTTATCTATGTGGGAAACGATCTAAACGACCTGCCCTGCTTTGAAATAGCTGGCTGGTCTGTTGCCGTAGCCGATGCGTTTCCGGAGATTATCCGTGCGGCAGATCATGTGCTGACCAAGACAGGTGGGCATGGCGCAGTGCGGGAATTGTTTGATTTGATTTTGAAAAATTTGGAATGATGTCATTACGAAACCCGAACGAAGTAAGTGGGTGAAGCAATCTCCACATTACAAGGAGATTGCTTCGGTGAAAGAGCACCGCCTCGCAATGACATGAAACAAGGAGAATAAATGGCTCGTGAAATAAAATTTGGAAACCGCATCCTGGGGGATGGATATCCTGCTTATATTATTGCGGAAGTAGGCATCAACCACAATGGCGATATTGAAATCGCAAAGAAAATCATCGATGCGGCAGTTCACTCAGGCGCGGACGCAGTCAAGTTTCAGAAGCGTACCCCCGCAGTATCTACACCGCCTGACCAACAAACCCAGATGCGCGAAACACCGTGGGGCTATATTACCTATCTTGATTATCGTCACAAGGTCGAATTTGACGAAGAGCAATATCGTGAGCTTGATCGCTATTGCAAGGAAAAGAAAATCGATTGGATGGTTTCGGTATGGGATGAGCCTTCGGTTGATTTTATGGAGAAGTTCGAGACGCCCGCTTATAAAGTGCCTTCAGCATCACTCACCGATCACAACTTGTTGAAGTATGTTCGCAAGACTGGCAAACCTGTCATCATTTCGACGGGTATGTCTACAATGGAACAAATCCATCGCGGTGTGGATGCAGTTGGTGATGAAAATCTGATCATCATGCACTGCACAAGCACGTATCCCTGCGAACCCGAAGAGTTGAACCTGCGTATGATCGAAACGCTGCGCAATGAATTTCCGAACAACCCGATTGGTTATTCAGGTCATGAAGTGGGACTTGTCCCTTCTGCGATTGCGATTGCGCTGGGCGCGTCGTCCATTGAACGGCATATCACTCTTGACCGCGCCATGTGGGGCAGCGACCAGGCTGCATCTGTGGAGCCAGGTGGGTTTGAGCGTTTGGTGAAATATATCCGCGTAACGGAGGCTGCCCTGGGAGATGGAGTAAAGAAAGTATACGACTCCGAAAAGGGCTCGATGAAAAAACTTCGGCGTGTGGTAAACGAATAGTTAGCCACAGAGTCACGGAGACTCAGAGAAATTAAAAAATCTTCGCGGCTCTGTGACTCAGTGGCAAAACACATGAGTCTGGTTCATCAATTTCGTCGAACGTTTCGCCCAGCCGGGAAAACCTTTCAAGCAGTTTTGCGTTGGAAGCGTTTTTCTTTTCATGAAGCTCCTCCTGTTTTCGGCAACTCCAAGCCGAAAAGCGGCTCACACCTGCTGCTGCAGATCCTCAATGGCTTTACGCAGATCATGCCATATCAATATGTGGAAGCAGAGCCGGTTCGTACGATTACCAAAGAGGGCCGGCGACGAAGTACCAGAGAGATTTTGGACGACTTGAAACATGTGCCGCCGGGTGTCATTCGCTGGGGCTATGTGGAGGCCACGCCCGAAAACGCCTCTTTCTTAACCGAGGCTGGACGCGTCAACTACTTCATATACCGTGACCCACGCGATTTGCTCGTCTCGCATGTGTTCTTCGCAACTGATATGCAGGAAGAGCATGGGATGCATGACTACTACAACTCACTGCCAGATATCGGTGAGCGACTCAAAGTTGCCATCACCGGCATTGACCGGGATGGAATGAAAATGGTCAGTGTGAAGCAACGTTACGAAGGCGTATTCCAATGGCTGGAACAAAAGAATGTTTTGTGCCTTCGCTTTGAAGATTTGATTAATCATCGGGATGCTGCATTGAATTCCATGCTAGACGAAGTGGAGAAGACTGGCTACCAGATACCAACTCCGCGTGAGAAAGCATTATCGGCTTTGGTGGAGTCGATCCAGCCGAAGAAGAGTCACACCTTCCGCGCCGGAAAAACAGGAACATGGCGTGAATTCTTCATGGATGATCACAAGAAATTATTCAAAGATGTGGCGGGAGATTTGTTGGTAAGACTAGGGTATGAGCAGACAAATGATTGGTGAAATTAAAGAATATCGTAAAATCTATAATATTTCGCCAAGTAAGATACCGAGACCTAATAATCTAGGAGCGTCCCATGCCTGTCCACGGAACCCATAATGCAGTACCGGATGATCGTAACGACAATATTTTGATTTATGTAAACGGAGAGCTTGTGCCTCGCAACGCGGCGAAGATTTCTGTATTCGACAGCGGTTATCTCGTAGGTGATGGAATTTGGGAGGCGTTACGCCTGCATGAGGATGTGCTGGTCTTCCTGGATGAGCATCTTAACCGTCTCTGGCAGGGCGCAGTGACGATAGGGATGAAGATGAATATGACGCGCGAAGAGTTGACTGGTAAACTCTGGCAAACTCTGCGCGCTAATAACATGCACGACGGCGTGCATGTCCGCTTCATGGTAACGCGCGGAACCAAAAAGACTCCGTCACAAGATCCACGCCTGGTTTTGAGCGGACCCAACCTTGTCATCATCCCTGAATATAAACAGGCCAGTTCAGACTCTCGAAATCGCGGCGTGACTTTGTTCACGAGCACAATTCGGCGCGGCTCACCTGATTATCTTGACCCACGTTTGAATTGTCATAGCAAGTTACATGAAGTGATGGCTTTGGTGCAGGCTATCGAAGCGGGTGCCGATGAAGCCCTGATGTTGGATATTCACGGTTTTGTTGCCACCTGCAATGCCACCAATTTTTTTATGGTGAAAAATGGTGAGGTCTGGACCTCTACCGGACAATATTGCATGAACGGAATTACACGCGGAAAGATTATCAAAGTCTCAAATGAAAATGGAATTCCATGTTATCAAAAAAACTTTTCGTTGTTTGATGTGTATGGCGCAGACGAAGCCTTTGTCACGGGGACGTTTGGCGGGCTGACACCGGTCATCAAAGTGGATGGGCGCGTAATTGGGGATGGAAAACCCGGAGCGCTGATGGAAAAACTCTCAGCGCTGTATGAGGCTGAAGTTCACCGGGCAGTTTTGGCTGCGAAAGAAGCGCAGCAATCGTGAATCGAAATATCACCCGCATTTGTTTGTGGAGTGGTCCACGCAATGTATCCACGGCGTTGATGTATTCGTTCGCACAACGCAACGATACAAGCGTCTTCGACGAGCCGTTGTACGCACATTATCTTTCCAAGACACCGGCGCGTCAGTATCACCCGGGCGCAGAGGAAGTAATTGCGACCATGGAGAATAACGGGCAGAAAGTTGTGGATCATTTGATTTTGGGCGACCATGCCACGCCAGTTGTTTTTTTCAAACATATGACCCATCATTTATTTGAACTTGATTTGGGTTTCCTGGATCAGACCGTTAATATCCTGCTGACGCGTGATCCATTTGAGATGCTCCCCAGTTATGCAGCATGGGTGGAAACGCCTTCACTTCGAGATGTCGGTTACGCTCAACATTTGGAATTGTTGCATCACCTTCAATCCCGCGGACAGAACCCTCCTGTGCTGGATTCAAAACAAATTTTATTGAATCCACAAAAAGTCTTAAGCGAATTATGCGAACGAATCGGGATTCCATTTCAGGAAGCCATGTTGCGCTGGAACGCAGGCGCGCGTCCCGAAGATGGTTCATGGGCAAAATATTGGTATAAGTCTGTGCATGAATCAACGGGCTTTGGAGAATATGTGAAAAAGTCAACGCCTTTTCCAAAACAGCTTGAGCCTTTGCTGGCAGAATGTATGCCCTATTACGAGCAACTGAATGCATTAGCAATTCAAGCTTAATTTTCAAATGATTCAAGAATTTTTCAATCAACGTCTCAAACGCGGACTGGTTCGTAGACTCAATAATTTAAAAATCGCAAGGATGGCACGCCGGGTGGCGCAGCAGGAACCACAATCTTCGGATGCGCCCGTTGTATTCTTCAAAGCCTCCACAGGCATTGATGATCTATCGTGGAATAGCGGATTCCATCTATTAGCTTCGTGGGCTTTGCGGCTGAAAGGGATTCCAGTTGCATATTTTGCCTGTCACTCCGGGATGAGTAAATGTGTATTGGGAACGAATCGGGATAATCCGCAAAAAACACCACCCTGTAAATCCTGTATTTATCAATCGCAGACTTCATACGCGGGTGTGCCAGTTTCTGCAACTGCCAATTCCCAAGTTCACTGGTTTGATTATCAACAAGATTCTCAGCTTGCAAAAGCAATTGAAAATTTATCTTTACAAGAACTGATGACTTTTGAATGGCAAAATATTCCACTTGGAATGTTATGCCTTCCGGGATTGCGTTGGATTCTGCGTATTCATCATTTGAATGATGACGAGAACACTCGTTATCTTTTGCGGGAGTATATTCTGTCAGCGTGGAATGTGGCACAAAAATTTACAGACTTTCTCGATCACACTCAGCCGAGGGCTGTTATTGTTTTCAATGGGCAATTCTTCCCCGAAGCGACGGCTCGTTATATCGCCCAGAAACGTGGTATCCGTGTGATCACACATGAGGTGGGGTTGCAACCTGCATCCGCATTCTTCACGGATGGCGAGGCGACAGCCTATCCGATTCACATTCCGGATGACTTTGAATTGAACGACGAGCAAAATGCCAAACTCGATGCTTATCTAGCAAAGCGTTTTCAAGGCGACTTCACCATGGCAGGCATCAAGTTCTGGGCAGAGATGAAGGGACTCGACGAGTCGTTTTTGCAGAAGGCGGAGGGCTTCAAACAAATTGTGCCTATCTTTACCAACGTCATTTTCGATACCAGTCAGCCGCATGCCAACACGGTCTTTGAAGATATGTTCGACTGGCTTGATATGGCCTTGGACGTGATCAAAGGACATCCCGAAACACTGTTCGTGATCCGCGCCCACCCGGATGAATTGCGCGTCCGCAAAGCCAGCCGCGAGACTGTAGCAGGCTGGGTAGAAGCCCGTCAGGTTACAGATCTGCCAAATGTGATCTTTGTTGATTCAAATGAAAATCTCAGTTCGTATGAGTTGATCCAGAAGTCGAAGTTTGTAATGGTCTACAACTCGACGATCGGCTTGGAGGCTTCGATCATGGGCACGCCCGTGTTATGCGCAGGCAAGGCGCGCTTCACACAATATCCCACCGTATTCTTCCCACAGACCGTAGATGAAATAAGAAGAAAGTTGAAGGAATTTCTGGATGCAGGGAAAATCGAAGTTCCTGCTGAGTTCAAACGCAACGCCCGCCAATTTTTATATTATCAATTGTTTCGCACGTCTTTGCCGTTTGGCGATTTCCTTGAGCCCTCGGTGAGAACCACACAAACACGCTTAAAGTCTTTTGAATTACATGAGCTACTGGAATCAAACGCAGTGAAGGCAATTTTGAATGGAGTGTTGGATGGCGGAGATTTTTTGTTGAAGGAAAAGTAATAGCCCAACATGTTTTGATGAACGTGAAATTGTCAGTTCTTAAGAGTTATATACTTCCGTCTCGGATTGATCCCTGCCACGCCTGCAAAGAACCCCTGTATCTTTGTCAGATCCGTTTCGATATCTTCGGTAAGATGAAATACCTGTCCAATACGGACTTCCTTATTCTTACCATCCACAATCGCCATGACGATGGGCATCCCCGCGCTTTTGGCGATGTGATAAAAACCCCGCTTCCATTTGGTCACGTGGTGACGCGTCCCTTCGGGTGCAATGGTCAGGATAAACTTATCTGATTGGTTGCAAGCTTCTACCATCTGCTCCACCAAACCAGTGGACTTTTTACGATCCACAGGTACGCCGCCACAGTAGCGGAAGAACCAGCCAATTGGGAAGCGAAACAGCTCTGCTTTGCCCATGAAGCGGACGTTCGCCCGTAGTGTGAAGATCACGCCGAGAAAAAGAACAAAATCCCAATTGGAGGTATGCGGCGCGCCGATTAAAACAAATTTTGGCAAGTCGGGGAGTTTCCCGTCCACGTGCCAGCCTACCAACCACATCAGGAAATTCGCCAGATAATGAAATACTCCCCCAAGAAGCGGAGTGTTGAAAATTGTCGTCTGTGTATGTACATTCATGATTTCAGATTTTACTCTGAATTTCGACGCCCTTTTCCCGATCTCCCGATATTTGCAGGACTAGACATGTGAGCAGCCTTCCAAAAAATGAACCAAATGAACCAATTGAAAGGATCACATTTAGTAACAAATCTATCAATTCTCCGTCAGGATTTTATATTGATTTAGGGAAAACCCACAATATAATTTTCCAGAAAGGAGAAACTATCATGTTATTCGCTCTTAAAGAAAAGGGGCAGGGTCTGGTTGAGTATGCAATCATTCTCGCTCTCATCGCCATCGTCGTAATCGCTGTTATGGGCATTCTGGGCAAGAAAGTCAACAATACTTTCAACAGCATCAGTGAATCCCTACCTTCATAAGTTGAAGGCCGCTGTAATCAGCAAAAAGATGCTTTATCCGTTGAGGATAAAGCATCTTTTCTTTAACAACCTTCAATCGTTATTATCCAGGCTGAGTAATGTTACCAACCAGCCCCAGTTCAGGTGCAATCTTTCTCATGGCCTGAATTACGTTCGCCACATGTTCCCACAAGTCAATGCCGAATTCCTGAGCGGCGTGTTCCATTTCGGCGCGGGATGTGCCCGCAGCAAAGGCTTTATCCTTCCATTTCTTTTTGACCGAGGATGCTTCAAGGTCATACAGCGAGTGGGATGGACGCACCAAAGCAACCGCTGTGATTAGCCCAGTAATTTCATCACAGGCGCAGATGGCTTTACGACGCATAGTATCACGTGGCAGGTTCAAGTGATCGGCATGACTTAGAATATCCTGAATAATGTCTTCAGGGACGCCCAGTTCACGCAGTATAGGAGCACCATCCTGTGGATGTTGATCCAGCGTCGGGTGGATTTCCCAATCGAAATCATGGAGTAAACCAATCAAACCCCAGGCCTCTGGGTCTTCCCCGAATTTTTCCGCGTAAAAACGCATAGCGGCCTCCACCGAAAGCATATGCCGCACCAAACCTTCATTTTTCACATATTCACGCACCAGGGCTAAAGCTTCATCGCGAGTCATATTCACCTTATAGTAAACACTTTTTATCTTATTCAGAGTGACATTGTTTATTTATAAGCCTGTCGAAGTATCCAGACCATAGCGGGCAGCGAGTTCATCGAGCAGGCCTTCCACTTCATCAAGAAAGTGATCGAGCCCCTCCACGCGCTCTTCAATGCCAACGGATGTCAGACCAAGCTGACCGCAGGCAGAGCGCCATGAGTCGAGGGCGTTCTCAGGCAGCACATCTACAGCCAATGTCCAGGTCTGCAAAAGCGGCCACGAGGCAGCTTGCGGATGATCGCCAGCCAAAATTGCCTGAACAGCCTTCTCATAATAGTTCAAGCGCGCTGGATGAATACACACATCCACACGATTACTCTCCATAGCCGCCTCAAAAGCGGATCTCCAGCCTGCTTGCCAGCTATTGAGTGTACCGATATCCAAAGCATTTACCCCCAACAAACCATACAATTCTTCAGTCATTCCAGAACGTTGTGCGGCCTCTGCTCTGGCTGGGAAATCCAGCAACAGACGGCGTTCCTGCAAAGGTGGACCGGAAAGTTCTGCTATTGCATTCACCGCAGAATAAAGGGATCGCATATATTTTAGGATATCGCTTGGTGTGACCGCATCTGTAATTTCGAGCAATTCGCGCCAGGTTTGGCGTGCCTGGGCCAGCAACAAGCGTGAACGGTGCAAAGCTGGCGCAGGCGCATTGAATTCAAATCCGGCCCGTAAGCCCGCCTGCACGAACTCAAAAAACTTCTCACGCTCAAACAACAGCATGGGGTCATACATTTCCCAGCCCAGCCACGGATCCAGCCTCAGTTCACGTGGGCGTTTAAATTCCGCTTTAGCGCGGTGACTGATATCCACGTGAAAATCAGGAGTGAGTCTTACGATCTCACGGCGATGCTTGGGCTCGGCCAGATGCACAAAGATAATATCAATATCGGCTGTGCCACCAAGCATGGGGTCCATCCCTTCGGAGGCAAGTGAACCTGATAGATACGCAGCTATAACATCGCGATCGTTGAAGGCGCGCTCTTGCGCGGTCTCTTTGGCGATTCGGATCAATGATTCACGCGTGACTCGCATAAAACTCTTTCCGCTCTTTCGGGGCTAGGCCCGTGAAGGAGCATCCGGCGAAAATAAAGTTTGTTGAAACGGTGGCAGGTTCAGGTTTTGTCTGATGCGGTTCTCGACCAATTTCAAATGTTCAGGGTTCTGAATAATGTTCAGGTGGTTCGAGTCAATTATCAATACAGGCGTATGATCAAAGGACTTTGAGAAAAACTCATCATAAGCCTGATTGAGTTGATCAATATAGGTGCGCTCCATCTGGCGTTCGTAGGGACGGTCACGCAAAGCGATGCGCTGCATCAATGTTTCAGTACTGGCCTGCAGATACACAAGTAGATCAGGCTTGGGGATTTTTTCAGCGAGCGCTTCATGGACTCGATAATACATATCAAGCTCATCACCCGTGAGATTGATGCGCGCAAAGAGTGAGTCTTTTGCGAATGTGTAATCGGCGATTAAATTTTTCCCGGTTGAAATCATTTCATGTATGGTGCGGCGTTGCTGATGGTAGCGGCTCAATAAAAAGAAGATCTGGGTCTGAAAGGCATACCGTTCACGGTCGCCGTAAAAATCGGAGAGGAACGGGTTTTCTTCAAAGACTTCGAGAATAATTTCGGCGTTAAAGGCAGGTTGCAACAGGCGGGCGAGGGTCGTCTTACCAACTCCGATGACCCCTTCGATGGCAACGTACATGAGCGGGCTCCCAAGGTGATGTGGGTTAAGGATACCATAAAAGAGGCCGGTGGAAGAAGTACACACTTGGACACCTATACAGGTTGAACAGGTATGCACTTGTTTCCGTGTTTGCTCTTTCCCTGTATACTTACTCTATGGAA
>Ga0070699_100000284_pt1 | contig 48451 bp, 41 predicted proteins | sample KBSK1503metaG_FD_65473 | JGI IMG/M metagenome (GOLD analysis project Ga0070699, IMG submission 65473) | Corn, switchgrass and miscanthus rhizosphere microbial communities from Kellogg Biological Station, Michigan, USA - KBS K1-50-3 metaG | ecosystem: Host-associated > Plants > Roots >... | reverse complement strand
GAAGGGTCGATGGTGTAAAGAGTTGGTCAAGGCCATGTAAAGTTTTGTAAACACATTCCGGTTTATTTTGTCGACAAGGTCCGTTTACGCTGCTAGTGACCAAAATGGTTCAGAGAGTGGTCGCCTCGCAAGGGGCGGCCATTCTCGTTTTTGTTTCCGTGCAACGAAAATGAGAAAATTCCGTATCAATAGGCGCGCTGACATTAACGTTGACAATGGAACAGTAGATAGCTTATCAGTAGGATTCTCGCTTTCGAAGCGAGAAAGATTCTGAGGTTGAAATGGATTTCACGACAAAAGAACTATTAAAGCGTTATGCCAAGCTGGCAATTGGTCAACCGTTTTCGCCGGTTCTGCTGAACATTCTTGTGACTTCAGTCTGCGATATGCGCTGCACGCACTGCTTTTTCACAGATGAGTTGGACGACCGGCCGCGCAAGAAACTTCAGATGAAAACGCATGAGATTGCGAGGATTTCCGAAACCCTGGGTGGCAATCTGGGTGTGCTGATACTCGCAGGCGGTGAGCCGTTTACTCGAAAGGACCTGCCGGAGATCGCGCAGTCCTTTTATACAAACAACAAGCTCGAATCGATCTATATCATGTCGAACGGGCAGATCCAGAAACGAATTTTTCCCGATATCACAAGGATATTGGAGGAATGTCCGAATCTGAATGTGACTGTTGCCCTGGGGATCGATGGCTTGAAGACGGAGCACGAGAAGATTCGCCAGAAACAGGGTTCGTGGGACATCGCCATTGAGACGGCGCGGCAGCTCCAATCGATAAAGAAGGAGTTTCCCAAGCTCGATATCCAAACATGTACCTGTTTCATGAACTCAAATCAGAACACGATCTTCGAGTGGTACGATTTCTTGAAGTATGATTTGAAACCAGACAAGGTCAACTTTAACTACATCCGGCCTCCGTCAGCTGATCCGGTTGAGTTGGAGATCGATCATTCACGTTACGCGAAACTTGCGCAGATGATCGACGAGGATTCCCGGCACGCGGCGATTAAGAATAACTACGGTGGCAGCGCTGGTTTCTTCAAAGCCGCAATTGATATCTACATGCACGGCCTGATTGCCAAGACTCAGGAGACACAAACCGCGCAGATGAAATGTTACGCCGGTACGGCGGGTGGAGTGATTTACGACGAGGGCACGGTTTCGTCCTGCGAGAATCTCGCGCCCATCGGAAACCTGCGGGAGTATGACTGGAATTTCCAGAAACTCTGGTTGTCGCCGGCGATGAAAGAACGTCGCAAGAAGGCTGCCGACGGTTGTTTCTGCACGCACGAATCGAACAGCTATTACCCATCGCTGCCGTTTAATCCGAAGCACTTGATTCAGATCAAGAAACTGGAAAAAGAGATGAAAAAGGCGCGCTCGGGGATGGACCACGTTGGGGCCGAGCTGAAGGGCGTTTTGATAACCGATCGGTGAGAGTCCAGCGATTGTCGATTGCCAATTGCCGATTGCCGATTTAAAGCTGCGACGACACCAAAGACCAAAGACCAACTTCTTTACCAATGCCTTCTGATCGCGTTCCAAAAATTCTGATCATTTCGTCTGACACGGGCGGTGGCCACCGTTCAGCTGCTGCGGCGATTGTCGCTGGCGTGCAGAAATTTTTGGCAAGTGAGTCGTACGCGATTCGCGTCGTCAAAGCTGTTGAAGAATCCCATCACCTGAGTGCGCGTCTCGTCAGATTATATAACTGGATCCTTTGCAACCGGCAGCATTGGATGAAGTATTTCTACTGGTGCATGAACCGCGTCCGCCCGGAGACACGAGAATTCTTTCATAAGCGTTGCATTGGTTACGTGTCGAATCTTTTCGAGCGCTGGTGTCCCCACATCGTTGTGAGTGTTCACCCCCTGACTCAGCATATTTTTGCCCGGGTGTTGAAGGAGCTTAAGCTCGCTGAGCGCGTACCGCTGGTGTCTGTGGTGACGGATCCTTATTACGGTTTTTGGAGGGGATGGGCTTGTGACGATGTTACTTTGTATCTAGTTGCCAGCGACGAAGCCAGACGACAACTTATCGACTACGGCGTTGCTCCTGAACGAATCAAGATTTCCGGGATGCCGGTACACCCCAAATTCACCTACCCGGGAGAGGATGCCGCGCAGGCGGCACGGCGCGCCCTCGGCCTGGATCCAGAGAAATTTACTGTCTTCGTGAACGCAGGTTGGGCTGGTGGGGGAAACATTCAGCAGATCTTCCGCGAACTGATTCGTGGTGAGTTAGACGTGCAGGCGATCTTCCTCGCCGGCAGAAATGAGGAACTTCGTGCCGCCGCTGAGTCAATGGCTTATGATGCTCCTTTTCCTATTAAGGTTATTGGTTATTCCGATGAGATTGAGAAGCTGATGGGCGCGGCAAACGTAATGATCTCTAAATTGGGTGGCCTGACCGTGTTCGAAGCCCTTGCCTGCCGTTTGCCGATCATTGCGGACGTTATCACCGATCCTATGCCGCAAGAGGCCGGTGCTGCCAACATGATTGCCAATCGTGGAGCCGGAGTCCTGCTCAAACGCTCAACGGATATCGTGCCTGTAATTCGCAGGATGATGGAAGACACTGCACACTATTCGCGCCTGCGCACTGCGACAATCGGCCTCGCCATTCCGAATGCCACCCGTCAGATTGTCGAAGAAATTGCGGCGCTTATTCCGCCACCCTTGGCGCTTCCGGAGAAGTCCATCTTTAGTGAGGTTGCCTGAGTCATTAATTGACTGACGGCGCTTTTCACGGTTTAATCTCACGGCAAACGAATCTAATCCCTGGTAACATCGCCTTTTACGGGACAGATTTAACAAGTCTGTCTAGACCTGTCCGACCAGTGGATTTTTAGGAGACAACATAGCGAGTGAGTCTGTTGCTTGAGGGAAAGCGAGCGTTCGTCACAGGGGGAACGCGCGGCATCGGAGCAGCGCTTTGCGAGGTATTTGCTCGCGAAGGCGCCGACGTGGCATTCAGCTACAATAAACGTATCGACCTTGCTGAAGAGATTAGCCGGAAGATCGAAGGCTACAGCCGGCGGGCGTTTAGCTCGATGGTTTCCGTTACTGATCGCCTGGGTATGAAGCGTGTCACGAGGGAGCTGGTTGAGAAGTGGGGCGGGATAGATATACTGGTAAACAACGCTGCTATAAACCGCGGAGACAACTTTGCCACTACTACCGACCGCGCCTGGGATGAAGTGATTCACACCAATGTCGATAGTCTCTTTGCTGTAACCAAACCAATCTACAAGCAGATGATCCGCCAGCGGAAGGGAAGCATTCTTAACATCACTTCCATTGGGGCTTTGCGTGCATTGCCGACAGCCGTTCACTACGCAACTTCCAAAGCCGCGATGATTGGGTTCACAAAATGTCTCTCCCGTGAAGCGGGCACTTTTGGGGTAAAGGTGAACGCGATTGCGGCAGGAATCTTCGACACTGACCTGGCGCAGGCTCTTCCCGACCGGTTGCTCCAGATGCATGACTTCTGGGCCTCATCGGGCCGTCTCGGACGTCCCGAAGAACTCGCAGAATATGCGGCCTTCATGGTCAGCGATCGCAACAGTTTTATGAACGGCGAAGTTGTGATTGTTGATGGCGGGGCGATTACTTAAGCTTTGAAAAATTGAGTTGACAAGTTAAGTTCGGAAAAAGAAGTCATTGGTCATCATGGTCATATATCATTTGACATTTATCATTATTTATCATTTGTCATTTGCAATCGATAGGTCCTCACTCAATCCCGATAAAGCCATTCAACCTTCCGCTCTAAATGATAAATGACAAATGATATATGACCAATGATTTCCTTTTCCCAGTGCTAACCTGTCCACTCAACTTTTCAGTGATCCCTCAAGCTCCTTTATTCGTCGTTCGAGGTCTCTCACAGTTCGTTGCATATCTCCCAGGCGACGAAATGCGGCCGTCGATCTGAGCCAGTCGCGATTGTCGAACGCAGGTATTCCGGAGATTACCTTTCCGGGCGGAATATCATGGCTGGTGGCGCTCTTGGCTGTGAGGACAACATCATCGCCAATCGTCAGGTGGCCCGCAACACCAGCCTGTCCCGCGAGCACCACACGGTTGCCAATATGCGAACTTCCCGCCAATCCCACCTGTGCGCACAGCAAAGAATCCTCACCCACCGTGCATGAGTGACCAATCTGGACCAGGTTATCGATCTTTGAGCCGCGGCCGATGCGACTTTCGCCCACTGACGCCCTGTCAATGGTCGTGCCGGCCCCTATTTCTACATCGTCTTCGATGACGACTCGCCCGGCTTGAGGGATCTTGAGCCAGTGCTGCTCTTCGTCTTTCGCATAACCAAAACCGTCGCAACCAATGACCGTGTTGTTGTGCACTACGACTCGTTCACCAATTGACGTTCGCTCACGAATGGCTACACCGGAGTGAATCACCGAGTCTTTTCCAATCTTCACCTCATCGTAGACGGTTACATGAGGATGGATCATGACACCTTCAGCGATTTCCACGTTGCGCCCGATGACCGCACAAGCGCCAATTGCTACTCGGTCGGAGATTTGAGCGGTCGCATCAATCACCGCGGTAGGATGAATGAACGGCTGGAGTTTTCGTTCCGGAAAAAAGAGACGAAGTGCCCGGGTATAGGCCAGATAAGGATTCTTTGCCCGTAAGATGGAAATCTGCTTTTCGATTTGGACGTCTTCCGCAACGTAAATTGCCGAGGCGAGCGTCGAGTTCACGCGCGACGTGTAGCGAGGGTTAGCGAGAAACGTTACTTGTCCGTGCCTTGCATCGTCGAGTCCGGCAGCACTAAGAATCTCAATGTCGTCCGTCCCGCCATCGATTCGGGCACCAGTCAGGTTGGCAAGCTCTGAAAGTTTCATGCGCTGGAGTTTAGCGCATCAAAACAGTGTGCGCACGCGCTTACATTATCGAAATCGGATCGATTTCCAGGTTGACTGAACGAAGATTGACACCTCGGCCCAAAAGTGCTTTCAGGGCCGTATCGGCGACTGCGCGCAGTTGTCGCCTGCTTCGGGATTTGATTAGTAATTGAAAGCGGTGCTCGCCTTTGAGTCTGGCAAGGGGCGCTGGCGCCGGACCAAGCAGCCGGCACAAACGATCTTTGTTAGCCAGGTCGAGTTCTTTCCGCAGTTCCATTGATGCGGAGCGCACGCGACTCAAATCGGTGCCGTGGACCAGCAGCGTTGCCAAAGCTACAAACGGCGGGTAGGAATGGTTCTGCCGGTAGCGAATCTCTTCATTGTAAAAGCCATCGTAGTCCTGGGCGCAAGCGTGTCGCAAAGCGTAGTGATAAGGGTGATAGGTTTGGATCAAAACCCTGCCCGGACGATCACCCCGCCCGGCGCGACCAGCAACTTGCGTTATGAGCTGAAAGGTTCTTTCGGCCGCTCTGAAGTCGGGCAGGGCCAAACCAGCGTCGACTGAGACGACACCAACTAATGTCACATTAGGAAAATCATGACCTTTTGCCAGCATCTGAGTGCCAACCAGCATATCTATATGACCGTCACTGAAGTCTTGCAACGATTCCTCAAAACGCCGCCGATTCGAAGTTGTATCGCGATCTATGCGAGCGATGCGTAGCGTAGGGAATAGCTTCTTGAGCATTTCCTCGAGTTGCTCGGTGCCTTCCCCGACATAGTAAATATATTTCTTGCCACATTGGGGGCATTGTGATGGCGACGCCTCGCGATGGTTGCAGTAGTGGCAATTCATAACGCGCTCGCTCCGATGATAGGTCAGCGTTACGTCGCAGTTAGGGCATTGAATTGTCTCACCGCAGGAACGACACAGGGCAAAACTCGAATAACCTCTGCGGTTCAGTAGAATGATCGACTGTTCTTTTCTATCTTGTGTTTCTCGAATCGCTTCCAGCAATTCGTCTGAAAATACTTGCGGGCTGCCATGACGAGCAAAGACATCGCGCATGTCGATGATCGTCGCTGTGGCCATCGGTCTTGCGCCAATGCGTTCAGACAGAAGGAGGTAGCTGTATTTACCATTACGTGCGTTATGAAAAGACTCGAGCGAAGGCGTTGCTGAGCCCAGTACGACTGTCGCCGATTCCTTTTGTGCGCGAACTATCGCCGTGTCGCGACCATTGTAGTAAGGTGAATCTTGCTGCCGGTAAGTAGACTCGTGTTCTTCGTCTACGACTATCAATCCCAGGTTTTTTACAGGTGCGAATACCGCCGAGCGCGTGCCGATGACAATGCGAGCATCATCATTCTTGACGCGGGTCCACTCGTCGAAGCGTTCGCCCTTTTGCAGCGATGAATGAAAAATTGCGACCTGGTCGCCGAAGTGTGCCCGCAGGCGCCGCGAGAATACCGGGGTGAGAGCTATTTCAGGCACAAGCATCATCGCTGAACGACCTAGTTTTAAGGTGGCGCGCATTGCTCGAATGTAGACTTCGGTCTTGCCGCTGCCGGTTACTCCATGAAGTAGGAACGCTCCGAATGACTTCGCGGCCATTTGTGCCTCGATCGTTTTCAACACTTCTGTCTGCGCCACAGTCAAGACGTACTCTTCAAGCTCTGGAACGGTAGCCAGTGCCAAAGGATCTCGACGGATCGCCTCATCGTTGATTTGTAAGAGACCCTTTTTCGCAAGCGTGGTCACTGTTGAGGCACCTACAGCCGCATCCTTTACTAACTCTTGAAACGGGATTGCCCCCCTGCTTTTCAGGACGTCGATCACGCGCTGCTGACCTTCGGTCCGTTTCCTCGCTGGCGCGGGTGGACTTTCAGAAGTGGGCTCCAGAAGGCGAACAACCCGTTGCAACTTGGTTCTTACAGAATTTCGATCCTGACTCTGAACTCTTTCGATTGAGCCGGCTCTTTCCAACTCACGGAGAGTTTTTGATAACTGGTTGATCGGACCAAGCGTGGCAAGTTCTTCTTTTCTAGTCTCGCCACGTTTGTCGATTTCACTCAAGACCCTCGTTTTTAGAGATGGAATTTCTTCTGCGAGGTGTTCAAGTTCATGTTTGCCTTGCGGAGTAAGCGAAAGGACTTCATGTATTGCTGGACTGATACCTGGCGGTAGTGCAGCCTTGATAACCTCCCCCCAAGGCGAGGCATAGTAATCAGATACCCAACGAGTTATCTCGAGAATTTCAGGCGTGCAAACGGGCACAGAATCGATGAGACTTTCTGCATCCTTGATTTCGGTTTCCGTGAGAGTTGAGTCTGATCTCAACTGCCTGTGAAGGGCAACTATGTAGCCCGTGACAAGTTTCCGGCCAAGTGGCACCAATATTCGCGCTCCAACAAGCGCCAGGAAGCGCATGACTGGCGTAAGCCGGTAAATGAATGTCTGCGAGACATGGAGGGGAACAGCCACCTCCGCGTATTGAGGGGCTAAAACGGTTGCCGCGTAGTCCTGCTTGTTTGTTAAGAGGACGTCTGTTCCAGGGATGTTGGACACGAGCGAGAAGTTAACGCAAATTCAGAAATCGCGATAGCGAAGACAGGAAAGTGGAGAAGATTTCAGTTCTGTTTGTTGACCGAGCGGTCCAGGTACTCGCGCACTTTTTTTAGATCCTCCCAAGTCTCGCGTTTCTTTGATGGATCGCGAAGCAAGTATGCAGGGTGAAAGGTTGGCATCACCTTGATTCCTTTATAGTCCTGAAAGTGACCGCGTAACTTCGTTATGCCTTCCTTGGTGTCGAGGAGATTTCTCATCGCCGTGTTACCCATCACAACAATCACTTCTGGCTGGACGATCGCGATTTCTCTTAGCAGAAAAGGCTTGCACATCGAAGCTTCTTCCGGAGTGGGTGGTCTGTTGCCGGGTGGCCGGCAGCGGTTAACGTTGCCTATCAGAACCTCCTCACGTTTCAGACCTATGGCCTCGATAATCTTGGTCAACAATTGGCCCGCGCGACCAACAAACGGCCGAGCCTGATCGTCTTCGTCAGCGCCGGGAGCCTCGCCCACGAACATCAAGCGGGCCTTTCGGTTTCCTTCAGTATGAACCACATTGGTTCGTCCCTGATGAAGGGGACAGCGCGTGCAATCTCCGACTTCCGACCATATCTCTTCGAATGTCTCGGTTGACTGTGCAAGTCGTGCCGGCTGAGGTGTAAGGTCGCCAAACAAGGATTTTGACACTTCGTTAATGGGTTCTTCTTTTGTCAACTGGGCAACGCCGGATGCTTTGCCGAGGTTGAGGGTCTGTTTTCCGGTCGGCAGACTCCTGGCCGAATTGCCTGCCTGCTTACATCTCACATCAGGGATTGTGTTATGTTTCTGGATTCCTTCAACGCCCAGTTCTTGAAGATACTTCAGATGCTTTTGAGTTTCGTGAACCAGGTCCAGCAGTTCTTGTCTCTGAGATTGGAGGCCCATGTTTTGTTCAGCTTAGTTTGTAAAGTTCGCTTCAGTCTCTGGATTTTCGGTGACCAGCTCCTGTTGATTGCTTTTGGCGCAGACTTACAATTTCATCCAGGATATGGTGCGCAGCAGCAGTCTTTGCCATAAGGGGCAGCTCGATAGGTTGGTCGCTATCTCGCTTGATGATGGTTATGGCGTTGGAAGTGGAATCGAATCCTGAATCAACTCGAGTGACATCGTTGGCCACGATCGCGTCGAGCTTCTTGGTCTGCAGTTTCTTTCGGGCATTTGCCAGCACGTTTTCGGTCTCTGCGGCAAAACCAATTATCAACAATCCGTCTTGCTGGTTTGAAAACACTTCTGAAAGAATGTCCGGCGTTCGCTCGAGCGTCAATGTCAATGAACCTTGGGTCTTCTTTAATTTCTGGTCGGCGCGTTGGGCCGGACGATAGTCCGCCACAGCTGCGGCAGCTATGAAAATTGAGGCACCATGGATTTCCTGAAGGACCGCCTTGGCCATCTCAGCGGCAGAGGAGACCCGGATTATCTTAATTCCCGGGGGTGGGCTGACAGTGGTTATTCCCGTAACAGCTGTGACTTCCGCACCTCTTTTCTGGGCGGCTTCAGCGATTGCGAAACCCATTCTGCCGGAAGAGCGATTTGAAATAAACCGCACCGGGTCGATTTCTTCGCGAGTCGCACCGACGGTTATTAGCAGGCGCTCGCCACTTAGATTCATCTCCACGTCAGTTTGCTGGCCATCCAGGATTTCGAGAGCGGCAGCAACAATAAGCTCCGGATCGCTCAAACGCCCTGGCCCAATGGTGCCGCAAGCCATTTCACCTTCATCGGGTTCCAGAATATGAACTCCGTCCGCTCGAAGTTGTTCCAGATTGCGACGTGTGGCTGGCTGTTGCCACATGGTCGGATTCATCGCAGGGGCAAGAAGGATAGGTGCTGTCGAAGCCAGGTATGTAGAACTGAGGAAATCATCGGCTATACCATTGGCGAATTTGGCGATTAGATTTGCGGTGGCGGGCGCTACCAGCAACAAATCAACAGTCTGTGAGAAAGTAATATGTGCAATCGGGTCGGGATTGTCGGGTGCATAGTCATCGACAATTACATGCGAACCCGACAGCGCCCGGAATGTCAGGGGTTGAATGAACTCACACGCCCGTTTGGTCATTGCGACCCGCACCAAACAACCGGCTCGCTGCAGGCCGCGAAGCACCTCAGCGGCTTTATAGGCTGCAATTCCGCCGCTGACACCAAGAGCGACTTTTTTACTTGGCAGTTGAGACTGGGATTGCGCGGGAACCATTTGAGACTTAACTGAATCTACAGATCAATGTAACATTGCTGAAAGGTGGGTGCAATTTAGTGGAACTGGCACCCTGCTATAATCCCCAGCCAACTGATCAAATAAGGATTCAAGTTCGGATATTTGCCGAAAAAAACTAAGTGGCAATCTTCCCGGCCAAACTCTGTGCTGCTATTGTCGTTTTGTTCCTCGCCGTAGTTTGCGCGAATCCAAAGCAAACCAGCAAGGCCTCCGACGACGAATTCGGCCCAGTGGTGCGCGCCTACCTCGGATATTTACGCAATGAACAGGAAGTGGTAGACGACCGCGTTAGTCGCCGTGAGATTAACATGACTTATTATCGGCGCAATTCCAATCGGATAAAGGCGTTGCGTCAGATGGCGATGAGAGTGGCACGGGACACGCATAACGATTACCTGCCGGAGCTTGAAGCCGTGGCCAGCGACGAATTTCGGCTTCTATTCGAAAGGCCCCCTCAGCCTGACTCACTTCGAGTTGGTGAGGTGTTGCGTAATACCTTCAGGTTTCTGGGAACAGTTCGCGCTGGGGAAGCTTTCTACGTTTTTGCCCGTTTGGATCCCTACGAGCAGGCCGAGCTTACCGAAAAAGCTTCCTCGAACTTCAAAAAGCCTGAGTCGTCTCCGGATATTCAAACTGGACCACGATCCTTAACGCGCACCCGACGGGTTGTCCCATAAAAGAATGTCACCGCGGTCAGTGCAAGCTGTGCTAAAGTTGAGTGGGCCGTACCACGGTTCAGCATGAGCTACGCTGAGACCCAAGAGAATCAACAAATCCTATTGGACTGAACTGAAAGAAGCCATACGAGGCAGAAGCGGGCGTGAATCTTCCGAAGCAGCCCAAAAAAGCACAATTTCGTGCCAAACTCACGGCAAATGATTGTTGACAGAGCGCGGGTATTAGTGTAAAAAATGCCAGGTGTTAAAGCCTTTGCCACCACGATCTTTAGTATTTGAAGCTTTCAACACGGGCGAGTAATAGAGATTGTGGTAAGCACCTGTTCTTCCACGACTGTTTAGCCGTCGCGGCACGCAATTTAAGAATTCTTGTTTCACTATACGGGAGGAAAGTTAATGACTAGCAAAACTTGGAGCCGCAAATCCATCGCGGCCGGTGTGGCGGTTGCTGTTCTGAGTGTTTACTCGATGGTTGTACTCGCGGCACCGGGAGCTAAAGCATCAGGTGAGTTATCGGTTTCCGGGCAAGTAACTGTTAATGGACAGAAGGTGATCTCTGGCGGGACGCTATTTTCTGACTCCGCGATTGTGACTGCGGAACAGAGTAATGCGGTCGTGAGTATCAGCAAGTTGGGCCGCGTCGAGTTGGCGCCCAATAGCAGTCTGCGGGTGAGCTTTGTAGACCACAGCCTGACAGCGATGCTCGAAACTGGTAGCGCTCACGTCTCAACCTTGGCCGGCATCACCGTTAACCTGACAACCAAAGATGGCACCATCTTGGTAGACGGAAGTCAACCCACTTCTTTTACTGTTAACGCAACTCGTGGTCGCACGACGATTGCAACTGAATCAGGGCTAGCCCAGCTTCGCACTGGCGGCTCCTCGAAGCAGATTGCAGCCGGCGAGAGCGCCACGGCGGGGACGCCTACCCCCGACAAGGACGACGAGGGTGGAATGAGCGGTGGCGCGCTAGCCGTATTATTACTGGCTGTTGGTGGTGCGGTGGCTGCTGTTATATTCGCCACAACTCACAATAACGACCTTAACTTCGGCGGCCAGGTCGTCGTAGTCAGCCCGACGAAGTAGCTCGTCGACGAGTGAGCCATTCCAAAAAACACTGCAGCCTTTCCGGCTGTGGTCAACTAAACTAACCTTGCGGGTCGCGCGACAAATAAGTCGTGATCGACCCGCAAGGTTTTGATTGTCAGACCCATCTCTGCTATTTACTTCGTAGACAATAACTAGAATGCATATTGCGGTAATCGGTACCGGCTATGTCGGCCTAGTAACCGGCGCATGTTTCGCCGAGTTTGGCGTCGACGTTACTTGCGTCGATGTCGACTCCGGAAAGATAGAACGTCTGCTGGCAGGCGTTATGCCGATCTATGAACCTGGCCTCGAACGATTGGTTCTAAAAAACGCGCAGGCCGGACGATTGAGATTTACTACCGATCTGCGCGAGGCCGTCGAACATGCTCTCGTAATTTTCCTCGCCGTCGGGACACCACCCAAGTCAGACGGTTCTCCAGACTTGAGCTTTGTTGATGCGGCTGCCTCTTCTATCGCCGACTACATGAATGGCTATAAGGTTATCGTCACAAAGTCGACAGTCCCCATCGGTACCGGTGAGCACATTCGCAAATTGATCTCCGAACGTCAGTCCACTCGCATGCATTTCGGTGTCGTGTCTAACCCGGAGTTTCTTCGAGAAGGTGCCGCAATAAACGACTTTATGCGCCCTGATAGAGTTGTCCTCGGCAGCCGCGACGAGGAAGCCATCGCCATAATGAAGGATCTCTACCGCCCGCTTTATTTGATTGAAGCACCGTTTGTAATAACTTCGCTGGAGGCCGCAGAGCTGACAAAATATGCAGCCAATGCCTTTCTCGCAACGAAGGTTTCTTTCATCAACGAGATTGCGAATCTGTGCGAGAAAATCGGTTGCGACGTGCATGACGTGGCTCGTGCAATTGGGATGGATAAGAGAATAGGCGGCAAGTTCTTGCACCCGGGTCCCGGTTTCGGAGGTTCTTGCTTTCCCAAGGATACGAGAGCGCTGGCATCGGTTGCACGACAATTTAATAGCGACTCTCTCATCGTTGATGCGGTGATTGAAGTCAATCAGCGACAGCGACGAGAAATGCTCACAAAGATTAAGAAGTTGGTGGGTAATTTGGATGGTGCGAACGTGGCAGTCCTGGGGCTGGCATTCAAGCCCGAGACAGATGACATGCGTGAAGCTCCCTCCGTGGAAATCATTCGCAGGATGCTCGAGAGTGGCGCCAAGATACGCGCCTATGATCCAGTTGCTATGGCGGAAGCTGCTAAAATTCTTCCTGATATCGAATACGCGGAAGATGAGTATGCGGCTGTTAAAGGCGCCGAAGTCCTGGTTTTCGTCACTGAGTGGAACCAATTTCGGGCGCTTGATATGGCTCGTATTCGGGACTTAATGAAGGTTCCAAGAATCGCGGATCTACGCAATATCTATTCGCCGGAAGACATGCGCGAACTCGGTTTTGAGTATGTTGGTGTCGGCAGATAACAAGAGAAGATCCAGTCTCCGCCAGTAGAATTTACCGGGCGTGCTTTGGATCCGGGCAAGCCACGCTCCCGCAGAAAAAAAAGAATTGTTTCGAACCTAAAACCAATATGGCCCTAACAGGAATAGCACTGGTAACAGGCGGAGCTGGGTTTATCGGCTCACATATAGCTGCCGCCCTCGCATCGAACGGCGCTCGCGTCCGCATCGTGGATGATCTGTCCACGGGTCATCGCGAGAATATTGAGGAGATACAGGGTGACATTGATTTTGTTCAAGGCAGTATCGCGGACGTCACCGTTTTAAAGAAGGCGCTTGATGGTGTCGAGTTGGTTTTCCATGAAGCTGCGATTCCATCTGTGCCAAGATCGGTCGAAGATCCGCTTCAAACCCACATTGCTTCCGTAGATGGGACTTTCTCCTTGCTCCTTGCCGCACGAGAACAAAAGGTAAGACGTCTTGTCTATGCAGCTTCCAGTTCAGCTTATGGGGAGCAGCCGACGCTGCCCAAGGTGGAAGATATGTTGCCAGATCCGTTGTCACCGTACGCTGTGGCAAAGCTCGTGGGTGAGTACTATTGTCAGGTGTTTACGCGCGTTTACGGACTCGAAACAGTCTCGCTGCGCTATTTCAACGTTTTTGGTCCGCGGCAGGATCCAGCCTCGCAGTACTCGGGTGTCGTTTCGCGTTTCATCGGCGCTTTGTTCTCGAATCAGCAACCGGTAATCTACGGTGATGGGGAACAGTCTCGCGATTTCACCTACATCGACAACGTCGTGGATGCCAACCTGAAAGCAGCCAGTGCTGCCGGCGCATCGGGCAAGGTCGTGAACATTGCGAACGGCGAACGGATTTCCTTAAACCAACTTCTGCAGGAACTCAAGAATTTGACACATCAGACCGGAATAACTGCCGATTATCAGGAACCAAGGGTTGGCGATGTGCGGCACAGCCTCGCGGATATTTCACGCGCCCGGCAGTTACTAGGATACGAGCCATCGGTGGGTCTTCGTTTGGGATTGCAAAAGACAATCGATTGGTGGAAAGCAAGTCGCTTTGCCGTCTCCTAGCTCACCTTTTCTCCACAGCAACGACCTTACTAAGATCGCAGAGTTTCTTCAGACTTACCTCGAACGGCGCTCTGGCGACCCCTTGATCTGTAATTATCGCCGAGATCAAATGGTTTGGAGTAACGTCGAATGCCGGGTTGTGAACCGCCACTCCCTCAGGACCCAATTGATGTTGGCGAATGTGCGTGATTTCTCTGGAATCACGCTCCTCGATTGGAATCTCCGCGCCCGAAGATAGAGAAAGATCCAATGTCGTAATAGGAGCCGCAACATAAAACGGAATATCGTGTTCCTTCGCCAGGACCGCAACCATGTAGGTTCCTATCTTATTAGCAGTATCACCATTCGCTGCAATGCGGTCGGCACCGACGACAACGGCATCGACCTTTCCTTCCTTCATCACATGACCTGCCATATTGTCGGTGATCACGGTTACGGGAATATTGTCCTTAGCCAATTCCCAGGCAGTTAGCCTGAGGCCTTGAAGGAATGGTCTGGTCTCATCTGCTATGACTGCCACTCGTTTTCCCGCGTCACGGGCACCGCGAATGACCCCCAGGGCAGTGCCGTAATCTCCGGCGGTCGCCAGCGCGCCTGCATTGCAATGCGTCAGCACAGTTGCGCCATCGGGAATCAGTGGCTCACCGAACCGGCCGATCGCCCGGTTCGACGAGATATCTTCGTCAAAGATCGCCAGAGCTTCCGCAACTAGTCTTTTTTTTAACTCTTCCACATCTTGAGTCAGCGCCTTCTCTCGGTTAAAAGTGGAGCGCATTCTCTCAATGGCCCAGAATAAATTTACTGCGGTCGGCCGTGTTTGGCTCATCACCTCGCAGATATAACCAAGATCGTCTTCTAAGTCCGAGACGGAGGTGCCCACCGATTGGCTTGCGCCGAGCGCGATCCCCATCGCCGCTGACACTCCAATCGCCGGCGCTCCCCGCACCACCATGTTTCTTATGGCGTCAGCTACTTCGTCATAAGACCGCAACATCAAATAGGTTTCTTCTGTCGGCAGGAGGCGCTGGTCCAGCATACGCACACCGTCGTTGGTCCATTCTATAGTTTTGATCATTTCTTTTCAGACATATCCTGAATTATGGAATGCGAAGCATCTTACTGGACACAGAATGACGAGGCAACATGTCGAAGTTTGACACCCTCCTCTGTAGCGTGATAGTGTCCGGCCACACCAGACTAAGACGTGCTCTTTGTACATGTAAGTATCCGGGTGCCCCGCCCTGCGGGGAGAATAGGGAAGCGGGTGAAACTCCCGCGCGGTCGCGCCACTGTAATGAGAACGACGCGGAGTTGTCGATTCTCTGAGTCAGGAGACCTGCCAATGATGCTTTGCAGCCTTTTGAACAACTCGCGCAAAGGTGTTCGGGCCGCTCGGGTTCTCACATCAAGTCCCGCTGACGCCTAACTTCCTTTGCCGGAGGATGGGAGGTCAGCGGGACTTTTTGTCGTCGATACATTTCACAGCCAAAAAAATTCGAGACCTGGGGTTTTGGATCTGCCTCGGTCTCACGCTTATTTTACCGCTGGGATGTTCTCGCAGGCAGATCTCCATGCCGCAGACTTCTCAGACAGTCCGAGAAGTTACCGACGATGCCGGTAGACGCGTCACGGTTCCTTTGCGGATCGATAGAATCATTTCGTTGGCTCCGAACCTCACCGAAATTGTCTATGCCATCGGCGCCGGCGACCGTCTGGTTGGAGACACCAGCTACTGCGACTATCCGCCTGCCGCAAAGACGGTTGAAAAAGTTGGCGACACGCTACATCCCAGTATCGAACGAATAGTCGCGCTCCGGCCACAGCTTGTGCTTGTATCGACAGCCTCTCAGCTGGAGGTATTCACACACCAACTGGAAACTCAAAATATTGCAGTATTCGTCACTGACCCTCATGACCTCGAAGGCGTCTTTCGTTCTATTAATCAACTCGGAGGAATACTGGACCATGACGATCAAGCCAAACAATTAGTCGATCAGCTTCGGTCGAGAACTGCGGCCGTTGAAGCAGCTGTCAAAACGACGCAACCCGTTAGAGTCTTCTACCAGTTATCAGCCGAACCGCTTTATACCGCGGGACGGGAGGCGTTTGTTACAGACCTAATCCGGCGCGCAGGCGGTTTATCCGTTACGGCTGATGTATCAGGTGCCTGGCCCAAATACAGCGCTGAATCAGCTCTGGCTGCACGGCCTGAAGCAATCATCTTGCCAACCGGAGGTTCGATGGGTGCCGCTAACTCAACTGTGGCCGAACCGCTGCAGCGATCGCCCGCAGTTGTGCTGGGCAAGGTTTATAAGATCAACGACGATCATCTGGTACGCCCGGGACCGCGAGCAGTTGATGGTCTGGAAGAAATGGCCAGGTCACTTCATCCGGATGTCTTTAAGCTATGACAATTTCGGAATCGAGTCATGGCCGTGCAAGCACGGTTTACAAGCCGCCACACAACCGCACAACCTTGCGTAAGACCGTTATCGCCTGCGGGCTCCTCTCAGGGACGTTATTGCTTGTTGTGGTCTTGATGTCACTCGTTGGTAGTGAACCACTTCCCGCAGGCGCTTCGCTCTGCGCGCTACTCTCGTTTGGAAGATCGCAGTGCACTTTGACAAGCGATCAGTTTGCCATCCTTTTCCAAATTCGTTTGCCGAGAATCTTGCTGGCGGCAGCTGTGGGTGGATCACTCGCCACTGCCGGCGCCAGTTATCAGGCACTGCTTCGCAATCCTTTGGCAGAGCCATACCTCCTGGGTATTTCAAATGGCGCGGCAGTTGGCACAATGGTCGCCCTGGTATTTTTCGGCGCCAGCGAATGGAGTCGTCCCTTGCTGGCATTTGTGGGTGCTCTGGTGGCCACGTTGGCGGTATATCGGCTGGCTCGAGGGCGAGCGGGAGCTACTCCCGAACGCCTGGTACTCGCAGGCGTGATCGTCACGACCTTTCTTTCATCGGTAATAGTGTTTGTGACAACGCTTATGGATGCGACACGAATACGCTCGTTCACTTTTTGGTTGCTTGGTGATCTGTCCGGCACAAGCAAGAATCTTTTGCCGGTGGCAATTGCAATCGCATTCGTGGGTACTGTTGTACTCACAGCTAACGCTCGTTCTCTAAATCTGCTGATGCTGGGAGAGCGCGACGCTTTTGATCTTGGCGTTGAGGTTGGTCGCGTAAGAATAGTGGTATTTGTTGTGGCAAGCCTTCTGGTGGGGAGTTCTGTTGCAGCGAGTGGATCGGTGGGCTATGTAGGCTTGGTCGTTCCGCATCTGGCGCGCCTCTCGTTGGGAAGTGATAACCGGCTCAGCATTCCAGCAGCGGCACTGGGCGGCTCACTTTTTGTAATCGTTGCCGACACCGTCGCGCGCACACTGATAGCACCCAGGGAATTGCCGGTTGGTGCTATTACCGCGCTGATCGGCGCACCGTTGTTTATCTATCTGTTGAAGAGGACGTGAAGCGTGGAGACGATTGCCAAGAGCTTACCCTAATTTAGAAGGAACAAATATTTGCTTGAAGCACGTGACCTAACGATCAAATACGGCGAGCGTGTTGCTGTCGCGAATGTCTCACTGACCTTAATGCCCGGCCAGATTAGCGCCATCATCGGTCCAAATGGTGCCGGAAAGTCGACGTTCTTGCAGGCATTAAATGGTCAGCTTGAACCAACGTCGGGCGTTGTGCTGCTCGATGGCCAGCCGCTTGAGAAGCTAAATAGAAGGACCATTGGGAGGCGAATCGCCGTGGTGGCTCAGGAAGCCGAGCTGCGTTTTCCGATAACGGTGCTCGAGTTTGTCCTTGGAGGACGCTTTGCCTGGGCAGCGAGCGCATCCTGGGGTTGGGAAACCGAACGCGACATCGAGGTTGCAAACACTGTACTGCATGAAACGGAGTTGTCCGAGCTGAGTGGGCGACTAATGAATGAACTCTCAGGTGGGGAGCGCCAGCGAGCGGTTCTGGCTCGGGCACTGGCGACAGAAGCGATAATTCTTTTACTCGATGAACCGACTGCGAATTTGGATCTTTCCCATCAGTCAACATTGCTTGCCTTGGTGCGAGGCCGCTGTGACATTTACGGTGCCTCTGCTTTAGTTGTCACGCACGATATCAACCTGGCAGCTCAGTTTGCTGACAATGTTTTGTTGATGAAAGATGGCCATACCATCAGTTCGGGTAGACCCGAGGAGGTACTTACACCAGGGTTGCTCCGAGACGTGTTTGAAGTAATTGTCTTAGTTGACGCTCATCCAATAACGGGCGTACCACGTGTCACGACTGTGCACGAAACGCACCGGCAAGTTTGATAATTATGCTGAGGTGCTTGATAAATTCAGGTTGCAAGGATTTTAGAGTTCGCGGGCGCAATTGCGTCACCTACCGAATCCTTCCTTGCAACCTGAAAGCGAGACTCCTAGGGGGTTTTGGTAAACATACCGCCGGCAATAAACGCTGCGCCTAAAAGGATATGAATACCATGGTCCACCTGCCCGAAGTGTAGCGGACCCACTATCCACATACGGTCCGGAGGCGCACCTAGAGCAAGACCGACAACCCCGAGTGCAATATAGATAACTCCAAACAACAGACAGAATGCCTTCGCCCCAGACAACGAACCGGCAAAGCCAAAATAGAGCGCGATAACACCGGAGACTATATGGACTGCATTGTGTGGAGGTGTTAAGTGGGCCCCCAGCAAGGTCGGTGCTGCGAAGCCACAAACGCCGACTAACAAGAAGACTACCCCTAGAATCTTGCAAACAGTCTTTGCCATGATTTGTCTTTAGCTCCTCTGTGAAAAGGTTAAAAGGACCGAGCGGCCGCTGCACGGGTCCGAACCGGGGCGTCCGCATTTGTTGACCCGCGAGGTTATTCAGTTAGTCGGGCCGATTGTATATCAGAGAGCGAAGGAGGTTGCAAAGGATTTTCAGGAAAAAAACAGGCGCCCGGTCGCTTGGAAGTCGCTTTTGGGTGGGTGCTATACTGGCCTCAATCAAAAGATTCGTAACTTGGAATGCTGCGGGAGGTGCCTATGATTTGTGGCAAAGCAAAAACCCTGCTGGCTTCAGGTCGATTGTTACTACCATTTTTGCTTCTGTTGTCGCTAGTCTCTGGCGCAGATGCATATACGATCGTACTGCGAGATGGTAGACGCGTTGAAATCCCAGCCGATTTTGTTACTACGGCTACAACCCTTACGTACGAGGCGAGCGCGGGAATTCAAATAACACTTCAGCTTGCTGCGATTGATATTGCCGCAACGGAACATGCTAATAGAGAATCGGGCGGAAGTTTGTTACGCCACACCGCAAAGCAGCTATCAGAAAGAAAAACAGATAACTCCCGAGCGACGATGAGCAGGACCACACCGCGGACAATCACAAATCGCGATCTCGAGAAGTTCAGGCGCGAGCGAGTTGAAAGCGAGATGCTCTATGAACGGCGCCGGAAAGAGCTGGGTCTTCCTTCGATTGAAGAATCAAGGCGGCGGGCTGCAGTAGAAGCGGAGGAATCTTTTCAAACGATCAGAGAGATTCGGTCTCGACAACAGGAGTCTGAAACCTATTGGCAAACCCGAGCCTCAGATTTGAGAGCTGATCTGGCGGCGACTAACGCGCGAATAGATTTCCTGCAGAGAAGACTCAATGAACTGCCCTTGCCATTTTCGCCAGGCGCGTTCGTCGGCGCTTTACCCTTCGAGACTTTTGCTCGGGCAAGGGTCGGAACTGCGTTGCGACCTCCAGAGGTGCGTAATCCAGGCGTGTTTGTCGCACCGCCTTTTGGACCACAGTTAAGAGCGCGCGTTAATTTTGGTAACGGCATGACCAGGGGACAGGTGTTGGTTAACCCAGAACCTTTTCGCGGGAATCGACGATTTGGCGGGCAGGCATTCCTTCCCTTCTTAGGAGCGACAGTGATCGGTCTGCCGTTTCAGGCTTACGATTATGCTCTTGAAAGTCCTGCGCTCATTACTGAACTCGATGGGTTGCTGGTATACCGAGCCGGACTCGAAGCGCGTTGGCGTGACTTGGAGGACGAGGCAAGACGCGCCGGCGTGTCACCGGGATGGTTAAGACCGTGAAAGACAGGAGGCAGGAGCAGGGGGCAGGAGCAGCGGAGTAAGAGGCAGTACAACGGACCACTGACAAAACATATGACTAACGGCTGGGAAACAATTATTGGTCTGGAAATACATGCTCAGCTTAACACCGAGTCGAAGATCTTCTGTGGCTGTTCAACAAGATTCGGCGATGAGCCTAATCAGAACACTTGTCCGGTGTGTCTCGGTCTCCCGGGCGCACTTCCTGTCTTAAACCGCCGAGCTGTTGAACTCGGCGCCCGTGCGGCTCTCGCTCTCGGACTGCGCATCAATCGTAAGTCGATTTTTGCCCGCAAAAATTACTTCTACCCGGACCTGCCAAAGGGCTATCAAATCTCGCAATTCGATCAACCCTTTTCTGCCGACGGCGAGCTTGAGATCATGACTGCAGAACGAGACGAAGCGGGCCACCCCATCGAGTGGCGGTCGAAGAAGATCGACATCACAAGGCTGCACCTCGAAGAAGATGCCGGTAAAAACGTGCATGAGGGATTACCCGACGTCGATCGCTACTCTTATATCGATCTAAATCGGGCCGGTGTTCCGCTGGCTGAGATCGTTACAGAACCTGATTTCCGCTCTTCGTGGGAAGCCTACGACTATGTGAATCACGTTCGCCGTTCACTGCAATGGGTTGGGGCATCAGAGGCTGACATGGAGAAAGGCAATCTTCGCTGCGAGGCAAACGTTTCTGTCAGACGCGTTGGCGACGAGAAATTCGGTACAAAGGTTGAGCTCAAAAACTTGAACTCGGTTCGTTTTATGCAGCGTGCGATTGAGTTTGAGGTAGCGAGGCATATTCGTGTGTTGGAATCTGGCGGCCGATTAGTACAGGAGACGCGGCTCTGGGACGACCGGTTGAATGAAACACGAACCATGCGGTCGAAAGAAGAGGCTCACGACTATCGCTATTTCCCGGAGCCTGACTTGCCGCCCCTCATTGTCTCCGAAGAGTTCATTGCCGGAGTGCGCTCGATCCTGCCAGAACTGCCCGAGGATCGCCGGAAGCGTTTCATGGAACAGTACGGTTTGACTTACGCCGATGCCTCGCAATTGACGTCAGAACGATCGCTGTCTGACTACTATGAAGCCGCAGTAGAAGCATCAGGAAACGCAAGGGCAACGGCAAACTGGATTCGGTCGGAACTGTTGCGCGAACTCGAAGCCGCAGCACTTTCTGCTGACGCCTCCCGGGTGCCGGCTCGAGAGCTGGGAGCGCTTGTGCGTCTGATCGACGAAGGAAAGATCAGCGGTAAGCAGGGCAAAGACGTCCTTGTGGAGATGTTTGCGCACGGAAAAAGCGCGCAGGCGATTATCGAGGAGCAAGGATTGGTCCAAGTGAGCGATATTACAGAAATCGACAAGCTAATCGATGAGGTAATTGCCGCCAACCCGCAACAACTTGCGAGTTATCGTTCGGGCAAAGAGGCCTTGTTTGGATTCTTTGTTGGCAAGGTCATCAAGGCCTCAAAGGGAAAGGCCAATCCAAGGGTTGTTAACGAAAGGCTGCTGGCAAAACTACCACCAGAGTAGTCATTGCCATGTTGCTTTTCCTGGGTTTGAGGCAGTGCGGAACTCAAAAATCGCGAGTGCCGACGCATAGGATTCAGTCGTTGGAGTTGCAAGGTAAAACAGCAATCGTTACCGGCGGGACGAAGGGAATTGGCCGTGGCATAGCCGAAGCGCTCGTGGGTGCTGGCGTGAAGGTTTGTGTTAGCTGCCGCCATAAAGCAGAGATAGAACGCGCCGTTGCTGATTTGAATAGGATTGGCGAGGGTCGAGCCGTCGGCTTTGTTTGCGACGTGCGGAATTATGATGAGGTAAAATCGCTCCTCGAGAACGCGAACAATACCTTCGGCGGAATTGATATTCTTGTAAACAACGCAGGCATTGGAATATTCAATTCAGTCGAGGACATGAGCGTTGAGGATTTTCGCGCTACGTTGGAAACCAATTTGTTCGGTGTCTTCTACTGTTGCCACGAAGCGATTCCCTTGATGAAGCAGCGCGGCGGTGGTTACATCATCAACATTTCCTCACTGGCTGGCACTAATGCTCACCCGCAGATGGCTGCTTACAATGCCTCCAAGTTCGGCCTTAATGGCTTTAGCGAAGCGCTGATGCAGGAAGTGAGACACGATGGCATCAAGGTCAGCTACATCATGCCTGGATCTGTGAATACAGATTTTGGCGGCGACGAAACGAGCGACGCAAAGAGCTGGCAACTCCAACCCGGGGACATTGCTCGCGTTGTTCTCGATCTGCTTTATCACGATGATCGAAGTTTGCCCAGCCGCGTTGAAATTAGACCTAGTAAACCACCGAAGAGGAAGAGCCTTTCCGAAGATAACCGAAGCTCAAAATTAAATGCGAGCGGTAATTCAGCGCGTAACGCGCGCTAAGGTCAAAGTCGAAGCGCAGATTGTCGGCGAGATCGAGAAAGGTCTCGTCGTTTTATTGGGTGTAACACACGACGACACACCGAACGATGCACAATATCTCGCCGAAAAGATTGTTGCCCTCAGAATCTTTGACGATACCGATGGACGCATGAATGTCTCCGTGAACGAAGCGCTTGGAGCCTTGCTTGTAGTTTCTCAGTTTACGCTTTACGGCGATGTGCGCCGTGGCTCGAGACCTTCCTGGAGCGACGCTGCTCAACCCGAAATTGCCGAACCACTTTACGAATATTTTGTTGCTTCTGTCCGCAAGCTTGTCAGCAAAGTGGAAACCGGGAGCTTCCGCAAGATGATGGAAGTCGAATTGGTTAATGATGGGCCAGTAACCATACTCCTTGACAGCCGCAAGTTGTTTTGAGTGCTGAATGGCGGCCTCCGGTCGCTACGCTCGCGGTTCTGTACTTAACAAGATGATGTCGACGATGAAGCAAATGGACTACTCAGCAACCAATTCGCCTTCGGCCTATACACTAGTTGTTTTCGCACTCGTTGCAGTAGTTGGCTTGGCTGGCTGTACAGGCAAGAAGACTGCGGTGAAAGATTTCGACACTGCGGGAACGAATGACTCAACTGCAGCCAACGTCAAGAAAGGTATTAAGCCAGTGCCTGATGCCGACGTCGCGGTGATTGAAACCGCAGATTATGGCAACATCGTCGTCGAACTCTATCCAAACATCGCGCCAAAAATGGTGGGGCGATTCAAAAAACTGATAGGTGAAGGCTTTTACAATGGCACGACCTTCCACCGAGTAAACGCTGCTTCAGGCTTGATTCAGGGCGGCGACCCATTGTCAAAAGATAATGATCCGACAAACGATGGAACCGGAGATTCGCCTTATCCAAACGTACCGGCTGAATTCAGCGATTTACACTTCGAACGCGGCACCGTGGGAGCTGCGAGAAGAGGAGCGGCCCCAGCCGATGGCAACCATGCTGCGCTCACCGATGAGCAGGCGCGAGACACGGCGAATTGCCAGTTCTTTATAACGTTGAAGCAGCAGCCCGAGTTTGATGAAGACTATACTGTCTTTGGTGAGGTGATTCAGGGAATCAATAATGCCGACGTGATTATGCGCGCGCCGGTAGCAGACGAGAGCGAGCGTCCGGAGGAGAAGATTGTAATTAAGAATATCACTTTACAGCCACGCGTCCGTTATGTGCCTCAAACTAATCCTTAACTTTAAGGTCCTTCAACATGCGACTGCTTAGATCGTGTCGTCGTCAGCTTTTGACCGCTCGTCGAGTTCAAATCTTTCCCGGTCGCGCTTTTCAATCTTGTCGATAAACTCCAACTCTTCATTGTCCTCGAAACTTACACCCATCGCCTGCGCGTTTTCTTCAACCATTGACTGGTCCGGGGTTGGATTGTCTCCGGCCACGGTTTCTGAGCCACTTTCGTTCACGTCTTCCCAGGCCGCATCCAAGTCGCCTCCAGCATCACGAGGTGATGCGGCAGTGTTGTTGCGTAGTCGATGCGCCAACAGTTCCGGGTCTTTTGGCGCGCGCAAAATTTCTTCTTCCATTAATTCTTCAATCTCAGGGTCAGGTACGTAGTCAGGATTATTACTCAAATACTCAAACTCTTCGGTCGGCTTCTTTGTCATGTTATTTCTCCTCAACCCTTGTTTTCGCTGTGCTGGAAACCCCCACTACTGATTTCCGATATGCTTTAGCTTGTAGTTTTCCAGCAATCAAGTCTTCTCGGATAGTCAGCGACAAGCTAATAAAGCATATCGGACATCAGGATCAGATAGCGCTTAGGTTTGCCGAGGCGAACAGAGCTGGAACTATAACAAAAGCCGCGAAAATCAAGCAACGGCGTAACATGCCAGGTGTTAAAATTGGCTTGCTTGACGATTGCCCGCGCTGACTTTACACTCCACTTTGAACCATAATTTTCACAGTTTCATTTCGATGAGAGAAACTTCGGCCTCTCTCTCTTTTGCGAAAGGGTTTGAGCACTCCTATGCCAGATAGTCCTTTCAATTCCTTGCAAACATTCGAATCAGGAGCGGGTTCAGTAGGAAAGTTTTTCTCGCTGCCCCAACTTGAAAAAGAAGGCGTCGGCTCAATCTCCCGACTGCCTGTCAGTATTCGCGTAGTATTGGAATCGGTATTGCGCAACTGTGATAACCGGAAGATTACGGAAGCAGATGTGCAAGCGCTTGCTAACTGGCGTCCTAATGCTTATAGAACCGAAGAGATTCCGTTCGTTGTTGCGCGAGTGCTGCTGCAGGATTTCACTGGCGTGCCGCTGCTTGTCGATCTGGCTGCAATGCGCTCGGCGGTGGCTCGTCTGGGAAAGAACAGCGGAGTTATTGAACCGCTGGTGTCCGTGGATCTAGTGATCGATCATTCTGTGCAAGTAGACTTCTCCAGTACCAAAGATGCGTTTGAAAAGAATATGGAGATGGAATTCAAACGCAATAATTCGCGTTACCAGTTCTTGAAGTGGGGCACACAGGCGTTTGATGGTTTTTGTGTGATCCCTCCCGGCATTGGAATTTGTCACCAGGTGAATCTCGAATACCTTGCCAAAAGCGTATGGGAGAAGGATGGAGTCTATTTCCCCGATACTCTGGTGGGTACCGATTCGCATACGACGATGATCAACGGGTTGGGGATCATTGGTTGGGGGGTCGGCGGCATAGAGGCCGAGGCTGCGATGCTGGGCCAACCGGTTTACTTCCTGACTCCTGACGTAGTCGGTGTGAATCTGACAGGAAGTTTGCGAGATGGCGTCACAGCTACTGACCTTGTTTTGCGGGTCACTGAAATGCTGCGGCGCGCAAAAGTTGTTGGGAAATTTGTAGAGTTCCATGGTGCCGGTACTGCGAGTCTTTCCGTCACGGACCGAGCCACGATCGCCAACATGGCTCCCGAATACGGTGCCACGATGGGCTTTTTCCCGGTTGATGAGGAGACCTGCGCGTATCTGAAAGCAACCGGCAGAACCGAGAGTCAGGTGGAGGCCGTGCGTAGTTATTACAAAGCGCAAGGCATGTTCGGTATACCGCAGGCAGGCCAGTGCGATTACAGCCTGGTACTGGATCTGGATCTCCAATCAATCCAGCCAAGCGTGGCTGGTCCAAAGCGACCGCAGGACCGGATCGATCTTCCAAAACTGAAGGAGCAGTTTACGAATCTAATGCTCAAGCCGGTAAGTGAGGGCGGCTATGGCAAATCAGAGGATGAACTTTCTACTAAGTATCACGTAAAAATGGGCGCCGATACACAGCGGGGCGTCGCGGGTGGTGGAGCGCAAACAATGGACATCGTTCCGGTAGTGGGCAACGATCTCAGCCACATGAACACAAGCGTCTGGACGGAAACCGAAATGGTCAACAACCGTCCAACCCCCGATCGCGTGGCTGAGATTCCCGCAGATGAATTTGTCAGTGGAGAAGAGCTCCTTGGTCACGGCGATGTGTTGATTGCCGCGATTACGTCTTGCACAAACACATCGAATCCCAGTGTGATGTTGGCTGCCGGATTGCTAGCAAAGAAGGCCGTGGAGCGTGGGCTCAATGTTCGTCCCACCGTTAAGAACTCCCTGGCGCCGGGTTCAAGAGTGGTGACGGACTATTTGGAACGAACTGGGCTACAACCCTATTTAAATGAACTCGGTTTCAACCTCGTCGGGTATGGCTGTACGACCTGCATCGGAAATTCGGGACCACTGAATCCGGCCATCGAACAAGTGCTAAATGATCGCGATGTGATAGCGGCCTCCGTTCTTTCAGGAAATAGAAACTTTGAAGCACGTGTGCATCAGAGTATTAAGGCAAACTTCTTGATGAGTCCGCCACTCGTGGTGGCTTTTGCACTAGCGGGAAGAGTTGACGTGGACCTCTCCTCTGAGTCACTCGGCACTGGCAAGGACGGGAAGGAAGTTTACCTGAGAGACATTTGGCCCAGTCTGCAAGAGATCAATGAGCTGCTGCGTACGGCCTTTGACCCGGAAACGTACAGGCGGTTGTACAGTAACTTCGCAGAACAGAATCCACTGTGGAATGAAATCCCAACATCAACGGGCAATGTTTACCAGTGGGATCCGGAGTCAACTTACATTCGAGAGCCTCCGTACTTTGAAGGATTCAGCAGCGCTTTGGGACCTATATCCGACATCAAAGGTGCGCGACCCCTGGCGATCTTTGGCGATTCAGTGACCACGGATCACATCAGTCCCGCCGGAGCAATCAAGGCATCTTCACCCGCAGGCTTGTATCTGCAAGAGCGAGGCGTCGATATCACAGACTTCAATAGCTACGGTTCGCGTCGAGGAAATCACGAGGTAATGTTGCGTGGAACATTTGCCAATGTGCGCATCAAAAATTTGATGATTCCCGGAGTTGAAGGTGGTGTGACGATTCATTACCCTGAAGGAGAGCGTTTGAGCATCTACGACGCGGCAATGAAATACCAGCAGGAGGGAGTGCCGCTTGTAGTAATTGCGGGACAGGAATATGGCACGGGAAGCTCTCGTGATTGGGCAGCCAAGGGAACACGACTGCTCGGTGTCAGGGCAGTCATTGCCCAAAGCTTTGAAAGAATCCACCGCAGCAATCTCGTGGGCATGGGTGTATTGCCCTGCCAATTCAAGGATGAAGTGAATGCGGCCTCGCTGGGACTCGATGGAACCGAGACATTTGATCTGTTAGGGGTGGAAGGTGGCATAAAGCCCCGGCAGGATGTAACTCTGGTTGTTCATCGTGCCAGTGGCGAAGCGGAACAGGTGCCGGTAATACTAAGGATCGATACACCGATCGAGATTGACTACTACCGCCATGGTGGGATTCTGCCGTATGTGTTGCGGCAACTGCTCGCCGGCACTACGGACTTTTAGCTTGGCTCGCAAATGTTGTCTGCCGCGTTACAGAACCGGGAGCGGTAGCGACCGCATTCAAGTTGGTGATGACTTCTATGAACTCTCGAGGGGCAACTGATATTAGAAAAGCGCGGCAGGCGTAAGTGACTAGCCGTACGACATGCGCTCGTTGAGTGCGGTCGCTACCGCTCCCGGTTCTGTAATACTCGACCACAGACTTTAGCCGAGTAAACGACAAGCTAAAGCATATCGGACATCAGGAGCAAAATGTCATCTGCACATCCCGCTGAAAACAACACGCCGCGGAAATATCAACTCTTCATTGGCGGCCAATGGGTTGACGCTGAATCCGGAAAAACCTTTACCACACCCAATCCGGCTACCGGCGAAACTCTCGCAGAAGTTGCCGAGGCCGATAAAGCCGATATCGACAAAGCCGTAAAGGCCGCGCGCGGTGCTTTTGAAGGAAAGTGGTCAAAGCTCAGTGCCCGCGAACGAGGCCGTCTGCTTTACAAACTCTCGCAGCTGATCGAGCAACATTCCGGTGAACTAGCTGCGCTGGAGACGGCAGACAATGGCAAGCCAATAAAGGAATCTCTCTATGTGGATTTGCCTCAAGTCGTGGAAAACTTTGAATACTTTGCCGGTTGGGCCACCAAGATCGAAGGTGAAACGATTCCTGTTCCAGGGCGCATGTTCAACTACACGTTGCGTGAGCCCGTGGGTGTTTGTGGACAAATCATCCCCTGGAATTTCCCGTTGTTGATGGCTGCCTGGAAACTTGCGCCGGCACTTGCTGCCGGCAATACAGTCGTGTTGAAGCCTGCGGAGCAAACGCCCGTGGGTGCCATGGAGCTTGGGAAGTTGATTCAGGAAGCCGGGTTTCCTGAAGGAGTGGTGAACATCGTGCCCGGTTACGGCGAAAGTGCGGGGGCTGCGCTCGCGTCGCATCCGGGCATTGATAAAGTTGCCTTCACCGGATCGACCGAAGTCGGCAAATTGATCGCGAAAGCGGCCGCTGAAAATCTGACCAAGATTTCGCTCGAGTTGGGTGGTAAGGCGCCTAATATTGTCTTCGCGGATTCTAATTTAGATCAGGCAGTTGCGGGGGCCATGATGGGAATCTTTTACAACCAGGGCCAGGTCTGCTGTGCGGGCTCGCGCCTTTTTGTCGAAGAGACAGTAAAGGAGGAATTCGTTACGCGGCTAAAAGAGAGGGCGGAAAGAATCTCTGTAGGTGATCCCACAAACAAGGATACGCAGATGGGTCCGCAGGTTTCCGAAGAGCAACTTGATCGAATCAAGGGATATGTTGACGTTGCGCGCGGTGAAGGTGCAACGGTCGTCACCGGCGGTGAGTCGCCGCAGCTCGAGCCGGCTTTTCAAAAGGGCTATTTTTTCCGTCCCACGATCTTCTCGGAAGTAAATAATAAGATGCGCGTTGCTCAGGAAGAAATTTTCGGCCCAGTGGTCTCGGTGATCAGCTTCAAAGATGAAGAAGAACTCATCAAGCAGGCTAACGACACAATCTACGGTCTCTCAGCGGGTATCTGGACGCGCGACATCACGCGAGCTCACCGGTTCGCTCGTGAGATTAGGGCCGGCGTTGTCTGGATTAACACCTTCAATATGTTTAATGCTGCCTCGCCATTCGGTGGCTTCAAACAATCGGGCTACGGTCGCGAGATGGGTCGGCATGCGCTTGATCTTTACACTCAGATCAAGAGTGTATGGGTCGATCTGTCGGACAAACCTATTGGGTGGTTTGGAAAATAACCCTTGCCTTACGGCCAACGCGTTTTCCCGTGCTATCATCCATCTACCTCTCCCGAGATGAATTTCAGACATTAAAGGAGACGCTATGCTGTCAATAAGAAAGGCAACTTTCTTCTTCGCTGTTCTCGCTGGAACGCTTTTCCTGACTGCCTGTCCCAGTCAAACAAACATTGGAAGAATCAATTCCGATCCAGGACGTTACCGCAATAAAGAGGTGAGCATTGTTGGCAGAGTCACCGACAGTTACGGTGTACTGGGAAATGGCGCCTATGAGATTGACGATGGGACGGGCAAACTCTGGGTCGTAACCAGACGCGGCATTCCCTCACGCGGCTCACGCGTGGGAGCAAAAGGGTATGTGCACACCGGCTTTAGCCTAGCTGGTCGCAGCTTCGGCACCGTGCTGGAAGAGACTGATCGCCGCTCACGATCGAGATGAATTAAGTCATACCTTAATCTGCCGATGGATTGAGCAGTTTCTCTCCCCCAAAATGGTAAACAACATCAGTGCAGGCCGTGAAGTTGTAATTGCTCTCGAGGGGTCGTTTGCCGGCTTGCTTGCAGGTCTGACTGCGTTTGTTCAATCTCTTCCCGCGGAATTGCTTTACCGAAATCCAAACCCGGCAGTCTTGACTGTGGCCACCGTCGGAGAAAACGTTCTCAAGTGTGCTGCTATCCTGGAACAAGTGTTTGGGGGCCTGACTGCGAACCTTTGGGATGATCCGTTTGAATGGACTCTGCCAGAAACACTCTCAACATGCGATCGGATAGTCGAATATATCGGCGAAGTCGACGCTGCCCGGCAACGCGCTTTTGTCTGCTTTGTCGCAGATACAGATCTGCTGAAGTTTGTTTCAGTTCCGTCTGGAGAGTCGCGCTCGCTTTTGAGTTTGCTTATTGAGACCCTTGTCAGAGCCAGCAGTTATCAGGGTCGGGCCATCGCCACGCGCAAAATACTTGGCGATGCGGGTCAGGTTGGGTTTATTATCTAGCCTGAAGTTAGTAGTGCAAGTTTGGCGAGGAAACCTTCTGCATGTTTTGTCCCCAATGTGGCCAACAGCAAGTTTCGGGTGCAGTTAGATTCTGCTCACGCTGCGGATTTCCTTTGGATGGCGTGATCCATCTGCTCGCGAACGGCGGAATGCTGCCGATCTATCGGGCTCGCGAAGAAGCAAAGCAGATGTCTCCGCGCAAACGAGGTGTGCGGCAGGGAGGAGTTCTGATGCTCTCAGGCGCTGTGCTCGTGCCGATTCTTGGTGTGCTCAGCAGCTTCGCTCAAACTTCGACCTTCCTGGAAATCCTCGTTGCGTTCGCCGCGATCATTTGCTTTGTTGGCGGACCGTTAAGGATGTTCTATGCAGCGGTCTTTGAAGAAGGTGCACCAAAACCATTTGTTCCCGGAGGCACGCCATACTCGCCCGCTCAAATGCCTGGTGCCCACTTTGGATCACCACTTCATAATTCCGCCTTGCCACCACCTTCAGTTCAGTCCGCTGCGGGCTGGAGGCCGCGTCCGATTACGGCAGAACTCGTCAGCCCACCCAGCGTCACTGAGAATACGACCCGACTTCTGGACAAGGAAGAGCGCAAAGAACATTAGGCAACAACCGCCTCCTTTGGTGCATTCAGAAACTCCCGGCAAGTCTCCTGATAACAAAACACTCTTTAGAACTATTCTTGACTGTTATCTCCCCCGTGCTGAATCAGCGACTACAATGCCGTTAACAGGCAAAGACGTGAGTACGACTCGAACGGAAACCCTCGCTGCGTTTCTCAGCGCCAGAATCAAGCGTGACGGACCAATCACTTTTCGCGACTGGATGGAAGCTGCGCTCTATCATCCAACTGAGGGTTATTACCACAGGGTTGATCGCCAGCGATGGGGCAGGGAAGGTGACTACCGCACAAGTCCGGAACGGAGTGATTTATTTGCTGCTACATTTGCGCGTTATTTCGCTGTGCTTTATGAGAAACTTGACCGGCCCTCTGATTGGACCATCGTTGAAATAGGCGCAGGTGATGGACAGTTTGCTCGCGGCGTGATGGGGACCCTTCGGAATTCTTTTCCGTACGTCTTTGCGGCTACGCAATATGTAATTGATGAGACGAGCGCCGATTCGCGGGAGCGTGCACGGAGACAAGTTGCGTCATTTGGCAACCAGGTTCAATTTGAAACTCTAAGCAATCTTGACCAAATTAGTCCGGGAATAGTCTTCTCAAATGAGTTACTCGATGCCTTTCCAGTGCATCGCGTGACAAAGAAGAAAGGCAGGCTGCTTGAGTTCTATGTAATAGTCACGCCGGACGAACGGTTTTCCTGGAGTCTCGGGCCCTTATCGACGACTTTGCTCTCCGACTATTTCAGAGAATCCGAAATGGACCTCGCCGAGAATCAAATTGTCGAAATCAATCTGGCCGTTGACGAATGGCTCGCTCAGACAGCTCGAAAACTTGCCGCAGGGTACCTCGTCACAGTTGATTACGGAGCGGAACTAAAGGAACTCTACAACTCCCCAGAACATGATCAGGGAACATTGAGGTCCTATCACCGGCATCGACCGAGCGACGATGTCCTGGAGCGACCAGGAGAGCAAGACATCACCACGACCATTGATTGGACCCACGTGAAGCGAGCGGGAGATAAGCTTGGTTTCGCAGTGATAGAGTTCACTCCGCAGGATAAGTTTCTAATGAGAGAGGGTTTGTTAGAGGAACTTGCACGCCAATCAAACATAGCAACTAGTGATGCTGATAGACTGCGTCTGAGCACTTCCGCTCGCGAAATGATTCTGCCTGGAGGAATGTCCTCCAGCTTCCAGGTTTTAGTGCAGAGACGCTTCACAACTTAGGTGTTCCCCTCGGAGCCACAAAGCTATGGAACTCGAACTGGTCGACGTTTCTCATACGATCGAGGATGGAATGATCACTTACAAAGGTCTTCCTTCACCTGTCATCACCGACTTCCTTTCCCGCGATGATTCAAAGAGTCACTATGCCCCGGGCACGGAATTTCATATCGGCAAGATCGAAATGGTCGCAAACACGGGAACATATCTTGACAGTCCTTTTCATCGCTACCCCGAGGGAACCGATCTTTCAGGCCTCGATCTTTATTCGCTTGCAAATCTGGAAGGCATTGTGATGCGGAGAATCAACTCGGCTGAACGTGGTATTAGCGAGAAGGCACTCAACGACATTGACGTCAAAGACAAGGCTGTTCTCTTCCATACAGGCTGGGATATGCGCTGGCGTACCGAGGAGTACTCAAATGGAAATCACCCATTTCTAACTAAAGCTGCGGCAGAATACCTGGCGCAAGGTGGCGCGACCCTGGTGGGTATAGATTCGTACAACATCGACGACACTCGTGACAAGAGTCGTTCGGCGCATTCGATTCTTCTGGCGAACGACATACCAATCGTCGAACATCTTTGCGGACTTGGTGACCTTCCAGATTCGGGCTTCAAATTTTTTGCAGTTCCAGCAAAGGTTAGAAATTTTGGCAGCTTCCCAGTAAGAGCTTTTGGGATTGTGCCGAAAGGACGCTAGTTACTACTGACGATAACTTAGAAAAGCTCAAACTTGATCGTCAGGTATTTTTTTGGATTCTGGCGGAAGTCGTAGATCATCTTCACGCCTTCAGAAGAAAGTTGATTTACGTTTGAATAGAGCGTGTCGTCAGTTAGAAGCTTTCCTACTGTGCCCTCGCCGCGTTGCGCCGCGGCAACCAGGCTGTCAATCCGTTCCGCTGTAGTGTTCACTTTCGCTATGGCAATGCGAGCATCGTTGTAGATTTGTTCGTCTTTCAGAAGTTTGCCAAGAGTTCCTCGGCCCGCGTTAATGTCTGCAACCATCGAGTTGATTTGCTCCACCGAGCGGTCCAGCTTATCTGCCGTTCGATTAATTCGATTGTAGAACTCGTCGTCCGTGAGAAGTTTGCCGGCGGTACCGCGTCCCGCATGAAGGTCATCAACAATTGCTTTCAATTGTAAGGTGATCTCACTAACGTTGTTATAAAGCGCGGGATCATTGAGGAATTTGCCTGCCGAACCGTTACCGGATCTCACTTGCCTCATCACATCTTCAGTCTCAAGAATGGTGGCATTGAGATTGTTATAAAGGGCTTCGTCGCTGAAGAGCCGTCCAACTGTACCTTTTCCTGCCTTTACGTCGCGCACCATTCCACTGATCTCGTCTGAGAGTTTACTGAGACGCTGAGCCAAATCAGTGCCCGAGGTGGCGAAGTCGTTCACGGTGTTGGAAGACGATGAAGGAAGAATTGAGTAGTCTTTCACGGGTTGACCGACCGCCGTACCGGGAGTGATGTTGATGAGCATCTCGTTCCCGAGGAGACTCGGCGATCCCTGCTGGGCCGTGGAATCGGAACGAATACGCTCAGTTGCCGGCCGGCCGTCAATGGTCGAATCAATCGTCATAAGTGCTTCAACGCGAGGAGCATTGGGAACATCTGATGGCGGCAGTAGGGTAATCTGTTCTACCTTGCCTACGCGCACACCGGCGAGACGCACTTCAGAACCTTCTCGCAAGCCATTCGCATCGATAAAGCGCGCTTTCAGGTGCAGTTTTCTACTGAAGGGATTGATGTCGCCAGAAGCATTCAGCACCAGGAAAATCAGAACTGTGATTGACACCAGCACGAGTAAGCCGACGCGCAATTCGCTCAGAGATACAGTCTTCTTTGATCGAGGCATGGCGTTTTAGTAAGGATGAAGTCGGAAGGATGAAGGATGAAGAAGAAAGCTCACAGAGCCTCCCATTCATTTCCTATGCTTCATCCTTCAGCCTTCATTCTTTCATCCTTTCTTAGTGTCCCCGCAGAAACTTCTGGATATACGGATCTTCGGCTTTGCGCAAACGTTCATCGGTGCCGCTAAAGATAATATCCCCCTGACGCATCATCATCACCTTGCTATTTATCAAACAGAGTCGCTCGCCTTCACGCTCGAAAATCACTTTGCCCTCTTCGTCAACCACAGCATACTCAGAACAAATATAATCGAGGTTATTCATCTCGTGAGTCACGAATATGGAGGAAACATCTTCCAGATCGCGCAGCTTCATTGCCAGTTCACAAATAGTCCGGGCGGTTGGCGGATCAAGACCGGCCGTGGGTTCGTCAAACAGCACAATCTTTGGGTCACCGATCAGTGCGCGTGCTATGCCAACGCGCCTGCGCATGCCGCCCGACAGTTCTGCAGGCATTTTGTCAATCGCGTCTTCAAGGTTAACGAAACGCAGCATGCGTCGCACTTCTGGCTCAACCTCTTCCTCGGGCACAGCCTGTTCATGCAACCGATAAGCGACGTTGTCGTACACCGATAGCGAGTCAAATAGCGCACCCTCTTGAAACACCATGCCAATCTTTTTGCGCACGCGCATCATTTGGACTTCGTCATAATCAGTGACGTCTTCCCCATCGACGAGCACCTGGCCGCTGTCTGGTTTCAGCAGACCCAACACGAGTTTGATAATCGTCGACTTTCCCCCGCCGGAACCACCCAGGATAATCTTCGTCTCACCCTTCATTACTTTGAAGTTCAGATTATTCAGCACCCTGCGGTCGTCAAACGAAAGAAGCACATTTCGGAACTCGATGGCAGGGATGGCGCGGTCCTGATCGTCCACTTCATGGAAAGTGGACCCGGCAGCGTTGTTGCTGACACGATTGTCCTGTTGGCTGGAGCTTGTATGGATAGCAGTTGAAGACATCGGAGAACCTGCGTTTTCAAGTAGTGCCTAGAATAACCTGAAGCGCCTTGGCGAGGAAATAGTCGGCAATAATAACAATTATCGAAGCCGTAACTACTGCTCGGGTGGTGGAACGGCCGACGCCGACAGTTCCCCCCTCAGTGCTCAGACCTTGCCGGCACGCAACTGTACCTATAATGAAGGAGAATACGATGGGCTTAACTATACCGCCAATCAGATCGTCGGTAGTAATGCCGTCTCGGACCGACATAATGAAGATGCTCGACGGGACCGAATAGAGAGCTGTAGCTGTCACCCAGCCGCCAACGATTCCCAGCACGTCAGCCAGGACCGTGAGCAGTGGCAGGCTAATCAAAAGAGCGATTAACCGTGGTGCCACAAGTTTCCTGATGGGATCGGTCCCCAGCGCACGCATTGCGTCGATTTGCTGCGATACCACCATCGATCCCAGTTCAGCAGAAATTGCCGAACCGACGCGACCCGTAACCATCAATGCGCACAAGACGGGTCCCAGTTCTCGCACAAGGGAGATAGCCACTAGATAACCAGTCTGTGACTGGGCTCCATATGTTTTGAGAGTCGGAAATGTTTGTACAGTCAGGACGCCGCCGGTGAAAAAACCCGTGAGAATAATAATCGTCAGGGAGCCAACACCGATGGCGTCCATCTGGGCGATAGTTTCGGGAATGTACCGAGGCCGCTTGAAGATGCCACGCGCTGCCCGCGCGGCCATCAGCGTCGTCTCTTGCAGCTCCAGCAGAGCGCGCGTAGCAAAGTTCATGGGAGAGCGTTATGAGTGCTAGTCTTCAATTGCCCAGCGAGCATTAAGCAGGTCGGCGGCTGAACAGAGAACGCAAACAGATTTTAGGTACCGATCTATCGGGTGAACCCCAGAGACGGTGTAAGACCACTTACTTTCAGAAAAGAGCGGCCTATCATGCGCAAATTGTACTCGGGGCGTCAAGCGTGAAGTATTGGCAACTGGTTTGGCGTCTGAGCTATATGGTTAGGTCCAAGAGAATATTGCCGGTCAGATGGAGTCTGACCGGCCCCTCCCATGGATCGGATTGAGGCCCCTAGGGGCGAGGATTTCGTTGTGCGTTGCGCCGCCGTTGAAGGAGCGGTGCAAGACCGTTTTGTTGGCCTGGCAACTGCCCGCCCTTATCAGTTTCCGGTGGATTCGACTTTTGACTCTCCAACCGCTGTTCGCGCCTGGTTTGTGCAGCCTGTTGTCGCAGTAACCGCCATGTGATCACCTGTTCCGGGGTCAATACCCGGCGAATCCTTACTTCAGTTAACACTCTCATGCGCGTGGCGGCGGCCTGGGCAGCAGCCGCATCACGTAGTCGTTGCTCTATGATGGCCTCGTCTGGATTATCAGCATCGAGTGCTTGTTGGAGGGCAAGGTTAGATTGGCGAAGTTGCTGACTAATGGCGGCGCGTTCATTCTTCGTTTGTTCGCGGATCATCCGTATTTTTTGGCGCTGCTCCGGAGTCAGATTAAGCAGGGCAATGGGATCCTGCGTCTTAGTTGCCGGTACGGAATCGGTCTGTGGATCCTGAGAGACAATATTGCGCCCCAGGCTGCAGGGAGAGACACTAAGGATTACAGCAATCGCAATTAGCGGCAAGATACTTTGGATGTTAATTCTCATGGTTACCTCAATAGAACTCATTCACGATTCGACAGTGGCTTTCCTTTGCTCATGACGAAACTATTGGTTGATACGATCTTGGATAAGCTCAAGACGATCTTCATCGCCCGGAGTAATCAGCCTAAGGTCGGCTGCAAGTTGTTCGCGTTCAGACTTTGATAAGGGGCGACGACTGCCAGCCATTGACCGTCCACCTATTCGGCTGATCGGATTCTTCTGAGGCTTAGGTCCAACAATTACCGCTGAGTTTTGTCCTGTCTCCGGTCGAGGCGAATCAGGTGAAACGGACCTTTGTTTTTCCAGAGCTTCCTTAACAAACCTTTCGACATCTTGCGGAGTGTATACCGCATCTTTTTTCCCGCCAGCGGTCACTACTGACCGTCGTTCCGTTCGCAATCTGGTCATAGCCAATACCGCAAGCAAGCAGAACAAAACCGTTGCAAACGCCAGCGCCCCTTTCACCCATAAAGGCGCAAGCCCAAAAAACTCTCTGAGTGCAGCCACTGCCGATTTCTTAATCGTTGTCTCAATCGAGGTACGTCCGGAAGCAAATCCTGCCAATGCTTCCTGTTTCCATGAACCAATCGAGGTCCTGAGTTGGCCGAAAGAGGCAAGCTCAGCTTTGCAGTCACTGCAATGCTGTAGGTGTTCTTCGAATTCCCGCGCTTCGCGTTCATCCGCTTCGCCGTACAGAAAGGAGATCAAATCATCTCCGCGTTCACAAACCTCGGCAAAATGTTCTGTCTTCATCTGGATATCCCACTTTCAAACGGGTTCACTACCGAATTTCTGAAGCCTCATCTGTAACTGCTGCAGAGCTGTGTACAGCCTGCTTTTCACGGTACTCAACGGCAGATCAAGCGCGTCGGCTATCTCCCGAAAAGTAAGCTCTTCAAATTCTTTCATCACTACCACCTGACGAAGTTCCAGCGGCAAACTGTTTACGGCAAGTCGCACGGCCCGAGTTGTTTGTCGGCTCTCAACCGAGAGGGCGGGAGAATAGGTAAGTGGAGCAGAGAACCTGGCTGCGTCCTTTTCCTGTTCGTCGTCCAGCGCCGCCTCATTTCTGACCTTTGCTCGCCGCTGCCGTGTGATGCATTGATTGACAGCGATTCGATGCAGCCATGACGAAACCTTTGCCTCACCTCGAAAGCCCCTCAAATTCCGAAATGCCGCAAGAAAGGTTTCCTGAGTGGCATCACGGGCATCCTCCTCGCGGCCCAGCATGCCGTAAGTAAGCGCGAAGATTCGCCGCTCCCAGCGCTGCACAATCTCACCGAAAGCCTCGGGATCTCCGGTCAAGGCGCGTTCTACAATGTGCTCGTCGTTGGCTGCAGTTTCCATTCTGGCAAAAGGGGCACGCCGACTTCTTCGGAGCAAAGAGCGCGGATTCAAAGCGCTGCGCTCTTGGATTTAGACGCTCCGTGCGACCGCGAAGTCGAGAAAAGGCTGTCAACAAGGGCGGCTAATTAACTGTCGGTGGAGGTGCAAAACACTCAAGAAATCCTCTCTGAATCATCATTCCTACCGCGATCATTAGGGAAATGTTCAACTACGACAAAACTCGTTGACAGAGAAGCGTTTGCTCGACAATAATATAACCCGTCGACCCGCCGAGGGTTCGTCTATCAACCAACCTACCGTCAACCCGAACCCCGCGATCTTATCGCCATACACTGAAGAATGTTTGAAAAACTCCGACGAATTCGTCTCCTCTACATTGTCCTGGGAGTATTGCTCCTGGTGGGCCTCCTCCCACTGGCCTTTGCTGGTGTCCTTCTCTCTGGGCGTAGTGGCGACGAGTTGCGATCGGTGGAGGGTCGTTATCAGGCTCAGTTGGTGCAGGACAAGGCCCGCCAAATCGAACTCTATGGCCAGCGATATCGGGATGTTGTCACAGGTCTGGTGCGTGCTTTCGAGATAGCGGGTGGTATCAAGGAACTGAATGATGAAGCGTATGACAAACGCCTACAGAAAACTTTACAGGAAGATCCGAATCTGATAGCGCTTGCGCTATGGCCCGTTGACGGTAAGCTCCACAGGGCGTTTCAGCCAGACGTTATTAAGTTGGAAGAGGTTGATCAGCGGGTGAGTGAAGTGCTCGCGCATATGAACGGGCGTGGACTGGTTGTCAGTCGACCGCAGATCATTCGTTCCGGGCAGGAAATGGCCCTCACCATCGCGGCTCCCGTTCTCGGTGGCGCGGATAGCCACGATGTCGTGGCGGCCGTTGTGGCCATCGTTTCTTTCCAGGAGGTTTTTCACGCCGTACAGCAGCCCACTTCCAAGAGCGAACGGGAACTGCTCGACGCCGGTCTTCCCGTGGTCTTTGTTGTAGATCAAAATGGCAGGGCTGTTGCCCATCCTGAAGCGAGCGTGGCGTTTTCGGGAAAGCCGATGACGGATCTAAAGGTCGTCCAGGATTGGCAGGAATCCGGAGCGCAGGTGCAATCAGCATTAGCGCCATTCTCCGCGGTGCGTGATGGCCGCAAAGTTGAAATGCTGGGTTCTTACGCAACAGCCGAACTGGATAAAAACTCACGTCTAGGTGTGATCGCCATTCAAGATGAAGCCGCCGCCCTGGTATCGGTTTCTGATATGCGGTGGCAGACACTCTTGATCAGCTTGGTGGTCGGGGGATTGACAATCCTGATCGGCATTTTCTTCGCAAAGAAACTTACGCATCCGGTACGTGAGTTGGCAGATGGCGCCCAGCGCATTGCCGCTGGTGACTTCTCGCAACGTATCGAAGTGACGGGCCGTACGGAACTGGGCGCTCTTGGAAATTCGTTTAATCTAATGACTGATCAGATCGAACGATTCATAAAGGATCTACAACAATCAGCCGAGGCGAACAGGGAGCTATTCATCGGCACTGTTAAAGGTTTGGCAGCTGCTATCGACGGAAAGGATCCCTATACCCGAGGTCATTCTGAGCGCGTTTCCAGATTTTCGATAGCCATCGCTCAGCGACTCGGTTTGACGGACGATGAAGTTGAGAAGATCAGGATAAGCGCTTTGTTACATGACGTCGGAAAGATTGGTATTGACGATAGCATTTTGAAAAAGCCTTCAGCACTTACGGACGAAGAATACGAGATCATGAAGAAGCATCCGCAGAAGGGTTACAAGATAATGTCGCAGATTCCGGCAATGAAGGAGTTCTTGCCCGGGATGTACATGCATCACGAAATGGTAGATGGCAAAGGATATCCGCAGGGGCTCAAGGGAGACGAGATTCCGATGATGGGCAGAATCGTCGCCGTGGCCGATACTTTCGATGCAATGACAACTGAGCGGCCCTACCAGAAGGCCATGGAGTTCGACGATGCCCTGGCACGAATTGAGAGCTTCGTGGGCACGCGTTACGATCCAGCAGTTGTGGCAGCGTTAATTGAAGCTTGTAAAGAGGGGCAGATACGGCCAGGTTCGGTAAAACTAAAGAGACCCACCCCTGTGGTACCAGTGCAACCTGAGTTGCTCAATTCCGTCAAAGAAGGCGAGCCTGTCCCAGTGGCTTAACGCAACACTCGAAAGCTTCGCTCACCGCATTTTTATTGTTCAGCCGCGGTCCTTTTTGTGAGGACGCGGCTGTTGTGCTTATAATCGTTTTATCTACAACAACAGTCGGAGCAAACACTACTAGTTCAAGAAATCACTATGGGACTCTTTTGGAGACGCAAGACCGGGGATCAGTTTGTCACGTTGGGCCTGAACGAGCCCGAGCCCAGGATCGCTGCCGATGAGGCTGTTACACCTGTGCAAGTGCCGGTAGCAGAGCACGGGTCAGAAAAAGTCGAGCGCGAAACTGTTCCAGCAGCGGCAGCCATTGAACCTGTCGTGACAGGCGCCGGCCCGACACCACTTCCCGCTGAGGCGTCGAGGCCCCACAGCAGCGACTCCGCAGTGAGCCGCAAGATGGAAACGCCCGTCTCTACCGAGGCGAAAAGAGCTTCAACACGTCAAGAAGCAGTGCCCTCGCGTTCTCCGTTCGCTACATCCGTTCTCGGTCTGAATCTCTCTCTCGAGGAACTTCAAGCCCAGGAGGCCGCCCTTGAGCAGGAGTTCTCGGCGCGCTTCCGGCGCGCCGTGTCAGCAACGCGCGAGTCGTTGTCTGAAAAAATCGATACTGTTTTTGCAGGGCGAAAACAGATTGATGATGAGTTACTCGATCAACTTGAAGAGGCTCTGATAGCAGCTGACATCGGCGTCCCGACAACGTTAGAAATTCTGGAGACAGTGCGCCGCGGGGTAGCACGAAAGCAGATCAACGACCTCGAGGCTCTAAAGCAAGCCATCAAGAATGAGTTATTGAAGATTCTTCAGGCCTCGCAGAACCAGGGTGTTGCCTCCGAGACGAATGTCCCTGAGGATGTTTTGCCGTACGTAATGATGATCGTGGGAGTTAATGGTGTTGGCAAGACGACGACGATTGGGAAACTTGCCCAACGCATCAAAGCCGAGGGAAACGACGTACTGATCTGCGCTGCCGACACTTTCCGTGCAGCTGCGTCGGATCAACTGGCAATTTGGGCGGAGCGTACCGGCGTGCCATTGATTCAGCAGAAGCAGGGGACAGATCCGGCGGCTGTCCTTTTTGATTCGTTGAAAGCGGCCAAGGCGCGTGGTTCGGAAGTGTTGATTGTGGACACCGCAGGACGTCTGCACACGAAATCAAACTTGATGGCAGAACTGGAGAAAATGAAACGTGTCGCGGCAAGGGAAGTCGCAGGCGCGCCGCACGAAACGCTATTGGTGGTTGATGCCGTCACCGGACAGAATGGGCTTGAACAGGCGCGGCAGTTTCTAAAAGTCGCGGGCGTGACTGGGATTGTGTTGACAAAACTGGACGGTACTGCGAAAGGTGGGATAGCCGTAGCGATCGCAAAGGAGCTCAATCTCCCCATCCGCTACGCCGGTATTGGTGAGAAGGTTGACGACCTTGTAGTCTTCAACGCTGAACAATATGTGGAAGGGCTGTTTGCTTAAATTCAGGACATTGAATTCTCGTGTTAACAACATCAGCATTGTCTGAAGAGAGAGTCGAGTGGACTGACACAGATCGGCGCATGATGGCTCAGGCGCTCGAACTCGCGGCGAAAGGTGTCGGTCGAGTTAGTCCTGGTCCGCTCGTTGGTTGTGTCATTGTGGATTCCAGGGGCGAAGTTGCCGGTGAAGGGTTCTACGTCTACGAAGATGTAAAGCATGCGGAGACGAGGGCCTTGCAACAGGCTGGAGACAGAGCTCGCGGAGGCTGTGCGTATGTTTCCCTGGAGCCGCACGCTCATCATGGGCGGACTGCTCCCTGTACCGAAGCGCTTATCGCGGCCGGCATCAAGCGAGTCGTGGCACCCATTAAGGATTTGAACCCACGCGTTTCGGGAGAGGGGTTTCAGCATTTGCGCGCCGCCGGCGTTGCCGTGCACACAGGACTGCTTGCCCGGGAGGCAGAGCGGCTGAACGAGAAATACCTGCATTACATGCGGACCGGATTGCCGTTTGTCCACTTGAAGCTGGCAGTTTCTTTAGACGGCAAGATTGCTACCCGTACAGGCGATTCTCGCTGGGTTGCGGGCCCTGAGTCGCGAGCGCGAGTTCAAGAACTACGTCACGAGTACGACGCGATACTGGTGGGCGCCCGGACCGCTGCTATCGATGATCCTTTGCTTACCGATCGATCAGGACTCCAGCGCAGACTGCCTCTTGTTCGCGTTGTTATGGACGATGCTCTCGAGCTTTCTCCTCAATCTCGACTAGCCAGGACAGCGCTGCAGTTTCCCGTCATAGTGTTTACAGGCCCAGGCGCGGAGAGAGACACCAACACCATTAAGCGATTTGAAGCGCAAGGAGTTGAAATCGTCAGAACAAAAAGCCGCGATGTTTTGCCGGTGCTGAAAGAGCTTGGCAGTCGTGCGATACAAAGCGTACTGGTCGAAGGTGGCGCCGGCATCGCCGGCAACTTTGTTGACGCGAAGCTGATAAACAAAGTTACCTTTTTTGTCGCTCCTAAAATCGTCGGTGGACGTGAAGCGCCCAGCGCGGTGGGCGGCGCTGGAGTCGATAGAATGGCGGGTGCTTTGGAACTTGAGGATGTTGAAATCATTCACAGAGGCCGTGATGTCGAAATCACTGGATACCCAGGAATGAAGGATGAGGGTTGAAGGCTGAGGGATGAAACGAAAATATGATGAACCCACCTCTCGTCCTTCATCCTTCATTCTTCCCTCAAAACGCCTCGGACAGCATTTCCTTAGAGACCCTCGGACAATCACGCGAATAGTTGAAGCATTCGCTCCCACGAGAGACGAGACTGTCTTAGAAATTGGTCCCGGCACTGGTGCACTTACTGCTGAGCTTGTCGAGAGCGCAGGACGAGTTGTGGCAATTGAGTTTGACAACAAACTTGCGCCAGTCCTGCAGCAACGATTTGGCGCCCGCAGTAACTTTAAGCTTGTTCAGGGCGATGCTCTAAATATTGATTTCTGCGCTGAGATTTTGCCCGCGACCTCGGCGCGCCTGGTCGCCAATTTGCCATACAATATTTCCACCGCAATTCTGCAACGCTTGATTGCCCAACGTAGCTGTCTCACCGAAATGCTGGTGATGTTGCAACGGGAAGTAGTCGAACGAATACTTGCGCCAGCCGGTTCCAGGGATCGTGGCTTTCTCTCTGTTTTGGTTGAGGCTTACTGTGAGAAAGAGAAACTCTTCGACGTCGCTCCGGGCTCATTTCGGCCCCCACCAAAGGTTTGGAGCAGCGTAATGCGTCTTATGTTTAGACCAAAGCTCGAGTTGGAATTAGGTGATGAAGTGCTTTTATGGCAACTGGTCAGCGCAGGTTTCGCGCAAAAGCGAAAGACTATGTTGAACAACTTGCGCCAGGCCTCAGGGAGACTGCAGGAAGTTATAAAGCAGAATGGCGGGGCAAGTATTGTTCTGTGCAAAGCGGGAGTGGATGTACAACGGAGAGCGGAGACGCTCACCGTGGACGACTGGGTGCGAATTGTTCGGGCCATGAAGTAACGGCCCGAAGAAATCATTGGTCATCATTGGTCATATATCATTTGACATTTCTCAGTTATCATTTGTAAGAATTCATTCGAGTAGTTTTCTGGACGTTTCACGGTCACTCCCGCAGCTTGTGTGACTGCATTCCTTTTCTTCCTACCAACCGCCGAGTATGTGTGAGAACTTGGCATTCAAATAACGAGCGTCGGAATAGCGCTCAGTACAGAACCGCGAGCGTAGCCACCGGATGCCGCCATTCAACTCTCGCGTTGCTCTAATTACATCGGTTTGAAGTTGAATGGCGGCATCCGGTCGCTACGCTCGCGGTTCTGTACTGAGTGCTTTGAGCCTAATCAATTTGAGTTCTCACACGGTCTCTCACGCGCGGTACTGATGACCTCATGGGACGGCGGCACGAGTGTCTATTAAGATACAATCAATGGGTCAATGAACGCTTGGACAGTAGTGATGCTAAATGAGAAATGTCAAATGATATATGACCAATAATGACCAATGATTTCTTTTCGCCCCACGTGACCACTCATCTTTCAGAAACAACTACCTTGATGCCATTCTTTGGTCTCAGTGACATTGCTGGCCATACCTCGACTCTTTGATCCGGAGCAAGCGATAACCTGAAGCGCCGCCCGATTGTTGCTAACAACAGAACAATCTCCATCGTCGAAAAATAGTTGCCGATACATTGGCGCGGACCACCGCCAAAAGGGAAGTAAGCGTACTTTGGCAGTTTGTCGCTGAACTCGGTGGTCCAACGATCCGGATCGAATAAGTCCGGGTTGTCGAAGTAGCGTGGGTCTCGGTGGGTGGCCCATTGGAAAGCAAAGATTTGGGTGTTGCGCGGTACGCGATAACCGCCAATCACGCATTCCTCAATTGGTTCGCGGCCCACTGCGTAAGCGGGTGGATAAAGCCGCAATGTCTCCTTCACTATCATTTCGGTATAACGCAACCGGACCAAGTCTGAAACCTCAGGCAGCCTTCCTGCCAAAACTTCATCGAGTTCGGCGTGAAACCTCCTTTCTACTTCCGGATTTGTGGCAAGCAAGTACCACCCCCACGATAATGCCAACGCCGTAGTTTCATGCCCGGCGAGGAAAAGGGTCATTACTTCGTCACGCAATTGGCTGTCAGTCATCTGGCTCCCGTCGTCATCGTGCGCTTGCAGGAGCATCGAAAGCAGATCTCCCTGGTCGTATCCGCTGTTGCGACGTTCAGTGATTATTCGGTAGATGACCTTATCTATTTCGCCCACCGCTCGGTGGAATCTTCTGTGTGCCGGAGTCGGAAGACGGTTGTTCAGAATCCATTTCAGCGTTGCTTGAGAGGCGAAGGGCTTAACCAGTTCGGAAAGTATTCGACCTACTTTGTCAGCATCATCGGAAACATCCGCATCGAACAGGGTCTTAACGACAATCTCGAGAGTGAGACGCAGCATGTCGGGATGAATATCCCGCGTCTCTCCCGGTCGCCATTTGTCGCTAGTGCGCGTCGCGTAGTCAACCATAACCTCGCCGTAGCTGCTAACTCTTTGCCGATGAAAAGCAGGTTGGGCCAAACGTCTTTGACGTCTCCAGAAGTCGCCCTCACTGGTTACCAGGCCATTGCCGACAAGACGTTGAAAGAAATTCGACCGGAAGGACATCGACTTGCGAAAGTTTCGCGCGTTGGTTGAAAGGATCTCCTCAATATCCACGGGGTTGTAGATGAAGTAAGCAGGAACATACAGGAATCGCGCACTCACAACGTCACCGTATTCACGGCAACGTATGATGAAGCCCAGTGAGTCGCGATTAAATTCACGCATCACTCCCAGAATGGGGTGACCTTTTGGACCGGGCGGCAGCGGTGCCCGCGTGCCTTTAGCGGACCTGAGTGGTAAGTCTTGTGCTGGATTCATCAATATGTCCGAATATGATGGAGACAGGAGCCAACAAGCCCTTAACTCGTTGCGCCAGATCGGGATCACCCGGAGCCGGAGCTCCTCACTCCGATGCTGTGCGAGCGTAGACTACTGAAGGATTGCTCACGAGTCCAGACTCACTGGGCGCAGTGGATCAAAATTGCCTTCTACTCTCCTTCACACCGCGGCTTTAGAGACTGTGCGTAAACGCGAATTGGATAGGAATAAGGACTGCGCACCTACACAAAGTCAGAACCGGGGAGCGGTAGCGACCGGGTCGAAACTCATGCGCAATCGGTTCGTTTTTTCCAACAAGGCCAGATTTTGCAATTACCGGTGTGGTCGAGCATCTCGGAAACGACCCGGTCGCTACTGCTCCCGGTTCTGACTTTGTGTGGCCACCCGGCGGCCGTTATCGTCAAGTTCCGAGTTTTCGCACAGTCTCTTTAGCCGATGTCAAACCCACTACATTCCTTCGCAGACAGCTTGCCGCTCGAAAGATTGCCGCTGCTAACAATAGAGTTCCCCCGGGAATACACCCAGCCGCATTGAAAATATCGCCGAGAAGTTGACCGCAGATACCGTCTGTCGTCAATGACGCGACCACGAATGAAGAAATAACCAGACCACGAAACCATTTGTGAGCCAATCGCAGTCTATGCCAAACGTAAATCACGTAAACGTAGGATGGCAGCAAGAATACGAAGTAGTGTTGTTGCGCTGTAGGAGTGAAGATGGGAATGAAAGCGAATGTGAGTGCGACGCCGTCCCACCGCGAAACAATGTCCGCGGATTTTCTGAACAGCGCTCGATAAACGACAATCGCTCCAAGAATTGCCAAACTAATAATCCGCTCTGCGATGCGAATACTGCTCGCCTGCGCTTGAAAGATCGTGAAGTAATATTCTTGTCCGTTGTATTTGAAAGCCGGAACATAGCTGAAGAACCGGTGCACTTGAGCCTGCAGCGAGACGTTCGCTGAGAAATTCAACGGGAAGCGGCTTAAATCAGGATAAGGAAAAACAATTTGAACCCAGGAACCGCAGGTAGGACCAGTTCTTTCCGAAACCCAGGAGCGAAGCAGGCAGTAACAGGCTGAGTCCAATCCCCAACTCAAAGTACGATGGCAACTATTTTCTCCGCGTGATGCCGGGAATCGTATTGACGGTCAATCGTGGCAAGAACGGATGATTTGCTTTCTGTCTCATCAGAGGCGCGGCGGCGCGGGCTTATGTGGTGCTCCCCAAGCTTGCGCGCCTTGGACCTTGAGCCGGCGCTTGTACACCTTGTCACCGCAGGTAGCGAATAACGTATCGAAGTGTTCGCCGCCGAAAGAGAGGTTCGAGAGTCTGCCGTTTGGAGTAGGTATAATACATTGTACCCTCCCGGCCTGGTCGCAAACCTGAATCCCCATCGCTGTCGCAACGTAAAGCCTGCCGTCATTGTCCACGCGTATGCCATCTGCATTGCTCTGGTCGGAAGTGTCCGGCACATGCAGCCAATAAAAGCGCTGCTTGAACTGTAGTGATCCGTCTGGCTGAACGATGTAACTGTAGACCCAGTGAGAGCGATAGTCTGCGACATAGAGCAGCGTTTGATCCGGGCTGAGCGTGATTCCGTTCGCATACTTCAGACCAGTATCGACGACCGTCTTGTCGCCATTTGGCTTGATGAGCCAGACCTTGCTTGGATCGTTAGAATTTCCCGTGGGTGGATTGGTGACGTAGATGTTACCGTTGTGAGCCACGACGATATCATTCCCAGCGAAGCCATCGGCAATCACCGTCGCTTTGCCATCACGATCATAAGCAATAATCTTTTGCTCGCCGTTGGCGACAGAATATAGTCTGCCGTCGGGGCCAAACGCCTCGCCATTGCCCTTTTTTGAATCGGCAATGAACTCGCTCACTTTATTGTCGAGGCCGATCTTATAAGTCTTGCTGCTCGTTACATCATTAAAGAACACTTCGCCTTTTGCGTTGGTAGCCGGACCCTCAAGGGACTTGTAGCCTTCAGAAACAAGCTGCCAGCTTTCGCCCGGAATAAGAATGTCGTTAAGGGTGGCGTTTCCAGTATGTCCCGTGCCTACTCGCTTGGGCCAGTCTTTCCAAAGCCAGCGCATCGCGTCAGGCAGGACAGCGGTAGCTTGTTTGCCCGTATGCCCGCCATCACCCCAAACGTGTTGCACTTCGTAACCTGCAAAGGCCAGCGCGCGTTCCATGGTTTCATTAGCCATCCACCAGTCGCCACCGTATATGTTGAGGTCGTTGGAGCCGTCTTGCATAAATATACGAATGGGCTTTGGCTCATATTTTCTGATCAGACCCGGGTAACGCATACCACCGCGCAGATCGACGTAAGTGCCGATCGAACTGAAGACCCGTGTGAATGCATCTGGTCTTTCCCACGCAGCAGTGAAGGCGGCGATTGCCCCGCTCGATCCGCCTCCGATGGCGCGGTCGTTGCCATCGTGTGAAAGTTGTATGGGCCGTCCGTCGGATGTTTTCTTTGTCTCCACTTCCGGCAACAACTCATCGAGCAGAAAGCGTGCGTAGCTGTCACCCAGTCCGTCGTATTCATAGCTGCGATTGAAGCGATCGAGCGCAGAGTTGGCGTCAATTGCCTTCACCACGCCCGGCGTTACAAACACACCGATGATAATCGGGATCTCCTTTTTCTGAATGAGGTTGTCGAAAACGGTTGTTGCTTCAAAACGCATTCCGTCCTGCCCTACATAGACACAGGCAGGCTTGTCCGGTTTGTATTGCGCCGGCACATAGATCCAGTAGTCTCGGACGGTACCTGGAAATACCTTCGACTTATCGAAACTCAACTTCAGTAGCTCGCCTTTAGGTACGCCGGGTTGCGGCTTGGAGTCAGGTCCCAGTACATAGTTGTCCGTCGTCTGGCCGGAAATGTTGATTAGAAGGAGAAAGGGAAGCGTAAACGCGAAGCACAACTCAGCAAGTTTCAT
>Ga0070699_100000282_pt1 | contig 48573 bp, 39 predicted proteins | sample KBSK1503metaG_FD_65473 | JGI IMG/M metagenome (GOLD analysis project Ga0070699, IMG submission 65473) | Corn, switchgrass and miscanthus rhizosphere microbial communities from Kellogg Biological Station, Michigan, USA - KBS K1-50-3 metaG | ecosystem: Host-associated > Plants > Roots >... | reverse complement strand
CTCACCTACCACCTGAAGTTGCGCTGGAAGACCAACAAAAACACCAACAACAGCGGCGAGACCATCGTGGCCGGGGCTGGCCCCTGGCCCGCCAGCACGACACAATTCTCTCCCACCCGGCTCACCGTCCAGCTGGTCTCCTGTTCCTGAGAAGGGCCGCGCGTAAAATCTGGACAGACTCCCGGACCGTTCACCGGTTGACAGATCAGCCGGAGTCCATACGCTTGTCTCCAATGCGCCCAACGCAGAACAACGGAGGGGTCACGCACAAGAGGCAACGGATCGCGAGGCGCTCGCGCCCCGCCCTTGGAGCGCTACTCTGCGGTCTTGCCGCTGTCCTCTTATCGTGCCCCCAATCGGTAGCGGTCGCGGGGTCGAGCACGGGCGATCCATCACCGCCGAAGCACTACAGACAAGGCGAGCAAGCGAGAAGCGCCAGGCTCTCCAACGCTCATAGCTCCGCGGCGACCCATAGCCCATTCCGTACCCTGCCGTTGCTCGCGTTCAGCGGCCGAGAAGACAACAAAATCGGCCAGGGCAGGATTCAGGGGGTGCGGGACGTATCACAGGCAGGATCATCAGCAGTCGGAGCCGCTGCCGGCCGTGCCAGCCAATTCGCATCAGACCAGGCGGGGACGATCTTCGCAGCAACAAGTTATCGTCAGCAAATCGGCTGGTTTGGCCAGGATCAGGCCGTGACGCCCCCCGACACCCAGTTGGCCGTCGGACCAACCAGGCTGATCGAGATGACCAATTCGGCTGGATCGATTTGGTCCAAAACCGGCACCCTGCTTTCCGTCTTCGATCTCAACGTTTTTTATGCTGCGCCGACAGGCTATGGCGTGAGTGACCCAAGGGTGCTATACGATCTGTCAACGCAGCGCTGGGTTGCCTCGGCATTCGCCTTCGATTCCTCCGGCAACAGCCAGATGTACTTGGCTGTATCCGAAACCGCCGACCCGGTTGCCAACTGGTGGGTCTACGTGGTAACTAAAAACACGTCCGGAATCGTTACCGATCAGCCCAAGCTTGGAGTCACGACCGACAAGGTGGTTCTGAGTTGGAATGACTTCCTCAAGGCAACAACATTTGGCGGCCAGGAGACGTGGATCCTCCAGAAGGCAACGGTATATGCAGGCCTCGCCTACAACGCTGTCTCCTTCGGGCCGGATACGCACCGCTTTTCGGTCGTTCCGACAATCGACGAAACGCCAACGTCGACAGCCTTTCTTACATACAACGGTGACCTACTCCGAGGCACCCAATATGGCGGTGCTTATGTCGGAGTCGTGTCGATCACGGGGACACCAGACCAAGGAAACGTTGTTTGGTCGGAAACCGACCTCGCGATTGTCGCAACCCACATACCCCCCAATGCCCTGCAGCCCGGCGGAGGCCCTCTTCTTGCCACCAACGATGACCGCTTCACGTCCGCTGTCTGGCAAAACAACAGGATGTGGTTTGCTGGAAACGACGCCTGCAGCTTCGCCGGAGATACGACAGTGCGCTCCTGTGCAAAGCTCGTTCAGGTTTCCACGACTGCGCCCCCAGCGGTTCTGCAAGATATCGATGCTGGGGTGAGTGGGGGCTACGTTTACTTCCCTGCAGTCGGACTCGATTCTTCAGACAACCTGTTCGTTGGCTTCAGCCAATCATCCTCGAGCACTTACGCTGGCTTCTTCGCCAGCGGCAAGCCAGCCGCCAACACGAATTTGACACCAGAGGTTCCAATTGCCGCCGGCCAGGGCATCTATAACTGCGGGACGAATTGCCGAACACCCGCCGGTGCCGAACGCTGGGGTGATTACTCCGGCGCAGAGGTCGATCCTGCCGATCCGACAACAGTTTGGGTCGCTGGTGAGTACATGGCTTCTGCCACCGACTCGCTCAATTGGGGTACGGCCGTGGCGAGCGTGTCGCTCACGGCAAACGACGCATACAGCGTGGTCAGCAGGCAACAGTACCAACTGGCAAATAGCGATGGGACAACGTGGACGGATATCGACGGAGGCAACCTCAGCCTGACGATTACGCCCAGTGTTAATTCGTCCGCGGTGCTGGGCGGGAACGCGGACTTATGGACCACCCAGCCGGGCTACAGCCAGGACCTCGGCCTCTACGTCGCCGAGGCCGACGCCACCCAGTACCCGGGCCACATCGTGGCCTGGAAGGAGAGCGGCGGCTTCGCCGGCACCTTCTCCCCCAATGCTGCCTTCGTCCAGACCGTCTTCTCCATGGCGGGCGGGACGACCTATCACGTCAAGCTGCAGTGGAAGACTAACCACGGCACGGGCACCAGCGGCGAAATCATCGCCGCCGGGGCGGGCCCCTGGCCTCTGGGTACGAGCAACTTCTCGCCGACCACGCTCAGCGTTCGCCTGATCCCGGTCAGTCCGATCATGGTGCAGACCGCGGTCAGCACCCAGCAGTACCAGCTGCTCAATAGCGATGGCACCACCTGGCAGGACCTCGACGCCACCAACCTGGCCCTCACGGTCACGCCGACCGCCAACTCGTTGGCGATCATTTCGGGCAACGCCGACCTCTGGACCACGATGCCCGCCTTCAATCAGGACCTGGGGATCTTTCTGCAGGAATCCGACAGCACCCAGTACCCGGGCAACATCGTCGCCTGGAAGGAGAGTGGCGGTTTTGCCGGCACCTTCTCCCCCAACGCCGCCTTCGTGCAGACCGTGCTCCCGCTGACGGCCAACACCACCTACCACCTGAAGCTGCGCTGGAAGACCAACAAGAACACCAACACCAACGGCGAGGTGATCGTGGCCGGGGCCGGCCCCTGGCCCGCTGGGTCCGGCAGCTTCTCACCGACCCGGTTGACCGTCCAACTGGTCCCAGCCGGGACCAATCCCACCACCGCGGTCAGCACCCAGCAGTACCTGTCGACCAACAGCGATGGCACCACCTGGCAGGACCTCGACGCGACCAACCTGGGCCTGGCCGTGACCCCGGCGACCAGCTGTCTGGCGGTGATCTCGGGCAACGCCGACCTGTGGACGACGCAGCCGGGCTACAACCAGGACCTCGGGATCTACATCCAGGAGGCGAACGCCGCCCAGTACCCGGGCAATATCGTCGCCTGGAAGGAGAGCGGCGGCTTCGCCGGCACCTTCTCCCCCAACGCCGCTTTCGTGCAGGCCGTCTTCCCCATGAGCGGCAGTCTCACCTACCACCTGAAGTTGCGCTGGAAGACCAACAAAAACACCAACAACAGCGGCGAGACCATCGTGGCCGGGGCTGGCCCCTGGCCCGCCAGTACGACACAATTCTCTCCTACCCGGCTCACCGTCCAGCTGGTCTCCTGCTCTTAGAAAAAGCTCAATAACTGAACACCCACAGGAGCACCGAGAGTGCTTGACAAGCCACTTAACGCGCGTATAGTGCGAGCGGAAAGGGGTTCTTCCGCGGGCCAGATTGGCGGGAGGCGGCTAGCTCAGGGTGGTCTCGACGGTGGTCCGGGGAGGAGGGGCGGTCATGGACGGCGCCGGTGCCGTCTTTGGGCGCGATCAGGAGTTCGATCGGCTTGCGGCTTTCCTCGATGCCATGGCGATCGGACCTCGTGCGCTACTCCTCGAGGGAGAGGCAGGCGTTGGCAAAACGACCGTCTGGCGCTGGGCCGTGGAGCGCGCCACAGCGGCGCAATTTCGGGTGGTCACCTGCCGACCAGCTGAAGCGGAAGCGAGGCTCTCGCACGCCGCCCTCGCCGATCTCTTCGAAACCCTCGACGCCCGGTACCTACAAGATCTTCCCACGCCGCAGCGGCGCGCGCTCGACATCGTCCTTCTGCGTCACGACGACGAGGGCATCAGGCTCGATCCGCGCCTCGTCGCGGCCGCCGTCCTCGCCAGCCTGCGCGCACTGGCTCGGCCAGCTCCGCTTCTGATCGGCATCGATGACATCCAGTGGTTGGACCCGGCATCGGCCCGCGTTCTAGCGTTCTGCGTTCGTCGGCTACGGACCGAGCGGATCGGTCTCTTGGTAACTCTGCGGACCCCGAGCGCGGCCGACATGCCGCTCGGTCTCGACCGTGCCTATGCTGGTGACGCGTTCGTCCGCCTCCCGCTTGGACCACTGAGTCTCGGGGCGCTCCACCATGTCCTGCGAGCGCGGTTCGGCACGGAGTTTTCTCGTCAAGTCCTGATCCGGCTGCACGAGACTTCGGGCGGCAACCCGTTCTTCGCGCTCGAGATCGCCCAGGATCTCGTCGAACGCGGCCTTCAGGGTGACGCGGTGACGATTCCGAGGAGTCTCCGAGAGTTAGTGGAACGCCGCCTTGGCCGCCTTCCCCGACACACGCAGAATGTATTGTTGACAATCGCGGCGCTGTCACAGCCAACCCTGATGCAGGTCCGTGCCGCGGCTGACAATCCGGCGACAGTCGAGGCGGATGTCGAACGCGCCGCTCGCCTGGGCCTGCTCGAGATAAAGGGCAACAGTATCCGCTTCTCTCATCCTCTGCTCGCTTCGGTCCATTACCAGGCAGCGCCTCCCGGTCAGCGCCGGACGATCCACCGCCGGCTGGCGGAGACCGTGGTCGACATCGAGGAACGTGCCCGGCACCTTGCCCTGGCGACGACGGCTCCCGATCGCGATGTGGCGGCAGCACTCGACGAGGCTGCCGCGCGGGCGCGGGCCCGCGGCGCGCCCGAAGCGGCGGCCGCGTTGCTCGAGGAGGCGATCCGGCTCATGCCACCGGACGATCTGGCGACGCGCTGGAAAAGGATGGGCGACGCGGCCATGTCGCATTACCTCGCCGGCGACACAGACCGGGCGCGCGCCTTATGGGAGGAGATCGAGCGCTCGGTGCCATCTGGGGCAGCACGCGCGTCGGCGCTGTGGCATCTCGTCGAGTTTCGTCATGCGAACCTGAGTCTCCAGCAGCAAATCGAGGCGATGAACCGGGCTCTGCTTGACGCCGGCGACGACCCGGGGCTGATGTCAGCAATCCATCACACGATCGCGCTATCGCTCGCCTGGCGCGGCGATGCTCGTCAGGCGGAGCCGTACGCGCAGTCCGCCCTGGAGCTTGCCGAGGCCACGGGTGATCCGACGACCCTGGCCATTGCTGCCACGGCCGCCGCCGTCGTTCGGTTTCTGAGTGGGCATCTCCCGTCACGAGCGTTGATCGACCACGCGGTGGAATTGGAATGGGCGACCAAAGACCTTCCGCTGGAAAACTCCCCTCGCTTGATGCGGGGAATTATGCTCGCGCACGTCGGCGAGGAGGCGGACGCGGCGCGCCACGACCTCACCGAGGTTCGGCGTCAGGCGCAGGAGAGCGGCCTCGACGTCTCGCTCCCGGTCGTGCTGCTAGCGCTGGCCGACCACGAAAGCCGCATCGGCGATTGGGAACGGGCGCGGGGTTATGCGACGGAGTGCATGGAGGCCGCCGCACGCGCCGAACAGCTCTTTCGGGCCCCGCTTGGTCTGTTAGCCATGGCCCTCCTGGACGCCCGGAAGGGGTGCCTGGAGGCGGCCCATGCCAGCGCGACCGAGGCGTTGACCGCAGCCCAGAAGGCTGGGCCAGGCTACATCGAGGCTCGCATCTGGGCGGTCCTCGGCTTCATCGAACTCTCTCGCGAGAACCCGAAAGCGGCTCACCACTGGCTGGGTCGGGCCGTCCAGCTCGAGGAGATCGGCGGATACGACGAACCGACGGTTTTTCATTGCGACGGCGATGCGATCGAAGCGTTGCTCGAGCTGGGTCAGGTCGATGAGGCCCTGGACCTCGTGAACCGGTTGGAACAACGTGGCCGAGACCTCGATCGTGCCTGGGCGCGTGCCGTCGGCGCGCGCTGCCGCGGGCTGTTGTGCGCCGCGCGGGGCGACCTGGTGTCGGCTCAGGACGCGCTGGAACGCGCCGTGGTCGAACACCAACGCGTCACCGAGCCGTTCGAGCTCGGCCGAACGTTGCTGGCCCTTGGGAACGTCCAGCGACGTCGCCGCCAGAAGCAGGCGGCCACAGCATCACTCCAGCGAGCGCAGGCCATCTTCGAGCAGCTCGGCGCGGATGGCTGGGCTACCCGCGCTGTCGACGAGATGCATCGCGCTGCGGTCCACGCCGCAGAGGCGGACCACCTGACGCCCACGGAAGAACGCGTTGCGCGGCTCGTCGGCGCCGGACGTACGAATCGTGAGATCGCTGCGGCCCTGTTCATCACGGTCAAGGCGGTCGAAGCCAACCTGACCAGGATCTACGCCAAGCTCGAGGTGCGCTCTCGCACCGAACTTGCCCTTCGGCTCAGCGCCCACCAGCAGCCCGTAAGACTGTAAGCGGGCGTGGCCGCCAGCCACGCTGGAACTGTAGGGGTTCCTCCATATCCTCCCCGAGGCCGGCGGCGCACCATGGCGGCAGCAAAGTCGGCCAGTACGGGGAGGACAGGGTGCCGCGCTTCATGGTCGAAAGTTACCCGGTCGGTCTCAGTGCCGAGGAGTTGACCGCCGCCAGCGATCGAGCAGCCGAGGTAACCGACAAGCTTCGGCTTGAAGGGATCGCTGTCTGGCTCATCGAATCGACGCTGGTGCCGGCGGACGACTCCCTCTTCTGCATCTTCGAAGCGCCCTCCAAAGCAGTGGTCGAAGAGGTCGCCAGTCGCGCCGCGCTGCCGATTGAGCGGTTGGTTGAAGCCGTCAATGTCGGCCCCGCGATGGGCCCCCAAGAGGAGTGAGGATCCGATGAGATTTCTCAGGCTGTTCCTGATCGTTCTACTCGCCGCGGGCCTCGGTATCGGCGGCGCGGTCCCCGCGTCAGCCCACGTTGGTGGACCCTCGGTCGACGGGCTGTCGCCGAATACTGGAAGCTCGGCGGGGAGGACGCGAGTCCAGATTTTCGGCAGCGGCTTCTTCAATGTGCAGAGCGTGAGCTTCGGAGCGCTGCAGGCTGCGTTCTTTTTCGCGGGCCCGCAGGGCCACCAGATCTTCACGCAGAGCCCGGCGCAGCCGGCGGGCACGACGGTCGACGTCACCGTGGTCACCGGTGGCGGGACCAGCGCCACCACGAACGCGGACCATTTCACCTACATCGCGGCGACCGCGCCGGTGGTTAACGGCGTGACCCCGCATCTTGGAAGCACCGCCGGCGGCACCTTTATCCAGCTGTTTGGCAGCGGCTTTAGTAGCTCGAACGGGCAGACGTCGGTCACCTTTGGCACCAACGGCACGGCCATGCCGTGCATCTCCGGCCCAGGACCAGGGCAACTGGCTGTGAACGGCACCAACTCGAGCCTCACGTACGGGGGCCGGCAGACCGAGGCGACTCGCCTGAAGACGTTGGCTGGTTTGACTCGACAGGAGGCACCGAGCCAGCTCGCTCTCTCCCCGAGGGGAAGCGTGATTGGAAGCATGTCCCAGCGCGGGAAACTGATGCCAAGCCAACCGGTTGCCGCTGGGGGTGGCCCCGGAGCCGGATGCGGCCTCGGCAACGACAGTACGCTCTTCGTCACCTCTCCGCCCGGAGCCCTGGGCGCAGTCCCGGTCTGGGTGACGACCCAAGCCGGCTCGAGCACGAACGTGGCGGCTCCGGGCAATCAATTCACCTACGTTGCACCCGGGCCCCCGACCGTCAACGCCCTGGACCCGCACACCAGCTCGTCGGCCGGTGGCTTGAACATCGGCATTTTTGGCAGCGGCTTCACTGGCGCCACCGGCGTGCTGTTCAACAACACGCCGGCGCAGTTCTTCTCCGTGGCCGGCGACAACAACTTGAACGTTCAGGTTCCGCCACAGGCGAGCAATCCGTCCGTGGTCGACGTCAAGGTCCAGGTCGGAGCAAGCACCAGCGCGATCGGCCCGGGCGACAAATTCACCTACACGCCCGAGCAAAAGCCGCTGATCGACGCGATAAGCCCGACACATGGCAGCCAGGGCGGCAACATGCAGATCACGATTTACGGCAGCAACCTGGCTGGAACGACCGCCGTCAACTTCGGCACGGCGCCAGCGCAATCCTTCTTCCCACAGGGAGACAACATGCTGCAAGTGTTTAACACGCCGGCGCACGCGCCCGGCATGGTTGACATCACCGTCACCGATGGCGCCGGCAGCACGACCAAGCTCAACGCCTATACCTACGACCCGTGGTCCGCGCCCACCGTCACCCGCGTCAGTGGCGCCGGCGGTCCGGCGGAGGGTGGCAATACGGTCTTCATCACCGGCAGCGGGTTCAACGCGATCTCCAATCCACCGCCCAACGGCGTCTTCTTTGGCACCAACCCGGCCAACGCGTTCCCGATGAGCGACAACGTAATTCAAGCGATCGCGCCGGCGGGGACGCACGGGACGACGGTGGGCGTGACGGTCAGGACGCCGGGCGGCGAGCAGACGCTGCCCGCGTCGTACACGTATGGTGCAACAGTACCTCCGGCCCCAGTGGTGTCGGCGATCGGTCCATCGACCGGATCGATCAATGGCGGGACCACCGTCTTCCTCAGCGGAAGCCATCTGCTTGGTGTCTCATCGGTTACCTTCGGTGGAATCGTGGCCCCGCAATTCTTCGCGCAGGGCTCGAACGTGATCCAGGCCATGACTCCCGCCCATGCGGCGGGCAGCGTCCCCGTTGTGGTGACGACGACCGAGGGCGGCGCGTCCAACAACACGGTGCAATTCGCATACTCGGCCAGTCCTCCGCCACCTGGTCTGGCGGTCGCTGCCGTGAGCCCTAATCAGGGGACCTCCGCGGGCGGGACGACGATGCAGATTTTCGGCAGCGGCTTCACGCCCGGAGCGCAGGTGAGGTTCGGCAACGCCCAGGTGATGGGCTTCGGGGTCTCGCCGGACGGCTCGACGATCTTTACGAGGAGCCCGTCCCAGGGAACCAACGCGGCAACCGTAGACGTCACCGTGACGGTTGGAGCCACGACCAGCGGCATCAACCCCGGCGATAAGTTCACCTGGACGGCTCCGGGTATGCCGGAGGTGGACGCCGTCGATCCGATCCAGGGCTCGGCGGCGGGCGGGGTCAACCTCAACATCTTCGGCGTCAATCTGAGCAATCCAACCAATTTGACCTTCGGGATGACTCCGGCGCCACTCTGTCCGTTCTGCTTTGGCAGCGACAATATGGTCCCGGCAACCAGCCCCGCCGGCGCAGTTGGTCAACAGGTCGACGTTCACGTCACGACGCAGGCATTTCCGAACAGCCCCAGTCCGAACAGCAACGGCGACAAGTTCACCTTTATCCAGCCGGTCGCGCCGTCGATCATCGCGGTCGAACCGAATACGGGACCGGTAGGTGGCGGAACCCAACTCACCATCTTTGGGTCAGGGTTTAGCCAAACGAACATGGTCAAGTTCGGCAACAACCAGACCATGAACTTCTTTACCCAGGATGACGGGCACATCTTTGCGCAGTCGCCGCCAGGCCCCGTCGGTTCGGTTGGGGTAACGGTGACGACGCCGACCGCGACAAGCAATGCGGCTGGGTTCACCTACCTGCAGCCGACCATGCCCGCCGTTAGTGCTGTTAGCCCGAATAGCGGTCCGTCAACCGGAGGTACCAACATCTTCATCAGCGGAACCGGGCTATCCGGCGCGAACGCCGTCAACGTAGGCAACGCGGCCCTCATGCAGTTCGGATTCTTCGTGATGGACGATGGTTTGATCCAGACATCGACGCCACCACAGGGGTCAAACGCGGCCGTGGTTGACGTCACCGTGAGCACGCCAGTGGGGACCAGCCCCGCCAATCCGCCGAACGACCAGTTCACATTCACCCCTGCTGGGCCGCCGGCGGTCACCGCCATTAGCCCCACCGGCGGGCCACCCGGTACCGTGGTCTACGTTTCAGGGAGCAGTTTCATCCCGGGAGGCTTTGGACCTAACAGTGGCAGCGCGGTCAACTTCTGCTCGTGCGGACCTTCCCCGAACACCGTAGCAGCACAGAATGTGCAGCCCCTCACCAACGACCTGATCAAGGTGCTCAGCCCGCCCAGCCCGATAGCTGGGAACGTTCCAGGCCTGGTTGACATCCTGGTGAAGAATCCCGACGGCAGTACCAGTGGGCAGGCCAACGCTGACAAGTACAACTACGCCGTTGCGCCGCTGCCGACCATTACCGCTATCGGAGCAACCGCGGGTCCGCCCGGGACACAGGTCATGATCACCGGAACGGGACTGGGCGCGGTGACGGCGGTCACGTTCGGGGCCCAGGTGCAGAACTTCTTCTTCACTCAATCCGACACCCTCATCCAGACAAGTGCGCCCGGTGGACCATCAGGAAGCGTCCACATTACGGTCACGAGCGCGGCCGGCACGAGTGTGACGACCACGGCTGATCTGTACACCTATGTCTCGTTCGAAGCCGACTCGCCTGCCTCCAGCATCAGCCAGTATCTGCTCGCGGCCAGCGATGGGACGACCTGGACCGACATCGACGCCGTCAAGCTAAGCCTCACCCTCACACCGCAGGTGGACTCCTATGCCCTGCTGAGCGGGAATGCTGACCTGTGGACCACGATGGCGGGCTTCAATCAGGACATCGGCATCTACGTTGCCGAGGCTGACGTCAACCAGTATCCGGGCCATATCGTCGCCTGGAAGGAAAGCGGCGGATTCGCCGGGACCTTTTCGCCCAACGCGGCATTCGTCCAGACCCTGTTCCCAATGGACGCCGGGACAACGTATCACGTCAAGCTGCAGTGGAAGACCAATAAGAGCACGGTCGGCAGCCCAGGTGAAATTGTCGTGGCCGGCGCCGGTCCGTGGCCGTCGACCAGCAGCAACTACTCGCCGACGGCGCTGGCAGCTCGACTGGTTCCGAGCAGTCTCGGCTGGGTCCAGTCGGCAGTGAGCCGGCAACAGTACTTAATGCAAAACAGCGATGGTACAACCTGGCAGGAGATCGACCCCGCGAACCTGGAGACGACGTTCACACCGTTTAACTCCGGCTATGCGGTCATCACCGCGAACGCCGATCTGTGGACCACCCAGGCGGGATTTAACCAGGACATCGGGATTTACATCCCCGAAGCCAACACCGGCCAGTATCCGGGCGGGATCGTGGGGTGGAAGGAGAGCGGCGGCTTTGCCGGCACCTTCTCGCCCAACGCGGCCTTCGTCCAGACGATATTCGCGGTGAACGCAGGCAACACCTATCACATCAGCCTGCGCTGGAAGACGAACAAAAACGCCGCAGGCACCGGTGACTACATCGTGGCCGGCGCTGGCCCCGGGGCGCCCTTCTCGCCGACGCGGTTAACCGTCCACTTCGTTCCTCAGTGGATGAATCTCCCGACGACGGCGAGCAATCTGCAATACCTCTTGCATAACAGTGACGGCACGACCTGGCAAGACATCGATGCCACCAACCTGGCGCTGACGGTGATGCCTCAAGGGCCCGGCGGAACCTGCCAGGCCGTCATCTCGGGGAACGCCGACCTGTGGACGAGCAAGGCCGGCTTCAACCAGGACATTGGCATCTACATCCAGGAAGCAAACGGCACGCAGTACCCGGGTAACATCGTGGCCTGGAAGGAGAGCGGCGGGAACGCCGGGACCTTCTCGCCGAATGCCGCCTTCGTGCAGACCGTGTTCCCGATGACGGAGGGAACGACCTACCACATCAAGCTGCGCTGGAAGACCAACAAGGATGCGAGCAACAGCGACGACTACATCGTCGCCGGCGCCGCCCCGTCGGCACCGTTCTCGCCCACTCGCTTAACCGTCGAGCTCACCTCATGCCAGTAACTTGAAAAAGATTCCTTAGCCGCAGTCCGCCTGACGAGGGTGGTTTCCGTAGCTGCTTGGTCAGTGGCGGTTCACTGAAGGCGATGGCCGGGTCAATTGGTCAGGTTTGGCAACCCTTGTGGCTTAGCTCAGCCAGGCAGTGTCGATGTGCCTCCGTCGACTCCTCTCTTAGGTGCTGCCCCCGACGAGCTTCATCCCCATCTCCTCGGCGGCGATCCGCTGCCGGGCGTCGAAGGATGCGAAACGATTGATCCCTGCGACCAGTGCGGTGGCGACGTGAATGGCGTCTAACGATCTGACGCTGGCGGGACGCACATCGATCGCCCGGAGCCGGATTTCTGGAGTGAGGTCCACGATTTCGCAGTGATCTAGTAGCTCGCGAGCTGCCCCCTGGACAGAAGCGGGGGCGGCCCGCCGGCCCAAGGCGCGACCGATCTCGACCTCACTTACCGACGAGGTCACCATTGGCCGCTGGTCGGCACGAGCCAGCCTGGCCGCGTATCGGTGATGCCTGTCGCCCGAAGCGAGGAGCGCAACCAACACCGACGAGTCAACGTAGAGCGCCTCGAGCGATTCCTTCTTGCTCACCGGTCTGTGTCACGTTGCTCCTGCAGAGCGTCCATAAGTCCGATCTCAGGCAGTGTCCCGAGCTCCTTTATGACCTCGTAGAGCCGACCTGGCTTGGCAGGGCGCACCGCGCCGGCTTGGCGCAGACGCTCGAGGCCCTCTGTACGCGGTGGCGGTGCAAGTATCGCGACTACGCGGCCACGATCGGTGATTTCCTCAGCCACCCCGGATGCCGCAACCCGCCGCACGACCCGCGACGCATTGCGTTGTAACGCACTAATTGGTGTCGACATATGCGTATGGTAGCACAACTGAACTCCTCCGCACTCTAACCATCGACCCCAGGCGCGATTACCAGCCCCTCAACCGACGCTGGCCTGTCCCTAATGTCTTGCGACAGGCGTCCGGCATCTCTTGAGACAGGACAATGGCTGGGGCGGTAGGATTCGAACCTACGTGTGGCGGATCCAAAGTCCGCTGCCTTACCACTTGGCGACGCCCCAATGGTGTCGGTTTGCCCCAAGTATAGGGTCGGTTCAGGGCCCCCACGCTGCCCTCCCCTAGGGGGGAGGGAGACCATCGCCTAGTGCGGGATCGAGGCGCTGATCGTGTGCCACATGCCACCGACCTGCTGGCCCATGATGGTCAGCGCGCCGATCACGGTAATGCCGACGAGGACCAGGATGAGACCGTACTCCGTATGAGCCTGGCCTGCCTGCCCGCACCCTGCCCTCCCCCAGAGGGGGAGGGGAAAGTGAAGAATCGATTCATCATGATCAAACCCGCTCCATCCTAGGGGCTGATGTGCTCATGAACGATGGGCGGAATGCCCCGTTTCGCTACGGAAAAATCAAGCGGCCGGCTCCTGCGGAATCTGTATCCAGCCTGCGCGGATGCCGCGCGAGACGGCCTCGAGCTTGGAGTGCACCTTGAGCTTCGAGAGGATGTTCTGAACATGGGTCCGCACCGTGTTGGGCGACATCCGCAGTGCGGTGGCGACGGCGTCGTTGTCGTGACCGAGCGATAGCTCGCGCAGCACCTCCAACTCCCGGTTCGTGAGCGGCGTCGCCGGACCGGCCTCATCCTTCTTTTGCAGGCCGTGCAGTAGGCGGGCCAGCATATAGGGGGCGATCAAGGCTTCGCCACGGGCCGCGCTGCGCACCGCCTGCACCACCTGCGCCGCGGATTCGTGCTTGCTCAAATAGCCGGTGACGCCCGCCTGGACCGCCGATCGCAACACCGACTCCTCCTCGTCGCTGGTCAGGATGACGACCTGGGTCTGCGGCCGGTCCTTCTTGATTGCGGCCACCGCCTCGATCCCGGAGCCGTCCGGCATGTGGACATCCAGCAGGATGACGTCGGGCTGGAGCGCGTGCGCCATGCTGATCGCCTCGTGCACGGAGCCGCCCTTGCCGGCGACTTCGATCTCGGGCTCCGTTCGCAGGATCGTGGCTAGGGCGTCGCTAAAGACGACGTGGTCGTCGACGACGAGGACGCGGATGGTTGCCACAGGGGTAGAACGAAGCCGAAGGTCGAGCCCTTGCCCCATTCGGATTCGACCGTCATGTGGCCGCCGTGGGCCTCGATGATCGATCGGGTGATGAACAGCCCCAGCCCCGACCCCCCAATGTCGATCGCCCGCTTGTCGAACAGCCGGGTGAACTTGTTGAAGAGCTTCGGAATGTCCTCCTGGCGGATCCCAATTCCCTCGTCGTGGACCGAGACCTTGGCGTTGCCCTCCTTGTCGGGGAACGCGATGACCGCAAGATTGCCGCCGCGGGGCGAATATTTGACCGCGTTGTTCAGCAGGTTCAGCACGGCCTGCTGCAACCGCCGGCGGTCCCCCTTGACGAACAGCCCAGGCTCGACGCGCACCCGCATCGGGAAGCGATGCGGATCGGACCTGAAATGCCCGACAACCTCCTGGATGAACTCGGCCAGGTCGAGGCGCTCGAAATGGTAGGTGAACTCGTTGTTCTCGATCCGGTTGACGGCGGCGAAGTCCTGTACGAGGTCGCTCAGGCTGGCGGCGCTGCGGTGAATCCCATCGACCAGCGCCTCGCGGGTCTCCTGGTCCAGCCGGTGTCGCTGGTTCAGCAGCGTGTCGGCCTGGGTCTTGATGCTGGCAAGCGGCGTCTGCAACTCGTGCGCGACCATCGCAATGAAGTCGGTGCGCACCTTGTCGATCTCCTCCAGTCGGTCGACGCGCTCTTTTTCGAGCGCTTCGCGGCGGCGCGTCTCGTCGAGCTGGGTGGCGCGCTCGATCGCGGTGCGCAGCGCCCGGTCGAGCCGGCCGCGGATATCGCCAACCAAAAGTCCCGCGACCAGCGCCACGAAGACGAACAGGAAGACCCGGCCGATCACGAAACCTGGGGGCGGCGAGATGCGCGCGAAACCGGTGAGCCCTCCGATCACGACATAGAGGAGCGAGACTACGAGTGCCGTCGCCAGCGAGCCGGGCAGGCCGAGGCGGACCGCCGAGGCGATGATCAGCAAGTAGAAGAGGAGCGAGAAGTCGGTGGGCGCGCCGTATCCACCGGAGAAATAGAGGATGCTGGTCGCCACCATGAGGTCGATGAAGGTGGTGAGGAAGCCGAACCAGCGGCCGGGCCGGTAGCCGCGAACCAGGACCACCGAGACCACGAGGTTGACCAATCCCCAACTGAAGAGGATGGCATCGACGATATAGACCGACGCCGGACTGTTCTGGTTGCCGAAGTGGTTGAGGATGACGGCGGCGGCCAGCACCACCCAGCGCCCGACCACCGTGATGCGCTCGGCACTGGCCAGGATCGCCCCCTGGCTATCGCGAACTACGACCGAATAGTCGGAACTCGCGGTCTCAGGCTCCGCCACGGCCGTATAACGCGGCCCCCTCGCCGCCCCAGCGATCGGCGGCCCAGAGGATCCCAAGCAGCGCCCAGAACTCGAAACTGAGGTCGTTCTTGAAGAAGGGGACGTCGACCAACCCGTGGACGACCACCGACACCAGCACGAGCATGACGCCGAGGTCGTAGGGCCGCCATTCGGCCGGGTGGCGGCGCCAGCCCCGCCAGCCTAGCATGAAGGCTCGGATGGCGAGCCAGAAAAAGCCGGCCAGTCCGAGCAGCCCGGTAACGGCCCAGAAGTTCAGGACGATGTTGTGCGGGTAGATCACCTTGGGCAGATCCTGCCAGTACGGGCCCATGGCCTGCTGATAGTAGGAGAGGCCGATGCCAAGGACGGGTGAGTGGCTGAGCATACGCAGCGTCTGTCCCCAGATGCGCAGCCGAAAATCGAGCGTATTGCCCGGCACCGCCTGCAGCTCGTAGGCGATCCGGTGCCGGATCAGTGGTACCTGGCTGACGGCCAGGGCGGCCACCACGACGCCGGGGATCAGGACCTTCGCCCGCCGATGAGAGAGGGCCACGCCCAGGGCAACGGCACCCAGCGCCAGGTAGCCGCCGCGGGAAAAGCTGAGCAGGCAGGCTGGCAGCGCGACCGCCAGGAATAGCCCGCTCAGCCAGCGCTCGGCCCGACCTCGGCCCGCAACCAGGATGGCGGCCGCCATCGCGATCAGCGGGATCAAGTAGAGCGCTACAGCATTGGCGGTCTGGTAGATGACAACCGGGGGCGTCGTTGCCAGGTCGAGCACGTGGTGGCGGATGGCATCGAACACGACCGCAATGTTGAGGATCGCCGCTACCGCGGCGCCGGCGCCAAAGCCGACCAGGATGAGCCCGGCTCGCCGAGGGGTCGATGCCACCGCGCCGACAACGAGAAAAAATGCCGCGGGTTCGAGGAAATACGCGCGGTACAACCCCAACGCCCCCCGATGATCGCCGGAGACCAGGACCGAGATCGCCCCGGCCACAACAAGAAGGATGGCGGGGGCGGTCAGCGGGCCGCGCCACTCGATCGGCAGCCTTTGCTGAACGGTCTCGACCGCAAAGACGGCGATAGCAGCAAGGATTGCCACCTCGAGTAGCGTCGTCGGTAACGGTCCGACGTGCCAGCGGATGACGTAGGCCGGCGCGAGCGCGCCCGCCCCAGTGGCGGCGAGCAGCGAATAGCGGTATCGACTGTCCAGCAGTCGTGCCGGCGCCGCGACCATGACTCGGGGCTGGGCCATCGCCTCGTCAGACGTGCGCGATAATCCTATGGATCGCTCACCATGAAGGTCGGTTGACCGTAAGGGGGATCGGCTTCGACGCGCGCCTGATCGGGGCGCTGGGCATTGGTCGCTATATTAGCGGGCTGCTTCCCGAACTGGCGCAACTGCTGGGCCGCCGACTCACGGTCCTCGCCAACCCTCCGGACGCCGCGATCGTTCGGGCCCTGATCGGCGGGGAGCCGGAGTTACTGACGATCAATGCCCAACCCTACCGACTGGCCGAACAGTCCTTGCTGCCCCTCAGCCTGCGGCGGGCCGACCTCGACTTGATCCATTTCCCGCACTACAATCTGCCGCTGATCAAACCGGTGAATTTCGTCGTGACCGTCCACGACCTTTTCCCCTTTCAGTTCCCGGAAATCCACTCCGGGCCGCTGCCGCGAGCGGTCAACCAGATGCTGATGCGCAACGCGGTGCGTCGCGCCAAGCGGATCATCACGCCCTCGGCGGCGACCGCGCTCGCGGTCAAGCAGAATTTCCCGGCGTCCGCCGATCGGGTGCTCTCGATCCCGGAGGCCGCGGATGACCGCTTCCAGGCGAATCGCAATCCCGAGGGCGAAGCCGCCTGGCAAATGCGCTTGCGCATCCGCCCGCCCTACGTCTTTTATCTCGGGCAGTGGAAGCCTTACAAGAATCTGCCGATGCTCGTCGAAGCCTTCACGCTGGTGCACGCGACGCACCCCAATGCCCAGCTCGTGATCGCCGGTGACGACCCGCGCCATCCCGAGGTACGGCAGCTCGCCGCCGCTTTGCCCGAGGGTTCCGTGGTGCTTCCCGGCCGTCTGCCGGAGAGCGCGGTGCCGGATCTCTACCGTGGCGCCGCCGTCGTCGTCCTGCCATCGAAGGCGGAAGGCTTCGGCCTGCCGGTGATCGAGGCGATGGCGTGCGGCGTTCCCGTGATCTGCAGCGATCTCCCGGTCCTCCACGAGCTCGCTGAGGGGGTCGCAACGTTTTGCGATCCAAACGATCCAGCCGCTTTCGCGCGCGCCATCGCGCAGATCCTGGACGCGCCGAGCACGACCCGGGCACGCCAGCTCGGCATCGAGCGCGCGCAACAGTTCAGCTGGGAACGGTCGGCCCGGCAGACCGTGCAAGCCTACGAGTCGGCGTTAGGCGCCAGGCTAATAAGCCCGGCGCTGGAAGAATACCCGGGCTCCGGTGAGGAGAAGGATCTTCAGGTCGAGCGCTAGCGACCAGTTCTCCACGTAATAGATGTCGTACATGGCGCGATCGGAGAAGGCTTCACCGCCGCGCAAGTCGTTGACCTGTGCCCAACCGGTCAGGCCCGGCCGAACCTGGTGGCGTTCCAGGTAACGGGGAATCTCTTCTGTAAAACGCTCCACCAAAAAGACCGGCATCGGGCGCGGGCCGACCAGGCTCATATCGCCCTCGAGAATGTTGAACAGCTGCGGCAGTTCGTCGAGGCTCAGCCGGCGTAGCACTCGACCGACCGGCGTGGTTCGCTCGTCGTCGGGCTTGGCGACGACCGGACCGGTCTGCGCCTCCGCATCCGGGATCATGGAGCGGAACTTGTAGACCGTGAACCGGTTGTCGTGCAACCCGACCCGAGGCTGCCGGAAGAGCACCGGGCCGCCCGGCGACGTCAGCTTGATCAAGATCGCGATCACCAGCATGAAGGGGGACGCGATGATCAGAGCGACGGCGCTGACCAGGATGTCGATTGCCCGTTTGAGCACGGCGGCCGGGCCGCGGAGGCGGCTGCGACGGATCCCAATCAGCGGCAGGCCATCGATGGCATCGACCGCTGCGCGCGTGCTCATGACCTCGAGCAGGTCGGGGACGAGCTTGAACTCAGCTTGCAGGTCGTCACAGGTCTTGATCAGGTGCAGGATTTCGTCGTTGGTTGCGCCGGGCACGGCGACAAAAACCTGGTCGATGGCCATCTGCGGGATCAGGCGGCGCAGGTCCTGGATACGCCCGACGACGGGCGCGCCCGCGAAGGTCCCGCCCACCTCCAGGCGATCGTCGAGGACGCCGCCGACGTGGTACCCGTACTGGGGGAACATCCCCATCCGGTGGATGAGCAGCTCGCTGCCGGTCCCGGTGCCTACCATCAAGACGCGTTCCGTTCCGATGCCACGCCGGCGTAGGCGAGTCTCGTACTGGCGCAGCAGGTAGCGCTCGACCGTCATCAGCAGGAATGCGATCACGACCGTGTAGACGAGCGTGAGCCGGCCATATTGGAAGTCGCGATAGAGGGACATGCCGGCCAGCATCAGCATCGCCGCCAGCGCACTGCCGCTGCCCAGGGCGAACAGCTGGTCGACGAGGGTCCGGCCGCGCCAGGATCGGTATTGCTGGTTGACGGCCAGCGCAAACAGGTATATGGCGATCACCACCGGGATGGCGGCCAGGTAGGGCGGGAAGGCGAGCGGCTCCTTGACGACCTGCGGGACGCGGTCCAGGTGATAGCGGTACTCGTAGGCGAGGATCACGGAAACCCCGGCGATCAGCGCGTCGCCCGCGATCAAGACCAGCGGCAGCCAGTTCGGGCGCCGGAAGATCGCCGCGGGGGCCGTCTCGGCCTTCGGCAAGACGACGAGGTCCGCCTCGTTCATCGCTTCAAGACTACCTGCCGCACGCTGTCATGGGCGGACATCTCAACGCTGTCATCCAACGCCTTCAAACGGTCGAACCCGCGCCGTCGTAACGCCCGCTCGAGAAGTTGGTCGGCGAAGTGGGGATTCTTGGGCAGCAGCGAGCCGTGCAGGTATGTGCCGAAGATGTTGCCGGAGGCCACTCCTTCGGTTCCATCTTCGCCGTTGTTGCCCGCCCCACGCAGCACCCGGCCGAGCGGTTGCAGGCCGGCTCCAAGGTAGGTTTTGCCGCTGTGATTCTCGAAGCCGACGAGCGTCGGCGGATCGAGGCCGAGCGTGCTGGTCTCGATCACGATGTTGCCGATGTTTCGTCGGGCGCCGGGCACCGTGTAAAGGTCGACCAGGCCGAGGCCAGGCAGCCGTTTGCCATCGGCCGTTACGTAGTACTCCCCAAGCAGCTGGTAACCACCGCAGACGGCGAGCACGACAGCCCCGCCATCGATCGCGGCACGAATCGCCTGGACTTTGTGCGCAGCCGCATCGGTGAAAACGAGTTCCTGATCGCGGTCCTGGCCGCCGCCCCAGAAGATGAGGTCGATGTCGGTGAGGTCAGGCGATGCACCCCGCCCGATGGCTCGCACCTCGACACGAATCCCACGCCATTCGGCCCGCCGGGTCAGCGTCAGGATGTTCCCGCGGTCGCCGTAGATGTTCATCTCGTCGGCGTAGAGGTGCGCGATCCGCAACACTGGCTCGGTCACATTGGGTATGGTACGGCGGGTGGCTCGTCCGCTGGTCTGCATCCCGACCTACAACGAGGCGAGCAATATCCTCGACTTGGTCGGACAGATCCACCGGGCGGCCCCCCAGGTCGACATCCTGGTCATCGATGATGCTTCCCCGGACGCCACCGGCGACCTGGTGCGAGCGCAAATCCTGAAAGATGCCCGGCTCGAGATCATGGCACGGCCCGCCAAGCTCGGCCTGGGAACCGCGTACATGGCCGGGTTCGCTTATGGCCTGCAGCACGGCTACGACTCCGTCCTTACGATGGATTCCGACTTCTCGCATCCGCCGGACCGGATTCCGGCATTGATCGAGGCGGTCACCACGGGTGCGCACCTGTCGGTTGGATCGCGATACGTTCCGGGCGGGGCGATCGAGGGGTGGGGCACGGATCGCCGGGTGCTGAGCGCAAGCGCGAACTTCGTCGCGCGGCAGATTCTCCGGCTGCGGACGCACGACTGCACCGGCGGCTTCCGTTGCTACAGTATCCGCGCGCTTCAGTTTCTGGTCACCCGACCGCTCCGCTCGTCTGGATACTCTGCACTGGTGGAGCTCCTGACCCGTTGCGAGCGAGCCGGGCTGCGCATCGTCGAGATCCCGATCACGTTCACCGACCGCACCCGCGGCCAGTCGAAGATTTCCCGCCAGGAGATTCTCCGGGCGATGCTGACCGTGCTCCGGCTTGCCGGGAGACGCAGCTGACGCGCCGCCGCGCGATCCAGGCCGCCGTCCTGCTGGCGGTCGGCGTCCTGATCCTCTATGGGTTGTTGCGCAGCGTGCATCCCAGTGAAGTCGGGGCCGCGATCGAGCGCGCCTCGCCGGGATGGATCGTGCTCGCGGAAGTGGCCTTCCTGGCCTTCATCCTGGTGCGGGGCTGGCGCTGGCAAGTGATCCTGCGCGCGTCGGCACCGCATGCCGGTCTGCGCGATGCCACAGCGGTAACCGCAATCGGTTTCGCCCTCAACTCGGTGTCGCCCTTCAAGCTGGGTGAGCTGCTGCGCATCGGTGCGATCGCCCCGCGCGTCAAGATCGGCGTCGGCGAGGCGAGCGCAACGGTCGTCGTCGAGCGAGTGCTCGACGTACTGGCCTTGCTCGTGATCGCCGTCGTGGCGGCCGCCGTTTCGGGTGGGAGCTCGAACAGCTTCGGCCTGTGGAGCGGCGTACTCGTGATCGCGGCCATCTCGGTCGCGATCGGCGTCGTCGCCTACCTGATGGTGACCCATCCGCAGGCAACCTTGGCCATTATCGAAAGGATGGCGACGCGATTGCCCACGCGCATCGCCGGCTTCGTCGACCGGTTTGCCGAGTCGGTCTTGAAGGGGTTTGCCTCGCTTCGCTCACCGCGGCGGCTGGCGGCCGCGGGCGGACTCAGCCTGCTGGTCTGGCTTTGCATCGTCGTCGGCCTGGCGGCCTTTTTCCGGGCGCTCTCGCCGCAGCTCTCGCTGTCGACCCTGGTGCTGGCGTCCACCATCTTCGTGGTCAGCCAGGCGGTCAGCATCACGCCGGGATCGGTCGGGACTTACGAGGGGTTTTTCTTACTCGTGCTCAGCACCTTCGGGGCGCGACCGGCCGCGCTGGTGACGGCGGTCGCCGTTCTGAGCCACGTCGGCAACATCGCCGCGCTGCTCGCCGCCGGCGCCGTCGGGGCGCTCTGGCTTCGCCTCAACCGACCCGCCCTGCCAGTAGGGCTGGAGCGCCCCATCGCGGGTTAGGACCGCGCGCAACTCCAACATCGCGGTGTAGGTCGGCAGGATGAACAGCATTTCCCCTTCCGGCGTCGCGTGCGCCCCGCGCCGCAGCGCCTCGCGCCAGTCGCTGACCACCTCGATCACCTCGGCTGGAATCTGGGCGTACTTCAGCCGCACCCGCAGGTCGAGGGCGCGGTCGCCACTCACGACGATGTGTTGTGCCACGTCCTTCAGTTGTTCGAAGTCGACGTCCCAGATCCACGAAACGTCCTGGCCGTCGGCGATCCGATCGTTCAACGCGATCAAGAATGAGCTGGCCTTGCCGAACTCGATCGCGGTGCGCAGCACCTCATTGAATCCGGTCGGGTTCTTGGCCAGCAGCAAGACCGCCGGGCGCCCTACGATCACGGTTCGCTCCATCCGGCCAAATGCGGGCGTAAAGTCGCGCATCGCGGCGGCACTCTTGGTCAGGGACACGCCCATCGCCTGGGCGGCCGCCAGCGCCATCACGATGTTGTAGGCGTTGTAGAGCCCCGACAGCGGGACCTCGACGCTAACCTCTTGCGATCCGTCCGTGACCTGCAGACGCATCCGCTCCATGCCTTCGATCGAGACCGACGTCGCCCGGATGTCAGGCGTCGGGCGCGCAAAGTCACCGCGCGGACAGCGGTAATGACCGACGTGTCCGAAGTAGACGCCTTCGAAAATAAATGCGCTGCCGCATCGCGGGCAGAACTTGGCATCGGCCCCATGGCTCAGCTCCGGACGCAGCAGGCTGGCGTCGTCGAGCCCGGCATAAATGACGCGCGGCAGGTCATCGCCGAGTGCCGCCACCATCGGGTCGTCCGCGTTCAGCACCGCCGTCATGCCCTCGGGCCCCTTGACCAGCGCCCGACGGATGTGGGCGGCGGTCGTTTCCAGCTCGCCGTAGCGGTCGAGTTGGTCGCGAAAGAGATTGGTGACCACGATGGTGCCGGGCGCAACCTCCTCGACGAGCCGCGGCAGGCTGGCCTCGTCGATCTCGAAGAGGCCAACGGTCGCCGGCATCGTGCCCGTCCAGCTGGTGCGATTCAGGACCGCCGCGGTGACGCCGAAGATCAGGTTCGCCCCGGCCTGGTTGGCAACGGACGTCCGGCCCTGCGCCTCGAGAACGTGGCGGATGAGGGCGGCGGTCGTCGTCTTGCCGTTGGTCCCCGTCACCACGATAGTGCCGTCGGTGAGCGAGCGCGAGAGCTTGGTGAGGATCTTGGGGTCGATCCAGCGCGCGATATCGCCGGGGAGCGTCGTGCCACCGCCGCGCCGCAATCCGCGGCTCAGCGAGGCCGTCAGCTTGCCTGCCCAGAGCGCCGCCATTCCCCGCGCGCCCAGGCGGGCGCGCATCAGGCGGCGGCCGGAACCGGACGGCACAGCCACGCCGGGTACCCCAGTCCGCGCACCGCTTCGAGCGCCCGCTCCGCGTCCTGCCGACGATCAAACAGGGCAAACAATGCGGCCCCCGTCCCACTCATCGTGAGCCCGGGCACGGCACCACGCAGCCGATTGATGGCCTCATCGAGCGCGGGAAACAGGCGCCGGCTGGCGGGCTCGAGGTCATTGCCGAAAAGGTCATCTCGCCCCCACCCCGACCCTCCCCCAGAGGGGGAGGGAAATGCCCCGCTGAGCGCAGCGATCAGCGCCGGTGTGCGGCGGGCGCTGGCCGCACCGCCGTCAACGGCCTCGTAGACCGCACGAGTTGCAATCTCGACCGGCGGACTGACGACGAGGAATCGCCAGCTGGCGGGCACCGGAGGCAGCGGCGACACCGTCGATCCCAGACCGGTCGCGCGTGCCGTGCCGCCCGAGAGCAGGAACGGCACGTCCTGTCCGACTCTGGTCGCAACCTCGATCAGTTCGCTGGGCGTCAGTTTCAACGCATATAGAAGGTTGGCGGCCTTCAAGAACGCCGCCGCATCGGCACTACCCCCGCCGAGCCCCGCGCCCTTCGGGATCCGCTTGAACAGCCGGATCGTGAACGGCAGCGCCCGGCTTACTCGACCTTCCAGCTCGCGCGCCGCCTTGAGCACCAGGTTCTCACCTTCGATCGCAGGACCTACCACCTCGAAGACGCGGCAGTCGGTCCGCTCGACCATGACGAGGTCGTGCAACGAGATCGTCTGCATGACGGAATCGATGTCGTGATAGCCGTTGGACCGGCGCCCGGTGACATCGAGGGTCAGGTTGAGCTTCGCGTAGGCGGGCAGGATCAGCGCCACGTCAGCACACTACACGCGCGAGCGATCCCGCCGGATGACCGAGAGGAGGACGCCCGTTTCCTCGCTGCGCAGCAGGAGCTCGACCCCGAAGTAGGTCACGACCGCCAGCGCGATCGCCGCCAGGACGGCCGTCAGCGGTCGGAGGCCGCCCTGCATCGAGCCGCCCGTGATCAGGTAGGCGACGCCGGCCACGACCACGCCCATCGGGATGACACCGACGACGGCGCGACGCGCGGTGCGCAGAATCTGCCGGCCCTCGAGCCCGCCAAGCCTGCCACGCAGGGCGCGCCCGAGCAGGATCGCGTTCAGCGTGGCGGCGATCGAGGTGCCCAGCGCCAGCCCGCCTTGCGCCAGCAGATGCACCAGGACGAGGTTGGTGGCGAGGTTGATGCCGATCACGGCCAGCGAGATGCGCAAGGGCGTCATCACGTCCTGCAGCGCGTAGAAGACCCGGACCAGCAGCGCCGTCGCCGCCTGCCCGGCCAGCCCGAGGCTGAAGAAGGTCAACGCGAATGCGGTCTGCCGCACCGAGTCCGACCCGAACTGTCCCCGCTCGAAGAGCGCGGCTGTGATCGGGACGCCGAGGAGCGCGAGCCCTACGGACGCCGGGACCAGCACGAAGATGTTCAGGCGCAGCGCGAGCGAGGTGCGATGGCGGATGGATTCGAGCGCGCCCAGCGCCGCGTCTCGCGCCAGGAATGGAAAGAGGACGAAGGCCAGCGCCTGCGAGAAGGTGCCCAGGGGCAGCTGCGCCATGGTGTCGGCGTAGCGCAGCGCGGCGACGCGGCCGTGCGGCAATGAGGTGCCGAGGATGGTGTCGACGAAGACGTTCACCTGGGCGGCAGCGAGCCCGAGCGCAATTGGAAACATCAGGCGACCGACTTTTCGCACGCCGGGATCGTTCAGACCGAGCGCAGGATTCGGGCGCCAGCCGGTCCGCCAGAGCGCCGGCAGCTGCACGCCGACATGCAGCATCGCGCCGGCGACGACGCCGACCGCCAGCGCCGTCACGCCGTAGCGAGGCGCGAACACCGCGGCGGCCACGATGATGGCCCCGTTGTAAAACAGGGGCGCGAGCGCCTGCGCGAGGAATCGTTGATAGGCCGTCAGGATGCCGATCACCATCCCGCCCGCCCCGAGGAAGATCGGCTGGAGCAGCAGAATCCGGGTCAGGCCGACGATGATCTCGTGATCGTGCGCGCTATAGCCGAAGGCGATCAGCGAGACATAGAACGGCGCCACGATGAACAGCACTGCCGCGCCCAGGGTCAGGATCAGGATGGCGGCATTCAGGACCCGCTGGGCGATTTCGCGGGCCCGCTGGAGCTCGCCTCTCGCCAGGTGCTCGGAGAGCACGGGGATGAACGCCGAGCTGATGGCGCCCGCCAGCAACAGGTTGAACAGGAGGTCGGGGACGCCGAAGGCGACGCGGTAGTCGTCGATCTGATGGCTGGTCCCGAAGGTATTCGCGATCACCAGCTCGCGCACGGCGCCCAGGACGCGGCTGAGGCCGTAGGCGACCAGGATGAGCGTCGCGGCAGACGCGATGCGCCGCCGCTCGCTAGACATCGGAGGTCATTCTAGTTGCGCTCCGCTATAATCACCGCTCGCATGGCGAATACCCAATCGGCCAAGAAACGCGTCCGCGCCTCGCTGCGCAAGCGCGATCGGAATCGCTCTACGCGCTCGGCGGTGAAGACGCTGGTCTCTCGCGCGCGGCGTCCCGCACTCCCGGAGGCAGCCAGCCTGACGAGCGAGGAAGTTCGCCGGGCCATCAGCGCGCTCGACAAGGCCGCCGAGAAAGGGGTTCTCCACGCCAATAATGCATCCCGTCGCAAGGCCCGCCTGATGAGTGCGCTGGCCAAGCTTGCGCCCGCGGCGACCGCGCCCAACCCGGCGGCGAAGGCGTCAGCAAAGCCTGCTCCCGCCGCCAAGAAGCCAACCTCCAAACCAGCGAAAACGAAAGCCTAGCCCGACACCTTCCTCTCGGAGCTGGCGGTGCTGAGGACTTGCTCCAGGATGAAGCCTTCGACCGCCAGTCGCGCGTCCAGCTCGCCCAGCTTGATCTGCTCCTCGATGCGGAGCAGGTCGTGGAACCCGCGGTCGAGGTCGGCGGCGCTGTAATCGATCGCCTGCCGGAAGGCCTTCTCCACGACGAACGGGTGGTCGGATAGCTTGGCCTGGAGTTCGGCGAGCGACCCGCCGCGGTCCCGCACCGCCCTCGCCTGCAGCAGCCGCCGCCAGTGGCTGACCAGCGTATAGAGCAGCCAGGTGGGCTCGCGACCGGCATCGAGCAGCGATTGCAGGACGCCCGCCACCTCGCCCGGCCGGCCGCTCCCCAGCGAGTCCGTTAGCGCGAAGATCTCTTCTTCCCGCGTGTCGCTGACCAGGGCCCGGACGGCTTCCTCGTCGATGCGGGTCGACGGCGACGAATAGATCGCGAGCTTGGCGATCTCCTGGTCGAGCAGCCGCAGATCGGGCTGCGATCGCTCGAGCAGCAGCCGCACCGCCCCGGGTGTGATGGTCAGCGCGCGTTCCTCGGCGAGCTTGCGCACCCAGCCGGCGCGATCGGATCGCCGGGGCGGCTCAAAGCGCTGGATGCGGGCGCGCCTGTCTTTCTCAAAGGCAACGATCGTCTTGTAGAGCGCATTGCCGGGGGCGACCAGCACGTGCGCCACCACGATCAGCTGGGTGGTATCGGGGATGCCCTCGAGGTAGGCGGCGGCCCGCTCCGCACCTGCGCCCTTGTCCCGCTTCCCAGTTAGCAACCCCCAGTCGCGCAGCACCAGCACCCGCAGCGGATCGATGAAGGGGAGCGTGCCGGCCTTCTCGGCGAAGGCGTCGGCCGTGAGCGCGTCGGCCTGGATGTCCTCGTAGTTGAACTCGAGCGTCAGTCCGCTGCGAAGCGGCTGCAGCAGGTCGCGCGCGGCGCGATCGACGAGATAGCTCTCGCCGCCGTGAATGAGGGTGATCACGCCGGGGCGAAAACGCGGTCGATCTTCGCCGCCATGTAGAAATCGCTCTCGGTCAGGCCGTTGATCTTGTGCGTCCAGAGATAGACGCGCACCTCGCCCCAGCGGACATAGAGGTCGGGGTGGTGATTCTCCGCCTCGGCCAGCGGCGAGATCCGGTTGACAAAATCGACTGCCTCGAGCCAGTTCTTGAACTTGAAAAATTTGATCAGCTTCTTGTCCGCCTCGACCAGCCAACCCTCCAGCTGTTCCTGCAGCGGCAGGATCTGGTCATGGGTCAGCGGCGGCGTGCCACCGCGACAGGGGACGCATTTCTGGTCGGCGAGATTGGTCGCCATTTAGTTCCCCTCGACTTTGGCGATGGTCGTGCGCTCCGCCTCGTCGGGTCCGGTTTCGAGCCAGGCATCGACGATCTCCTTCGCCACAGCCTCGGGTGTTGACCGAAGACTCATGGCCAGGACGTTCGCGTCGTTCCAGCGGCGCGCGCCCTTCGCCGTTTCGGCGTCGGCGCACAGCGCGGCGCGGATCCCGGGCACCTTGTTGGCCGCGATCGAGACGCCGGTCCCGGTCCAGCAGAAGAGGACGCCTTGCTGGCACGCACCCGACGCGACCCGCTCGCCCACCTCCCGGCCGACGTCGACCCAGTCCATCGGGCGGTCGTTCAGCGGACCGTGCAGCTCGACGTCGATGCCGACGCCGCGGAGGTGATCGACGACGACATCGGTCACGTGCGTCCGCTCGTCACTACCGATCGCCATGCGCATGGAACAATCTTACCGACGTGAAGACACCGCATCGAGATTGGTGGCGCGTCGCCTCGGTGACTCAGTGGGAGATTCCGACGAGTGCGCTGGCGGTTGCCGCTGCCGTGCTGGCGGTGGTGCTGGCGGTGGCGATCATCGTCGAGATCACGTCATCCGGCGTGCGCAGTCTTCCCGCGCCAGTTGGCTCGGTTGCGCCGCAGCCGCTCGGCAACGGGCAGTTTCGTTTTTATCCGCGCTCCGGTCACGCCGACCTGGGGGTACCGTACCGATTTCCGCTCTACACCCACTGTGGGCTCGAGGCGCCGACGGCGATGGACTTCGACGGCAGTTTCTGGGACCCGGTCACCCCAGGTCCGACCTCGATTGGCAGCGGCAGCCCGCCTGCCGGCTACGCCAATCCCTACGACCAGGGGACCGTCACACTGATCTCGCCGAACCGGGCGCAGTACCGGAGCAGCTCCGGCATGGTGTCGCAGTGGAACCGGCATGCCGGCCCGCAGATTGGTTCGCCCTGCTCCTGACGGCCTAGCCGCCGATCTGGCTCATGGTCTTGCGAGGCCGGACGAAATCGGCCTGGCCGATCTTGTGACCCTCTTCCTTCTGCCAGACTCCCGCCGCGATGAAGTCGCGGATCTCGATGTCCGAGGCACCGCCACGAAGTAACGCCTTGACGTCGTGCTCCTGGATCGAGAACAGGCAGGTGCGCAGATGCCCTTCGGCGGTAAGCCGGATCCGATTGCAGACTTTGCAGAAAGCGTCGCTGACCGACGGGATGACACCGATGCCGCCCTGGCTGCCATCGCGAAACTTGAATCGCGTGGCCGGCGCCGGCCGCTCATCCGAAACCGGCTCGAGGGGAAACTCGCGGTCGATGGTCTCGATGATGTCGCGGCTCGCGACCACCGCATCCATCGACCAGATGCCATCGGCATCGAGCGGCATGAACTCGATGAAGCGAACTTCGTATCCCTCGCGACGCGCAAGCTTCGCAAAGTCGAGGATCTCGTCGTCGTTGCGCCCGCGCATTACCACCATGTTGAGCTTTATGGGGCTGAAGCCCGCAGCGCGCGCCGCGGTGAGGCCGCGCAGCACGCGCTCGAGCGCATCGCGCCGCGCCAGGTCCTTGAAACGGTCTGAATGGAGCGTGTCGAGGCTGACGTTGAGCCGCTTCAGTCCCGCCGCGCGCAACGGGGCGGCTTTTTCTTCCAGCAGGATGCCGTTGGTCGTCATCGCGATATCGAGCGATGGATCGATGGCGGCGATCATGGCGGTGAGATCCTCGATGCCCTTGCGCACCAGCGGCTCACCGCCGGTCAGCCGAATGGTTCGAATCCCCGACTGCTCCACCAGGATGCGGGTCACCCGCACGATCTCCTCGAAGGTCAGGACCTCTTCGCGGTTAAGCCAGGGCAGCCCGGCCGCCGGCATGCAGTAGACGCAACGGAAGTTGCAGCGGTCCGTGACCGAGATCCGCAGGTCATCGGCGATGCGTCCGAAGGTGTCGCGGAGATGGACGACAGGTTCGGGGCTGGGCACGAAATTAGTATATGGGGCGTGCAACTGGGTGTCATGCCACCGTTCACACCAATGGAGGCAAAGGTCCAGGCGGAGCTGCCTCGCGGCGATGCCTGGCAGTACGAGCCCAAGTGGGACGGCTTCCGAGCCGTCGCGTTCAAAGATGGCGATGAGGTCGTGATTCACAGCCGCAATCAAAAGCCGCTGACCCGATATTTCCCGGAGCTGGTCCCGGCGATCCACCGGATCAAGCCAAAGCGGGCGGTCCTCGACGGTGAGATCGTGATCTTCACCGGGTTCGGCACCGACTTCGATGCGATGACGCTGCGCATCCACCCGGCCGCCTCCCGGGTGAACATGCTGGCGGCCGAGCAGCCGGCCACCTACATCGCGTTCGACCTGCTGGCCGACGGCGACGAGAGCTTGCTGGACCGGCCGCTGAAGGAGCGGCGCCAGCGGCTCGAGAAGCTGCTCGGGCCCAAGCCGGAGTCGATCTACTTGAGCCCGGTGACCCGTGATCGCGAGGTCGCCATCGACTGGCTCAAGGAATATCGCGGCACCGGACTGGACGGCATCGTCGCCAAGCGCGTCGAGGGCGTCTACAAGCCAGGTGAGCGCGCCATGATCAAGGTCAAAGAACAGCGAACCGCCGATTGCGTGGTGGGCGGCTTTCGCTGGGGCAACGACGGCAAACGAGTTGGGTCGTTATTGCTGGGGGTGTATGACGGGAAAACGCTCCAGTACATCGGCCACACCTCCGGGTTCGATGACACGCAGCGGCGCGAGCTGGTCGCGATGCTGGAGCCGTTGCGCGGGGGGACCAGCTTCGAAGGAGGGCGTGCGCCCGGCGGGCCGAGTCGCTGGTCGACGGACCGGGACCTTACCTGGGAACCGCTGCGACCCGAGCTGGTCTGCGAGGTGGCGTTCGATCGCCTCGAGAACGGGCGCTTCCGCCATGGCGTCGGCTTCGTCCGCTGGCGGCCCGACAAGTCGCCGAAGTCCTGCACCCTCGCCCAGCTCAAGGCCGAGGCGTCGGTCGAACTCAAGACGCTCTTCGCCTGAATTCATTGACGGCGCCTCAGGCTCAGCCGTATTTGGATTTGCTAATTCTAATATCAGATTTTATGTCGGATTTTGCTATACTTCTCGGCCGACGTTAATCTCGAGTTAAACACCGCGGGGAGGTGTCAGCGTGATCGATTTGAAGCAAGTAGACCTCAAGCAGGTCCGCGACGAGGTTGCGGACCGCGTCGGTCGAGCCGCAAAAGAGCTGAGCAGCGGAGCGGGGAACGCTGCCCGCGAGCTTGGCGCGTCGGCCGAGCAATCCATCTCGACGGAAGTCCGCAAGCAGGCGAAGCTCGCGCGCAACTGGATGCCACGACGGGGCGCCCCGACGCGGCTGTCGATCCTGACCGGCGCCATCGTGGGTGCTACCGCGGCCTATCTCCTCGATCCGGAGCGGGGCCGTGCCCGGCGCGCGCTGCTGGCCGATCGGGTGGGCGCCCAGCTTCGTCGCGGTTGGCGCGCCGCCAACAAGCTCAGCGCGCGGACGAGCGCCAGCGCCGCCGCGTTCCCACAGCGCATGGTGCAGCTGCGCTCGGTGCGACCGCGCCCGGCCGACGACCTGACCCTGCGCGACCGGGTCGAGAGCGAAGTCTTCCGCAACGCGGAGATGCCGAAGGGTCGGATCAATTTCGACGTCGAGTCTGGCGTGGTCACGATCCGCGGCCAGGTGGACAACGCCTACCAGATCGCCAACGTCGAGAAGGCCGTCTTAAAAGTGCCCGGGGTGGCCGGGGTCGAGAACCTGCTCCACGTGGACGGCACGCCGGCGCCTAACAAGGCACAGTCCCGAAAGAGCGCCACCAGCTAGATCGAACTCAGTCGGTTTTGAGCGGTCGGCTCCCCCCGCCGGCCGCTCGTTCTTTGCCTTTATCCAGGCGCGAGGCCATTCGAATCAACTCTCGCCTCGAGCTGATCCGTAGCTTGATGTAGGTGTTGGCGAGGTGCGTCTCCACGGTGCGTTCGCCGATGTGCAGGCGCGCTCCAATCTCGGCGGCCGTGTAGGCCTGCCCGGCCAGGGTGGCGACCTCGCTCTCGCGCGGGGTGAGTGCGGCGACGCGGAAACCCGTCGACAACGAGCGGGCGAGCGCCGTTGCCTGAAGGCGGGTTACCGCGGCCGCGACGCAAGTCGCCACGCCAACCACAACGATGGTCAGTCGATTGATCGGTTCCAGCCACAGGCTCGTAGCGAAGACAAGCAAGCCGGTGGCTGCGACGAGCGCCGCCGAGCGGTTTGAGAGGAGCCACATGGCGCCGAGGAGTGGTAGCAGGCCAAGGGCGCCGACGACCGCGTGAGGGGTGAGGACCTCGGCGACCAGGATGCCCGCCAACAGGACACTGCAAAGGATGGCGGCGGGCAGATCCCACGGGCCTGCCACGAGCGCGTTGGGCAACACCACGAACCTGCCAACGGTCGGGCTCCCCCGAGTCTTCACAGACCTCTCCTTTTCCGGTGCTCCGAAGCCGACGGATGATAAGCCACGCGGACCGCTCCGTACAGGACCCGTACCCGGTACGGAAGAAAGGTAGCACTAGACCGCGTACGGTGCCGTGAAGGAGGCGAGATATGAACCGAATTCCGTTGTCCGTCCGTGCATTCGCAGTCTTCGCGATGCTGCTGACCGGGACCTCGGTCGGTGCCTCGGCAGCAGGAAACCCCGACCGTCAACCATCACCAACGCCGCCGGACATCGTAGTCGACGTCTGCGTCCCGTCCGTAGGTCCCGTGCTAGCGCACATCACGGTGAATCGCGAGTACGTCAAGACCTTCACCGAAGCCGATGGCACCGTCACCTACGCCATCAATGGCGCCTCATTTGGCACCTTCACGCGCTTGTCTAACGGGGCGGTTGTCGCCGTCAATGCCAGCGGCCCCGCGGCGATAACGGTGCATCCGGATGGAGTGGTCACCCTCGTCGAGCGCGGCCTGCTGGTCGCGATCAATTCGACAGGCATCTGGCAGTACGCCGGCAACAGTATCGTCGACCCGGCGACCGGCATCGTTCTGAGTCACAGCGGACGGGTCACCGACATCTGCCAGCTCTTGCGCTGAAGGACGAAGCGATCCCGACCCCGCCGGGGTGGTCGTGCCATGATCACCACGGTGGGCGCTGGGATCACGCGACGGCCGAGCCGGATTGACATCCCGGCCGGCGCTCTTGTCGTGTTCATCGGCGCAGCGGCATCAGGCAAGTCGACCTTTGCCGCTCGTCATTTCGCCACGGATTGCGTCGTCTCGTCGGATCGCTTACGTGCCGAGATAACAGACGCACCGTCCGATGACGGCGTTTTCGCGGAGCTACATCGCTGGATTCAGGCGAGGCTTGCCGCAGGCCTACTCGCGGTCGTCGACGCGACCAATACCGATTGGATGTGGCGGTCGGCGCTCCTCACGGATGCCGGTCGCAACGGACGCCCGGCGGTCGCGATCGTCTTTCACCTGCCGCTCGAGGTTTGCCTGGCCCGCAACGCTGCGCGCTCGAGGACCGTCCCCGCGTCCGTCATCCGCCGGCAGGTTGCCGACGTGACGCGGGATGTTGAGCGACTCGACCTCGAAGGCTTCGCCCCGGTCTACATCCTCAGCTCCGCAGCCGAAGTCGACGTCGTCGGCCTGAATTTCGAAGATGGCCCGGAGACTCGGGCCCTCGATGCCTAGCTTCGGGTTAGTCGCGGTCGCCGCAGGCGGCGGCGACGGCGGTAAAGGCCGCGCGCAACGCGGCGAGGTCGATCAGGTTCGGCAGCCTGACCAGGTCGCTCCACTCTTGTGGACGGTTCGCCGCAACGAGTGCCTGCAAACTGGTTAGCGCAGCCTGGCACGCCGCACTCGGCTGTGGAAGGCACGCCGTCCGCGCCGCCATCAGCGCCTTGTTCCAGGATTGAACCTCGGCGAGGTCCTCGGCACGATCGGCCGCGATGGTCGCCGCTGACAGTGGCAGTGGCGCAGCGCGCTCCGTGGTGTCCTCGGCCATATCCGCCTGGTGCATCGCCTTGAGGGTGTTGATCGCCTGCTGGCACGCGGCGGACGCTTGCAGCACCCGAGGCGCGGCCACGACGGACTTGACGGCCGGCTCGGTCTTCTCGCTTTCGGCGCCGCGCGTCGCAGCCGCCGTCGCCTCATCACGTTCCGCCACGGTTGCGACGGTCGTCGTCGCCGCCATCAGGCTCGTCAGGCTTCCCGATGTACCGGGGGTCGCCGTGGTGCTGGCACTGGCCGTCAGGGTCGCCAGCGCAAGCGCTGCGATAGCTCCCACCATGATCGCTTTGATTCGCACGATTCGTCCTCCTTGTGGGGTAGTCGCCTTCTAAAACGGCGGAGGCAGGGCTCGCTTACGCCCGGTAAAGAATCATCTAGGCCGCTAACGAACGATTGTTCGGGCCGGTCGCTACGGGGCCCGCCGGAAGTGCCCACCTTCGGCAATTAACTCGACCGTCCCAAGCCGGTCGGTCCGATCAATGGCCGCTCCGCCGAGTGCCTGGAGGACCGCCCGCACCGGAAGGCCAGCGCGGCTGTTGGCGGCGACCTGGATGACGCTGACGCCCTGGCCCGGACCCTGCCATTCCGCCGGCCCGCCGCTCGTGAAAATCGCTGCGTCGACACCGGCCGGCAATGATTGCCAGCTTGTCTGCGGAGAAACGATAGCCAGTCCCGCCGGGCCCGATTGGATCAGCCACGTGCGGCCGTCGGACGCCGTTCTCAGCGACACATCGTCCAGCTGGATCAGTCCATTCGACTGCTCGACCGGCACACCGGCGGCCTGCGCTTGCTGCACCAGCGTCCGCAGCGTGACACTCCAGGGATCCGGGTCAGCAATCACCATCGCACCGATCGAAAACCGACTCAGCACCGCGCCTCCCGCCCCAATGTTCTCGCGCCGGCCGCCGACGATCAGCCACACGTCGATCGTGCGTGCGGTTGGCGGCAGAGCGCGACCAATCGCTTGGGCGAAGCGGTCGGCGTCGGGGCCTACGTCAACCAGGATCTGGTGGCCGTTTGGGGTTCGAATCAGGACCGCCGATCCGGTACCGACGTCCAGCGCGTAGACGTGCACCCGTCCATCCGGCCGCACCAACAACAGCGCCACGGCGATGACGCTGGCGACTCCCATTGCAGCCCAGACTCTCCGTTGCCAGAAGAACTGCCGCAGCTTGACGCCGGCGAGTGCGCCACCGTTGAGGATCGCGGCCGCGGCCAACCAGCGAGACGGGAAATAGGGCGTGACGACAGCGGCGAACGGAAGGCTGCCGGCGGTCTCGACCACGAGTCGGAACCAACTGGCGATCGCTCCCGATGCTTGCATCAGCGGCCAGCTCACGATCCCGCTCAGAGACTGCGTGAGCGGCCAACCGCCGGCCGCCAACCCGCCGGCGAGCAACGCCCCACCACCGCCCAGGACCATGATGGCCGGCAGGAGTGGCAGGACGAGGGCGTTCGCGACCGGCGCCACGATCGAAAGCTGGTGAAAGTTGGCCAACATCAGCGGCCAGGTCGCGACTTCGGCCGCGATGGTTGCCGAGCACGGATCGCGCAGGATCGCCGGTATCCACCCGAGACGCTTCGCGATGCCGTCGGTCATCGCCGCGATGCCCGCCGTCCCGGCAAACGATAGTTGAAAGCTCACGTCGTGGGCGAGGTCGGGTTTCAGTCCGAGCATGATCGCGCCGGTCAACGCTAGCGAGACAAAGACGTGGCTATCGCGCCGCAGCCGGCCGGCGACGACCACGAGGACGCCCATCGCGGCCGCTCGCAAGGCCGCAGCCGAGGCGCCGGCAAGCAGCGCATAGCCGGCCATGCCACCCACTGCGATCAGAGGCGCGGCGCGGGGGAGAAGCCGGCCGATCGCCTGCTGCATGATCTTTGCAAGGAGGCTGACCTTTAGTCCTGAGATGACAACGATGTGGATCAGCCCGCTGGCGATCATCTGCTGCTGGAGCACCGGGGGGAGCGCCGCGCGATAGCCGAACACGACCCCCAACACCAGCGCCGCTTGCGGTTCCGGGAGGGCGCGGTCGACGGCATCGATCAGGGCGTGGCGAAACGCAAACAGGGCCGCGTGCACCGGATCGCCGGCGTCGGAGGTCACCCGAACCAACCGCGCGGAAGGCATCACGCCGGCAATCCCCTGCTCGGCAAGATAAGCGCGATAGTCGAATTGGTCGAAGCGCGGCGCCTCTTGAATATCGCCTCCGACGAGCACGAGGTCGCCGTAGTGAGCGGGCGTCAGACCATAGACGGTTGCCAGGACCCGCGGGTCGCTCGTGGTCTGTCCCAACCGCGAGCTAATCTGATCGACCTTGATGACCAGGCGGTGCGTGGTCTTGCGATCGACGGGATCGTCGTCAACGCGGCCGCTAACGAGCACATTCTGTCCTGCAATGCCCTCCGGCAGGGCGGGCAGGGTCGCGACCACTCCTCGCCCCGCGCCCAGCAGGAAGGCGACGAGAGAGAGGCCGACCAGGAGTGCAGTGTCGCGTTTCACGATGGCGGCCGCGATCGTGAACAAGGCGGCGAGGGCCAACCATGGATACAGCGGGCTCAGCAGCATTGCCGTCATGACGCCGACACTCCAAGCCGCCAGCACGGCGGCCAAGCCCCACCAGGGCAGGCCCCGACTGCCCCCACCCTGCCCTCCCCCAGAGGGGGAGGGAAACGTCGGCGGCATGGGTGAAGCGATTAGTTCACGATCAGCGATTTGGCGAGCTGCTTGTACGTGGTGGCATCGAGACCCATCACCGACTTGAGCTCGGTTAGCGCGATGAAGCCACCAAAGTCCTCGCGATATTTGATGATGGCGTCGGCGAGCGGTCCGTCCATGCCGGGTACGAGGAGCAACTGCTCTCGCGTCGCGGTGTTGATGTCGAGCTTGCCCTTCTTTGCTTTTGCGCAGCGGCCGGTGAACGGTATCGCCACCTGCTTGGCATCTTTGACGTGGGCCGCGAGGTTCGGTAGGCAATTAGGATCGGCATCCTGCGTCAGGCCGCCCGCGGCGACGATGGCGTCGCTGACCCGCAGAGTCGCGCCGATCGTGTACAAACCAGGGTGCTGCACCGCGCCACTGACGTAGACGATCACGATGCGCTCCTGGGCCGCCTCGACCTCGTCCGCCGAGATGACCGCGGGCGGCGTCGCCGCAGGCACCGGCCGTGGCCAGAGCACGTAAACTCCCAGGCCGACGACCGCCACCGCCAGCACGCCGGCCAGCTGCCAATCGTGGCGGTAGAGCCAGCCGAGCACCGTGGCCCTCAACAGTTCTGTATGCTTGCGCACGCTTACGCTATGAGGCGCGAACGATCCGCGAATTGCAGGACCACGCCCAGGCTTAAACGGTAACCAGGTTGATCAGCCGGTCCGGGACGTAGACCGCTCGACGGACGGCGCGGTCACCGATCGCACGACGAACATTCGCGCCCTCGAGCGCAAGCACTCGGGCCGCCGCCTCATCGATCCCGGAAGGCATCTCGATGCGATCACGCACCTTGCCGTCGACCTGGACCACTACCGTCACCTGGGCGCGGCGCAAGATGGCCGGGTCGGGCAGCGGCCAGGGTTGAAACACGACCAGACCTTCGCCGCCCAGGCGCTGCCAAAGCTCCTCGGCGAGGTGGGCAGCGAAGGGCCCGAGCATCAGGGTCAGGTCGCGGCAGACCGCCTCCCAGGCTTCGTTGCGCCGGCCGCCCGCCTGTAAGTAATCCTGCATCGCGTTGGAGAGCTCCATCAGGGCCGACATCGCCGTGTTGAAGTGGAACGCCTCGACGTCGCGCGTCACCTTCTCGATCGTCTCGTGGAGCTTGCGGGCGAGGTCTTCGTTCGAAACGGGCGCCGCTCCGGGGACGACCTCGTCTTCTTCGCCAAGGACCAGCCGCCAGACACGATGGAGGAAGCGAGCGACGCCATCGACGCCGCGGTCATTCCATTCGGCGTCCTGGTCCGGCGGCCCGATGAAGAGCTCGTAGACCCTCCCCGTATCCGCGCCGTACTGCGCCACCATGTCGTTGGGCGTGATGCCGTTCCCCTTCGATTTCGCCATTACGTAGCCATTTCGGTGGATCATCCCCTGGGTGAAGAGCGCCGCAAACGGCTCGTCGACCGAGACCATGTCGGCGTCAAAGAGGACCTTCATGAAGAACCGCGAGTAGAGCAAGTGAAGGATGGCGTGCTCGATGCCGCCGGTGTACTGGTCGACCGGCATCCAATAGTCCACCTTCTTCTTGTCGAATGGCAGCATCTGGTTGAGCGGGTCGGCATAGCGCAGGAAGTACCAGGACGAGTCGACGAAGGTGTCCATGGTGTCGGTCTCGCGGCGCGACGGCTTGCCGCATTTCGGGCAGGTGGTGTTGAGGAACGAGGGTGTGTGCAACAGCGGGTTCTGGCCGTCCGACCGGAATTCGACCTGGTCCGGAAGATGCACCGGCAGCCGGTCGTAGGGCACGGGCACGATAGCGTGATCCGGGCAATAGATGATCGGGATCGGCACGCCCCAGTAGCGCTGACGGGAGATCAGCCAGTCGCGCAGGCGGAAGGTGATGGTGCGCCGACCGATGCCTTGACGTTCGGCGTCGGCGGTGATCCGCTCGATCGCCTCCTTGACGCTGAGCCCGCTGAAGGGGCCGGAGTTCACGAGCACGCCATCGTAGGCCTCGAACGCCTGGTCGAGCGGCGCCCCGGCAGGCTCGCGACTGACGCTGATCACGCGCCGGATCGGCAGTTTGTACTTGCGCGCGAACTCGAAGTCGCGGCTGTCATGGGCGGGCACCGCCATGATCGCGCCGGTGCCGTAGGTCGCCAGCACATAGTCGGCGATCCAGATCGGGATCCGCTCCTGGGTAAAGGGGTTGATGGCGTAGGTGCCGGAAAAGACGCCGGTCTTTTCGTGCTCCGTCGAGAGGCGCTCGATCTCGGTCTCGGCCTTGGTGCGCTCGATGTAGGCATCGACCGCGGCGCGCTGCTCGGGCGCGACGATCTTCTGGACGATCTCATGCTCGGGCGCAACCACCATGAAGGTCGCGCCGAAGACCGTGTCCGGCCGGGTCGTGAAGACGCGTAGCTTGCCATCCTGCTCGATGAAGAACTCGAGCTCCGCGCCCTCGCTGCGGCCGATCCAGTTGGCCTGCATTACTTTGACGCGCTCGGGCCAGCGATCGAGCTTGTTCAGGTCATCGAGCAGTCGCTGGGCGTAGGCCGTGATCTTGAAGAACCACTGCTCGAGCTCCTTCTTGGTGGGCTTGGTGCCACAGCGCCAGCAGACACCGTTGACGATCTGCTCGTTGGCGAGCACGGTGTTGTCCTTCGGACACCAGTTGACCCAAGCCTTCTGCTTGTAGGCGAGGCCCATCTCCAGAAATTTCAAGAACAACCACTGGGTCCATTGGTAGTAGTCCGCACTAGAAGTGGTGACCTCGCGGTCCCAGGCATAGAGCACGCCCATGATGTCGAGCTCGTGCTTGGAAATCGCGATGCTGCCGTCGATCGAGACTCTTGGCGGGATGCCGCTCTTGATGGCGGCGTTCTCCGCCGGCAGACCGAAGGCGTCCCAGCCGAACGGGTTCAGGACATTGAAGCCGCGCATGAGCTTGTACCGGGCAAAGGCATCACCGATGACGTAGTTGCGGAAATGCCCCATGTGGAGCGGACCCGAGGGGTAAGGAAACATGACGAGGTTGTAGAACTTGGGCTTGCTCGAGTCCTCGGTAACGCGAAACAAGCCTGCCTTCTTCCAGGCCTCGCGCCACTTGGGCTCGATCGCCTGCGGATCGTACACGGGAGCGGCAATTCTGGCCATGCTAGTAAAGGAGTGGAGCCGACGAGATTCGAACTCGTGACCTTCTGTATGCCATACAGACGCGCTCCCAGCTGCGCCACGGCCCCATGCGCGTAAGTCGAGGGTCAAGTTTAGCGAACCGGTCGGACGCAGAGCGGCGACCGCTGGCGCCACGCTGCCAGTATACACGATTTTGTGTAACTGCATCGACAAGCTAGCGCGACCCGGCTCCTATCATTCCTGCGATGCAGCACCTCTGGGCGCCCTGGCGTAAGGAATTCATCAAAGGCCCCAAGCCGCAGGGCTGCTTCATCTGTGAAGCCGCGGCCGCCGACCCCGAACACGATGCCGATCACCTGGTGCTTGCCCGAACCAGCGTCGCCATCGCGATCCTCAATCGCTATCCGTACAACAACGGGCATCTGATGATCGCACCTAAGGCGCATCTCGCCAACCTTGAGGAGCTGCCGCCGGCCGCGGCTAACGAGGTGATGGCCCTGACCCAGCGGTCGCTCCGCGTCCTGCGCCGGGTCCTCTCCCCGCACGGCTTCAACCTGGGAATCAACGGCGGTAAGATCGCCGGCGCTGGCGTCGTCGACCACGTGCACCAACACGTCGTTCCGCGCTGGGATGGCGATACCAATTTCATGCCCATCGTTGCCGACACCAAGATCCTGAACGAGAGCCTTACGACGAGTTATCGCGAGTTGCGCGCCGGTTTCGATCGACTGCCGTAAGGGCCATCGTTATTCGGTCGCGGCTCAAGCAGGTCCAATTGGCGGATGAACCGCACGCAAGCCGGTGCTACCTTCGTTGTAGCTATGAAGAGAAATCGCCGCAGGTCCGGCCAGGCATTGATCGAATATGCCTTCCTCATGATCTTGCTGGCGACCGTCGCTATCGCAGTGATCATCATGGCCGGCAACCAGCTCTCGAGTACCTACAACGACGTGAGCTACGAGTTTACGCACCTTACCGATGCCAGCACGCTCGCGCCGGACGGCGTCACCATCGTGGCCCCGGGCGCTTCGCCGGCTGCTTCATGTCCTGCCGGCCAGACCATGCAGCTGAGAGGTCACAAGTGGAAATGCATATAAGACCGGTTGAGCTACCACGCAAAGCTGAGCTGCGCGGGCTGAACCGACTGCTGGCCAACCGGCAGCTCTGGAAGACCGCGATCTACTCGATCGCTTTGATCACCTACCTCTGCTCGTTCCTCTTCTTCGGCCTTGCCATTGTCGATGTCCGCAATACTGGCGGGACCATCACCGCGGTCATCGACCTCATCGTGGCCCTCTATTTCCTGGTGCAAGTGATCTTCTTGTTCGTCCTCACCGGGGTCGTCGAACGCCGCCGCCAGAGCCAGCCGATCGACTTTACGGATCGGCGTAGCTAGGGTTTTTTCTAGAGGCGCTCGATGATCGTCGCGATGCCCATTCCGTAGCCGATGCACATCGTGCTCAGCCCGTAGCGGGCATCCTGGCGCTCCAGCTCGTGCAGCAGTGTCGTGATCAGGCGCGCGCCACTGGCACCAAGTGGATGGCCCAGCGCAATCGCGCCGCCGCTGTAGTTCACCTTCTCCATGTCGGCGCCGGTCTCCTGCTGCCACGCCAGCACCACCGGCGCGAAGGCCTCGTTGACTTCAAAGAGATCGATGTCCTTGAGCTCCAGCCCGGCCTTCTTCAGCACTTTCGCTGTCGCTGGAATCGGCCCAGTCAGCATGATCGTCGGCTCCGAGCCAACGATGGCCTGCGCCACCATCCGCGCACGCGGCTTTAGCCCCAGTTCCTTGGCTTTTTCCTCCGTCATGACAAGCACCGCCGCGGCGCCGTCACTGATCTGGCTGGAGTTGCCCGCGGTCACGACACCATCCTCCTGGAACGAGGGCTTGAGCTGCGACATCTTCTCTCTAGACGGCGGGATCCGAACCCCCTCGTCGACGGCGAAGTCATGCCGGCTGCCGTTCTGCTTCACCACCACCGGGAAAATCTCCCGCGTGAAGCGGCCTTCCTTGATCGCCTGGCCGGCCTTGATGTGGCTCTGGTAGGCGAACTCGTCCAACTGCTCGCGACTGAATCCCCACTTCTTGGCGATCAGCTCCGCGGAATTGCCCTGCGGGATGATCTCGAAGAGATCCATGAGCTTGGGGCTGACGGGACCCTCACCGGGCCCCAACGCATCCGAGCCCATCGGCACGCGGGACATATTCTCCACCCCGGCGCCGATCACGATGTCCTGGGCGCCCGACATGACACCCTGGGCGGCGAAGTTGACCGCCTGCTGGCCCGAGCCACAGAAGCGATTGATCGTCGTCCCCGGGACTTCAATCGGGAAGCCCGCGATCAAGGCGGCGGCGCGGGCGATGTTCATGCCCTGCTCGCCGGTCTGCGTGACGCACCCCGCCACGACATCGTCGACCAGCGCCGGATCGACCCCGGCACGGGTCACGAGCTCGCGCAGCGTCAGGGCCAGCAGATCGTCCGGCCGGATCGGGCTCAGCGAGCCGCCTCGTCGGCCGATCGCGGTGCGGACGGCTTCGACGATGACGGCTTGGCTCATGAATGGGACTCCTTCGAGTGATTGGCTACGCAGGCCCTACCAGTCTAAACCCCGAGTTCGCTTAGAATGTTCCGGCACATGCGAGCTGTTACGGGACGGGCCTTTTGGGCTCGGTAATCAAGAAGCGCAGAAAGAAGATGCGCAAACACAAGCACAAGAAGATGCTCAAGAAGACCCGTTGGCAGCGCCGGACGAAGTAACGAGCTTTTGAACTAGGTTCTCCAAGTGGGCCTGGGTTGCCTCCCCCGGGTATCGATTGACCACTACGCCAGCCTGATCGATGAACACGAACGATGGTGGTGAGTCGATCTGATAGGCGGCCGCCAGGCTGCCGGCATCGTCGTAGAGGCTCGGGTACGGCACTTTGAACTCGGTTACGAACGCCCGCGCCAGCGCGCGGTCGTGATCCAGCAGGTCGACGCCGACAAACCGGATGCCCTTGCTCGCATACATGGCCGCCAGCGAATTCAGTCCGGGCTGCTCCTGGCGGCAGGGTCCGCACCAGGCGGCCCAGAAGACCAGGACGGTCTTCGACTGGCGAAAGTCGATCGTCAGGGTGTCGCCGGCCAGCGTCTGCCCCGAGAGCCGCGGCGCGGAGGTGCCCACGCGCCCATTTGGCGCGACCTGCGAGACGTCAGGCTGCAGCGTACAACCGGCGAGCAATAAGGCGGTTAGTAACAGGCGCGCGGGCCCCTTCAGGATGTCCCTCCCTTTCGAGGGAGCGTAGGGTGCGAGCCCTGCAACGTTAGTTGACCGTGCCGGCCTGGGTCTCCCCCAGCGGCCGCCGGAACCCGAGCCCCGGTGTCGATGGCCGAACTGCGGCCGGGAGCAGGGCCTTGTCGAGCACTTCGTGAACGTGCTTGACCATCACAAGCTCCATCGATTGCTTGACCTCGTCCGGCACTTCGTGCAGGTCTTTGCGATTCTTCTCCGGGAGGATGAAGACCTTGATGCCGGCGCGATGCGCGGCCAGCAATTTTTCCTTCAGCCCTCCGATCGGCAGCACCTTCCCGCGCAACGTGATCTCGCCAGTCATCGCCACGTCGCGTCGGACCGGCCGGTCGGTCAGAACCGAGACGATGGCGGTCGCCATCGTGATGCCGGCCGATGGTCCATCTTTGGGAATCGCACCCGCCGGGACGTGGATGTGGAAGAAGTGGTCCTCGAAGAAGCCTGGCTTGAGACCCAATTCGAGGGCGTGCGAGCGCGCGTAGCTCACCGCCGCGCGCGCGGACTCCTCCATGACCTTGCCGATCTGGCCGGTCAGGGCGAACTCCCCGCGGCCCTGCATCAGGATCGCTTCGACCGTCATCACATCGCCGCCATACTCGTTAACCGCCACCCCGGTGACCGCGCCCACCTGGTCCTCCAGCTCGGCGATGCCAAACTCGAAACGCGACGGGCCGAGATAGCCGGTCAGGTCGGTGGGTTCCACGACAACTTTCTTGGTCTCCCCTTCGGCGATGCGGCGTGGAATCTTCCGGCAGATGTTCGCGATCTCCCGCTCCAGGTTTCGAACGCCGGCTTCGTGCGTGTACTCGCGGATCAGCACTCGAAGCGTGGGTGCCGTCAGTTCGAGGTTCTCGTCGGTGAGACCGTGCTCGCGCAACTGGCGAGGAACCAGGAACTGCTGCGCGATGTGCATCTTTTCATCTTCGGTATACCCGGGAAGGCGGATGATCTCCATCCGGTCGCGAAGCGGCGCGATGATGGTGTCCACGACATTCGCGGTCGTGATGAACAGGACGTGGGAGAGGTCGTACGGGACCTCCAGGTAATGATCGGAGAAGTCCCGGTTCTGCTCCGGGTCGAGGACTTCGAGCAGGGCGGACGATGGATCGCCCCGCCAATCGGCGCCCACCTTGTCGACTTCATCGAGCATGAAGACCGGGTTGCGCGCGCCCGCCACTTTCATTTGCTGAAGAATCCGTCCCGGCATGGCGCCGATGTAGGTACGGCGATGACCCCGGATCTCGGCCTCATCGTGGATGCCGCCGAGCGACAGCCGGACGAACTTGCGCCCCAGCGCCCGGGCAATCGACTTGCCGAGGCTCGTCTTGCCTACGCCGGGCGGCCCGACAAAGCACAGGATCGGCGAGCGCAGGCTCTGGGAGCGCTGGCGGACCGCCATGTACTCCAGGATTCGCTCTTTGATTTTCTCGACACCGTAGTGATCCTCATCGAGCACCGTGGCGGCGACCTTGATGTCCCAGGTCTCGGCCGGCGGCGGCCCCCAGGGCAGGGCGATCAACCAATCGACGTAGGTCCGGATGATGCCCACCTCCGGTGATGCCGCGGGGATGCTCTGCATCCGGTCGATCTCTTTCAAAGCGCGCTCTTTCACCGTGTCCGGCATGCCGGCGGATTCGATCTTCTCGCGCAGCGTATGCAGCTCGGCGCCTTCTTCGTCCTCGCCGAGCTCTTTGCGAATCGCCTTGAGCTGCTCCCGCAGGATCTGGTCGCGCTGCAGCTTGCCGATGGTGCTCTGGACTTCGTTCTGGATCTTGGCCTTGAGCTCGAGAATTTCGACCTGCTTGCTGAGGAAGAGCGACAGCAGCCGAAGCCGTTCGATGACGTTGGGCGTCTCCAGCATGTGCTGCTTCTGGTCGAGCGTCTGGTCGGGGGCCGCCGAAACGAGGTCGGCCAGGTAGACCGGGTCATCCGTCTTGGAAACGGTCGCGGCGATCTCCGGTGCGACCGCGGCGCCGGATTCGACGTACTTTTCGTAGAGGCTCTTGACCGAGCGCATGTGGGCCTCCATCTCGAGGCCCTCCCCCACCTGGTCGGCGACCGTTTCGACCTCGACCTCGATGAAGGGCTTGAACTGCAGAAAGCGCACGATGCGCGCTCGCTGCGAACCCGCAACCAGCATCTGGACGCCGGCCGGGGTCTGGCGCATGCCGTTGATTTCGGCGATGGTCCCGGTGGCATACAGGTCTTGCTCGGTCGTGTCGTCGACCTGCGGGTCGCGCTGCGCGACCAGCACGACCTGCTTATCCTTCTCCATCGCGGCCGTGATCGCCGCGATCGACGTGCGCCGTCCGACCGACAATGGCACGATCAGCTTGGGAAACACCACATCGTCCCGCAACGGAACGAGAGGGATTCGCCGCAGCTCGACGGCGTCTGCCATCTGTTTAGACCTGTGCTCCAGCGTCGGTGACGGCCGCCCGCCAGGCCTTGGGCGAGGCCATCCCGCCTTCCAGGGCGCGCGGTCCGATCAGCCGCGCGATCTGGTCTTCGTCGAGAACTTCTTCCTGCAACAGGGCGGTGGCCAGCGTATCGAGCTTGGTACGGTTCGCGGTCAGGATGCCCTCCGCCGCCTGGTAGCCCTCGCTGAGGAGCCGGGTCACTTCCTCGTCGATGATCGCGGCCGTCCGCTGGCTAATGTGCGGGGTGCCGGCCAGCTCACGCCCCAGGAACACCGCCTGCGGCGAGTCGTCGAAGGAGAAGAGGCCCATCTTCTTGCTCATGCCCCAGCTGACGACCATGTGTCGAGCCAGCTCGGTCGCGGTTTCCAGGTCGTTCTGGGCGCCCGTCGTGATCGATCCGAGGGCTAACTGCTCGGCCGCTCGTCCGCCGAGTGCCATCGCGATGCGCGCCTCTAAATATTCTTCCGACAGGTTATGCCGGTCGTCGGTTGGAATCGATTGGGTGACACCCAGCGCCATGCCACGCGGCACGATCGTGATCTTGTGGACCGGATCGGACTGCGGCTGGTACCAGGCGACGAGCGCGTGGCCCGACTCGTGGTAGGCAATGACGCGGCGCTCGGCCTCGCTCAGATAGATCTTGCGCTCGGAGCCGAGAACCACCCGATCGAACGATTCCTCGAAATCCTCCATCGCAACCGTCGTCCGGTTGGTGCGTGAGGCGTGCAGGGCGGCTTCGTTGACCAGGTTGGCGAGGTCGGCACCCACCAGGCCCGGTGTGGAGCGCGCGATGATCTCGAGGTCGACATCCGGATCCAACGGCACGCTGCGGGTGTGGACTTTCAAAATCGCGGCTCGGCCGCGACGGTCCGGCCGGTCGACGACGACCCGCCGGTCAAAACGGCCGGGGCGGAGCAGCGCCGGGTCGAGGACGTCGGCGCGGTTGGATGCCGCGACCACCACCACGGCCTCGCGCTGATCGAAGCCGTCCATTTCGACCAGCAACTGATTCAACGTCTGCTCCCGCTCGTCGTTGCCGCCGCCGAGGCCGGCGCCGCGCTGGCGTCCGACGGCGTCGAGCTCGTCGACGAAGATCACCGACGGCGAGTGCTTCTTGGCATCTTCGAAGAGGCTGCGAACGCGCGAGGCGCCCACCCCGACGAACATCTCAACGAACTCCGAGGCCGAGATGCTGAAGAACGGCACGCCCGCCTCACCCGCGATGGCCCGGGCCAGCAGCGTCTTACCGGTCCCGGGCGGGCCGATCAATAAGACGCCCTTAGGCATCCGGCCCCCCAGCTTCTGAAACTTCCCCGGATCGCGCAAGAAATCGACCATTTCCTGCAGCTCGAACTGGGCCTGTTCCACCCCGGCGACATCGTGAAAGGTCGTCTTGGGCGTGCTCGGGTCCTGCAGGCGGGCGCGGCTACGGCCAAAGCTGAAGATGCCCTGGGCCGCCTGGCCCGATCGCCGCACGAACCAGATCCAGATCCCAATCAGAACCACGAAAGGCAGGATGCTGATCAGCAGGCTGCCGAGGCCGCCGGTGTCCGTCTTGACCGCAGTGGTGACATGGTTGGCCTTCAGGAGCGGAAAGAACGTGGGATCGGTCAACCCGACGTTGTCGGGGACCGTCGCGTTGAACTGGGTGTTGCTGACCCCGTTGTTGGAAGCCGCGACCTTGAGGTCACCCTGCGCCGACTGGCCCTGGATGATGATGTCGGAGACGTTTCCGTTCTCGACCTGGGTCAGCAGCTGCGAGTAGCTGAGGTCGACCCGCGCCGTCCCACCGATCCGGGTGCCAAAGAGTTGAACCAGGAGGATGGCGAAGTAGAGGCCGAGTCCGGCCAGCAGGGCAAGGCGAATCCAGGAGCCGGTCTGCCGTGGGTTCTTGGGCGCCTGAGGGGGCGGCGTCTGGTCGGGCCGGAATTGAGCCATACGGCTAGTCTATGCGCGCCTCATGAAAATGAAACAAGTCCGATCAGGCAAAGCATTCGGGCCGCCTCATGGTAAACCTGAACGTATAATTCCGCCGGGGCGATAGCTCAGCTGGCAGAGCGCCGCACTCGCATTGCGGAGGTCGAGAGTTCGAGTCTCTTTCGCTCCACCAACCCGGTCAGACCGATCCGGGCTGCCGGCGGCAACCATCATTGACAGTGGAACTTGTGCCCGTGCAGGATCGCAGTGGTGCCGTCCGGGCAGGTGTAGGGGCTGGACTGCCCCACGTCGCTGGGATTGATGATGGCCTCCTGGATGTCGATGAACGTCTTGTTCAGTTCATTGCCGGTCACCGTGATCGCGGCGATCGCCACACAGGCGACCAGGACAAGGATGAGCGCAAACTCGAGCATGGCTTGGCCCTTTGACCGTATCTGACCGTGGAACCGCTGGATCATGCTTTTTCCTGGGCCAAGGCCGCGGCGTCTGGGCCCTTTACATCTGTAAACGTTTCAAACGGCAGTAAGGATCCGACCCTTACCAATCGCCTAATGGCCAGGGGACCAACCCCTATGCCACGGCAGGCAGCGCCCGGTTGTCCGACTGCGCGACGGACGCGACCCTGGGGATGCGGGCACCGTCGGCCCGGTCAAACCCTTGAAGTTGCCTACCGGCTGCTGGTTCTTGAGCACCAGGAACATCAGAATCGTGGGCACCACCCCGTCCAGGGCTCCCGGTGAAGCCGTCGGCCAGTCGGGCGCGGGTCACCCAGCGCCAGGCCGGATTTCGACGCCGAATACGACGGGACCCTCGTGCCCGCTGGCCCCGGGGCCCCGCCACCCACCGAAACGTCTCCCGCAATAGGACGGCGCTAGCCTCGCCCTAGACGCTCGATCGAGCGCCATCCAAAGGGGGCCGCAACACGGAAATCAACGACGTCCACTCCTCCAGCAGCGAAGTGCTGCCGCGGCCGGCGGCGGTGCCGCTCCCGGCAGCCAGCCGCGAGCTGCTGGCGTCGCTCCAGCAGGGGGCGATCTCCGCGGCCGCCTACGACACCGCCTTCGTCGCCCGCCTCCGCCAGCCGGACGATCCGAACGCGATGGCGTACCCCCAGACGCTTGGCTGGCTCCTGCGCAGCCAGAACGCCGATGGCAGCTTCGGTACCGCCCTGCCGATCCCGAAAGACAAGTTGGTCTCGACCATGAGCGCCCTGGTGGCGCTCGCCGACCTGCCACAGCCCCTCCAGGATGGGGTGGCCCACCGGGCGCGGACGAAGGCGCTGCGTTACCTCTACGAGGACACCGGTAACTGGCAGACGGGCCCCGACATGGCCGGCTTCGAGCTCGTGCTCCCGGCCTTGCTCGACGAGGCCAAGGTGCGCGGACTCCCGCTGCCCTACGACCGCTTCATGGGGATCTCCGCCCAGCGGGACGCCAAGATCGGTCATATCCCGCCCCGGCTCATCTACAACGTGAAAACACCGCTCTTGCACTCGCTGGAGTACCTCGGCAGCCGGCTCGACATCGAGGCCGCCCGCAAGCAGCTCTCCCCCAACGGCTCGTTTGCGAACTCGCCGTCGGCGACGGCTTATTTCCTGCTCAAGACCCGCGACGAGCAGGCGAACGAGTACATCGCCTTGCTACTTCGCAACCGGGGCGACGGGAGTATCCCGACGGTTGCGCCCTTTGAAGTCTTCGAGATCGCCTGGGTGCTCTACAACCTGGCCCGAGCGGGCCACCGCCCCGCCGAAGCATCGCCGCTGCTGCGCTACCTTGCCCAGGCGCTCAGCGACGACGGTGTTGGCGTCTCCAGGGAGGGTCTCCGCCCGGACGCCGACGACACGGCGCTTACTCTCAGCGTCCTGCATCGCCACGGCTTCCCGATTTCGGCGGGACCGCTGCGGCCGTTCGAAGGCGTGAACTTCTTCTTTACCTTCCCGCTCGAGCGGGACGCCTCCGTCACCGCCAATGCCCACGTCCTCGAAGTCCTCCAGGTCGTCCAGCCCTTCCCCCGCCAGCATGTGATTGCGCAGAAAGTCGTCAAGTACCTGCGTGATGCGCGCGTAGACGGCGACCACTGGGTCGACAAGTGGCATGGTTCCCCCTTCTATGCCACCGCCCACGCCGTCTTCGCGCTCACCGCGTCGGCACC